>Ga0182027_10001156_pt1 | contig 44299 bp, 27 predicted proteins | sample 712E1DmetaG_FD_121300 | JGI IMG/M metagenome (GOLD analysis project Ga0182027, IMG submission 121300) | Permafrost microbial communities from Stordalen Mire, Sweden - 712E1D metaG (Illumina Assembly) | ecosystem: Environmental > Terrestrial > Soil > Wetlands > Permafrost | place: Sweden...
CAAAGCCATCACTATTAAAAATCCGAATTACGAGAATGTAGTAACTAACGGAAGATTAAAGGATATAAAGCAGTTCAACCGAAAATACAAACGGTCGGAAAATCACAAAACTGTTCAGTTTTTTCCGGAAGGGGGCTACTGCGTTTCCGGATTTCCGAACAAAGTGGCCTTTAAAGCCGAAAACGATTTAGGGCAAAGCATTCATATCCAGGGAACTATCTTTGAAGATAAGAATACTCAACTCGTTAGCTTCGAAAGTATTCACCAGGGTATGGGTATTTTCGAATTCATTCCAAAGTCAGGCAGGAAATATATTGCTGAAATCAAATATGACGATGGAAAAAACGAAAAGTTTTCATTACCTGAAGTTATGGATAAGGGCTTAGCCATGTCGGTTGACCCTTTTGCCGGCGAGAATATTATAGTTACCATACAGTCGAACCGTCCCTCATCGGAAGATATCACCTTTAACGAGGTGATTGTTGTTGCACAATCGCGTGGTCGGGTACAATATGTCTCTAAGGATGTAGTAAAAAATGCACCTGTTGTTTTTTCTATTCCCAAAAAATCGTTTCCAGGAGGTATTGTACAAATTACCCTATTCGATGGTCGTGGTGGGCCACAATGCGAAAGGCTAGTATTTATCGATCCCCAATCAGAGATACAAACAAATAAGGTCGATGTGTTTTCGCAACTCAAAAATGACAGTATCGTTTACCAGGTAAAACTTACCAGACCTGATGGGACGCCAGTTAAAGGTAATCTCTCACTGGCAGTATTAGAAACTTTAGACAATGTCGAAAATCCGGGAGAAAATATAGGGACCAACCTCTTATTTACTTCCGACTTAAAAGGGAGAATTGACAATCCTTCATTTTATTTTAATAAGTCCGACCCTAATGCAAAAAAATATCTTGATTTGGTAATGCTCACACACGGCTGGCGCAGATTTGTGTGGAAAGACATCATGGCCAGTAAATTTCCGCCTATTCTATATTCTCCCTCTGAAGGTATTACCATAGCTGGTAAAATTATAAGGGATCACTTTGGTATTCCAATTCCCAACAGCAAAGTTCGCTTAACAATTTTAAATGCGTACAACGATGAATTTGAGACCCAAACTGATAGACGTGGCAGATTTTCATTCTCAAATTTAAATTACGAGGACACTATTAATGTTAAAATAGAAGCATTTAAACCCTCAGGGGGCAAAGGGTTGCAAATTGTAATTGGTGATACGGTTATACCTGAGATTTCAACAAAAGTTTATCCTGCGCCTCAGAACTATAAGTTTGATAAAAATAAACTCAAAGCTAATAATCGTAGGGAAAGAATCGAATTTAACAAAAATTATAAAGGCAAACCAGAACCAGATATTGAGGCAACTAAAATACATGAAACTCCTAACGATGTAATTTACGTGGGTGAAGATGCCTCTCAATACCCTAATATTCTTCAGTATATGCAGGGGAAAATAGCTGGGGTACAAATTAATGGTAATAGTGTTATTATTCGGGGAATAAATACATTTTATGGCAGCACAGACCCTTTGTTCCTGTTGGATGGAGTACCGATAGATGCGAGTGTAGTTACAAGTTTGAACCCAAGCGATATTGAAATTATTGAAATTTTGAAAGGCCCGGAAGCTGCCATTTATGGAAGTCGTGGTGCAAACGGAGTGATTGCCTTTTATTCGCGCAGAGGACATTTTATGAAGCGTGGTGTTATAGAATTTGGAATGCTTGGGTATTACAGGGCCCGGGACTTCTACGTGCCTGCTTACAATTCATGGAATTATAAACCAACAGACTATAATGTACCTCGTACTTTGTACTGGAAGCCTTACGTAATGACAGATTCTGAAGGTATAGCAACCATCCGCTTTAAAAACAGGCTTAAAATCTTAAAATACATAACAACTATTGAAGGAATGACCTCAAATGGTGAAATAGTGCTCTTTAAGGAGTAAAGAGGTCGTTTATTCGCCGAGCGCATCGTTCTGGACATCAAGCCGGAGCGCTGAGTCTGTACATAATGTCATAAATAATTATGATTTTATATAAATTCTAATAATAATTTACACAAAAATATTTTATAAATTCCTAAATTAATGAATTTTACAGTCTTGATTCTTGTATCTTGGTTCTAAAATCTATATAAGATACTTCTAAAATCAAAAATCTGCAATCCTTGTTCATTATTCAAAAAAATTTAAGTTTATAGACAACCCCTATATAATAAGTTTGAACCCTTTGCCATGCACATTTAATATTTCTACCGAGGGTTCATCTTTGAGGTATTTACGAAGTTTTGTGATATACACATCCATGCTTCGTGCATTGAAGTAACTGTCGTCCACCCAAATATTTTTTAATGCATAATTGCGTTCAAGGATATCGTTCATATTATCGCATAACATTTTAAGCAATTCCGATTCTTTAGTGGTAAGTTTATAAGAAACGTTATCGGAGGAAAGGGTTTGTTTCTGAAAATCAAATGTATATTTTCCAAGCTTATAAACTGTCTGTCCGGTAAGTTTGCTTTCAGCTTTAGTACGGCGCAGAATGGCTTCGATGCGGAATAAAAGTTCCTCCATACTGAATGGCTTGGTAAGGTAATCATCAGCACCGAGTTTGAATCCAAGAAGCACATCCTCTTTCAACGATTTGGCGGTGAGAAAAATAATAGGGATGTCCTTATTGATTACCCTGATTTCTTTTGCCAGTTGAAAACCGTCTTTTAACGGCATCATTACATCAAGGAGACAAAGGTCGTAAAAATTCCGCTGAAAATTCTTGAACGCTTTTTCCCCATCATGCACCAAATCGGTCTCATAATCTTTAGCCAAAAGATATTCTTTCAACAATACACCTAAATTTTCATCGTCTTCAGCCAGTAATATCCTTATTTTATGGTTCATGGTTAGCTATTTTTGACCCGGAGGCCTAGTTATTCGTTTTTGCAACTGGTATCTGTATTTCAAACTTAGTACCTATGTTTAGTTCGCTTTCAAGCGATATTTTACCATTGTGTTCTTCCACAATTTTCTTTACATAGCTTAGTCCAAGTCCAAATCCCTTCACATCGTGTACATTGCCGGTCGGGACACGATAAAATTTTTCAAATATCCTTTTTTGGTTGTCTTTGCTAATTCCAATACCCTTGTCTTCTACAATAATTATCATACCTCCTTTTTTGTTGAGAGTACTTACAGTTATATGTGGCTGACCTTTGCTGTATTTAATAGCATTATCAAGCAAATTTAGCAAAATATTGGCAAAATGAATTTCGTCAATATTTACAATAGAATATTCGGCATCCAGATTTTTAATAATTTGTCCCTCGCGGTTTTTCACCTGGATAATAAAGTTTTTTACCACATTATTAATAAGTTCATGTATATCGAGTCTTCGAAGTTTTAGATTAATTCTGCCTTTTTCGAATATAGCAGCTTGCAAAACCTTTTCTACCTGATAGCCTAGTCGTTTGCTTTCGTCATTGATGACTCTTGAGAGGTGTTCAATGTTTTTCATCGCATTAGGAATACTATTGTCATTAAGCATTTGCGAAGCCAACGAGATAGTTGATATGGGGGTTTTCAGTTCATGGGTCATATTGTTTACAAAATCATTGCGAATCTCCGAAACTTTTTTCTGTCTGAGGATAATATAAATCGTAAACCCAAAGGTGATTAGGATTACAAATGTAAGTAGCACCGAAGATATCCCCATAAATCCTAGCGATTTAATAAGATAATTTTTTTGAGTAGGGAAATACAGTGTTAATATATTTGGTGACGACATTAAGTCGTTAGGACTAAGTCTTCCACCGAATAACTTTGCCTTGGTTTTGGTATTAAAAGCCTCAGATTGCATCACTATATCGCGCTTGTTATCGAGAACGGCAAATTCGAATGGTAAAAAAATCCCGTTATGGTCCAGCTCGTTTCGAATCAATGACTTAAATCCGGCCGGAGAAATCCTTTCCTGGAGTTGCTTAACGGGTTTGCTCATTTTTTGCAGAACATGTTCGACAAATTGCCGACGATTCGAAATTTTTTTTGATAACTGCTGTTGAATATTTTTATTTAGATAAATACCTTGCGCGTAATATTCTTCATAATATTCTTGTCTTGACCAGGACGAATCCGTAAATGTACTACTTTCTGAAGTTATGGTTAGCTGAGAATTATAATGTGCATCTGAAGGGAGGTAAATAATGTCAGGATTAGCGCTAACTTCTTTTGTTTTTTGATGAATTGATGCAGGTGTATCAACGGCAAATTTCAGATTTCTTTTATTTGGGAATGAGTCTTTTTGTGCATCAACCACTTCATTTAATATATGATCAACCGTTTCATTCTCCTGAATAATATCTGAAATTTTGGATATAGTTGTGTTAACGAGTTGTCTGAACTGTAGCTCATTTAGATTGTATGCATTTTTAATCCAAAACCATTGAACTGCAATTAACCCTAACATGGCAAGACTAATTAATCCGATCAATATAGTAATTCGCTTCTGGTTCATTATATATGCAAAGATAGTTGCTAGCTTAAATGTAATCTAACAATTTAACAATCTTTAACATTCGTTAAGTTTCATTAACCTTAGTCAGGAGAATTTTGTAGTAATTTTACAGCATGATTAAAACAATTTTTTGCATTTAATGTCAACAATGGGTTAGTTTTTAAATAAAATTCATAGTGTTTTTTAGATATAGGTTTGATTGGTTAGTTAGTTAGTTAGTAGAAGAAAGGCAATCGTGAGATTGCCTTTCTTCTTTAATTTAAAGGATATGCGGCTTTTTTTTTAACGACGATAAATCAATTGAAAAAACAGCCGATATAAATGGAATGGCTTTGATTTTAGCAATGAGTTCCTGAATCGGCGTCGATATTTCTTTTTCTTCAATAATCAGCAAAAAGTCAATATTTTTTAGTTCTTCGATTAAAAAACCATTATCGCACCGGTTTGATATTAAGCGGTATGTATTTGAGTTTTCATTTTTGGTATAATGGGAAGTCGAAAATTCTTGCAATTCCTTTAGACGTTGGTTTAGCACCTTATGATTTTCTGTTTTTGTAAAACGGAACCCCAAATGCTCATTCAACGCCCATGAGATACGGTAATCGTTTTCATGCGAGGAAATGCCAAGTAAGATAATGGTTATCTCAGCTTTGGTTGAAAGCTTATGAACATCTTTTTTGCCCATAAAAGCTTCAGTTATTGGTTTATTTGACTTTTACTTTATCGTTGTTGTTTGGCCTGTTGTAATAACACAGTAATAGGCCTGTTCTGCTGCATTCTGTTCAGCCTCTTTCTTCGATTTACCTGACCCAGAACCAAGTAATTGATCACTTATTTTTACATGGGCAATGAAAGTGGGGGACTGTTCAATTTCGGTATATTCTTCGGTGGTTTCTAACAAAATGATTACCTTGTTTTTTTGTCCCCATTCGATAATCCGACTTTTATAATCCGTTTCTTTGCTGAGCAGTTCCTCGAGGTTTATATAATTCTTGAGTACATAGTTGATAATATACTTTCGGGTTTTTTTAAAACCTTTATCGAGGTAAATAGCCCCGATCAGGGCCTCAAAAGCATCGCCATAAAGGTGCTTCTTATGAAAGTTTCGATGGGTTTTGGAAACAATTAAATAGTCGATACCAAGCTCCCTTGCAAGAATATCCAGATTTGCGCGTTTAACAATTTTTGAACGCATTTGGGTAAGAAACCCCTCTTTTTTTCTGGGAAACTTTTTAAACAAATAATCCGCAATAACAGCATCAAGCACCGCATCGCCCAGGTACTCAAGTCTTTCATTGTTCACAACAGTGCCATCGTAAAAGGAAATTGATGCCGAACGATGAAGGAATGCTATTTCATATAATTTAAGCTTGCCCGGAGTAAGCTTTAATTGATTTCGTAAAAGTAAATAGAACTTCTTATTGGGAGTAAAAAGAAGTTTTATGGGATGAATCAAATACTGTATCAAATTACTATACGAATTTTTTAACGACAATACAAGTGTTGTGGCCGCCAAAACCGAAAGTATTGCTCAAAGCATAATTCACTGTACGTTTTTGAGCTTTGTTAAAAGTGAAATTGAGCTTGTTGTCAAGCTCCGGATCGTCGGTAAAATGATTGATGGTTGGAGGGACGATGTCATATTTAGTGGCAAGGATAGCTGCAATAGTTTCTACCGCTCCTGCGGCACCAAGAAGATGTCCGGTCATTGATTTGGTAGAACTGATATTAAGCTTATAGGCATGTTCTCCAAATACCCGCTTGATAGCTTTTGCTTCAGCAATGTCTCCGAGTGGTGTAGAAGTACCATGAACATTGATATAATCAATATCGGAAGGTTTCAGTGAAGCGTCCTCTAAAGCAAGTTTCATAACACGGACTGCTCCATCACCTTCAGGATGAGGTGCAGTGAGATGATAAGCATCGGCTGACATTCCTGCACCAACGATTTCAGCATAAATTTTAGCTCCGCGTGCAACAGCGTGTTCATATTCTTCAATGATTAAGGCTCCGCCACCTTCACCCATTACAAAGCCATCCCGGTCTTTATCAAAAGGCCTCGACGCGGTCTTATAATTTTCATTATTGCTAGACAATGCCTGCATTACACTAAATCCACCTACACCGCTTTCGTTAATGGCAGCTTCCGAACCTCCGGAAACGAAAATATCGGCTTTGCCAATGCGTATATAGGTTAATGCGTCAATAATAGCATTGGATGATGAGGCACAAGCTGAAACTGTGCTGAAATTTGGCCCCATTAATCCATACTTGATAGAAATATGTCCTGCGGCTATGTCAGAAATCATTTTAGGAATAAAAAAGGGATTAAACCGAGGAGTCCCATCTCCCCTGAAGTATTCCTTTAATTCCTGGAAAAAGGTATTAATACCGCCAATTCCAGAAGCCCAAATAACTCCGGCTCTCTCCCTGTTAATTTTTTCAAGGTCGAGACCGGAATTTTTGATAGCCTCGTCCACAGCCACCATGGCATACATGGAATAGAGATCATATTTTTTGGCCTCTTTTCTTTCGAAAAAGGCAGCGGGATCAAATTTTTTTACCTCGCAAGCAAACTTTGTCTTAAATTTAGATATATCAAAACGAGTGATAAGCTCAGAGCCGCTGACTCCATTGATCAAACTATTCCAGGTTTCCTGAATATTATTGCCAATCGGGGTAAGTGCTCCGAGGCCTGTAACAACTGCCCGTTTTAATTGCATAAAATTCTAATTTAAAACTACTTTTACTTCACGTTGGTTTCAATGTATTTGATAGCGTCGCCAACTGTGGCAATGTTCTCAGCTTGATCATCAGGAATGCCAATGTTAAACTCTTTTTCAAACTCCATGATTAATTCTACAGTGTCAAGAGAATCGGCACCCAGATCGTTTGTGAAGCTTGCTTCGGGAGTTACTTCACTTTCGTCAACACCTAACTTATCCACGATAATAGCTTTTACTCTTGATGCAATATCAGACATACGTTTAAATTTTAGTTAATGATAATTATAAAATTATAACAATTTTTTAATTGTGCAAAGAAATGCATTTCTTCAAAATTATCAAATAAAAAAATTATCTCAGACGACTTTTTTTGAAAAAAATATGCTTTTTTTGTGTTTTTATATTTATAACTTTTTGATTTTTAATATAATATTTTTAACCTTTTATTTACCTCATCATGAAGAAAATTGCCATTTTTGCATCGGGATCGGGGACAAATGCTCAAAAAATCATCGAATATTTTAATGTAAACCCAGTTGCAAAGGTGGAAATTATTCTCTCAAACAAAAAAGACGCTTACGTACTTGAACGGGCAAAAAAATTTAATATTCAGACCTATAGTTTCTCCCACGACGAATTCTATAATATCGATACCATACCCCAATTGCTTTTCCATCATAATATAGACCTTATTGTTCTGGCAGGTTTCCTTTGGTTGGTACCCAAACAACTTCTTCAAAAATATCCAAACCGCATTATCAATATCCATCCTGCCCTATTACCCAAATATGGCGGAAAAGGAATGTATGGCATGCGGGTGCATGAGACAGTGATTGCCAATGGTGAATCATATTCCGGAATTACTATACATTACATTAATGATAAATATGATGAGGGTGATGTTATATTCCAAACCAAATGTAAAATCGAATGCAACGATAATGCCGAATCACTGTCGGTAAAAGTACATGCCTTAGAATATGAGCATTATCCAAGAATAATTGAAGAAACGTTGCTAAAACTATAAATTGGCTGGAATAAGTTCATACGATCGAGTTCGTCCATCTGATCTTTTACAGCCTGGGCCGAATTGTGAAGCATCTTTATTTCCTCGTTGTTGAGTTTTAATTCCATGATTTGCTCAATCCCGTTTTTGCCAAGTTTAACAGGTACACCCACAAATACATCGTTCAAACCATATTCGCCATTACAAAGGGCACAAACTGGAAAAACACGTTTCTGATCATTCACAATGGCTTCTACCATTTGAGCTGCAGCAGCACCAGGTGCATACCAGGCCGACGTACCCATCAGGTTAACAATTTCGCCACCACCATTACGGGTCCTGTTTACAATTTTCGCAATTGTATCGTGTGACAACAAATCAGTGATTGGGATACCGCTTACTGATGAGAAGCGCGGAAGGGGAACCATGGTATCACCATGTCCGCCAAGTATCATAGTTGTAACGTCAAGTGCCGAAACGTTAAGTGCTTCAGCTACAAAGGTTTTAAAACGGGCAGCATCGAGAATGCCAGCCATACCTATTACCTTGTTTGCTGCAGTTCTGGCAGCCCTGTAAGAAGCATAGGTCATTACATCGAGTGGGTTCGAAACTACAATGATGACCGCATCAGGCGAGTACACCATTACTTTTTCAGTAACTTCCTTTACTATTACAGCATTTGTTTTGATAAGATCATCGCGCGACATACCTGGTTTTCGGGGAATACCCGAAGTAATAACAACGATACCTGAGCCTGCAGTTTTGAAATAATCGTTTGTTGATCCTATTATTTTTGTGTTGTAATTATTGATCGATCCCGTCTGCAAGATGTCAAGGCATTTTCCTTCGGCCAGCCCTTCTTGAACATCAACCAACACCACCTCTTTGGCCAAATTCTTATTAGCAATCACATTAGCACATGTTGCACCTACATTCCCTGCACCAATTACTGTAATTTTGTTCATACGACATTTATTATGTTAATCCTTCAAAATATCCTCAGTGTCTTCTAAAACACCTCAAATCCTAAGTTGTTCAGCAAATAATGAACTTCTAAAATAACAACCTTCGGGTATAAAAATGGTTTAACGCTGCAAAGATAATAATTTATGCTGTAAAACATAATTATTTAACACAAAAATTCTGAAAATATCAGGAAAAACGGGGGGTTACCGTTATATTCAATCTAATAATTATTGAATGAGATTATCAAGGTCTTCCTGGATGGCCTGGTTTTTAAGGAAATCAAAGAGGGTAAGTTGGCGAAGTGTGTAATAATAGTTCCAATAATTTCTTAAAGCATCGATATATCCTCGTTTTGCTGAGTCTTTTTCGCGAAGGGCATCATTCAGGTTAAGCACGTCAATTTTACCAATAAGAAACCTTTGCTTGGTAACATCGTACCTTTTCTGGCCAATAGTATCAGCTTTAGCAGCAATCATTACCTGATCGTTTTGAAGATTAAATTGCATTACCTGTAAGAAAATATTTTGTTCGAAATCAATTTCATTCTGTTGAACCTGAACCTTTACTAATTCCAGATTGGATTGTGCCATTTTAACCCGGCCAAGACTTTTGCCCCAATCGATAATAGGTACGCTAATTCCGACCCGAACCTGCTCCCTGTCATTAAACGGTTCTTTATAAACTAAAGGTATATCTGCTGCTTCGCTGTGATTCAACCCATAAGAGGCAAATAAATCAATGGAACGGCGCTCTCCTTTTGCCTGGGCAACATCTCGACTGGCTTCAATTATTTGACGTTTCCTTGCAATTACATTTGGATTATTTTTCAGCGCCCAATCTAGTATTCTTTGATATTCCAACTGCAACGCTGAAATGTTGCTGGGTAATATCAATTCAAAATTCATTTTTTCGTTGTACCCCAGGAATGACCGAAGCTTTGATTTTTGCATCTCGAGGTCGATTTCAGCCTTATTTAAATCAGTTTTTGCATTTAAATAACTAAGCTGCATCTGCAACAAATCATTCTCTGCAATGGTACCGATATTGTATCTTCCCTGGGCAATTTTATATAAGGTATCGCTATTACTATAGTTAATTTGTGCAACCCTTAGATTTAACTGTGCTGCTGCCAGATCGAAAAACCTTCCGATAGCAGTCAAATTAACCTGTTCAATAGCAACAATGTAATTCTTTTTTGCCTCATCAAATACCATGGGCTGAATTTTTCTTTCCCACTTCATACTGTTATAAGCAAAAAGAGGTTGCCGAAAAGTAATACTTATAGGAGTAGAAAGATATTGAACCAGCCCTGTTGAGTCCAATTGGTCAATTCGCTGTAATTCACTGTTAATAGAAATACTGCCTCCTGTCAAACCAATATTTTGTGACAGGGAGAGGCTCCCATAATTGGTTAAACTATTACTTGTTATGATTTGATTTGTGCTAGAGTTCCATTCTATGGAACGATTTAAATCAGGCATTGTGCCGGAAAGAATAATACCTGGCAAATATGAAGCCTTAAAACTACGGTACTGCCAATAACTTGACCTAAACCGGTGACGCGCCAGAATAGCATCGGGCGATTGCTCTTTTGCAATCCTTATGACATCGTCTAATGAAAATCGTACAAACTTGTCCTGCGCAAATAAAGGCAAACCAAGGATTATAGTAAATACAAGCGATGCAATACGGTTTATAAAAATAGTTTTATTCATATCTTAGTGATTCAATTGGATCTTTTTCTGATGCTCGTTTAGCCGGCCAGTAGCCAAAGATAATTCCTACCGATGCGGAAACTATAAAAGCAATAAACACCGAAAATGGCGATATGATGGTTACAATATTGGCAAAACGAGTAATTAGTTTTGAAACGATAACACCCAAAATGACTCCAATAATTCCCCCGGTGACACTTATAAGAACTGCTTCAGAAAGGAACTGAACAACAATATCCAATTTCTTGGCTCCAATGGCCAGGCGCGTCCCAATTTCTTTTATACGCTCCATTACAGATGCAAACATAATATTCATAATGCCTATTCCTCCAACAATTAAAGAAATGCTGGCAATAGCGCCAAGCACAAAATTAAAAATTTCTTTAGTTCGCTGTTGTTGCTTAAGCAGAAGCTCAGGAACAGTAATTTCATAATCCTTCACTTCGGCATGTCGTCTGTATAGTATTCGGCTTAATACCTCAACTGTGGGAGCAACCTGCTCTGTTTCCTTTACCTGGGCAACAATTTTATCAAGCTGATGATAGTTTGCTTTTGCTGCTATACTCCTGTCAGCGTCTGACATAGACGCCGCGTTGCGGACTGCTTCGGCATTAATCAATCCCCTGTTCTGAAAACGTAATAATGCAGTTTTTACAGGAACAAAAAGGTTATCATTGACCACATTTACTCCGGAATTTTGATAACCTGTGAGTTTAATATTGTTATGTTTGATTACCCCGACAATTTTTAGCCATACTTTTCCGAACTTTAAATACTGACCTATAGGATTTGACTGTGAAAAAAATTTACTCTGTACATTAGCCCCTATGATGCAAACAGCCAAGCCGTTCTCTTCCTGGTATGCATCAAAATACGTCCCTTTCTCAAGCTTTAAATTATAGATATCAAAATAGTCGTGGGTTATACCGAAGAGTTTCGCATCTTCCTTCATTCCATATTGAACAAGATTGTTACTAACAATAATTTCAGGACTTATCAATTTTAATGCAGGTAATATGTGTTTGACGGCATTTACATCTGCCATAGTTAGTCCTGGAGAAAATTTTTTTTTCTGTTTCCCGATCTCATCATTATTTGATTCGGACGTGCTTTCCTGCTCACCGTCTTCTTTTAGAAGAGGAAGAATTACAATGTTGTTTACCCCAACCATTTTAATTTGTTCCAGGATTTCCTGCTTGGCACCTTTACCAATAGCAAGCATGCTGATTACGGCAGCTACGCCAAAAATTATCCCAAGTGCAGTGAGAAATGACCGAAGTTTGTTGGATAAGATTGAATCAAAAGCAATATTTATATCGTGGATATACCTTTTAAAAAACTTCATAAGTAAAAGATTTAAATGCATTTAATATGATGAATGTCACCCCCCTACCCTGGATATACTACGTGGAGTTCCATTGCTGCCCCCAGAATTTGTCAAATTGCCGCCTCCCTGTGGCCTGCTCATATTAGGCTAATTAATGCCATTCGTGGATTTCATCATATTATAATTTTTCTTTATCTTCTCATTTTGTTCCTTAAGGTTGCGTTCTATTTCTTCCTTTTCTTTCTTTTTCTTTGCTTCTTTTGCTTTAATTAATGGTATTAATTCTATTCCATCTTTCTTAAATTTTTCGGCTTTTTCGGGAACAGCAAGGAAAATTTCTTCGCCGGGTTTTAGCCCTTTCTCAACTATCACTTCATTATCGTTCATGTCACCAAGCAAAACAATTGCCTTAACTCTATTTTTCTTATACACAAAGGGTATAGAATCTTCGCTGTGAATGGTTTCGATAGGAACAAATGTTACATTCTTAAAAGTATTGATAATAATATTGTTACTGGTCGTCATATAAGGGCGTAAAAGAGGATCTGAGCCATCGATGCGGATAATTACTTCAAAAACTTTGGAATCACTGCCTGGAAGTTGTTCGCCGACATTCGATACCTTGCTCACTTCACCGGTATATTTTCGGTCGGGGAAAGCATCGACACCCAAACGAACTTTTTGCCCCATTTTAATTTTATTAATATCAATTTCACTTACATAAGTTCTGGAAATCATTACAGACAAATCGGGTAATGTAGCCACTGTAGGATCCCAAGGCGAAATGCTAGAGCCTACTTTGCGTTTTTCACCGCGCCATTCCTTGGCATAAATAACCATTCCTCGTTTTGGGGCAGTTATTTCAAATTTATCCATAACCTTGAGGATTTCATCACATCGTCGCTGTTGCTTATTTAAGTTAATCATCGCATCCTTCATGTTTGCCTCGGCTTGTCTTACCCTGAGTTTATAATTTTTTTGTGTATTCTCTAAAGACCTTATGGCTTTATCAACATTAATCTGGTTTTGCCGAATGGTTGCCGGAGGTTCAAATTTTGATTGCTCTAAAATAATTTTTCGTTCCTCGAGATCGAATTGTAAATTTTGAATATCATCTCGTAATCCTCTGAGCTGTATGGAAGTATCGAGCTGGATTTTCATATAATTTGATTTTTGCCTCTCTAATTCATCCTGTACATCACGTAACCGCGTTGTAATTTCGGTTTTGTCAAGCGAGGCAACCCAATCGCCAGAATCGACAACAGTGCCTTCGGGTATTAAATCCTGAATTTTCACCTGGTATAGGCGAACCAGGTCATTCCTAAGTTCTGAAGGCCCCGTGATGTTTTCCTTGTTCATGGCTTCAAGTTCTCCTGTAACAGTAACCAAAACTTCGAAAACGCCTTCATTAACTTTGCTAAATATTTCTGCTTCTTTAGGCTTTTTACTTTGGCTAATAATTATAATTGCTATTACAACAATAACCAATCCTGACAAAAAATAGACCCTTCTTTTATTCATAAATAATGCAACAATTAATATTAAACACAGGCTAAGCTAATAAAATAAACCAAAACCTACGATTTAAAAAAGAGTAAGCGGATTCTTTATTTTATAATCGCCTTTATTTCTTCAATAATGCGTAAAGCAAGCTTATCGGCAGCTTCCTTTGATTTGCCCTCTGCATAAATCCGAATAATCGGTTCTGTGTTCGATTTACGCAAATGAACCCATTCAGTAGGAAAATCGATCTTCACACCATCAATGTCATTTACTTGTTCGTTTTTATATTTTTCTTTCATTTTCACCAAGATACTATCAACATCGATACCTGGGGTCAATTCGATTTTATTTTTGGATATAAAATATTCCGGGTAAACAGCCCTGAGTTGTGAACAGGTTTTACCTGATTTGGCCAGTTGAGTTAGGAAAAGAGCAATACCTACCAGGGCATCACGGCCATAATGGAGCTCAGGATAAATGACGCCTCCGTTTCCTTCTCCGCCAATGACTACGTTGTTTTGTTTCATTGCAGCAACAACGTTCACTTCACCAACAGCAGCGGCAAAGTATTTTCCGCCATATTTTTCTGTAACATCCCGAAGGGCACGTGACGAAGAAAGATTAGAACAGGTATTCCCTTTTTGATGGCTTAGGATATAATCAGCTACAGAGACCAAAGTATATTCTTCACCAAATATTGAACCGTCCTCACAAATAATAGCTAAACGGTCAACATCGGGATCGACTACAAAGCCGGCATGAGCATGTGTTCCTTTAGTAATCTTGGATATTTCAGTTAAGTGTTCGGGCAAAGGCTCGGGATTATGAGGAAAACAACCGTTAGGTTCGCAAAAAAGCCCTATCACTTCTTTCACTCCCAAAGCTTTTAACAATTTTGGCAAGACTATACCTCCAACCGAGTTAACGCAATCAATGGCGATTTTAAAATTTTGGGATTTAATTGCATTTACATCCACCATTTCAAGTTTCAAAATCTGTTCGATGTGAGCCTGTGTGTAATCCTTTATGTTAACCTTTCCCAGCAAATCGACATCCGCAAACTGGTAATCGTCGTTTTCGGCAATAGCGAGCACTTGTTTGCCATCAGTGTCGCTTAAAAATTCTCCCTTATTATTCAAAAGTTTTAGTGCATTCCATTGTTTTGGATTGTGACTGGCAGTTAGAATAATACCGCCATCGGCTTTTTCACAGGTCACTGCAATTTCAACTGTAGGGGTAGTGGCCAGGCCAATATCTACAACATCAATACCCATTCCTAACAGAGTTCCTGTAACGATTTGTTTGACCATTTCACCCGATATTCGGGCATCGCGGCCAATTACAATGCATACACGTTGTGTAATGCTTTTGCCCGATTGTTTTTTGATCCATACGCCAAAAGCAGCCGTAAACCTCACTGTATCGAGCGGAGTTAACCCTTGGCCCGGAGGGCCTCCAATGGTTCCGCGGATACCAGAAATCGATTTAATTAATGTCATAACTAAATACCTAGAAATTTTAAATGCCTCAAACCTTAACAAGTTATGAATTAATACCACATCGCTGCATCAATGCTTTACTATATTGATCGCATCCCGGATCGCCTTCTTTAGGTGACCAGGTAGCAAAATGCTTATCGTTTGCAGAAGAATAAGGGCCATCTTTGGCCTCATAAATCACGGTGCCTGATGCTAAGGGCAGGATACAATGCCAAACACACGAAGCTATTTCTGCCCCATACACTCCATCTCCAGCTGAAATCACACAAGAAGTTATAACTTCACCTGCATTGTCGAACTCAACTACCAGTGCTTTTCCTTTTAATATGATGAATGCTTCAACTTTATCTGGATTTTCGTGTTTGTGCGGTTGAACATAAGTACCTGGTTCCATAGCATTTAACATACGTTGAACATTGGCATCGTATGTTTTATGAAAGTTATAATTGATCCGTTTCCGTGTTGATGTTTTGGCCTCTTTGATTATTTCGGTAATCATTTGATCGTGAATAATTGTCATAAAAATTTAATATTTATTTAACGAATTCGAAAGATAGAAAATTATATACAATAATTATACCCAATTAGTAGGTTATGCAATAAAATTATAAATAGAAAAACCGGGTCCATTATCTAAACATTTTAATTAATTTTGGTGTCTTAATTTAGTGAAATAACATTTTAAAATAATTTGTGATGATTAATTATAAAGAATTAGGACTTATAAATTCGCGTGCTTTATTTCAAAAAGCTGTAAAAGGGGGTTATGCTATTCCGGCCTTTAATTTCAATAATATGGAACAAATGCAGGCTATTATTCAAGCTTGTGTTGAAACTAAGTCGCCTGTAATATTGCAGGTGTCAAGTGGTGCCCGGAAATATGCCAACCAGACATTATTACGATATATGGCGCAAGGCGCTGTAGAATATGCTAAGGAATTAGGGTTCAATGTACCCATAGTGCTTCACTTAGATCATGGCGATACTTTTGAATTATGCAAATCATGTATCGAATTTGGTTTCTCATCGGTAATGATTGACGGTTCTCACCATCCTTATGATAAAAATATTGAATTAACCCGTCAGGTAGTGGAATATGCGCATAAGCACGATGTTACCGTAGAAGGAGAATTAGGCGTACTTGCCGGCATAGAAGATGAAGTATCTGCCGAACATCACACTTACACGCGTCCCGAAGAAGTAGAAGATTTTGTAAAACGTACTGGCGTTGATTCGCTTGCTATTTCTATAGGTACATCGCATGGGGCTAATAAATTCAAACCTGAACAATGTACCCGAAATGCCGATGGGATTTTAGTTCCACCACCATTACGTTTTGACATTCTTGAAGAAGTTGAGAAACGTTTACCAGGCTTTCCCATTGTTTTGCACGGGGCTTCGTCAGTTCCCCAGGACAAAGTTGCCACTATTAATAAGTATGGTGGACAATTAAAGGATACAATCGGTATTCCTGAAGATCAACTGCGTCGTGCTGCTGCATCGGCAGTATGTAAAGTAAATATTGACAGTGATGGACGCTTGGCTATGACTGCTGCAATCCGCGAATCGTTTGCTAAAAATCCCGCAGAATTCGATCCGCGAAAATATTTAGGCCCTGCACGTGATGCATTGAAAGAACTTTACAAACACAAAATTGTGGATGTTTTAGGTAGCGCCAATAAAGGGTAATTAAATATAAACGCAATAATTTATTGCAATCCTCAAATACCTTATAATTAGGGTATTTGAGGATTTTGCTTTTTTAACAGTTGTCTTTATACTTGAAATTTAACAATTAACTTGTTAGTCTAAAAAATGTTACAAAGAATAAACCCTTCTTAATATAAAACTCAAAAAGTTTTCGTATATTATAAGAAAAGTTTTAGCGATTAATATTATTAATTTAGCCCTTTAACAAAATGATAGTCAGTCGATTTCCCCACGAATTTAAGACAGATGCAAAAGATTATGGACCTGTATGCTTAAAAAACATTGCTAAATATTACGGGAGATACTATACTGTCCAGTATTTACGCGATAAATCTAGTGTAAATGGCAATTGTTTTTCATTTCTTGATTTAAGCCATACAGCCGAAAGCATCGGTCTCCGAACGCTTTTAATAAAAGCGACCATTGACGATCTGCGCGACAAGCTTGTCCTACCCTGTATTATTCCCTGGGAAGAAAATAGGTATGCAGTGGTATACAAAATTACCAGACACAACGTGTATATTTCTGATCCTGGCAAGGGATTAATGCTGTATCCTATAACTAAATTAGAGGAACAATGGTTTAACGCCGGTGAACAAGCAGGTATGCTTATGTTACTGGAGCCTATGGCTAATTTTAAACAAATTACGCAATACGAAAAACAAAAACGACGTAAAACAATCGGAAACCTGCTTGACTATTTTGTTCCATATAAACGTAGCTTTGGCGTTTTGCTTGCCATCATGCTTATCGTTACTTTGCTACAGGCAGTATTACCATTAATTTCAAGAGCGATCATTGATGTTGGCATCCATTCCAATACTATGGATTTTATTAACCTCATGCTAATAGCCAACATTGTAATCCTCGTGAGCATTACGCTTTCGAATATTGTACGCGACTGGATATTGCTGCATATTACTTCAAGGGTAAATATTTCGCTTGTATCCGATTACCTGATCAAGCTTATGAAATTGCCGGTAGCTTTTTTCGAAAACAAATCAGTGGGCGATATCCTTCAACGGGGCAACGATCATGAACGTATCCGAAATTTTTTGATGGACAACTCGTTGAGCCTTGTTTTTTCAATGTTTACTTTTTTAATATTTAGCATTATTCTGCTAACATACAGTCATGTTATTTTCTTCTTAGCAGCTATTGGAAGCCTCTTATATGTAGGATGGATAGCCCTGTTTTTAAGAATCCGTATTAAGCTCGATTGGGACCACTTTCATATTGTATCTAAAAACCAAAGCCATTGGGTGGAAACCATTAGTGGAATACAAGACATTAAAATAAACAATTACGAAAAACAAAAGCGTTGGAAATGGGAGGCTATTCAGGCCCAACTTTTCAAGGTAAACTTAAAATTACTGTCAATAAACAATACCCAGGTACTCGGTTCACAATTCATCAATAGTATGCAAATCATGTTTATCACGTTTTATTGTGCCAAAGCAGTAATTAATGGTGAAATGACCTTTGGAATGATGATTTCAACACAGTTTATAATTGGTATGCTCAATGGACCGGTTTTGCAATTTGTTAGCTTTATTCAATCAGCCCAATACGCGAAACTTAGTTTTGCACGAATAAACGAAATACAGGATTTAGCTGACGAAGACGAAAATCCAGACGCAAATAACATAGAGCTTCCTAAAAATAAAAACTTGATTGTCAATAATGTATCGTTTAAGTATAATCTTAGCTCTCCCTTTGCATTAAAAGACATAAAGATCGAAATCCCCGAAGGCAAAGTAACAGCTATTGTTGGCGATAGCGGAAGTGGAAAATCTACTTTGCTTAAGCTATTGCTGAGGCTTTATAAACCTACCAGCGGAGATATCTTTATTGGCAGCATGAACATTACCAATATCAACCTAAAACAATGGCGAGATACATGCGGAGCGGTGCTGCAAGATGGTAAAATATTTAACGACAGTATTTTAAATAATGTTGTATTAAACGACGAACATATTGATTATGATCGTTTGCAACAGTCAGTTGAAATTGCTAACATCAGGGTAGAAATTGAACAACTTCCACAGGGATACCATACTGTTGTTGGTGAAATGGGTCGCGGACTTAGTGGTGGGCAAAAGCAGCGCTTATTAATTGCCAGGGCTTTGTATAAAAACCCTCAATATTTGTTTTTCGACGAAGCTACCAACGCGCTCGATACCATTAATGAACAGAAAATAGTAAAAGCTTTGGATAGGGTATATAAGGACAAAACAGTTGTAGTTGTGGCCCATCGTTTAAGCACTATAAGGAAAGCCCATCAGATAGTCGTTTTATGCAATGGGGCCATTGTCGAAACTGGCGACCATGAATCCCTGATACAAAAAAAGGGCCACTACTACGATTTGATTCAAAGCCAGGTTGATCTTGTAAAATATGTAGAGCGATCAAAACATGAATTAACGGCCCGAAAGGAATTAGTTGAAGTATTAAAAACCAATAGATTGAAACGATTAAATAAAGTTAAAGAGGTGAACGAAGAAGTGCCTATAACTTAGCTTAAAACCGTCAAATTTTTGAAAAATACCACATACGAGGACTTAATATAAAAAAATCCGGGATTGCTCCCGGATTTTTTACATTTCCTCTCCCAACTTTTTTTAGGCATGTTGGTACATTAGTCGGTGTTTGTCCATAAAGTAGCACGAAACTGTTATTCCCCCTTTTTTAAGGGGGTTAGGGGGTATTGATAATCAAAACTTTATTTTTTACTCCTCCATCCCCCTTAAAAAGTGGGCTTAACTGGCCGACTTTATAGACAGACTCTAATCAATTGTTTCTCCGCTTGCCCTATGGCCCTGCACTAATCATTTGCCTTTGTACAGTTGCCCGGGTACAAAACCAGTTGTGTCCCATCACGATAGCTATCGGAAGCAAAATAATAGCGCCTTAGCCAGGAATTTTAATTCTGGTTAATGGTCATCTGATGACGGTGGGCTGGGCATACAACCTGTCATTACATCATTTTTTTTCATGGCATTAAAGTTTTAGTTATGGTAAAATTACCTTAATTATATACGAAACCTCAAAGCTTTTGATCTGATTTGTTATCTTTGATAAGAGGTTGTTAAAAGGTCTTATTTCAATGACCTCCCAACCCTCCTTAAGAAGGAGGGCTAACTTGGGCAGTGCTCAGTTATAGCCACTTTTTGGCAAAGCCATGCATTTGGCATAAGGGATTGGGGTTAAAATTTCTTAATTAAACGACATTGAGGTTTAATTATTCACGCGTGAGAATAGAATAGTTCACGCGAAGGCGCAAAGCCGCAAAGGATTGTATCAGCGTTTTTTCTTAGCGTCTCGGCGTCTCGGCGTGAAATTTTGATCTTTAAACTTTTATCAAATCATGCAGGCTCAGGTTTTAGTGAATATGGCTGTTATGCTGCTGATATTAACTGGTCGGTTATGGGCTGGCGACAGGGACGCTGAATTTTATAATCGGCGCATTGACCATAACCTGGCAGTTTACCGTATCGATAGCTGCCTGTATTATTCGTACCTTCTTGCCCACAGGTACAGGCTCAGTTCCGATGCTGCAAAACTGGCCAAAACGTGGTACATGGTTGCTTTTTTTAACCTGCAGCAGGAGCAATTTACGCGCGCACAGGCAGCCAGGCAAATAGCGGAACAATATGCAGCACAAGGCTATTTTTCGGGACAATTAAGCCTTTACCACGATATTTACTGGGGGCTTTACCATTATCAAAGCAGTGCTTACCATAAGGCAATCCCTTACCTGACAAAGGCAGTTAAGAACAACAGAACACTGCCCTGTCAACTGCAATACCTCTTAAACCTTTACCTGGGCGATACCTGGTATAACCTCTATCAACGGGAAAAAGGGAATAAAATAATAGAAAAAACACTTGATAAACTTGATACTGCCTGTTTTGCTTACGGGTTGGGGTATTATTTTTTAGGTGCACATGATTACTATGAATATAACCCTGATAATTGTATTAAACACGCAGAGAAAGCCATCCGTTGTTTCGAAAGCCACCATATATACAGCAAATACTGGGTGTATAGTTATCGGAATATCATCATTGCTTTATGGTACAAGGGTAAAACTGAAACGGGGTATATGTATTTTCAACAATTATCATCCATATTGAGGAGGGGAAATTTATTAAAATCTTTCTTATCCTATTATTATGTTGTTCAGGGGAGAATGAATTATTTTAAATTGGAAAGACGCAATGCACTCAATGCTTATCTTAATGCTTATAATGCCTGTAACCCTGCATTTGAAGACAAAGCGGAAATTGTGCCTTTTATTTTGAGATGTTTTTATTATTTAAACCAATACGATAAGCTAGTGCAATGGTCAGACAGTTGTGCCTTCGATATGTTGGACAATGAACAAAAGATTATGGTTGCCTGTAGTCACTTTAAAACAGGTAACCCTGTAAAGGCATATCAAATCTGCAACCAAATTCATTTACATCCCGATGATATTAGTTTATACTACGATGCATACCGTTTGGGGGATTTTTATTTAGCAGCGGGTATTGCCCCCAAAGCCGAATATTATTATAAAATAACGTTGCAATATGCTTTAACACATTTTGGTTCCAAAGGTTATTATACAGCAAATAACTATAGTACCATAGCCTATTTTAACTGGTATGCTAAAGCCGATTATGCCCAATCGCTTTATTATTATCATCGCGATGTTTACTCGCTTATCCCTGTAAAATATAGCAACAATTATTATGTATTGCCCGACATTTCAAAATCTGTTCATGATAATGTATTAGCAAATGCCATCGGCAATAAGGCCGAAGCGTTATACGAAGTTGCAAAGCAACGTAAAACCAGGGCTGAAAAATTACAGGATTTACTGGCCAGTCTTGCCCATTTTGAACTGTCGTTTGCTGTCGCGCACCGGTATAAAATGAGCCTTAACAGCGATGAAAAAAGATACGAATATGCCGATTTAAATAAATTCAGGTATCCTATTATTATAAAGGTCTGTCTCGAACTGTACCGGGAAACCGGTAACCGGGCTTATGCCAGCAAAGTTTTTGAATTTATGGAAAAAAGCAAGGCTTCGCTGTTGCTATCCACGGTGCGGGGCACTGATGCATATAAAATGGGCATGCTGCCTGACACGCTTAAAAAATTAGAAGACCGGCTTTGGACAAAAGTAGAAGAGATAATAGCCAGTAACTTTTGGGGGGAACCCACTGTACCCGGGATTAACCCCGGCCAAGTAGATCAAAACTACAGCACGCTGATTAAACTGGAACACCAGCAGGACAGTCTTATCCGGTTATTTAAACAAAAATACCCTGCTTATTACAATGCTCGGTACAATGCGGAGGTGGTAAGCGTCGATTCTCTGCAAAAACTTCTAAAGCCTAACGAGGCTATGTTACAATATTCGCTTTCTGAGGACCGCCTTGTGATATTCATGCTCACCCGCAACGAATTTAAGATAATTACCGATACCATTGGCAGACAATTTTTTTTCGATATTGAAGCATACCGTAAATTTCTTTCGCATTTTTCGTACAACGAACTGGACGATACTATTACACGGAAGTTCACCGCGCTTTCGAACCGGTTATACAACCGGTTAATACAACCTTTTGAGCGTAATCTTACTGGCAAAAGCCTGCTCATTATTCCCGACGATGTGTTAACCGAGGTTCCGTTCGAGGCATTGATTACTTCGCCAACAACTGAAGTAAGTTATCGTAACCTGCCTTATCTCCTTCGAAAGCATAACATTAATTACAGCTATTCAGCCACGTTGTATGCCATGAATCGTCATAAGGCTCATATTGTCAATCCCAGGTTACTGGCCGTAGCGCCCGATTATACACCCATGAAATTAATGAGGCTTAGCAAAAAGAATAACCCTACTGTACCAAACGATTCTTTATCATTATCTCCCATCCCTGGAACTTTTGATGAAGTAAAAAACATAAGCCATATATTCAATGGTAAAACTTTGATAAAAAACCGTGCCACAGAACAGCGTTTTAAGGCCGTAGCAAGCCAATATGATATCCTGCACCTGGCCATGCATGGTATTACAAATAACGAGTATCCCATGCTCTCGAGGCTTGTTTTTACCCCGGCAAAAGATTCGGTTAACGAAGGGTTCCTGAATACCTACGAAATCTATAACATGCAGCTTAATGCACCGTTAGTGGTATTAAGCGCTTGTAATACGGGATATGGTAAATTGCATAAAGGAGAAGGTATCATCAGTCTGGCAAGGGGATTTTATACCGCCGGCGCCAAAAGCATTGTAATGGCCCTTTGGCCGGTTGAAGATAAAACCAGTTCGGAGCTTATGGCCAACTTTTATAGTAACCTTGCCTCCAGCCAATGCATAAGCGATGCGTTACAAAATGCTAAAATAACTTACATTGATCATGCTGATGAGATTTCTGCCCATCCATATTTCTGGGCTGGATATATTCTTACGGGCAATCCTTCGGTTACTTACGAGATCAGAAAGCCAAAAACAAAATATTACCTCTTGGGCGCGATTGGGTTATTGGCAATCATAGTATTTGTTTTGGGGAAAAGAAGAATTTTTTTGAAAAAAGATGAAAAGGATTTATTCCATTTTCCTCAGTAAATCTGATGCCTTTAATTTGTAATAACTATTGCCGGCGGCTATTTTATTGAGCGCTATGGAAGCGCTACCTGTTTGGTTAGTTTTAATATAACATAATGCCAGATACCATTGCGCATTCTCTGTATAGCGCGAATTGTTCTGGTTAATAATAAATGAAAAATTTTCAATGGCTTTCCCATAATCTTTGGTTTCAATATAGGATAAGCCGCGATAGAAATGTGCAGCCGTGCTGAACGGATCAGATTGAATGATTTTATCCAACTGGTTGATAGCAGCCTGGTAATTATTTCTGTTGTACCATTGTATAGCGCTATTGAGTACTGATTTATCGGCTTCCTGCGCAGTACGGATAACCATCCTGGTATTATACTTTAAATATAAGTCGCTGAATATATGATCGTTTGACGAAATGGAAAAAGTTCTGTAAAGTACAGACGTTATTACAACAAATAATACAACCGCAGCGGCAGCAAGCATTTTCCAATTTGCAGAGCGATTGCCAGTAATAACGGGTTCGTCAGTTTCGCTTCCAATAACGTAGTTAGTCTCGATAATAGCATTATACAACTCCTGTGTATTTTTGAGTTTATTTTTAAAAGTTAAAGTAAGCTCGTCGTCGTAGTCAAGCGACAACTCAATTTCCTCTATCAGGTTTTTGTAATGGCCTAATGATTGGCTGGTGACAAGTTCCTGTTCGAACAATCGCTTGTCTTCGCTTGTCATTTCGCCGTCAATGTATCTTATCACATTATCTACATCTTTCATAATTTGCATTTATTTCTTATAACTAGATCACTTTATGTATTAATACCATTTGAGAGTTAAAAGTAACCCCTAAAATCGTATGCTATAAAACATAACTATTATCTTCGGTTAGAAAATTAATAAAAATTATGTTAATAAGCAACGGTTTTTATCTGACCAAAGAGGCATATATTTAAATTCTCCTTAACCTGTCCACAGTCTAACTGAGTAAACATGTTCTGTATCCAAGTATTAAATAATTGTTCACCGGTACTTTTTTTGTATTAACGGACTCCGACTTGGTGATTCTCTGGAATTTTTTAGAAGTTCTGAAGTACTAAAAGGGTGTTAAGGAATACTTTTTTATCGACTTATACTGATTTTTTCTATTGAAAGTGTCTTACTTTATAAAGGAACTTTTCTGCAATCTTGAACCAAACATCAGGTTTTGATGATTTCACTCAGGAAATTACCAAAGCTTTTTTAGGGCTTTTCGGAGTATTCTGGATAGAAGGAGCCTCCATATAATGTCTGCTTAGTTTTATAATGCATACCTTATACACTTCTTTCTGAATTATATGGCGAGCTCTCGATAACCTGGATCTGGAAGTTGCAGTACTAATACCGAGCATTTTGGCTATTTCCTCATGCTTCAAGTTTTCTACACAGGATAAATTAAATACTAAACGATACTTACCAGGCAGTTTATCCAAAACTTTCAATAATTCAAATTCTGATAAATCAGCCGATAATACAGTTTGAAAATCGATATGCCTTTTGTCAATTAAAACATTTCCTTCAATAAAAACAGGTTCTTCAATTGCTTCTATATATTGAAGCATGCTCATTTTACGATGGTACCTGATATACGAAATGGCTGTATTGATAAAAATACGTTTCATCCAGCCTTCAAAAGACCCATCGCCTGAATACTGTTTTATTTTTGTAAAAACCTTAATAAAGCCTTCCTGAACTATATCTTTCACTGTATGAGGATCACTTAAGTAACGTAGACAAATTCCATTCATTGTGGAAGCATACTTGTTGTAGAGCAACTTTTGAGCAAGCCTGTTATTTTGTCTGCATCCTTTTATAATATATCCTAATGAAGCCTCCATTTAATAAAGATTCAATTGGTGCATATTAGTTGTTGTCTTTGTCATTTCATTTCTTAAACTTAACAAAAGTACTTTATAATTGCCTTTATGTTAATGAGATAATAGTACCATTTATATGGTAGTTTACTACCATTTTTACTATATTTGACCATTTATTAGAAATAATTAGAACCACATGAAACAATTAATTAATAAGATAATTGGCAACGAAGAGGGTAGATCTTTCGAACAAATGCTTTTTATTGGTGGATGTATTATTGGTATTATAGAAAGCTCCGTTTTTACACTATTTAATTTTTTTAATGGAATATATTTTCAAGCTTTACTTATCTTTTCGATATGGGGTGTCTGTGTTTTCGCATACTATTTTGCCCGTTTTAAAAATCGGTATTTCTTTGTGTACCTCTTTTTGTTTATATCATTGGTGGATTATGTTTCTTATTTTAATACTGGGGGTATCAAAGGTCCTGTGCCTTTTGTTTTAATAGTATATCTTGTTCTTATCCTTGTGGCTATTCCACCAAAGTGGCACTTTAAAATTTTTTTATTTCTTACGTCTGGAGTGGTTATCGTTTTTTTAATTGAAAATATGTCTCCCCAATTGGTTTCTAATCCGTACAAAACACAAAATGCTTTGCAAATTAATTTATTGGTAGGCATCTTGATTTGTATGTGCCTGTCGTATGTTGGTATTTACTTTCTCAGAAGAAGCTATGATAATGAACGGGTAAAAAATCAACAACAAAAGGAACTTTTGGAAAAAGCCGCATATCAAAAGAGTATGTTTTTTATAAATCTTTCACACGAAATAAAAACTCCCCTTACCCTGGTTGAAAACTATCTGGATAAATATATCGGGCGCAAAGGTGAAGATGAGGAGCTTGTTATTATGCGGCAGAATATCCAAAAGATGCGCCGCGATATTTTGGATTATCTAAATTTCGAAAATCTCAAAAGGGGTAGGGTATCTTATGATAATCTGGAAGTGATTTCATTAAGTAAACTTTTGGAAGAAAAAATTTGCCTTTTTATTACCTATGCAAAAAATAAAGGGCTTAAGTTAAATTATAGCATAGAACCTGAGGTTAATGTAAAGGTAAATCTTAAAGGCATAGAACAGGTGCTGAACAACCTTCTTGAAAATGCAGTAAAATATACTCCTGAGCCGGGAGAAATAAATGTTAATCTGAAAAATAAAAAAAATACTGTTACACTCGCTATTCAAAACAGTGGCATTGTAATACCTGCTGACCAGATACCGCACCTTTTCGAGCCTTTTTACCAATTATCGAACGAAAAGCAAAATGCACAGGGAATAGGCATGGGTTTACATACGGTAAAAAAAATTCTGGACAATACAGGCGGACAAATTCAGGTGAGCAGTAGCAAAGAACTGGGAGTTGTCTTTTCGGTAGTTCTCCCTTTAAGTTCAGAACCTCAAACATTAGAACAACCTGCAAGCAGCGTAATTGCACCGAATATAAATCCGGTTATGCCAAAGGCTGCAGATTCGGCCTATTCGATCAATAAACCTTGTTTGCTGGTAGTCGAAGATCAAAACGATCTTTTAAGTTATTTAGTTGAAGAGCTACAAGAAAATTACAATATTTTTGTAGCTGATAGCGGGTTAACTGCTATTGAAAGACTTAAATCCATGCCTGTGCCGGAACTTATCATTTCAGATATAATGATGGATAAAATGGATGGATATGAATTACTTGAGAAAACTCTTGCTGATGAAAGGTTTGCTCACATCCCTTTTATTTTTCTTACTGCAAAAAATACATCGGAAGAAAAAATTTCGGGACTAGATATGGGGGCGCTTGATTTTATAACCAAGCCATTTTCCATTAGCGAATTGAAAATGAAAATCAAAACCATTATCAGTCAAAAAGAGCGTATTTCAGAAGCTGCCATTCGCGAGATTAAAAAACAATTTACAGATGCACAACATTTAAGTAAAAAACAGAAAAATGAAGAGATATTTGATATCAATGCTTTAAAATATAATTTAACGGCAAGGGAAAAAGAAGTAATCACTTATATACGTCAGGGCTTAAAATATGAGAAAATAGGAGAAATACTCCATATTTCAGAACGTACGGTTACACGACATGTGCAGAACATATACAATAAAACTGATTCCACAACAAAAATTGCTTTGATAGATAAAATGTTTTCATAACAGCAACTTGGTTTTTATCCATCAATACCTTTCAATAAATCCTTGTCTTGAATTAAATAATTTTTATTTTTGTTGCCTTAGATCAGAAAACTTCCTGAATTATTTTTAACAAATACATAGGATATTAAATACCAAAATTATGAGCAAAGAAAAAAAAATCTACTTGAATGAGCGGGAAATGCCAACCCAATGGTACAATATAGTGGCCGATATGGTCAATAAACCCTTACCACCACTTCACCCTGGAACAAAGCAACCCATCGGGCCCGAAGCATTGGCTCCGCTTTTCCCCATGAGTTTAATCCAACAAGAAGTATCAACCGATCGCTGGATTGATATACCTGAAGAAGTACAGGATCTTTATAAGATTTGGCGTCCAACTCCTGTTCATCGTGCTTACAACCTCGAAAAAGCATTGGATACACCTGCCAGGATTTATTTTAAAAACGAAAGTGTAAGTCCTGCCGGATCGCATAAACCAAATACAGCTATTCCACAGGCATATTATAACTATAAAGAAGGCATAAAAAGCATGACTACCGAAACCGGTGCAGGCCAATGGGGCAGCGCCCTTAGCTTCGCTTGTCAGCATTTCGGTATCAATTTAAAAGTGTTTATGGTAAAGGTAAGTTATGAACAGAAACCTTATCGTAAAATGTTGATGAATACTTGGGGCGCCGAAGTGATCCCTTCTCCCAGTATGCTAACGGAAGCTGGTCGTAAAATACTTTCCCAGAATCCAAATTCTCCTGGAAGCCTTGGTATAGCCATATCAGAAGCCGTTGAAGTAGCCGCCAAAGACGAAAAAACTAAATATTCGCTAGGCAGTGTTCTCAATCATGTATTATTGCATCAAACTATTATTGGCCTCGAAGCCATGAAACAAATGGAAATGACAGGTGATTATCCAGACATTGTCATCGCTTGTTTTGGTGGTGGATCGAACTTTGCAGGAATTACGTTTCCATTCTTAAGGTTTAATATAACCCAAGGCAAGAAAACACGTATGATTGCCTGTGAACCGGCTTCGTGTCCTAAGCTCACCCGTGGGCAATTTCAATACGACTTTGGTGATACCGCAGGATTGACCCCACTTATACCCATGTACACCCTGGGACATAATTTTGTTCCTGACAGTATTCATGCAGGCGGGTTGCGTTATCATGGGGCTGGGGCTATTGTAAGCCAACTGCTAAAAGATAAGCTTATAGAAGCCCAGTCAGTTAAACAGCTTGAAACGTTTGAAGCCGGAGTATTGTTTGCACGTACCGAAGGTATTCTGCCTGCCCCGGAAACCTCTCATGCTATTGCAGTTGCCATTCGTGAAGCGAAAATCGCTAAACAGGAAGGAAAAGCCAAGACCATTCTTTTCAATTTTTCAGGACACGGATACATCGATCTTTCGGCTTACGATCAGTACTTTGCCGGCTTATTGCAAGATCATGAAATTACACAGGAAGAAATTATGAAAAGCCTTGCACAACTGGAGAAAGTAATATAATTCTTTGTGATATATTGCTAATGTAAAGCCGGATATATGCTCCGGCTTTATGTTTCTGTTCCGTGCAACGCTATCATTTCTTTTTTGTCTTTCCTTTATCATAAATTGTTTTACCGGCTGCTCGTCGGTAAAAAATTCCTTTTCACCGAAAATTTATTTTAACAAAGATGTTTTTGAAATTATTTTGGCACAATATTTATAGGAGAAAAGACTTATTCAAGTTGGGAGGTTAAAACCTTATTAAACGACATTAATTCACAACCGACAAATTATTAAAACTATGTTATGAAGAGAATTTTGAGGTTTCTTGCAATGTGGATACTTGCGTTCATGGCAATTTATCCTGTAATGGGTGAAGGTGAACATGTTTCCGACCGGTTTACCATCAGTGGTTACATCAAGGATGCGGAAAATGGCGAAGCCCTGATCGGTGCTACTGTTTATATTCAGGAATTAAAGACAGGGGCTGTAACTAATCCTTATGGTTTCTATTCGATTAGCTTACAAGCGGGTCAATACACGGTATTGTATAGTTATACAGGATATGCAACACAACAAAAACAGGTTGATTTGAAAGCTAATGTTACAATAAACATCGAACTCCCTGTTGAGAAAAAAAAGATTGAAGAGGTAGTAATCACTGGTGAACGCAAGGATGCTAATGTTAAAAAGGCGGAAATGAGTGTTGCCAAGTTAAGCATGAAAACTATCAAGCAAATACCTGCATTGATGGGTGAAGTTGATGTATTAAAGGTTATTCAGATGCTACCTGGAGTATTACCTACCAGTGAAGGATCATCAGGTTTTAGTGTTCGTGGTGGAGGAAGTGATCAGAACCTGATTATATTAGATGAAGCCACAGTTTATAATGCCTCTCACCTTATGGGGTTCTTTTCAATATTCAACAATGATGCTGTTCGTGATGTTAAACTTTATAAAGGCGACATTCCTCCAAGTTACGGTGGAAGGCTTTCGTCTGTGCTTGATGTTCGTATGAAGGAAGGGAATACTAAAAAAATATCAGGAACTGGTGGATTAGGGCTTATTTCCAGCCGTCTTACCCTCGAAGGACCAATAGGTAGTGAAAAAACGTCATTCCTTATTTCAGGACGCAGATCTTATGCTGATTTATTTTTCCCTTTATCTACTGATTCAGGACTGCGGAAAAGCAAAATGTATTTTTACGACCTAAACCTGAAGTTAAATCATCAGATAAATGAAAATAACCGGTTGTACCTTTCAGCATATTTAGGAAGAGATAAATTTGGCCAAAAAGGTTCATCTGATTTTGGTTTTGGTAATCAAACCATTACTTTACGTTGGAACCATCTTTTCACTAAACAATTGTTTTCTAACATCACAGCAATAAGGGCCAAATATGATTATGCATTGACAATGGGCCAGGCAAGTTCAAATTATTTTTGGAATTCAGGGCTACTTGATTATAGTTTAAAAATGGATTTTAATTATTTACCAAATCCAAATAATGATATAAAATTCGGATTGTCATCAACTTATCACGATATCACTCCTTGTGATGCATGGATGGAGGATAATAACAGTAAAATAATAATACCTTATCCTAAAAATTATGAACTTGAATATGCTGCTTATATTTCAAATGAGCAGAAGATAGGTGAAAAACTTACTTTAAAATATGGGATACGATATTCTGTATTCCAAAATATTGGAAAAGGTACCCTGTATAAGTTTAACCCGAACTATAACGTAGAAGATACATTAAATTATGCAAGCGGTAAGATATTTCATACATATCAAAGCCTGGAGCCTCGGTTAGGTTTAAATTATGTCATTAATGAAAAATCGTCAGTAAAAGCCAGTTATTCCAGGACTATACAATATATGCAATTAGCTTCTAACTCGAACGGTGGAATGCCTCTCGATGTTTGGTTTCCGTCAAGCCCCAACGTAAAACCACAGAAAGCTGATCAATATTCTATAGGGTATTTCAGAAATTTTTTGAATAACGATATAGAAACTTCTTTTGAAGCCTTTTACAAGAAAATGTACGATGTTGTGGATTTTAAAGATCATGCGGAATTGCTTATGAACCCTAGAATGGAAGGTGAAATAAGAACTGGCAAAGGCCAGGCTTACGGCATGGAGTTTCTTATAAAAAAGAACCAGGGAAAAATAAATGGCTGGATTAGCTATACTCTTTCTAAAACTACAAGAACTATTTCTCAGATTAACGATGGTAAAGCTTATCCTTCTCCTTATGATAAACCGAATAACATAAATGTAATTTTGAATTATCAATTTTCTAACAGGGCTCAAATCTCTGCCACCTGGATTTATGCTACTGGTGCACCAATAACCGCTCCTGTTGGAACCTTTGTTTATGGAAATAACCTGAATAAAATATATTCCAGTCGAAATGGATACAGGATGCGCGATTATCACAGGCTCGATTTGTCATTTTCAATAAAGGGAAAAGAAAAACCTGGCAGATTTTGGCAGGGCGAATGGGTTTTCTCAATGTATAATGCTTACGGCAGGCATAATGACTGGATCATCAATTTCACGCAGGATGAAAAAGATCCAACAAAGATTGTGGCCACTAGATGGTACCTCCCGTTTGTGTTCTTTCCTGGGATAACCTATAATTTTAATTTTTAATTAGTTAAGATATGAAAATAGTTAATAATATTTATCCGTTAGTTAAAATTTTGTTATTGTGCATTATCCCGCTTTGTTCATGCAGTGAAAAAGTAGACTTTCCTCTCGACACTACCTATGTAAGATTAGTAGTTGATGGGGCAATAACAACCGATACAACAATCCATAGAGTGAAATTATCAACATCAGGCGATGCGTTGAATAAGCAACCTGGTAAGGTCATTTCAAATGCAATTGTAACAATATCAGATGGTGGCAACGTGTTTAACCTTCATGAAAACAATTCGAAACCTGGTACTTACGAGACTGACCCTTCGGTATATGGGGTCCCGGGGAAAACTTATACGCTTCACATTACCAATGTGGATGTCAATGATGACGGGGTAATGGAAGAATACACGGCTAGTTCTTTTCTTCCTAAAGAAGACCCGATAGATTCTATTTCGGTTCAATATGAAAAACTAGGTCATGATGACAAAGGTTGGCTTGTTAATATGTATGCCCAGGAAATTGGAGGAGGTAGGAATTTTTATTTGATGAAGGCTTATAAAAACGGTGTTTTACTCACCGATAGCACCTATGAATATAGGAATATTTCTGATAATACCGGGTTTAACGGTCAGTATTATAACGGATTTTCAGTATACTGGCTATCTGAACACAAAACTGATGAAAGATTACAATCAGGAGATACTGTTACAATTGAAATGGATGGAATAACCGGGGATTATGAAAAGTTTATACTGGGCTTTATTGATGAGTATTATCCAAAAATTCCCATTTTTAGTGGCCCATCGGCAAATGTTCCAACCAATATAGAACCAAAGGACAGAGCTGTGGGCTTTTTTGCAGCGTATTCTGCTTTTCGTAAAAGTAAGGTTTATAACGGTGAGTAACAGGAGATTTTTTTTGGCTGCTATGTTTGTGTCACATCAGTTATAAATTGCCGCATCTTTGCAACCCCCTAATCCCCCAAACGGGGGACTTCCGCTCTTCATATTGAGCAGAGGTTATGGGCTATATTAAGTTTGACATGACACTATTAAACTACTTATTGCCCCTTCAATATTAGGGAATTTAAAATTAAAGCCGGCTGCAATAATCTTGTCTGCTGAAACCCTGCTTCCTTGTAAAATAATGTTAGACATTTCACCAAACATTAATTTCAAAATAATAGCAGGGACATTCGGAAACCAAAAAGGTTTGTTTAGCTCACGGGCTAACACTTGGGTAAATTCTCGATTAGTTTTATTATCTGGGGCCACTGCATTATATGCGCCTTGCATCTCTATATCTTCAATGCCTTTAACATAGATTTCACATAGGTCATCAATGTGTATCCAGGGAATATACTGTTTACCGTTTCCCAGGGCTGACCCTAACCCCAATTTAACAGGGGTAAGCATTTTTGGGAATACGCCTCCTGCAATTGTTAATACCACGCCTGTTCGAATTTTTACGGTTCTAATTCCCAATTCTTTAAATCTATCTGCCGCTTCTTCCCAAAGCTGGCAGGTTTTCCCCAAAAAATCATTAGCAGGAGCATCTATCTCAGTATAAATTTTATCTGAAGTGGTTGTTCCATAAAAACCGATTGCAGATGCAGATATAAAAGCTTTCAGGTTTTTGTTATGTTTTTTGATTTTCTCAAATATTAGTTGTGCCGATTTAACACGGCTATCTATAATTAATTGCTTTCTCTTTTTGCTCCACCTTTTGTCACCAATGTTGGCACCTGCAAGATGAATTATATAATCAGACGTTTCAATGGCTTTTTTATCAATTTCTTTTTTCTCAATATTCCATTTGTATCCTGTTAAATCAGCCTCTTGCTTATTTGTCCTGCTAAGAATGGCAACATTGAAACCCTTTTCTTTTAATTTTTTACAGAGATGTCTTCCTACAATTCCACTGCCTCCGGTTATTAAAACGGTTTTCATTTCTTTATTGTTTAAGGGTGTTCCATTGTATTATAAAACCTAAATATAGTCTACTAACAACACAATTGCTAATCAATTGTTTTGTGTTTAACTTTATCACCTTAAAATTAAGCCTGAGAATTATGCTAAATTTCAATGAAATCAATATACAGGAAGTAATAGTCCACCATATCGGTTCAAGACCGGAGGAAGAAGGGGTACAGTTATCGAATGATCCTATACAACTGAACGACGATCTTACCAGTGAATTGCTTAAAAAGTATTTTCTTTCATCATTTAAGCCAGGCGAATTATATCACCTTGCAAACGACGAAGATATTAACCTGAATGCTGTATATACATTAGTATCTGATATTTTTAGCGACCCTGCCAGGTTTACCGAACAATCGAAAGAACTGGCCAATCATCTTTACGAAAAATCTGTGCATCCTAAAATTAAGTCCGGCGAGCTTTATGCAGCCTATTTGACCAATTGCTTTATCGAAGGTGAAACTGTTGATGCAATCGGGCTTTTCAAATCCGAATCAAAGGAGACATTTTTGAAAGTGCAAGCTAAAGGCAAAAATTTTACCATTAGCCATGACGATGGGGTTAATGTAAATAAACTTGATAAAGGATGCCTGATCTTCAATATGGAACAAGACAAAGGATATTTACTGGCCATTGTGGACAATATTAACAAGGCCGCTGAAGCTCAGTATTGGCGGGATAGTTTTTTGGCTGTTAAACCACGCAAGGACGAATATCACCAAACCAAGAGTTACCTTGATATGTGCAAAACTTTTGTGCTTGATCAGGTGCCGAAAGAATTTGAAACAACAAGGGCAGATCAGGCTGATTTTCTTAACAAATCAGCCACGTATTTTAAGAAAAACCAGGATTTTACTTTCGATGAGTTTGCCAACCAGGTGATAAAGCAACCAGCGGTAATTGAGTCATTCAAAGGGTATAAGAAACAATACGAAGCTGCGAATGATATTGAAATTGACGATGAATTTATGATTTCAGCCCCTGCAGTAAAAAAGCAAAGCAAAGTTTTTAAGAGTGTTATTAAGCTCGATAAGAATTTTCATATTTATGTGCATGGTAACCGCGAATATATTGTAAAAGGGTTTGATGAAAAAACCGGAATGCATTATTACCAGTTGTATTTTAAGAAAGAGGAATAAGTTATTGATATTGTATTTTTAGCACAGTACCTTCACTTCGCTTTGCGAAGTTAGTTTCATTTCCTCAAAATTGATATTGGTGATCAGGTTCAAACCAGGTTTTTTACCTTTTTGCAAGCTTCCCAGACAGTCATCGAAACCCAAAGCCTTTGCGCCATTGATTGTTCCCCAATCAACCAATTCCTGAAGGCTTATTTTGGGAAAGTGGCGCTGAATGGTTTTCATTTCTTCCAAAACCGAAAGCTTCATGTTCGAAGCCAGGCTGTCAGTTCCGAGTGCAATCCGATGTCCTGAATTTCGAAGCAATTCAATATCAGGGAGATGATTTTCAATATATAGATTTGCATTTGGGCACAATACAAAAACAACTTTATCTTTTAAATCATTGATGGACTCCAAATCACCAGGTGATGTAAATGTATTATGTACCAATAGTACTTTCGATATTTGCTTGTAGTAATGCCTGCAATGGTTCAACGATGTCACGCCCTTTGCCTGCCAATTGGGAAATTCATCAGAAATGCGATGCATAAAATCAGCAAATTCACCGGTTTTATCAATATATAACTGGTTCTCCCCAGGACTTTCCTGGTTATGAACCGACCAAACCATACCTTGTTGTTTTGAATAGTCCATAAGCATGTGCCACAAACTATCTGACATTGAATAGGGCGCATGAGGAGTGATGGAGCCAAGCAAATGGAGAGTTTTCAATTTTTCCCATAATTCAATGCCCAGCTTAAGCTTTTCCTTGGCAATACTGTCTTGTACCCCAAAAATTTCAATAAATGTAAAGTACTTGATTTTACTTATAGATTTGATTTGAAAACTATCGCTGGTATTAGAAATATCAGCCGCGGCTACAGTACCGTATTGTATCATTTCGGCATTGGCCTTTTGCATTGCAGCAAGGGAACCATCGAAATTACGAAGTGAGCCAATAGTTTTAATAAAATTGATCAGGCCGGTTTGTTTGTCTATCTTTTCTTTTAGGTGCGATAATTCCAGATGGGTGTGTGCATTCACAAATCCGGGAGTAATAATGCCATTATAAAACTCAAGGTCACTTGTTTCGTGGAGTTTTCCTCGTGTGTCAATAAGGTCAATAATGTCACCCTGGTCATTTATAACAACAATACCCAGCTTCAGCGGAGAAGCATCTGCCGGAAAGATATAATGTGCGGATATTTTACGGATCATTTGAAAGTAACTTAATTCCGCGCAACAATAATGGTTTTCACCTCAACAAACCTGTAGGATATATTATTCTTGTCATCGTAATTCAGAAACCATCCTTTAATATATTTGACTTTTTTGTTTGGACGGGCTTTTGAGGTTGTATAAACGGTAAACTTACCTGTCTTCTCGTAGGCCACCTCAGGGAAATAATCACGAAAACCATCTTTAGTACTATCATTGTACCAAAAATAAGCAGTTAATCGTGGATTCATAGCGTGGTCTAATGGTAACAATTTTAGCTGGACCCTAATTGTATATATCCCGGAATCTTTGATTGGTATAGAAAAAGGGATTTTTTGGGTGATGCCTTCCCTGGGTAACTGCCAGCGCTTTCTCCCTTTGTAAAGGTTCCTCGTGGAATCTATTTCGAAGGAATGAAGCATATAATTCTCTTGCTCCAATTTCTGCAGTTCCGTGATTACCTCGTCATAAATATCATCGAATTTTTTCGGACGCTGTGTATAATAAGCGAAGGTACTGTCAAAACAGGCACGGATATAACCGTATCTGGCCAATATCTGAGTATAAAAATTTAAGGTATCGTTATGATGAAACTTACCGTAATTCAGGGAATAATATCCATCAACCTGGTGTATGTCTATCAATATTTCCCTGAAGGTATCGCGCGGTATCAGGCAAACGGTTTTCGGGTTGTTTTTGCATGAAGCAAAACACAACAACAATGACAGCAGTACAATAATTCTCATACTGCAAATTTACTTCTTTTTATTACTTTTTGCCGATTTTAAATTATCGAAATTAATTCCAAGACAAGCTTCATACGATCCGGAGCTGTAATATCTGATGTCGCTTATAGCATAATCATAGGCAATTCCAATGAAATACTTCCTATTGTATGTATAACCTAATACTATCGAAATAGCATCCTGTGTACGGAACGAAATGCCACCCCAAATCATATTTTGGTAAGTGACTTTTACATTGAGTTCTAACTGGTATGAGGATGGTACCACTTTTTTAACAATTACGCAGGGATCTAAGCTCCAGTCGCGGTTAATTGAATAAGAATACCCACCAATTAGGTAAAAGTGACTGGTCAGTCTATTTACCAGCTTTGGGTCCGTATTGGTTGCGTCCCCAATGTTTATTTTATTGTTTAAAAGTTGTAACGCCGAAAAACCTGCATAAAAGTTGGAATTCCAAACATATACTCCCGCTGAAGCATCGGGCAATAGTTTGGAATATACAATTCCAAGCAAGGCCAGATCATCTTCATCGTGAAGTTTAATTTTGGTGCCATCTACCTTATATTGCATAATTCCCAGGCTAAGCCCCATGGATATCCGAATATCCGTAGTTAAAGCAATGTTATAGGCATACACGCCATTTATACCTGTTCGGCTGGTTGGGCCGGTAATATCGTTATAAATATAGCCTCCGTAACCCATGCTTTTTGAACTATGCGGCCCGTAGGCGCTGATGGCGTTCGTAACAGGGGCATCCTTGAGCCCTGTCCATTGAAACCTGTGATTCGAACGTATCTGGTAATAATTGTTGGTACCAGCTATAGCAGGGTTAGTCATAAATGGGTTCAACATATACAAGGTGTATTGTGGCTCTTGTTGACTAAACGCGGAGCCACAAATAGCCAGCATCACTTTAAATAGGATAAGTTTCTTCATATTCATTTTACCTTATAATGGTTACAGGGCCTTTACTTTCAATTTTTTTGTCAATGGTGATGATATAATAGTAAGTACCACTTGGCAGGTTTCGGCCATTTCGTTTACCATCGAATTTTATATCATCGTTATTATAACCTTTGGACTCATAAACTTTTTCACCCCAGCGGTTAAATACTTGCACAACAATATTGGGATAATACTCTGCATTGTCAATTTCCCAGAATTCATTTTTATCATCCCCATTAGGTGTAAAGCCGGTTGGTACAATAATTCTGCCTGCAACATCAATACCTATATAACTGGTTTCAGCACAACCTTCCCTGGTAATAGCCCTTACAGTATATAATGCCCATTCAGGAAGTGTTACCGTAGGTGTCCTGCTGCTTGTATCATCTATATAAACGGCAGGGCTCCAGGTATATTTTACGAAAGAATCTGGTAGCGCCTCGAGTTGAAGCGGCAGCATATAGCCGACTGATACAGTATCTCTAATTGCAAATTCGTATGGCAAATGAGCCCCAATTTTTAAACCATGTACCGGCGCTACTTTTATTTTAACAGTGTCTGTTGCAAAACAAGACATCTGATTATATACTGAAAGAATGTATGTATGTGTACTACTATCCCTATTTGCTATAGGTGGCAAATACATCACAGGCTTTTCGGAAAGGGCGACGGTAGAATTAGTAAGAAGATCAACCCAATTATAAATTAATATGCCTCCATCAGATGATTTTCCGCGGCCATTTAGTTGAAATTGAGTGTAAGGGCAAACAGTACTATCGTTCCCGGCATTGGCAGTTACCCAATATTGCGCCTGAACGTCGAATGAAGCGCTAGCCTTACATTTATTTTTATCGGTTACGGAAACTGAATATAATCCAAGCGGTATATTTAATAGATCCTCGGTAATAGCTTTATTTGACCATATCCAATTGTAAGGCAGGATACCACCGTTTGTGGTCACATCAATACTACCTGTACTATTGGCATTTACATTACAAAGCGGGCCAGTAATTGAGCCTGACAATGTAAGCAACGGAGGCTCAAACAGTGTATCAACTTCATTATATGTTACTCCTAAACTATCAATAACAGTTACTATATAGATACCAGCCGGGAGTTTGCTGAATTTGACAGAAGCATTTTTAGAATTAACAGAGTCCTTTACCGGTCCGTGAATTTTGTACTCAACACGAAAGGCGGTATGAATTGAATCCAGAAGAGCAATTTTAATCTCGCCTAGTGAATCGCCGTGGCACTTGATAAGGCTATCAGCAGCAACTACTTGAACAGGCAATAAAGGATCAATGCCAACGAAAATTGCAGTATCTTGCGAACAGTAATTAAACGTGCTCTGAGTTGTAATGGTATAATAAATACCTCCGCTGAGACCCGTAAAGAGAGAATCGGTTCTCCATGTTAAACCACCATTGATCGAGAACCGGAATGGCGGAGTACCATAATAAACCTGAAAAATTCTTATGGAACCTGGGACTGAGCCATGAACATTGGTAACTAATATAGAGGGTTTAATTGGATTCGGGTTTATCAGCGTATCTTTCTTTGTTTTTTGGCAACCATTGGTATCTTTCACAACGATATTATAGACTCCGGCCGTAAGGCTAAGGAAATGGGTATTGGCTTGCCAGCTAATACCTCCATCAATCGAATATTGGAATCCGTAAGGAAGAATCCAAATGGTACCGTTATTGCCGCTATTGCCGATTTGACAATATGGACCATCTGGATTAGTTGGAGATACAATAATATCAGGCATTGCTATAGCCGGTTCGGTAACATTAACAATACTATCGAACGGGGCACCTACTTGCTGAATTACCTGGACGTGATAAGCTCCGGCAGCCAGGTTAACAAATTTACCACTATCCTGGTATGGAGCTGCGCCGGTTATGGAATAATGGTATGTTGTGTCAGCCGGGTTCACAGTAATGGTAATGGCCCCGGTATTATCGCCCTTACATAACACATTTTGTATGGCTACATGGACTGAAAAGCTCGAAATAGTTACAGAATCTTTAGGAGCAGTGCAACCCCTTGAATCGTTTACATACACATAATACTTACCCACATCAAGGTTGGTAAAGATATTACTTGCCTGGAAAGTGACATTATCCAGGCTGTATCCCAAAGGAGCAGCACCACCTTTGGCATAAACCGTAACGGTACCTTTAGTAAGGCCTTGCACATTCGTATGTTTTATTGAGTCAATTACTATAGCAGTAGGAGCAATTACCGTTGCTGTTGCACTACTTAAACATTTTGTAAGTGTATCGCGAACATAAACGTTGTAAGTACCTCCCACTAAACCGGTAAATGTACTGTCGGCATGGTAATCATTATTATTGCCTGTGAGAGAGAATTCTAGCATACTATTACCACCACTTGCATAAACCCGTAATTTTCCAACAGGATCGTTTTGACAGGTGTTTATATGAGTAGGAACAATAGAATCAATGAATATCTGGTTAGCCAGTTTCAAGGTGACAGCAACAGGGAACGTTGCCTGACAATTATTGATATCCTCAACTACCAGGTTATACGTTATCGCGCTGAGCCCTGTAAAGCTTGAATCGGCTACCTGCCATGTAGTACCATTATCAATTGAATACCGGTATGGCCTTGTGCCTCCGATAACTGTGTGGAACCTTATAAATCCGTCGTTGTTGCCAAAACATACGTAATTGCTTGTGTCTATTTGGGTTATTTGCAGTAAGGCAGGTTCGGTAATCTGAATTACCACAGTAGTGTCGCTGTTGCAACTATTTAGAGAGTCAGCGGCTACCACTTTATAGAAACCGGCTATAAGATTAAGGAAATCACTGACAGTTTTGTTTTCTCTCAGTAAAACGTTGGTGTTGCCATCAATTAACTGATATTTAAGCAAACTACCACCTGTGGCTGTAACATGAATTTCGCCATTTCCGTCGCCATTGCAGGTAATATCCTGTTTTGTATATCCGGTTATCTGAATGCTGGCAGGTTCAAATACAAAAATGGTGGTATCGAATCTGCAATTATTATTATCTAACACAGAAACAATATGGTTACCGCCTGGTAATCCGGCAAACAAACCGGAAACAGCAACAACGAATGGCCCTCCATCAATTGCATATTGTAAAGAAGGTTTTCCACCGGTTGCTGTATAATTAATTCGGCCATCAGATGCACCCGGGCATGTAACGGAATCAATATCGAGTGAAATACCATGAATTACAGGATATTCGAGAATTGGAATTGTAGTTGAAACACCCAAGGCAGCTGCAGCAACACAATTGTTTGCGTCCAATGCGGCTATTTCGTATGGAAGTAGATTTGGAGTCAAGTTACTAAACGAATCGGTACTAAAATATGTTGCGCCTCCATCAATAGAATAACTATAAGGTGTTGTACCTCCGGATAAAATTATTTTAATAGTACCGTTATTGTCGCCAAAGCAGGTAACATCTGTCCATCTAATTTCGTCAATCACAAGCGGAGATGGTTCTGTTACCGTAACCGGGGCATAAGATGTACACCCCTTTGCATCACGGACCCAAATATCATAAGTCCCTGCTGCTAAACCTGAAAAAATACCACCGTTACTAAAATAATTAACACCATTATCATCCGAATATTCGTATGGAGGGGTCCCTCCTGAAGCATTAATAGTGATTGTTCCTGTACTGGTTCCATTGCAGGATACGGTACCTACATTAGTGGTAAATGTAAGCAGATCCGGATCAATAATCACAAGATTACCATTGAGGGTTACCAGGCAGGTTGGATTAGCGGCATCCCTGATTCTTACATCGTAGTTACCAGCCGCTAAGTTTGTAAACGTACCACTGCCGAACCATGAAGTTCCGCCATTAATAGTGTATTCATAAGTACCCCAACCGCCTGTTGGACCAGTAATAGTTATGCTACCATCATTTGCCCCATTGCAGGTTATATCAGAAGAATTTACCACAGCAGCTAAGATTGCCGGTTCCGTAATCGGCAAAGCAGCATTTAAAATTCTGGAACAAGCGGGATAATCTAAATCACGGATTCTTACATCGTAATTTCCGGCTGCTAAGTTAGTATATGAGCCGGATGCTTGCCAGCTAATACCTCCATCAATTGTATATTCATAGTTCCCATATCCGCCTGTGGCCCCTGAAATAGTAATGGAGCCATCGTTTGCACCATTGCAAGTAATATTAGTTGAATTGACAGTAGCATTTAATTGTGTAGGTGCAGTAATAATAAGCGCCATATTTAGTACTTGTACACAGGTTATTACATTAGCGTCTCTAATCATTACAGTATATGTTGCAGCGCCCAGGTTAAGGTAAGTTCCTGAGTTTTCCCATGAGGTTCCACCATTTATGCTATACTCATAAGCGCCGGAGCCTCCCGTAGGGCCCGATATAGTGATAGTACCATCAGTATTACCGAAACAAGTAATGTTTGTACTATTTACAACAGCTGCTAAAATAGCAGGTTCTGTAATAGTTAAAGCAGCATTTAATATTTCAATGCAGGTAATGTTATTGGCATCGCGAATTTGAACATTATAAGTACCGGCGGTTAGGGCATTAAATGTACCAGATGCCTGCCATGTAGTACCTCCATTAATAGTATATTCATAATTACCTGAGCCGCCTAAAGGACCGGAAATAGTTATACTTCCATTGGTCCCTCCATTACAATTTACATTGGTCGAATTTACCGTTGCCTGAAGCTGTGCCGGTTCTGTTATGACCAAGGCAGAATTAAGGACTATAAAACAAGTCGGAGCATTGGCATCCCTTATTTGAACATTATAGGTACCTGCTGTCAAACTGTTAAAGGTTCCGGAAGCTTGCCAGCTGGTCCCGCCATCAATCGTATATTCATAACTACCCGATCCGCCTGAAGGAAGTGTAATCAGTATGGAACCATTATTATTCCCAAAGCAGATGGTTACGTCATTTTTATTTACAGTAGCATTAAGAACTACCGGTTGGGTAAGCGTAAGATTTGGATTAAGAACAATGAAACAACTTGGATCATTGGCGTCTCTTATCTGAATATTATAGCTACCAGGCAATAATCCTGTAAAGTTCGGTGAGGCTTGCCAGGTTGTACCTCCATTAATCGAATATTCATAATTACCTGAACCTCCCGTAGGGCTGCTAAGTGTTATAGTTCCATCGCTTCCGCCAAAACAGGTAATATTGGAAGATGAAATGGTTGCATTTAACACTGCTGGTTGTGTAATCAAAAGATTAAGATTGAGTATTCTGATGCAAGCAGTTGCTGATGCATCTCTCATCTGGATATTATATGAACCAACAACTAATCCGTTAAATGTTCCTGATGCTTGCCAGCTTGTTCCTCCGTTAATGGTATATTCATAATTACCTGAGCCGCCGGTAGGGCTGCTAATTGTAATAGTTCCATTGCTCCCGCCAAAGCATGTAACATTGCTTGAGTTTACAGTTGCATTCATTTGAGCGGGTTGGGTAAGGTTAAAGGCAGCATTTAATATTCTTACACAAGTAGGAACTGCTGCATCACGAATCCGCAAATTATAAGTTCCTGCTATTAATAAAGTAAAATTACCTGATGCCTGCCAGCTTGTACCGCCGTTTATAGTATACTCATAAGTGCCCGAGCCTCCTGAAGGGCCAGAGAACGTGATAGTTCCATCGTTACCCCCGAAACAGCTTACATTGGTCGAAGAAATGGTGGCATTTAGCTGGGTAGGTTGAGTAATTACTACTGCCGGATTAATAACCGTAGTGCAATAAGGAGCTATTAAATTTCTGATTCGACAATTATAGGTGCCAGGGGTTAAATTTGTAAAAATAGGATTTGTTGTCCAGTTTGAGCCACCATCAATTGAATATCCATAAGAGCCAGAACCTCCTAATGGATTAGTGAATTGAATAGATCCATTATTAGCGCCAAAGCAGGTTACATTAGTGATTACTAATGTAGCCGTAAGGGCCGCAGGTTGCGTAATAACCAAAGCAGCATTAAGAATTACAACACAAGCAGGTGCATTCCGGTCCCTGATTTGAACATTATAGGTTCCTGCTCCAAGCCCTGGATAAGATCCGCTATTCTGCCAGGAAGTACCGCCATTAATAGTGTATTGGTATTGTCCTGAACCACCTGAAGGGGACGATATCGTTATTGTTCCATTCGTATTTCCATTACAACCGGTAACATCGGTTTTTGATACCGTAGCACTAAGCACTGCGGGTTGTGTAATATTAAGGGCTGCATTAAGGACAACCACGCAAGTTGGATTGCCTGCATCTCTTATCTGAACATTATAAGAACCAGCGGTTAAACTGTTATATGTGCCTGAAGCCTGCCAGGCACCGCCGCCATTAATAGAATATTCATAAGTGCCCGAACCGCCCGAAGGGCCGCTTATGGTAATAGATCCGTTATTTCCGCCAAAGCAGGTAACATTGGTCGAAGCCACCGTTGCATTGAGCACGGCGAGCTGTGTAATATTAAGGGCTGCATTAAGGAC
>Ga0182027_10001158_pt1 | contig 44246 bp, 44 predicted proteins | sample 712E1DmetaG_FD_121300 | JGI IMG/M metagenome (GOLD analysis project Ga0182027, IMG submission 121300) | Permafrost microbial communities from Stordalen Mire, Sweden - 712E1D metaG (Illumina Assembly) | ecosystem: Environmental > Terrestrial > Soil > Wetlands > Permafrost | place: Sweden...
GATTCGTATGTCTATCCTTTCGTTGTTCTATTTGCAATTCCAATGGCAATAGTCGGTGCAATGATTGCACTGGCAGTTACTGGGAAATCGCTTAGTATCTTTACCATCCTCGGTATTATTATGTTGGTTGGACTGGTGACCAAGAATGCAATTTTGCTTGTTGATAGGACCATTCAAACCAGGTCGGAACAAGGCTTGTCAGTTCATGACGCCTTATTAGAAGCTGCTAAATCCCGATTGCGACCAATTTTAATGACGACGTTTACCATGATTTTTGGTATGATGCCAATTGCATTGTCGGTTTCTTCTGGTTCAGAATTTAAATCTGGTCTGGCATGGGCAATCATCGGTGGTTTAACAAGCTCATTGTTCCTAACATTAATTATTGTACCTGTCGTCTATATGAAAGTAGATGAATGGAAAGAAAAGGTCCCGGCGTTCTTTAAAAAGCCATCGTCTATGTTCAAGCGATCACGTAATGGAAAACTTTTAGAAGCAAGCAAGGCAGCCTAATAAAAAAATAATGAGGCAGTGAAATAGAGGTACAGATAAAATTCAGGGCACGGACAACCGTTCGTGCCTTCTTTATTTTATATACCAGGGAGGAAAGATAGGAGCGAGGTTACAATTACTATCAAATCACTGTGAGTTTATAGGTACAATTAAAAAGGATTCTTTTCAATTTTGAAAAGAATCCTTTTTGGATTTAACTTCAATTATGTAAGTTCAACGCGTTAAGCGAAAATCGATCGGTATATAGACTTTTGCAGTCACTGGGCCTGTGGACATCATTGCTGGTTTGAAAGTGTACTTCATAACAGCTTCAATCGCGGCTTCGTTAAAAACATCGCTAGCACTCTTTACAATCTTCGCCTGAATTGGTTTGCCTTGTGCGTCGACAGTTACTTCAACTGTTACTCTGCCCTGGAGTCCAATTTTCCTTGCAATTTCTGGATATACGGCTGGTTCCCGATGGATAAACTCAGGCTGAGATTCAATAGCAACAAATGGCATTGGTGCCGGTGAGCTTGATGCCGCATTTGTCTGTTGTTGAACCGGTTGCGATGGTGGAGTGTTAACAACAGGTTGCGAAGATGGCTGTTGCGCCGTTTGTGTTTGTGTGCGTACTGGTTGTGTCGGCGTGGGCGTCTGAACAGGTTTTTTTTCTGATGTAGCAGGTGGCTTTACCTCAGGTGTTGTCTTTTGATTTTTCGCAGGCTGTTTCGATGTCTCAGCGATTGATGCAGGTCCTTTTCCAGATGGAGGAGCGGAAGTCGTCGTTGTGGATGATGCTAGACTCATACTATCTTGCAAGAGAGTAGGTTGCTGCAACGACGTTTGGTTACTGGGTTTGTTTGCGGAACCTTTCGAAAAAATGAACCATGCTCCAACACAGAGAATTATGATTGCCGCTGCCGCAATGATGAGTATCTTTGGTTTATTAGATTTTTCAGCAATATTGGGTTTTTCTTCTGGTGATTCTGCGATCGGAGCGACCTTTTTGATTTCCTTCACTGCTTCTGCCTGCGGTGCTGGTGAATCTCCACGTGCATGCAGTGCGGCGAGTTGTTCAATTTTTTTCTCATATTCTTTTGCGACAACGCTTCCCGGTTCGATGATATAAATGCGCCGTATCTCTTCAAGCGCACGCTGGTATTCCTTTTTCTCTACATAATCATCGGAACGCTGAAAGTACTGACTCTTCAATTTTTCAAGTGCCGCTTCTTTTTGTACCTTTTGTGAATCTTCCGCCTTTGGAACAGTTGTTCGGCGTTGGACATCACTGATAGCGCGATCAATCATAGGAGGAAGCGATTTGATGATTGCAGCGCGGTTTTCCGCTTGGATTGTAGGATCGTTTAATTTAGCAATTTGTTTTTCAATGGCGATGAGATAAATGTTCTTTGCATCTGCCGCTTTTACTTCTTTCATAGTAGCTAAAGCGTCAGCGAAATTATTTGCTTCAGCTTTCCTATGAACGTCTTGCAGTCGATCGATGATAAACTGCTGTGTATCCATTTTTTCTTGTGGTTCCATACTGCCGTCCCCTTGCGAGTGCTTTTATCAGTTTCCACCCATTGCTTTATCATTCGGGTAGACTAATTTCAGAGTTTGACCAGTCTGCTGTGCATGACGAATCTCGTTTTGCCGTACTCGAATTTCTGCTTTTTTAACTTCTTTATTCAATGGGTCGATCACATAAGCTTTCGCCAACTCATCAAGCGCATGTGCAAACTCTTTTTGTTTCTGGAGCTCATCAGCTGCCCTCAGATGTATCCATATTAACTGATCTCGTTCTTCACTCTTTATATTTGACTCTGTTGTTCCTTGTGCGACTTCCAACTCGGCGATCTCAGCATCCGCCTGTGCTTTCACGATGTCTTCTTCAAGAGTTTTTAAATCAGCATTCTCTAGATCGATCGTCATTCCAAGAGCAATTTCCATTAGCGCTTCATCGTATACTTTCTTGGCAAGATATTCACGCGCTTGATGCAGATGCTGTTTGAGAGATGTCTTATTAGCGTTCTGATCTTTCTGTTTTTGCCAATCGGCTAACTCTTGCTGTGTTTGTTTTTTGAGATTGAGCAGATCTTCGCGTGAAGGGTCGATAGTTAGTGCTTGATCGATTTCCGAAATAGCTTCTTCATAGCTCCGGAGGACTCTGCATTCCTTTGCACGGAAAAGATGCTTTTGAATGACCTTATTATTTTCTTCAGTTTGTTTCCGTTTTTCAAATGCTTGTTGAGCTTTTTCAATCTCCATTTCCATTGCTTTCAGTGTCTTGCGCTCTGGATCGAGCACAATCGCTTCGGTAATGGTCTTGAGAGCATCTTCAAATAATTCTTTGTTGAGGTGCTCTTTTGCTTTTAAGACGAGGTCTTCAATTTTTGTATTCTTTTCATCTTCGGCTTGCTTCTCCTGCCACTGTTGATGTGCATCTTGTATCTGCTGTTCAAGCGCCCTGAGTTCTGCGCTGTCCGGATCGTACGTATATCCATCTATGACTTCGGTAAGTGCTTCATCGAAAGCTTCGCGATCGAGAAATTCCTTTGCACGCGTTTTATGTTTGTTGATTGCGTTTTGCCGAGATTCTTCTTCTTGCTTCTTGTGTTGTTCTTCCTGGTACTCGTGAAATTCATTTTGAAGTTGAAACTCAAATTTTTGCACCGCCTCACTCAATGGATCCAGAATAAATGCTTTAGCGACTTCGTCAAGTGCTTTGCTATATTCATGTTCAGATGCGTACTGTGATGCTTCTGCAAGGTGATTGGAAATCTGTTCGCCGGTTTCATCGGCTGGCATTGCTGCCGCATCTTCTTCTGCTGTTGCTATCTCTTGCGCTTTTTTCTGGTTCTGCGATGAAATAATTTCCTGTTCCATCCGTTTCACATCATCATCAAACGGATTAATAATGAAAGCAAGGGCAACTTCGCCAAGAGCGTCTTCGTACCTTCCGTCGGACATATACCCGCGGGCTTTTGTAAGATAAAGGAAAACCTTCTCTTTGTCGGCACGGCGTTTTGCCTCTGTTTCTGCGCTCTCGCCAAGCATAACACGTTCGCGTTCCGCTTGTTCAAGCTGCCGAAGTTCTTCCTCCTGCTGACGATGCACGGTTTCTTCAGAAAGGCGGCGTTGTTCTTCGGCAATGCTCAACGCTTCTTCCTGTGCTGTCTGTATGCGTTTCTCACATGCCTGCAGAGCGTCGTTCACCGGATCCAACACGTACGCTCGTGTTATAACTCGTAACGCCTCTGACCATTTTTGCAGACCGGCAAGACGCTCGGCGTTTTCTATATGTTTCTGAATAGCAGTTATAATCGCTTCACGCTTTTTCCGCTGTTCCTCTTCGCGGCGGTGATATTGTTCTAATTGTTCGGCTTGTTCCTGCTCTTGCGCGTCACGGATTTTCCGTTCCAAACTGAGAACTTCGTCGTTCAGCGGATCCACCACAACGACAAATGCCAATTCGCTTAGCGCCTCATCAAGCCTGCCGTTGCTCAAGAATTCTTGGGCACGGTTTAGATATTGGGAAATCTTCTGTTGTTGTGCTTTATTACGGGCTTCTTCTTCTTTGCGACGCTTTTCTTCTTTCTCCTGTTGCATACGCGCCACTTGAGCTTTGAGAAGTTCTTGGCGTTTCTGGTTATCTTCTTCCTGTTTTTTTAGCCGTTCTTGTTCAACACGTAAGCGCGATTCTTCTTGCGATTTCCGAATGAGGTCTTCCGCTGCATGAATTTTATCATTGGCAGGATCCAACAGGTACGCGCGCGCTACTTCATCTAGAGCGCGGTTAAAATCTCCTTTTGCTAAATAATCCCTTGAACGCTCAAGAAATGCTGAAATTTTCGATCCAATGGCTTGGCTACGAAGTTCTTCGTTCTTTCGGCGTTCTTCTTCTTCCTTTTTACGGAGAGCAACATCTTGTTCTTGTTTAGCAGCTACAGCGGCAGATCGTTGTGCCTCTACAATGGCAAGATTAGAAATGTGTTCGAGTGTAGAGGACATTGGCTGCGGTTCTGCTGGCTGTTTAGGAACGTCACCACCGAGCTCTGCCTTTTTCTCTTTATGCGCTGCTACAAGTGAACGTACACGTTCTTCGTATGCTAAAGCATACAGATTTCTTGGATCTCTTCCACGTGCCTTGGCAATTTCTTCGAGTGCAGTGGTATAGTCTCCTTCCCTAACAAGTTTGTCAGCTTGCTTTAGGAATATCGCAACTTCTTTTAATTGCTCCGCACTTCTTGGGGAATCTGAAGCTTTTGCCATTACCCATTCCTTACTAAGGAGACTTAATTATTTGCCTAATAAGACCTACTTTGGCGATTCATGGTAGATAATTTCCAAGTTATTGTCAATAAGCCAAATTCTTAATTGTATATAGGAGAATGTCTTAGAAATGCCATTATATCAGCAGACCTATAGCTCTATTTTCGAATAAAATGAATGAGTTGAGGAAGAGGATTCTCACTAGGCACAACCTACTTGTTTCATTGAATATTTGTAGAAATCACAACATCGTTTGTTGTCAATGCGTCGTTCATAAGCCTATCCTTTGTCATAATCATAACGGCTCAATTATTAGAGACCCCAAAAATAGAAAAATTTTATCAGATTTAGAATGACAAGAATTAATAAAAGAAGATTTATACTATTTAATGAAAACTTAATTCTTTCATGAATGTCATCTAATTTCTGATATAGCGCTTTATATTGATTAAGTGGTTCTTCAAACGATTGCGGATCGTTAATTGTTTCCATTTTATCTATTCTTTTCTTTAATCGTTCGTGGAATATGAGGCGCAGCATTTCATAGTAACCTTCCTTGAAAGTTAGTAGTATTTCTGTTACCATTTTCTCAAATTGACATGCAAATCACAGGTAAGCCACCTCTAAAATTAAAAAAGCCCTGTAAAGACAGGGCTTTAATTGTCGGGGTGAGAAGATTCGAACTTCCGGCCTCCTGCGCCCAAGGCAGGCGCTCTAACCGGGCTGAGCCACAACCCGAACATGCATTCACAAAATCAATATAATGTAATGAAAATTTGCAGGTAAATCAACATTTCCCTAAATGTGATAGAGTGAAATGAAGTTTTAAATTCAAATCGACGTAAAAATCTATTTTTCGATATTCGGAATAGTCTATCAATCATTATTGCATAAATATCATATTATTAACTTACTGACGGCTCGCTAACCACCATTCAGGATTTTGTTTTTCCCGTTCCTTCCAAATTTCAAAATGAAGAATTGCGCCGGCCACAGTATCGCCGCTTTTTGCTATGATTGTTCCTTCTGTAACACGCTGAGATTCCGAAACCATAACATCCGAGAGATGTGCGTACACAGTGCGGAAGCCGTTGCTATGATTAAGAATAAGTACATTACCAAATCCCGGAATAAATGACAACACAGCCACTTCACCATCAGCAACGGCATAGACATCCGAACCAGATGGCGTTGCGATGTCGATACCAGTGTTTTGTGTAATTGTTTTTAAAACCGGATGAGTTTGATTCCCGAAAGGAGTTTGAACTGTGCCATGCGCCACGGGCCAACGGAGCTTTCCTCGCCGTAGATCAAATGCCAGTATTGCTTTTGTATCGACTGGTTGCTGTGTGGGCGGTGGTGCCGTTTTATTCAGTTCGCGCTCCCGAGCTTCTGCTGCTAATCGTTCCCGTTTTTCGGTGTCTTCGCGTTCCTTCCGTACTCGCTCTTTCTCAATTAATTCTGCAATGAGATTCTCGATTTTTTTTGATGCTTCTGTTTTACGTGTTAACTCTTTTTGATAGATCTGTTTGTTCTTGCGTATTTTCTTCAGCACTATTTGCCGCTGAGAAAATGTTCGCTTCAAGTTTCCTTCTTCGCGTGTTTTCTCGGAAAGCAACTGCCGTTCACTTAGTAGTTTTACCTGGAGTTGCTCATTTTTCTGCTCTAAAATAGTCTTATTTTCGCTTATATCTTGCAGTTCTTTTGTGCGCTGTTCGGAGAATTTTTTTAAATATTGAATGCGGATAGAAAGCTGATTAATAGATTTTGATGAAAAGAGAAGTTCGATATCATACACACGTCCATTTTTATATACCGATCGAATATAGTTGGCGTAATGAGATTTTAAAAACTGAAGTTGTCCTTCTAAATTAGCAATAGCACCCTTGGCAGTGTCGATCTCTATTGTCATGCCAAGTTCTTCCTCCCGAAGTTTCTGAATCAATTGTCGGATGAGAATAGAATGGTGTTCAAGGTCATCGAGCCGATCTAGCGTTACCTTCTCTTTTTTTTCGCTTTCATTTAACTTCTTTTCATATGACTGAATATCGTCACGAAGTTTCTGCAACTCATTTTCCCTCTGCCTAATTTCCTTATTGGTTCGTTGTGCAATCGCAGGAAGTGCGAAAAGAATGAACAGTAAAGGGATAAGGATACGGGAAAGGATGCGCATTACCAATGAATTCGTTCAGCGTTAGGTGGAATTGTAAAAGTAAAGTGAAGTTTTTCTGTGTTCACCAGAATTTCAGAATAAGTGAAAGTAAGTCTCTGCCGCTCCTTTGGTTGAATTACGCGGATTGTGTATGGCATCGCAAATCCATTGACGTCCTCGAAGTCGCTGAACGTTTGCTCAAGTGTCAGCTTTCCGCTTTGATCCAGAATTTGAACTTTCTGAATATACAATGTTGTTGGATCAATCCAATACCTCCGACTAGTCTTAGGGGAAGTAAAGACAAGTACAAACTGATCGTTTTCAACGTGTGTTTCGTCAGGTGCGTGAAGATCGCTTTCGAGGAATGTTCCACCCGCAAATAAATTCAGCAAATCATCAAAACTTAGCTGAACGTGAAGAATGCGATTCAAGTTTTCTGTACTGGACAAACCGGTGATGAGTTTATTTTCAAGACTATTATAGAAAAAGAATTCCGTTCTCGTTACCAATGCTGATCCAACTTTAATGCCGAATGGTCCTTGGAGATTAATAAGTATAGAATCTGGTTTTTGAAGTGTTAAGATAAATGAACCGCTTTGCGCTATTTCTGGTGTCTCAATAGAAATTCGTCCTTCGCCCGACATCGAGTGAATGTATGTATGATGCTTGCGCGTGACTTCTTGAACTTCTGAATAGGAGATAGATCGATTGCCGAGGTTCAATGGACTTGGTGTCCGGCATCCAACGAATGTAATGATAGAAATGTAAAGTGCGAAGAAAAAAAATCGGTTCATCAGTTAGCCCCATGTAGAATTTTTTCTTTTACTGCCTCGTTTTTAGAATCCATTTCCAGAGCTTTTTTCCATGAATCAAGTGCCTGTTCTTTCCGCCCGAGTTTGAAATACACATCGCCAAGATGTTCGTGAACAACGGCACTTGCTTTGCCGGTTGAGATAGATTTTTCTATATACACAGCAGCATCGTTGTAATTTTCCAGCCGGAAGAAAATCCAGCCATAGGTATCGAGGTAAGCAGAATTATCGGGTTCAGCGGTTACTGCTTGCTTTGACATTTCCAGCGCACGCTGAAGTTGAAGTCCGCGTTCAGCAAGACTGTATCCATAATTGTTGAGAAGCAATGCATACTTGGGATCCAATTTCAATCCCTCTTCGTACAAACTATCGCTATCCTGATAGCGATGCAGTCCATCTAACGTCAGGGCAAGCGTACTGATTGTGTTGAGATCTTTTGGATTCAGTTTATGCGCTTTCTGTAATGGCTGCACTGCATCTTCCTGTTTCTCCATTCGCGTAAGCGCTAGCCCTTGAAGTAGGTATAAACGAAAATCGTTAGGAATGGCCTTCTGCGCTTTTTCCATCTCTTCGAGCAGTTTATCGTATTTTCCTTGTTCGAATAATGAAGAACCGAAAAACCACCATGCATCAGCATGATGTTCTTCCAATTTTGTTACTTGCTCGAAGTATGTACCGGCGAGCGAATCTTTGTGTTGATTAGCAGCAAGGGCGCCAAGATACCAGCACGGCCGCCAATCATTGGGAACTTCCTTGTGCAGATCTTCAAACAATCCCCGTGTTTTTTGAATCAAAGTTGAGTCGTGTTCTGTTAATCCAAAAAATCCCACGCCAATTCGTAATTTGATTTCCGTATTTTTTATACCACGAGTCAATAAATTCTCATAGAGATTAATCGCTTTTTGAAATTGTTTCTGATCTAAATAACATCAGCGAGTGCGGCAACAACTTCTGCATCCGAAGAGTCGGATTCAATCATTGTCTCTAATATCAAGCACGCTTGATCTAATTTTCCACCTTTTGCGTATGTCTCGGCAAGTTGTTTTTTTAAAGGTTTATTGTCTGGATCAAGCTCAAGCATTCGTTTGTACTTTACCGCGGCTTCATTAAATTGTCCGAGGGCCGTGTAAAGCTGCGCACTTTGGAATAGAATGTCCAACTGTTCACCGTTACGCTCAAGCATCTTCTCATAAATCTCTAATGCCTTTTGCGGTTGAACCGGTTGGTAGAGATGCGCTAATGCGATCCATGCGGCAACGTTATTGGAATCAATCTTAATGATTTCTTCATATTCATGAATAGCTAAATCTGCTCGTGAGGCATTAAAATAAATTGTACCAAGATTTTCGTGGAAAGAAATGTTTTGTGGTTCTAATTGAACAGCTTTACTCGCTGTTTCAACGGCACGATCAAACTTGTTCAAGAGTAAATAATCTCTGGAGATAGCATAGTAGATGGAAGCATTTTGATCTGATTGCAATGCTTCTTGATATTCGAGAATGGCTTCGGCAAATGAACCTTTTGCGTCCAATGCGGTGCCTTCGATAAAATGTTGAAGTGCGCGGTCATGCCGTAACTCCTGAGTCTTATCTTGTAGTTGTTTATCAAGGCGATCAAAACCTGAAGACTGAAATGTTTGCTGCGAACTGCTACAGCCGGCGAGAAAAAAAATCCCCACAATGCAGGTGAGGGACGAAAGAGACTTTAAGTTGTTATTCATTATACATAAATATATTGAAACAGAGCGCTACATTCAAGCATGGATTGCTTGTTTTGCAGTTATAAAACGATTATTTTGAAAAAATGGAACCGCTCAAAATATACGATTTGGCTGTTGCATGGAATTGGGAGTATGATCGCGAGTTTGTTCGGCTTGTACAAGAAGTTTTTCTCCTGAATAATATGTCTGTTTTGGAAATTCGTGCAGAAAATGTTGAAGAGATTTTTGACTTACTCAAGAAAGGAAAAATTCAATTCCGTTATTTTCTAGATCGAGCTTCTGATGAAGATGATGTATTCCAGCCGTTGGCTCGTTTTATTCTTAAACGATTTCGTACAGGTAATGAAACGTTAATTCGTCCTATCAATCTGTATGATTTCCAAATCCTCGCCGCCGATAAAGCGACAATGCACCTTGAATTTCTTACTCATAATATTGAGGTTCCCTATACTATCATCATTTCTCCATATAATCACAAGAAAGATATAGAGCTTACAATTACCGAGTTGGCTAAACTCGGTCGGCCGTTTATCATAAAACCAGCAAATACCACTGGTGGAGGGATTGGTGTCGTGATGGGAGCTGAAACGCTGAAGGAAATTATAGAGGCACGTCAATTCCATAAAAATGATAAGTATCTGTTGCAGGAGACTATCAGACCGATTGAATGTGCTGGACGGCGGGCATGGTTTCGTGTATTCTATGCATTTGGCGATATCATTCCTTCTTGGTGGGACGATGTCACTCACATTTATTCAATATTTACTGAGGATGAAGAACGGCAATTGGATGTAAAACGGCTTAAGAAAATCACAGAGCGCATTCACACGGTCTGCCAGCTTGAATTCTTTTCAACGGAATTAGTTTATACCGCAGATGGAAGGTGTGTTACCGTGGATTACGTGAATGAAATGTGCGATATGCGGCTGCAATCCCAATTTGTGGATGGAGTGCCGGATGCAATAGTTCAGCGGATCGTTTTCCGAATGATGGAATATATCAAAATATAGAAAACCATAAAATCGAATTCATTGATGTATTTGGGGAAAAGCACTTGACTTTCAGAAAGTGTATCAATAACTTATGTCAAGCTGTTGTAAAAAATCCACTATTCCTTTCGTCATTGTCTGGAGGCTTTATGAGTCTCAAAAATGTAGGTAGTCTTAATTTTAGTTTGAGACATTCTTGGTTTGTCTTTTTATCTCTTGTTGCATTTTTACTGATTGGCTGCGGAGGAAGCGAAGAGACCATGAAGGAAACGCAGAACCCGCAAGAACCTGCAAAGCCAACAGGGACAATTGAACAAGAAAAGTCAAAAGAAGTTAAGCCGATGGAACAAGCGCTTACGAACTTTATCGGTGCTGATACCGAAAAGGTCGTTGAGGCGCCAAAACTTGCTGGTATAACACCAGCTCAGCTTTCACAATACGAGAAAGAAATTGAAGACCTTCGTACAGAAAATACAGGTTTAAAACAAAAAAGTATAAAACTAGAGCAGGAAAACAGGGAAATCAATGCACGCATAAACGAAGTTGATGCAAAATATTCCGCTGAAAAATTACGGGCAGATAGCGCAGAGGAATCGGCAAAGAATGGTCTGAAAGTAGGAGAAGAAAAAGCTGCTCCTGTTACATCATCCACTTACGATGAGGCCAGAAAAGCATTTAACTTGCGAAAATATGACGCTGCGGGTAAGGGATTCAAAGCTATTATTGAAGGTGGTTCCGATGCTGAGCTTACTTGTCGCGCAAAATACTGGCTGGGGGAAACTTACTTTGCACAAAGAAAATATAATGCTGCGCTTCCGCTATTTCAAGAATGTGTTAGTCTAAAGAATTCCGAGAAGAAAGCTGATGCTCAATTTATGATCGCCCAAACGTACGAACGTCTTGGTAGCAAAGCTAAGGCGAAGGCGGCATATGAAAAAGTTGTAAAAAATTATCCAATGAGCAAAAATGTGAAACGTGCGAAAGCACGCTGGGCAAAGTTATAACAGTTATTTTTAATGTACTTATTGGTGAACCCTGAGGAGCAATCATCAGGGTTTTTTATTTCCTCACTTCTATTTTTCATCCAACCACATCTAAGATTTGCTAATAAATCCGTTCCTTATTATGTGAGCAATAGATTGATTCTCTTCACACGCCTTGGTATATTGCCATCGCAATAGGACAAAACCATGTCAAAATATTTCACAAAATATGTATGCCAGTCGTGCGGATATGTATCGCCGCGATGGATTGGTAAATGTCCCAACTGTTCTGAATGGAATTCATTTGTCGAAGAAGCAACCACACCTGTGAAAGTATCACGCAAGATTGGTGTTTCCTCAAAGATCGAACCGGTTTCTTTTGATCAAATTGAGAAGGAAGACGTTCCACGTATTAAAACCACATTGAATGAATTTGATCGTGTACTCGGCGGTGGACTAGTTCCAGGCTCGCTCATTTTACTCGGCGGGGATCCCGGTATTGGCAAATCCACATTAATGATGCAGATGGCGATCGCACTGAAAGATCAACTTGTCCTTTACGTAACAGGTGAAGAATCAGTGCGGCAGATCAAACTACGCGCTGAACGACTGAATGTAAGTTCAGCAAAAAATATTTTACTTCTTGCAGAAACTAACCTTGATTTAATTCTTGATGTGATTGATGCCGGTACTCCTGATTTGATAATTGTAGATTCCATCCAAACGATGTACCGACCCGGCTTAGAAAGTGCACCGGGCACTGTAAGCCAAGTGCGGGAATCCGCCGCTCTGTTGCTGCGTCTTGCTAAGACTCGCGGTATTCCTATCTTCGTTGTTGGTCACGTTACTAAAGACGGTATGATTGCCGGACCGAAAGTAATTGAACATATGGTTGATACGGTTCTACAATTTGAAGGTGAAGCGCATTATGCTTATCGCATTTTGCGAGCATTGAAGAATAGATTTGGCTCGACAAATGAGATTGGTATCTTTGAGATGCATGATACCGGATTGCGCGAAGTTCTTAATCCGTCGGAAATATTTCTTTCTGAACGTCATTACGGCACATCTGGTTCGACTGTAGTAGCCAGTATTGAAGGCTCGCGTCCGATTCTCGTTGAAGTGCAGGCATTAGTGACGCCAACGAACTATGGCATGCCGCAGCGCACAAGCACCGGTTTTGACTATCGGCGTCTCGCGCTTTTGCTTGCGGTATTGGAGAAACGTGTTGGACTTAATCTTGGACAGCAAGATGTGTTTGTGAATGTGGCAGGTGGCATTCGCATAGATGAACCGGCGGTGGATTTGGGAATTGCAACATCTATTACATCGAGCTTGCGTGACATTCCGGTCGATTCCTCGTCAGTAGCGGTTGGTGAAATTGGCTTGGGCGGAGAGATTCGAACCATAGGACAAATTGAAAAGCGTGTGCATGAAGCTGCAAAGCTTGGATTCAAACGTATCATCGTTCCTCAACATAATCTGAAAACCTTCAAACCAAATGGCGACATTGAAATTATCGGTATCGATCGCATTGAACAAGCAATTGAAGTGTTGTTGGGTTGATGTCAAATGAAAATGTAAAAAAAAGGTACAAGTAGAAAGCAAATAAAGAGAAAGAATCTTTTTTCTATTCATATTTAGAATTTTACACTTTAATAAATTCCTAATTTTCAGTTCCCAATTCCCAATGATCAAAATTATACTCGCTACACACAACATTCATAAAGCGCGGGAATTAAAGGCTCTGCTCAGCGATCTCAATATTGACGTGCTCACACTTGACGATATTTCCGCTAAAATTAATTTGAGAGAGGATGGCAACACGTTCGAAGCGAATGCGTTCCAAAAAGCTCGCATCGTACATAATCATACAAAACTAATATCACTCGCTGATGACTCAGGTTTGGAAGTGTTCTATCTTAATGGCCGTCCCGGAGTATTTTCTGCACGTTACGCCGGTATAGAAGCAACAGATGAGATGAACAACCAAAAGCTGCTGGACGAGATGCGCAGTGTAGCACCGCGTCGGCGGCGTGCGCAATTTCGTTCAGTGCTAGCGCTTGTCGGCAATGGAATAGAAGATGTGACGGAGGGAATTTGCCCTGGTGTGCTTGGTGAAGTCCCGCACGGAACAAATGGTTTTGGGTACGATCCGATTTTTATTCCGGAGGGTTTTGCCATAACATATGCAGAACTCACAGCCGAGGAAAAGAATCTTATCAGTCATCGTGCTAGATCATTTGCGAAGATGAAAGGAATTTTAAAATCAAAATTCGGTTAATTTACTACAGATAAACACAATACTGCTTTCTTGATTAAGTGAACGATTCTTGTTATTATCTACATTATTGGTATAACCCATGTACAAAGGTACTTTGAATGCCCACACAAGATGAAAGAATTCGCAATCTTCAATCTACAATGCTCTTTCATGAATTATCGAGCGGCGAAGCAGCAAATTTTCTGGAAAAGTTTAAAGAGGAGCATTACCCGGCAGGATCAATTCTCTTCGATGCGAAATCATCCGGCAAAAAAGTTTATATTATTGGAAAAGGGATTATCCGAATTTCTCGTGTAACTACATTTGGCGAAGAGACTACGCTAGATGTTTTAAAGTGTGGAGAAGTTGTCGGTGAGCTTGCCTCGCTCGATGATCGATCGCGCTCAGCACGCGTAACATGTGTTGAAGATTCAATTCTTCTTTCGATTGAGAAATCCGAGTTTGAAAAATTACTGCTCACCAATCACAAAATTGCATTCAATCTTCTTGGTGAATTAAGCGCCCGCATTCGTAAGGCAGATGATAATATCGTCATGCAGCTTGAAGAGCAACGTAAAGCAATTGAAATTCGCTACAACAAGCTTCAACGACTTATTGAAGCAAGTAAGATTATCAACTCTACACTTGACCTTAATAAATTGCTTGGATTGATTCTCGACTCAGCTACACAGAGTGTTAACGCAGATCGCGGTACGCTCTATCTTGTTGATGACGTTAAGAAAGAAATATGGTCAAAGATCCTCCAGGGCAGTGATATGATAGAAATCCGATTGCCGATTGGAAAAGGTTTTTCAGGTTATGTTGCAGAAACAGGAGAGACAATTCTCATTCCCGACGCATATGCTGATCCTCGGTTTAATCCTGAAATAGATAAACAAAGTGGATATCGTACACGTAATATGCTTTGCATGCCGATGAAAAATAAGGACGGAAAGATCATAGGTGTATTCCAACTCTTGAATAAAAATCAAGGATCTTTTGATGATGACGACGTCTCTTTTATCGATGCGCTTTCTGCACACGCCTCTGTCGCGATTGAGAACGCACATATGGCGCAGGAAATGGTTGCAAACGAACGCTTGTCTGCTGTCGGCAAGATGGCAAGTGTTATAATTCATGATATTAAGAATCCAATGGGCACACTGCGTGTGTACGCACAGGTGATGAAGAGAAAATCCGGCAATGAAGAAGCAAATAAACTTGCCGATGAAATGATTCATCAAGTAGACCGATTCGTGAATATGACGCAGGAGATTTTGGATTTCACGCGTGGGGTAAGCGCATCGAATTTCCAAGAACTAGAATTCTTCGATTTGATGAATGGAGTATTGGATTTCATTGGAAAAGATTTGGAGAAGAATAATGTTAAACTGAAAAAATTTGCCCAATTTAGAGGAATAGTAAATTTAGATCAAGATAAAATAGTGCGCATGTTTTACAACATCGCGAGCAATGCACGCGATGCAATGCCGCAAGGTGGTTCATTAACCATTACGACTATCAAAGAGAACGATTTTGTACGCATCGATTTCACAGATACCGGAACCGGCATGCCGGAAGAAGTGAAGAAGCGTATCTTTGAACCATTTATGACTTATGGCAAGAAGCACGGTACCGGTCTCGGCATGTCTATTGTGAAAAAAGTAATAGACGATCACAATGGTAAGATTGAAATCAATAGTGTGATGGGAAAAGGCACAACCGTTACTATTTACCTCCCCATTCAGAAATCATAGCAAAAGTTTTTATAATCATTTTCCATGATACGGCGCTATGTGCGCCGTTTCTTTTTTATACATTTTATTTCAGGAGCGTTTATTATGAAATCCCAATTGGAACATGAATCCTCACGGTTGCGTGTGCGTGTAGCTCGCTGGCGTGAAATATTCTTTTCTCAAAAGTATCGGTTCGATCTCGGTCAATCGTTCCTTGTTATTCTCAACTTTACGCTTCTCATCATCACAGCAAGTGATAAGTTGATGATATTCTTCGGCATCCCGCGACTGCGCGAGTTGATGGTTGTGATCATTCCACTCGGCTTCTTAGGTGTGTGGTTGTTTGGATTCTTCATGGATAAAATTGTCCGGGCAGGACAAATGGCAGAACGTCAATCTGTGAAAAGAAGTGAAGTCTGGCACCATCACAATGGTCAGATGGATCGCATGGAACAACAGATCAAAGAATTGAAAGAATTGTTGGCAAAACAAAACGTTTAAAAAAGCAGAGATCTTCCAGATAACATATCTGGAAGATCTCTGTTAAACATAATTTTGTTATTATTACATTCCAAATCCAATAAATACTTGTATTGCTACCCAGATTGCCCAGAGCGCAAATGCTACACCCAATCCTGAATTATTAGATTTTTCTGAAAGCTTGGCAATGCCAAAACCGATAACGGCTGTTTGCCAGATTGAAAAAATGTTCAATGCGCTAAAAAGTTTATGCAGGTGATTCGTTGTATCAAAATTGGATATAACGAGAAGTGAAACGCTTGGGTTTGCATACATTGAACCTAAACCTACCATCATGAAGATCGTAATAATTCCGCCGAGTATTCCGATCCATGATGAAATGCCATACATCTCAAGATGTTTTCCATACCTGGCTGATGATTTAAGGATCGTTTTATTTGCAAGCCAAAGGAAGAGTGTTCCAAGAAAATAAGATAAAGCAATCATAATAATGACTGTTATGGAACCAATCACCATAAACAATGTGCTTCCACCGGATTCCATTCGTTCGATTGCTTTATCAGCAGTTTCCCGTGGCATCGTACCTTCTTCAACGCGCTTTTCAATTGCTTGATGTTGCTTATCGATAATCTGTGAGTGCAGTGTCTCATTGGTAAACATTGTTATGGTTATGCCGATACCTATAACAATAGAAACGATCAATGGTATAACCCAAAGCATTGGCGAAGAAGGAGTGCCTTTTAAGTTTTGAAAAACCTCCGAGGGCGAAGTGAATACATCTGTAAAAGTTGTTCCAAGCGATGGCGCTGGTGGCAAATGTTGCTGTTCTTCCATAGTTACTCCGTTAGGTTGTTAATAGATAACTGCAGAGTGGATTAATAGGATTATACTGAATATTATTGTGAAAGCAAATCTGTCTATAATTTATCGGAATAGTAATGTAGAAATTAGAATCGATAGAAACGGATATGTGTGTGTTATGACTATTTCGTAACGGAAGAGGGAATAGCTGGACAACTCATTCGATGAATGCACAAATCGCATCCAGTTTCTTGTGTCGGCACAATCGCAAGACAGCGCGGACAACGAGTAATAAATGGATTGGTAATTTCTATCCGGCATCGCGGACAATTACGAACTTCAAGCTTTCGTTGTTGTTCAAGTGTAATAGACATCGTTTTAAATCCTAAATCTCCAATTTCAAATCACAAATCTCGAACTCCTAAATTCCAATCCCAAATATCAGATAAGTATTTGTGAAACAATTCCGCCAACCGCAAACGCACCGATCCACGTGCTGAACCAGATAATGAGTGCTTCCTTAACTCCGCGTTCCTTCAGCATCACCATCAACGATGCAACGCATGGAACGAAAAGCGTAATGGTGACAAGTGCAACGACCACTTGATACGGTGTCAACGCTAAAGCGTATAAACCTGCAGCGCCAAAATCACGTCGTACTAATCCCATTACAAATGCAGTTGCAGCTTCGCGCGGAAGCTGAAGCCATCCGGTGACAATCGGCGCCAGTAAGTTTTGCCATACGACTAACATTCCGGTTATCTGCATAATGCCAATGGCGAATGCACCGGCAAAGAACCATGGCGTTGCTTCTTTCATAAATCCATATGAACGAAAAGTTGTCTTTCGAACAATATTGTCAAGTCTTGGTATTCGCATCGGAGGAAGATCAATGAGCAGAGGACTTGATTCTCCAGGTAAGGTATGATGCAAAATTGTCCCGATTGCAACAAAAACAGCGAAAATAGTAACGGAATAAATAATCATCGCGCCAAATCCGGCTCCTGCTAATAAAGCTGCAACAACTGCAATCTGTGCTGAGCATGGAATTGCAAATTGGAGAATCGTCGTTGCAATAGTTTTCTCCCGTTCGCTGCCGAGGATACGCGTAGTGATTGTAGCCATCGTGACACAACCGAAACCGAGAATAATTGGAATGATTGCGCTTCCGTTTAAACCGATGGCATTGAGACTCCTATCCACCAAAGTCGCTAACCGCGGTAAGTAGCCGCTATCTTCCATAAACGAAAGTGCAAGATAGAACGCGACAACGAGTGGAAGGAGGAGGAATAAAAGATATGTAACAGTCATTGAGATGACGCCGAACTCACCAACGAGTAGAGTTCCAAGCCAAGAGTTCAGCGGAATGAAATGTGTCACCACGCTGCGAATCCACGGTTCCCAAATTTCATTGCCAAGGTGTTTTTCTGTGATGTTGACGACATCGACAGCAACCAGTTTTCCGACGAAAAGATAAATGATGTAGAGCGCTAAGAGCAACATCGGAACGCCGGTCCAAATGTTAACTGCCCAGCGGCCAAGCAGTGTAGAAATGCGTGCGCGCGTTTTTGTTTCTGAAAACACAGAGCTTACAATCAGATTGACACGATTGCGCCGCTCAATGTACAAATTCTCTCGTTCGTTTCCTGCATGAACTCCATGTTTTTGCGCTAATGATTCATCGCCTTCGAGAATGAGCAGAGCTTCTGCCTCTGAGCCGACTTCTGTCAGCATCGAGTGCAGTTTTGTATGAAGTGCCGGATCTATTCTACCGCGGCGCGCATCAACAATTGCAGTTTCCAATTTGTCGAATCCGGTTTTTCGTACAGCTGATGTTTGAAATACCGGCGCACCAAGCGATAAAGATAATTGTTCTGTATCTATGACAATGCCTTGCCGTTCCAGTTCATCGTTAAAATTCAAAATGACGGACACACGCTTGCCCATGTCGATTAACTGTTGAGTGAGGAATAGATCGCGCTCGATATGCACAGAATCGACAACATTGAGAACCGCATCTGCCTCAAGGACGACATCCCGCGTGACATTTTCTTCCGCACTAAATGCCGAAATACCATACACACCCGGTGTATCATAAATTTCGTACTCGCCAAATCGTCCTTTGGAAAATTCAACTGTCGTGCCGGGATAATTCGATACATCGACGTAAAGTCCCGAGAGAAAATTGAAGATAACGGATTTACCGACGTTCGGATTTCCAACCAGTGCAACTTTAGGGTGTAATGTTTCGGCAACTATAGGAATGGCAGTAGGATGTTTGTGATGATCTATGTGCTCAGGCATGTTTCTTCTTCGCTGTCTCTTCGGCACCGTTGTTTTTAGTATATGCAACGAAGATCGATTTTGCCAATGTCATTCCGATAGCAATTTCCCGCCGGTTTTTTTCGATCACCATCGTTCCGCCCGGCAATCGTTCCAGACATCGAATAAATTCACCTTTTAAAATTCCAAGCCGAATGAGTTGGCTTTTTCCTTTTCCCTCCGGCACTTCCATAATTAAAACGCGGCTGCCTTTGGGAATTGTGTGAAGCGGTACTGTCCTGTCTCTTGTCATTATTTATTTCTTTCGTTGTCATTTTATTCATGATACCATAGCACGAGTGCCATTGGAATCACAGTAAAAGTTCACGTACCTTTGTTGGTCGTTATGCGGTATCTATATTCTTTAACAATGTACGAAGGAATTTGGTTGCATGAAAATTGACTTGAAGCAAAAAGTTGTGCTTGTGAGCGGCGGTTCACGGGGTATCGGTGCGGCAATTGTCAAAGTGTGTGCGGATGCCGGGGCAGATATTGCGTTCACATATATAGCCGACAAGGCGAGTGCCAAACAAGTAGAAATGGCAGTGAAGAAATTTGGACGACGATGCTTGGTATTGAAGACGTTAGTAAGCAATCAAAAACAAGTGCGTAATGCGGCACGAAAAATTGTGCATGAATTTGGGCGCATTGATATATTGGTGAACAATGCTGGCATTTGGAAATACGGCGCCATAGGAAAAATGACCGAGCAGCAATGGGACGAAATGCTCGACATTAATTTAAAAGGTATGTTCTTATTTTCTAACGAAGTGGTGCCGGTGATGAAGAAACAGGGAAGCGGAAAAATTATCAACATCGCAAGCACGGCAGGCCAGCGCGGAGAACGGTTCCATTCTCATTATGCGGCATCAAAAGGTGGGATGATTGCTTTTACAAAATCTATTGCTGCGGAATTGGCGCCTCATAATATCATTGTTAATTGTGTCTCTCCCGGATGGGTAGCGACCGATATGACTGCGAGAGAACTTCGCGATCCAAATATCAACGAAGAAATTCGGAGAATCATTCCACGCGGTCACGTTGCGACAGCGGATGAGATTGCCGGGTCCGTCCTTTTCCTCGCGTCGGAACTCTCCGACAATCTTATCGGTTCAATTATTAGCACAAATGGCGGAGCCGTGCTATCGAATTGATATTATACTTCAATACATTCTATTTAAAAAAGTCTTCAGGCTATACAAGCCACTCAGTGTAATTTCTCAGTATGGTCGATAATCGTACCATTGATTACTGCCTGAGCAGCTTCATCGATTGTTCGAATATCTGTCACAATGGGCCTAATATTATTTTGCAGCATTCCTTGATATGCACCGTTTCCCATGCCGCGGGCTAAAACAACCTGACAATCCTTGATTGTCTCAGCCATTTGATTGTGTTTGCTGACCGATGCGGTATCGAAACCGTGAGAAGCGCCATGTTCATGGCCATGATCGTGATCACCGGTTGCAAATGTGTGATGTCCCGCCTTAGGACGCCGTTCCCGTTTTACGATAGCTCCGTTTTCTACTGAAAGAACTTCATAAAACTGTGCTCTTCCAAAATGTTGACTGATGATTGTTCCGTCATCAGTAACGACTGCGATTTTCATTGAAGTACTCGTGATAGTTATCCTTTTTTTAAATGGTTTAGCGATATTCAATTGGATGTTTCTACCTTTTGTTTGATCGGAAATAAAATCGAGACGCTCAATGCCAGCAGTGCATGAAAAAACACAAGCGTATATCCCGTTGGCAGATCTAGATTGTATGAAACAAGAATCGAGATTATATTCACACCCGTTCCGATGATCCAGGCAGTGAGGAGCAATTTTCCTTTATTGATCCTCAGAGCAACATATGCTGGCGCGACGAGGAGTGCAAAAACGATGAGCACTCCGGCCAATCGCACAGAGCTTGTAACTGTAGCAGCGAAAGAAACAAAGAAGAGCGTATCTTTCCAGAATCCTTTCATACGGGGATACACGAAGACAAGTATCAATCCCAGCAGCGCATAAATGATCGCAGTCTCGATAATATCCGGCCATGGTGTAAAGAGGATATCGGATGCCATCAGCTTATCGAACATCTCCGTTCCATGTGCCGACTTGGAAAGAATGATAAACACGCCTGAAATTCCAAATGCATAAAGAAGTCCAATGAATGCTTCGTGCGATATAGTGCGTTTGGATGCGATCGCAATGCCGAGGCCTGCAAGTAAAGCAAACGCAAGAGAAAGCGGGTAGATAAAGAGCCCGTCGAAGAAAAGAATCGAAAGTGCGGCGCCCAATGCCGACATCTGGCCGATGGCAAGATCGGTGAAGATTATTCCTCTCTTAATAATCTCAAGGCCAAAGTAAGAATGAATTCCAAGTAAAACGACTGAGAGAAGAAATGCCGAAAGAAGTATGTCGATCATTGTGTTATTCTCCTTATTATCTCATCAAACACGCTGAACACATTGTCGGCCTCCTTTACCGCTCCGACATCATGCGGCAGAACAATAAGTTTTACATTGAGCCGTTTTGATAAATATGATGACGCATCTTGCGGATTGTATACATCCTGAAATATGAACTTCACCTTTTCCCGCTCGATTAATTTCTCAACATCGGCAATATGTTTTGTCGTCGGCGGAATTCCAGGCAGTGGCTCGATGGTGCCTGCAATGATAAATCCGAACCGGTTTAAGAAGTAATCGAAGATCTTGTGATATTCGATGACCTTTTCTCCTTTGAACGGTTTCAATTTTTCTTCCCACACTTTCATATTTTTCTGCCAGAGAGCGTATAACTCTTTATTGTTCGCTTCATAAAAGGCTTGATTATCAGGATCGAGTTCGCTCAATCGCTCGGTTATAGCTTTTGCGACGACCGGAATATTATCAGGATTCATGAAAAAGTGAGGGTTCCCTTCCGGATGCACATCGCCGAGTTCACGGGAAACGCTCGTCGGCACATCGATCAGATGCACATGCATGGAGAGGTCGAGAAATCCCCGTTCCCCCGGTTGCACGACACCGTTGTTTGCCTGCTTAATAATTTGCGGCAGCCATCCGATTTCCAGTTGTCCTCCGTTAATAACAAGAAGATCGGCTCTTCGCACTTTGGCAATATAGGATGGTTTGGGAATGATGATATGCGGGTTATAATCTCCCCGTGCAAGGACGACAACTTCCACACGACCTTTGCCGATGCGCTGAACGATGTCACCGATGTAACCGTAGGTTGCCACAACCTGCAGCTGCCCCGTGAATGCTGTTTGCACGCACAGCAGCAAAAGCGGAATAATTTTAGATAACTTCATACGATACTCCATAAATAAATGAGAAATATTTTTATTTAGAATGCATGGGCACCATGAGCGCCTATTGTTAAATTTGCTTGTAAAATAATTTGTGTATACGGCTGCCGGGACCATCCTCCGGAAGCCTGCACGTAACGGCTCTCGTCCCTGTCGAACTGAAGGCGAATCCGTGAAAATTCTGTAGGATTATATTCGATCATTGCAGAATACCGTGGAAGATTTGATGGCATGTGTTGGTCCACTCCACCGAGTGAGACATCGTTCTGCATCAGTAGATCGCACCGCACACCAATTTCCCAGAGCTGGTCGAGCTTGGCGGCAACCTGCGTATAAAAGCCGGAATTATGCTTGTCCAGACCCGGCGATGAAACGACACTTAACGAATCACGCGTGTATTCCGTTCCGTTCATCACTCGGTACATATACTCGCCCTGGAATGAAACAAAGCGTACCGCGTCGAGAGAATATTTAACTGTCAGATCACCACCAACAATATCCGTGTTGGCATTGACAGCTTCTCCCGTTCCTCCGATCGAAGAAAATCCCTGATCGTTTCTTGCTGTTCCCATCGCATTGGAGATACCGAACAGGATCGATGCATCCTCGATATCGAATGACGAACGGATAAATCCTATATAAAGATTTGGCCCCTGCACGGCATCGATGACAATGCTGCTTCTTGGATCGCTGAACCCCGTGGTACCGAAACTTTGTTCGTTTACCCCGTTCAACACTTCCGCACCGAACACAAGAAAAAATGAGGTCGGTGCAACCCATGTAACTTGCGCGCCGATTTCATTCAGCCCATCCTCGCCGAAGAGTGCTGTTGCAATGAGCGGTCTGTTGGCAAAGTCCCAGTAATGTTCATGCTGCTCGTTGACCCTGCCGAAGCTCGCGAGAAACTTTCCTGCCTTTATCTTAAAACCATACGGAAGTTTCCTTGTCGTAAAATATGCTTCTTCCAGGCCGGCGCTTTCCGGCGCAAGGTCGATAACGGCAAAGAGGTCGAAATACGGATCGACGACGGAGTACAGCGATAGCTCGCCGTAATTGAAATTCATTCCGCGGTGTGCATTCAATCCGGAAGAGCTCGGCTGATTCAAAAATGGGTAGCTGAAACCCGGAATTGTCAGAGAGAAATATTTTTGATCTGCCATATCCCGTGCAACTCCGGAACCATCGAGAATGAATGCGATATCCGGAACGAATTTGGACTGATCGAAGGCAGATCCTTCTCTCGATTGTGCCCGAAGCAATCCGCCCGGCCAAAGAAATAATAATAGAAACAATGCTGAAAGGCATGTTTTTTTCAACTTCATAAGAACTCCTCAAAATTATTGTCACACCACTATGAGCAATGAAAGAAGTATGATTGCGCATAGTGCAATATCAAATGAACTGAATCCCATCGCCCTTTATGGCAGCGAAAGGAAATAGTAAAATTCTTTATTGAGCGATTAGCTGAATTGTGGAGGAGCGTGCGAAGAACAAACGATTTTTTGAGAAGGATCTGTAATTCTCTCATTCAGGGTGATGAGAGATTCTGACAGCGGTCGTGGGAGTATAACGCCTTGGGCTGCCGATTCAATTGTTATAGAAGAGAATGAATGCTGTAAATTACATGTAATGCAATTATCGGGATTTTCAGTACACTTGTGATTATGAAACGATGCGATAGCTATGCTTGAAAGCAGCACGACAAGCATTAAAAGCGGCAGGTATTTTTTTGTTTGAAGAATAAATTTGGAAATCTTGATTTTCATCTCAATATTAAAGTATTATAAATTCGTATTACTGTCAAGAAACGTTGAAAAAGATCACCGATGCTTTCTATCTTTCTATATAAACTCTGAAACCATCTTGTTTGTTCCATTGTTCATGATAAAAAGAATCGTATTGTAAAATTGAACATCTTATAAAAGAAAGAGGAAAACATATGAAATCTCACGAATTAACGATACAGGGAATGAACTGTGCTCATTGTATCATGCACGTAAAACAAGCGCTCGAATCGGTGGACGGCCTCCAAGTGGAAGAAGTGCAAATAGGGAAGGCGCGCGTACGGTACGATGACGATAAAATTACCAATGTCCTTTCAGAAAAAGTAGAAGAAGCCGGATATAAGGTCGTTGTCATTGCATGAATAAAGCAGCACACCATATTTCTACGCTGACATTGCCTGTCGAAGGAATGACTTGCGCCAGCTGTGTGGCGCGGGTTGAGAAATCACTGAAAAAAATCGACGGCGTTGAAATTGCCAATGTTAATCTCGCAACGGAAGCGGTTGCGCTTTCGTTTGATCCGGAAAAAACATCGCTCGATGTACTGGCTAAAGCTGTTGAAGGCGCGGGATATAGGTTAGCAGTACCAGAAAAATTTCCCCAAGATGCCTCTGCAGAAACTATGAAATCTTCAGAAGGTACCGTAGAGAGCCATCAGGAAAAATCTTATCGACAATTGAAGCGCGAATTCCTCTTCAGTCTCACACTTACCATTCCGATCATGCTGATCAATATGCTGAGTATGACCACATGGTTTATGTCCAATATTCCGCTGTCAATGAGTGAAGCCAATAAACTTTTGCTGGTTCTTACAATACCAGTGATGATCGTTTCCGGGAAGCGTTTCTTCAAACCGGCATGGCAATTGGCAAAACATTTTTCAGCGGATATGAATACGCTTGTCGCTGTCGGTAGCGGGGCGGCATTTTTTTACAGCGCCGTTATTGTGCTTTTCCCGCATTGGTTTCCGGCAGGTACAAATCTGAATGATGTCTATTTTGATTCTGCAGCGGTGATTATCACACTCATATTGATGGGAAGGATGCTCGAAGCCCGCGCAAAACATAAAGCGTCCGATTCCATTAAATTATTATTGGGACTTCAGCCGAAGACCGCACGGATCGTAAAAGACAAAAAAGAAATTGAAATTCCGATTTCGGAAGTTGCTGTCGGTGATGTTATTATCATGCGGCCAGGCGAACGTATTCCAGTCGACGGTGTGATTCTCAAAGGTTTTTCTTCCGTCGATGAGTCGATGGTGAGCGGCGAAAGTATTCCCGTTGAAAAGGTTATCGGCGACAAAATTATCGGCGGTACCATAAACAAAAACGGAAGTTTTGAATTCCGTACAACTGCTGTCGGCGCCGATACGGTTGTTGCGCACATTACGAAACTTGTAGAAGAAGCACAGGGTTCCAAAGCTCCTATTCAGCATCTTGCAGATAAAATTGCATCGATCTTTGTGCCCATTGTAATGGTGATTGCTCTTGCGGCATTTGGAATATGGTATTTCGCAATTGGCGCTGGTTTTGCCGCTGCATTGATGAATGCCATTGCTGTTCTTGTGATTGCATGCCCATGCGCACTTGGACTTGCAACGCCTACGGCGATTATGGTTGGAACGGGGAGAGGTGCATCGCTTGGTGTACTGATAAAAAACGCAGAGAGTCTCGAGCGTGCTCATAAAATTAATGCGATTGTGTTTGATAAAACAGGAACCATTACAAACGGCAAGCCCGCTGTTACGGATATTCAACTCTTCGGAGGGATAACTGAACCATTGCTGCTGCAATTGACGGCTTCTCTGGAAAATAAATCCGAGCACCCGCTGGGTGCTGCCATTGTGGAAGCCGCAAGAAATCGTTCCATTGCTTTCGCCGAAGTCGATTCATTTCAATCCCTCACAGGATTCGGCGTGACGGGAACTGTGAATGGCCGGATGACGGTTGTCGGAAATGAAAAAATGATGAGGGATATGTCTATCGATATTTCGTCTGCAACAAACAGTATTGCCGATTTCTCTGGACAGGGCAAAACCCCTATTCTTGCTGCCGTCGAAGGAAAACTTATGGGAGTCATTGCTGTCGCTGATACGATTCATCCGACATCTAAAGAAGCTATTGTTCAATTGAGACAGATGGGCGTTGATGCCGTGATGCTCACAGGTGATAACCAGAGGACGGCAAACGCAATTGCACGTGAGGTCGGCATTGACCATGTCTTCTCCGAAGTCCTGCCGCAGGAGAAATCCGCAAAGGTCAAAGAACTTCAATCAGCGGGAAAAACGGTTGCGATGGTTGGTGACGGTATCAATGATGCGCCCGCACTTGCTCAAGCTGATGTAGGCATTGCCGTAGGAACCGGCACGGACATCGCGATGGAAACGGCGGACATTACCTTGATGAAATCCGATCTCAGAGGAGTTCTTCGCGCGATTCGTCTTTCCCGGCAGACCATGCGTACGATTAAGCAAAATCTTTTCTGGGCATTTGTCTATAATAGTATTGGCATTCCGCTGGCGGCGATAGGATTGCTCAACCCGATGTTTGCCGCTGGAGCGATGGCGTTGAGTTCCGTAAGCGTGGTGACGAACTCGCTGAGGTTACGAGGAGTAAAACTGTAGGTTTAGCTTACATCTGGATAGGAGCGAAAACTTACTCTTAGAGTTCGATAAATACTTTTACATATTTCAACTTCCAATCTTCTATACTACCGGCTCTAATCCAGACGATTATTTTTCCATTGCCCCCTTAATCAGAATATTCATACCAACAGTAGAAATATGCATAGTTACATTTTGTCCGGTAAAATGTAGTTCAAAAATTTGTTTTGATGGGTCGCCAATAATATGATGTTCAATAATAAAGGTCTCTTCATTTTTCCAATATCCTTTGCATGCTATTTCATCTCCATCGGGATTCACTGCCATATAAAAATCTATTTTGTTGACGATATAGATGCCGTTCAAACCAATTTGAAGAGCGACCTTTTTTTCACGCAGATAATATTCCCACAAACATTCGGAGTTTTTGCTAAACGTAAGATAAATTGATTTGAATCCCACATCATTAGGCTCGAAACTATACTTGTGGTGAGAGATTGTTTCTGCAATTTTTGGCAAACCATGTATATGTCTCTCTTTGGGGTTTTCTAAATTCAGTACCGTACTATGGTATTCCTTGAAAGCCGATGGATTAGCAGGAAGAGAAGCGGCAGTTTTTATTGCTGAAAAGATGGTTTCATCTAAAAACGATTTCATGAACCCTTGGTAACGATTGATAGTCTCATAGCCATTGGCAGTGATAACAACAACCAAATCCAAATCGGGTCGCACAATGATGTACTGCCCACCGGCACCCCAAGCCATATAGCCCTTATCAAGAATCCACCACCAATACCCATAGTCCAATCCAGCCGCATAATTAACGTTATCGGGTATTTTCACTTTGAGAGAGGTAGATTCTTTTATCCATTCCTCAGATATTATCTCCTGTTGGTTCCACTTTCCTTTATTCAAAAATAAATATCCGAATTTAGCCATATCGCGCGGAGTTAAAAACATTTCAGATCCCCCGCAATAATATCCAGCATCACTTTTTTTCCATGTATACGATTTAATACCTAATGGTTTAAAAAGAAATGAATCCGCAAAATTCTTTGTGCTTTCCCCGCTTGTTGTTGTCAATATTGCTGACATCATATGCGGCAGCATGGTGTTATACTCAAATTTTTCCCCTGGTTTATCCCTCATTGGAATTTTATTCCAGTTTTCCAGGTCAAAAGGGGATGGTCCAGAATCTTCCATCCAATTGAAGCCGGCCTTCATTGTTAGCAGATTGTATAAACAAATTTCCTGTTTGAGCGGTTCCGTAACATATTCAGGAAAGAATTCTAAAACTTTCTGATTCAAATTTTTCAGGTATTTTTTCTCTAGTGCAATTCCCACCAATGCTGACATGATGCTCTTCGAGGCCGATTTTATGTTGTGGATTGTGGTTCTGTGATAGGGAGCCCAGTACGCCTCGGTAATGATGTATCCATTTCTTATTACCACTATGCTATGAAAATCTAACGCTGAAGATTGTATTTTTTGAAACATTTCTATAAGTATTTTTGAATCCACTCCTTGTTCTTCTGGAGTCGAAATCCTCCATTCGTCATCCGGCCAATAGGAGCCGGTAGTTTGGCTGTATGAAACATGAGAAAAACATAATCCCAAATAAATATTCATGAAAAGCAATGATAGGAGCTTTGTATTATTCATTGTTTTCTCTTTGCTCATTATGAAATTGCGGCGCCTCGTATTCGAGTTGATCTTAATTATGCACAGCCTCAATATCTGTACCCGTTACTTTGATAAATTAGAGACTAATTTTGAATGACTTTCAAATTATTAAAATATCCGTCTGAATTATTGCCTACCCAGAAACCTATTTTACCTGATTTTCTTGAGCTCAACTGATGAATTGTTAATGACGGTACTTCAGAATCATTCACAAATACTTTCACGAGAGGGTATGCTACAATGATTGTAGCATGGAACCATTCTTCCGGATCGGGGATAGGTTGAACAGTATTTTCGTACTTTCCAGGGTTTTCTTCTCGTAACTTATACCATGGATATCCAGGATGAGATATGTATTGTACTGAATGATTACTTCTTTCTAGATTCTTAAAATTAAAAGGACGAAAATATATTGCGTCATAGGTAGAGTCGTTCAATATATGGAAAGCCAAACCGACAAAACTTCTTCCTGCTTCATTTTTGCCTTTTATATCAATCTCAATCCTGCCATCGGCAAAATCGATATTTCTAAGCCAGAGCATGCCATCTCCGGATTTTTCATTTAAATGCACTACCGTATCGGATATCAGTTCTCTATTATAAAGATTCCACAAATGCGGTTCTTTTATTTTCGATAAATCAGGGACGATTGCTTTTTGTTGTGCATTGAGAATAATGCCAACGCCAAGTAGGATTACCGCTAAAACAATTTCTCTTTTTTTCATAATTATTCCCCGGTCATTATTTTAATTACGACGTTTATTGTTCGAGTGTCGCTCATGCAAGATTGTGCAAGCATATCACGGTTTCAATATCTTTATTGTCATTGGATATTTATACGGTTGATTATTTATGACTTTGATGGTATTCACAATAATGACCACCGTACTGAATAATCCGATGAAAATTATTATGGGAATCGTTATAAGAAAGACGGCGAGAATGCCCGATGGGACTAAGAATATCAACATGCTCAGTTGAAAATTAATAACGTCGATCCCTTGTCCTCTCATTTTTTTGATTTTGTCTTTTTTCCAAAACCATATAATAAGAGGCGGGATAAGCAGATTGAATAAACCGCTCAAATGAAGTAATGCCAGCCAAAGGTTGTTGTAATCCGGTTTGGCGTCTTCGGAAACCCCCTTATCACAGTTCGTTAATACCTCGAAATCCACCTCTAATGCTGCAGCTATGATCTTAAGGGAGTACGCTCTGGGGTCGACTTCGTCGTTTTCGATGCGCTGTATAGTCCGGGCGCTTATATAGGTTTTTGCCGCAAGATCTTCCTGCGTCATGCCCTTTTTTAATCTCAGTTCTTTTATTAATTGTCCGGTTTTCATAAGTTTTTTTATTCTAAAATATGTATTTTTACGGGGCAATCCAACTACGTATACCCGACATTCACACGACATTCTGCTGAAACTACCTGAGTGCTCATCCTAAATGCTGGTAAACAGGGGTGAAGGTGTAAAGAAAAATGTTTGGTAAATCACTTCGCTCGATGAGCTTTTTGTTGCTTTCTTTGAGGCACGAAGAAAGCGGCAGAAAGAAGTATGATATAGTGTCTTGCTATCGCAAGATACAATTACAGGCCTCCGGCTGAAATCGAAATGCATTATCTCAAGGCTGAACTGAGATTACGGATACGATGTAATTCTTGTTTGGATTACGATGTATAAAAGGATTAGAGTTTGCCTTGCTTTGACAGGTTTTACTTCTGTCTATTGCGCTGGAGCAATGGTGTTGAGTTCCGTGAGTGTAGTGACGAACTCGCTGAGGTTACGAGGGGTGAAGCTTGTAGGTTGGTCAGGTTTTTTGTTTTTGATAGTAGTGTGTTCGCAGATATCGATGACCATGTTGCTTAAGAACGTTTGAATTTTGGATCTTTGAAAAAAAAATAAAGAAGTATCCCCAGGTAAACAAAGCCAAATAAATATCCCCCTATCACATCCGTGGCCCAGTGGGCGCCAAGATAAATCCGGGAGATTGAAACGGTGAGGATTAAGAAGGCCGAAAAGATGCCGACAAAATATCTCCAAAATAAAGAAATATTTTTTTCCACGATCATCACTGTTAGGAGAAAACCGAAAAATACAACATAATGAGCAACATGCCCGCTGGGGAAACCGGTTTGTGTAAATTTTAATAATATCTTAGCATCTTCTAATGTTGGCCTGGGGCGATGAATAAATAATTTAACCAACATATTGAAGAGAGCGGGAATAATAACAGCGAGGGTAAACCAGGCTTCTCGCTGGCGATAGGTTGAAAAGAAAAGCAATGAAGCGATGATGACCGAAAGAGGCGCACCTACAGAATCGCCAAAAAAACTAATGAATTTCATCGGGCGTGTAAGATCCCAAGCCCTTTGTTCCTGAATTTCTTGGGTCATATGGAGGTCAAAGCTGGATATTGGATAAATCTCGACAAAAAAAGTTAATCCAATAATACTTACCACGACTAAAGCATAAAAAGCTATCAGATGTTTAGTCAATGACTTTGCTCTTTTCTTTTGGGACTAAAACCTTGATCGCTCCCAGAATGATCTTGATATGAAGAGGCATTTTTTCTAATACCTCACCATCACATTGAACCGTTTGTTGGGGGGTTGAGGAAACGCTGATCTCTTTGCCTTGCCAGTGCTGCACTAATTCCAAATTGTGCGGGCGTTCCCGTTTAAGCAAGGTGATCGCGATATGCTTCAATAGATTGAGATTCACTTTTCGTAAGATAACAACATCCAGGAACCCATCGCTGATGTCTATATGCTTATCCATTGAGATTTTAGTAAACCCGAGATTCCCTGTATTTGCAATAATACATGTTAACCCTTGAAGTTCATATTTCTGTCCATCGATTTTGAGATGGTAGACGGTTTTTTGGGTAATCTTTAATGCCGCGGCCGCTGAGAGAAAATAAGCGAGTATGCCCATTTTATTTTTGGACTCGCGATTTGCACCCTTCACTAAATCCGCTCCAAAGCCAAGGCTTATTCCTGTAATAAAATAACGCTCATCGAACTGTCCCACATCAATGGTTTTCGTCTCTGATGGACCATGACCCAAGAGCGTACAGGCTTCTTTCAGATCTATGGGTATCCCAAGTTCAGTGGCTACGACATTTGCAGACCCTCCGGGCAGAATGACCAAAGGAATCTCTGATCCAATCAAACCGCTGATTGCCTCCATCAGCGTGCCGTCGCCGCCGTATACAGCGAGGGCGTCGACTCCCTTCTTGACGGCAGCCTTGGCAAACTTAATCCCATCGCCCGGCTGGTGGGTAATGAATGCTCCCCATGTAATGCCGGCTTCTTTCATGGATAGATTGATAATCGGCAAGATAGCTTCTTCTTCTCCGGCGGCGGGATTAATAATGATGTGAATATTTTTTATTTTCTTTTCCATTGCAATTCTTTTTTCCGCCAATACTTTTCAAAGGCTTTGATCTGCCTTCGGATATACCACCTTCTTGGATCGGCTACCGTACGAGCAGTGATCAATAAGTCGATGGCCTGTTCGCCGGTATATCCCATACTGATAAGGATGGCGGCGGCCATTGCAACGCTTCGGCGTTTACCTTGCAAACAGAAAACTAAAACCTTTTCTTTGTTTTGAATAACAGGCAAGGCTGCTTCGACCCCCGCCAAGAGTTTCTTGACTGAGATGGGAGTAAAAAATGTATCGTACGTTTTAATCCATAAGGTTTTAAAGGGAGGAAGAGTATAGATTTCGTCAGGCGGCATTTGCCCGATCATGGAAATAATCAGATTAAAGTTGAGCACCTTCAATTCGTCGGCATGTTCCTTCCCGACTCTGGAGCCCACGTATAAATAATCGGTTATTTTGGATATATCTATCATTTTACTTGAATATTATTTTACCTCTCGCCCGCGAAATCGACAGAAGTGAACTGTGCTTAGGCGAGGTAATTCTTGTTCTATCTCCAATCGTATTCATAAACGATAATCTCGTCAGATTTGTAACGGTCATTCCACCTTGAGATTACACATTTCGATTTCAGCCGGAGACCTATAATTGTATCTTGCGATAGCAAGATGCAATTCATACTTCTATTATCCGTCCTTCTTTCTGCCTGTTCTCCCTTCATTTTGAGGGGAGGTGTTCCGATGAACGATTGTTCGTCGGAACGGAGGGGTTTCTTTGTGCAATCAAAGAAAGCGGCGAATAGAATTACTTGTTATCCCACTGTACGAGATGCCGTATAGCGGTACAAATGCCATGGTCTGACAGAACTTTCCTCTATCCACATTCGCGCATGGACTGGAGCGCAGTTCAATGCTGCTGCTGTTTTACCCATGTATCATGCTGGGGATGTTCTTTGATGCTAAAATATTTGGGATCTTTGCTGTCGCGAATCACAGGCTGATCCTTCTTCCCTTTGAGCGGTGCATATTTGGTTACGTGGGTATCATGGTTTTGATACGGCGTAGGTTCATTATTGATGACGACTTTATACGAATGGTATGGATCATATCCACTGTACGTGGGCGGCAGCGTTGCGCCATGTCTCCATTCTGATCCGTCCCTATAGATATATTGACGCTCAGAGACAGAGTAGTAGGAGTCTATATCAGGAATGTAATAGTAATCAGCGCGATCAAACCCTTCTGGTCCCCAAATAGGCTGATCATTGATATTGACCCCGATACCTCCATTCATGGTTCCTGTGCCCCAGCAGTTTATGGAGGAAACTGCTATACCCATCAAAACCAAAGTATAAAGCAGGAAAACGAACTTAGATTGTTTCATATTGATCGTCCTTTCATGGCGACTGGTGAACGTATGCCATTCCGCGAGACTTTCAACTCGTACTCGGATTGGAAGAGATGACTGGAACGACAGGATAATGTCGGATAGTTGCCCGATGGGCATTATTCCTGCACTAAGATTACCAAAGAAATATGCAAAGCGTAATAGAGCAAAGGGATGATAAAGGGATTAAGCCCTTTTATGAGCCAGCGACATTCCCTAATATCAAGGAATACGTCATTGCGAGGAATATGTGACGAAGTGCCGCTGTACGGCATCCCGTACAGCGGGAAAATCTGATGAATACAAGCAATAAAGAGATTGTTCCGCTTTCAAGAATCCCGCAATAGAGACGCTCATTGCCAAAGGAGCGGAATCCAGAAAGCGGGACCTCTCCCATAAAAAACATCGGGATCGCAATGACGTTTGGGTATTTGTTTATAATAGTAGCGGCATTCCCGTGGCGGCGGCGGGTATACTCAATCCGATGTTTGTCGCCGGAGCAATGGCGTTAAGTTCTGTGAGTGTCGTGACGAAATCGCTGAGGCTAAGAGATAGGAAGATCAAGAAGTAGTTTCATTTATTGGGGAACTTATAAAGAGAATATGAAGGTGGTTTGGGAGGAGTCGAAGGAACTTTCAGGTTCAGATTGTGCAGAGTATCTGCCGTAACGGTTGATCCATAACTGGGGTGTTTTCGATCGATGATATTAAACAATGCAACTATTTTGCCTGGTTGTATTGGCTGCCAGGCGAGAAACTTGGCATCCTTAGATTGGTATACAGTTCCAAGTGGTTTCTCTGGAAATAATTCCCCCTGACCACTATTCAAATTGCGTTGGAAGCTGCGCATATAAATTCCCTTATTTATTTTTAATAACTCGAACGCCATTTATAATAATTAAATTCCGTGAGTGTCGTGGCGACTTATCGAACAGTTCACGGAGGTAAAAATTAAATTGCTGCAGACCTTCTTTTAGCATCACGCCGGTGTAGAAGCAATATATAACAACTAAAAAAGAATATCAATGGAAACTGCTGAATATGTTTTACACTGCGTGAGAATGTTATTTCGGAACGAAACCGTACTATACCGTGATTTTGGAAATGAATGACCTGGTTGTCAAAATGGGAAGAGATATCGAACGTGTTCCTGAAAACTGCTATCTTCACAGAATACGTTTCTTTTTCACCGATCGTCATACTACCGGGGCGCTTGAAAGAACGGGGTTGGTATGCGGCAATGATATCGCCGTTTTGCGCATGCGCCGTTATTTTTGTTTTGAAAAGCCCTTGCCGGTCAAACGACCATACACCATCGGCGGATACCGCTTCTGCGCGGCTATTCCAAAGCCTCGACATACGGATACTGCCGAGGAGTTCATCGCCAAAACGTATCTCATACAACGGTTTCCCTATGCCAGCTTGCTGAAGCATCAGTGTAAAATCAAGATAAGAAGTTATTGATTTCATGAAAGTATCCGGTCTGTTCAATAAATATTCAATATTTCCTACAGGTACACTACGCCGAAGGATTTGCCGTATCGGCAGCAGAATCCTTTGGCTTCACTCTTCCTGCTTTCTTCGCTGCGTCGGTCAATAAAAATTCGATCTGTGCATTGACACTGCGCAAATCATCCGCAGCCCATTTCTCGAGAGAAGCATGAAGCGCTTCATCGAGGCGAAGCAGGAATTTTTTCTTTTCACCCATCAATACAGTGTGCCCGTATTAATGATCGGCTGTGCCTCGGATTCCGAAACCAGTGCGACCATGAGATTGTTGACCATGCTCGCTTTCTTTTCTTCATCTAAGGTCACAATTTTTTGCTCGCTTAATAAATTCAGTGCATGCTGGACCATCCCGACGGCGCCTTCCACGATTTTCTGGCGTGCCGCGATAATTGCCTGCGCCTGCTGGCGCCGCAGCATCGCTTGTGCAATTTCCGGTGCATAGGCGAGATGCGTCAACCGGGACTCGACCACCTCGACACCGGCAACCTGCAGACGGTTCTGAAGCTGCTGCTTGAGATTATCTGCAACTTCCTGAGGGTTGCCCCGCAGCGAAGAACGGACTTCATCCTGCGAGTCGTACGGAAACTCGCTTGCAAGAGCACGGATTGCAGTTTCACTTTGAATGGCAATGAACTGTTCGTAATTCTGTACGTCGAACAATGCCCGCGCCGAATCGATAACATACCAGACAACGACAGATGCAATTTCGATCGGGTTCCCATGCGAATCGTTCACTTTGATCTTTTCGCTGTTAAAATTGTGAATGCGCAGGGATATGTGGCGCTTGATGGTGAACGGATTTGCCCACCAAAAACCATCCAGGCGGATAGAACCGATATATTTACCAAAAAGTACGAGAACACGCGCTTCGTTCGGCTGGACGATGAGAAATCCGGCAGAAAAAATTCCTGTCACGAGGAGCAGCGGTAGAGAGATCCACAAAATCCCTATCGCTCTCTCCGTCGCCATCGTGTAGATCAGAAGAGCGTTCGCTACAAGAAACACGAGAAGAATGAAAGCAGCTATATAGCCATTCATCTTGAAAGCTTTCGTTTCTTTAATTGTTTGCATTTTTTCCTCCTATTCAATGATAATGCTATTACAATGATAGCATAGTGATATCACTTTGTCAAGTACTTTTTCAAGAATTTTTTATCGGAAATAATACATTATACAGGCTGAGATTACAACCCGACGTTTGCCGCCAGTACAATGTCATTGCGAGGAACGTAGTGACGAAGTGCCGCTGTACGGCATCCCGTACAGCGGGACAATCTGATGAATACAAGCAATAAAGAGATTGTTCCGCTTTCAAGAATCCCGCAATAGAGACGCTCATTGCCAAAGGAGCGGAATCCAGAAGGCGGGACTTCTCCCGATAAATCGGGATCGCAATGACGTTTGGGTATTTGTTTATAATAGTAGCGGCATTCCCGTGGCGTCGATGGGTTTACTTAACCCGATGTTTGCCGCCGGAGCAATGACATTGAGTTTCGTAATTGTAGTAACAAACTCGCTGAGGATAAGAGGTGTGAAGCTGGAGAATGTTTTAATCTTTAGTCTGAGAGAGAATCAAAAAAGAATCTATTATAATAAGGGAACGTAATTGTTTTTCCCAGCAATTTAATTAATAACTCTTCATCGATGTCCAAATAAAGCCAATGGAATAGTCTTCAATAATATTTTTAAATCTAGTATAATAGATCTTCTTCTTATGTACTGTATATCTAGGTTTATCATATCTTCGAAGTTTGATGTCATAGAATGAGAAACTTGCCATAGACCGGTTATGCCTGGTTTTACCAAGACACGCATTCGTTCTTTTTCAGTGTACATTTTCCACTCATATAGGAGAGCAGGCCTTGGTCCGACAAGGCTCATATCACCTCGGAAAATACATAATATTTGTGGGAGCTCATCTAAGCTCAATCGTCTCAAAAACTTGCCAACTTGAGTGACACGTATATCATCTTTAATAAAGGGCATTCTTTTGTATCCAGATTCATTTAAAGCATTTTGTATTTTTGAGAAATATTTCAATGAATCTGGAGATACATACATAGCTCGGAACCTGATGAAGAAAAAGTGCTTGCCATTCTTACCAATACGTTTTTGCCGATAGAAAACTGGACCAGGGCTTTCAAGCTTGATCGCAAAACTAATAATAATTATTAGCGGTGCACAGACGATTAAAAAAACAAGACTAATCATCAAATCTATTGCTCTTTTAATAATTGTGTACGACTTGGATTCGACCATATTACCCAATGAGTATCCGTCTAGCATCTCTGTTTTATTTGTTCGTTTCATAAAAACTAAAGTTTCTTTAAGAGGACAAATGCGTACTTAAATAGAAAAAGAGCACAAATGACCGTAACAATTATTAACAAACCAAGAGATAAAAAATGAATCAAAGATAATAGAATCAAATAAACTTTATCTAATGATTCGGAAAATAATTTCGGTGGTGGCAATGTTCTTAGATAATATGAAAATGCATTAATAAGTGCTGTGACGAAAGTAAGTACTCCAGTAAACATTCCTATGGAACGATTAGGAGTCATCTGATCTAATCGAGAAGCCGCACCTAGAGTTTGAGCAGCTTTAAACACTTCTTTCCGTAATCCTTTTTTTGTTTTTGCTATTTTTTTGTCAATAGAAGAGATTTCATCTTCAAGTCCTATTGCGTATATCAAGAACTGAGAATATGCTCCGCTTTCTTGCATGTATCGATTATCCAATAAGAAGACAAAAGCAATTGTATCGGGATGTCGCCATGCACCGATTACTAAGTGACCATCGGGTGGAAAATATCCATATTTTGACCAATCAACTTCAGGATAGAAAGAGTAGTCAGCAAATAGAGAATCGGTTTCACGCTGAATTCTCTTTGCTTCATCCTTATCTGCTGCAAGGAATTGCCAACAAGAGGAATTTATATGTGATAAATTAGTGTCAGCCAAGATGTCTAAATTAATATTGAAAAAATATTATTTATATAGCCAAGTAAATTATGTCACATGTCATTTTTATTTGTCATGGTGTAATTAATATTTAAAAGAAATTCTTGTAGCCCCCTAAAAGAGCGATAGAGCGAATCCCCAATGTAGTAGGATCGGGAACCACTTGGGTAAAGTGTAGGAATTTTTGGGAGGAGAAGCAAGGGTGGGAGAAGTTAAGTATTGGAGAAAATGAGATTGTGAGAGGTAGAGGTTCGTTTGTTGTAAGGGCTTGATTTATCAATTCTTTATGAAAACGTCATAACTGTATCTTGCAATCATGATTGTAACAACAATGAAGAAAATTGTTCTCACAAAGTCATTCCCCTTTTTAAGGGCGATTCTGCTTCCTACGATACTCCCCATAATATTACAGATTGCCATGAGGACGGCTAATTCTAACAGGTAATTACCTTGTCTGATGAATACCAAGAGCGCAGAAATATTTGTCACACAGTTTATCATTTTTGAGTATGCAGATGCAGTGACAAAGTCAAAACCTAACACCACGACAAAACCTAATATCAAGAAACTTCCCGTTCCAGGTCCGAAAAAACCGTCATAGAAACCGACTACAATCCCTATGAGCGAACCAAAAATAATTTGTTTCCGTACTGGTAAGGTCTTTGTTTGAATTGAACCTAAATCTTTTTTTATAAATGTATAAATTGCAATGAGTATTAATAGTACCAGAATAAATGGTTTCAAGAGGTTCGCATTGAACAAGCTTAATGACTTCGCCCCTAAATTTGAAGCAATAAAAGAAAAGAAAGCTATACTCAAAAGCACTTTGAAATTATATTTTATTCTTTTGGCGTATTGGTATGCCGCAACCGATGTTCCAGACAAAGATGCAATTTTATTGGTCCCAAAGAGAACCGATAAAGGACTGTTGGGTAAATTGATAAGCAATGCAGGAATTTGAATGAGCCCGCCACCACCAACGACAGAGTCGATAAACCCGGCAGTAAATGCTAAAAATGCCAAAGCCAAAATTGATAAGGAGGAATAATCTGCAAAGAGGTTTATAGAACTCATGAGAAAGTACTGTGCCTATTCATAAAGTATAGTCAGGAGTGAGCACTACTAAAGAAAAGTGTAGGAGTTTTTAGGAGGAGAAGCAAGGGGAGTAGAGATGTTGAGTATGGGAGAAAATGAGATTGTGAGAAGTCGGGGTTCGTTTGTCGTAGGGGCTTGATGTATCAAGCCCGAGAGTAGGGGCGAAATGCTGCTTAGTGTTTTGCGATCGAGAATGTAATCACGTTATGGTTGCAGCTGTCTATGCAATTTCCGCAGAGAATACATTCCGCATTATTCATTTTGTTGTTTATTACATTTGCCATCACATCAATATTCATAGGACATTTTGCGTTGCATATGTTGCAGGTTTCGCATTGTTCCGGTTCTGCTTTGAGCCGTAATCCGCGTAATTGAAAGTAATCTCGAATTTTTGTTCCAATGATCATAAATGGTGCCTGCCAGCAAATATACTTGCAAGATGCATACTGCCCAAATAGAGCAGTCAACGGAACAGTAAGAACTATCGCACCAAGCGTCAGTATGATCTTTCTCTCAAAAGTGACATCTAACATTCCATACGTCAAATCGATCTTCTGAAATCCATGTATGATATAACCTGTAATGATGAATCCTATCCATATCGCAAATATGAGATATTTTATAAATAAAGCTTTTGAATTCTTTGATTTCTTTTTGACAAAAGAAGACATGATTTCCTGAATACCGCAGCCGGGGCAAAACCAGGAACAATATGCCCTGCCGAAAAACAACGATAATAATATTATTATCGAAAAAGCTATGAAACTTGCATTTATGATCCCTTTATAAGCGGCTGATACAATGATGACTGGAGAAAAAAGAAGATGAAATATCAGTAATAGATGAAATAAAATAGCAGTCGATATTACTATTGGTTTTCGAATCCGTTGAAATCTGTGACTATTCTTATTGAGCATTTGAGAAAAGTGTAAGAATTATAGCTTTGAGAAGCAAGGGGAGTAGAGATGTTGAGTATTAGAGAAAATGAGATTGTGAGAGGTCGGGGTTTGTTTGTCGTAGAGGCTTGATATGTCAAGCCCGTTCGACTTCTGGAAGCCTCGTAGTCAGCACCAAAGGTGGTCAACCAGTTGAGCCGGTCCCACCAGATTGTCCTCAGATCACACGGCGTGTGCACTCAACCGCTGAAGCCTAAAATGTGTCTGCTGTGCCTTATATAGGAATCAAAGATCTTACGGCAATCTAAAGATTGCGATTAACGGCACAGGTTATTATATTCAATCAGATAAAATCATATTTATTTTTTGGGAGGAAATGTGATGAAGGTCCTTATCGTAGATGATAGTCTGGAAAGCAGAATGCTTCTCGGAAAAATTTTAACCAAAGCATTTAATGTACAGATTATAGAAGCGACACAGGGAAGAGACGCACTGAGAAAACTCTCAATGGAAAAGCCGGATGTTGTCTTTCTCGATTATGAGATGCCGGTTATGAATGGAAAAGAGATTCTTAAATCCATCCGTGCCATGCCTGAATTTCAAAATCTGCCCATCGTCATGGTTACCTCCCACAGTGAAAAAGATCTTGTCCGGGAACTTCTCTCCTACAAAGTGAGTGCTTACCTTTTAAAACCTCTTTCTGAAGATTATATCGTGAAACATATCTCGACCATTTTTCCAAACGACAAAATTGGAACAAAAGGTTGAACCAACCGATGAGTCTGTGAGTCTATGAGAAGAAGAGTCGTAGGGGGCTTGATTTTTACCTGCCGTCTTATTGGGCGAGTATCAAGCCCGGGAGCAGAGGTTTTCTGTCTGGTATCACACTTCGTAATACCACGTTAAGTATTCCCTCAACGTTCAAATGAGTCATTCGGAAATCTGTTCATTTCTTCCGCTTAGCGTCAAGGCTCCATGGCCCTGCACCAGCGGCGGAAAAATAGAGCCAGACAAAGCAGTAGAGAACGGCACTGATTCCTCCATTTACAACCGGCCAGACATTCTGAGGAAAGTGAAACTGGAAATACGCTACCGCCATCTCACCTGCCAAAATGAACGCGGCGGGACGTGTGAATAGACCGAGAAGAATCAAGATGCCGCCGAACGTTTCAAGAATTCCGCCGATTCCTATCTGGGACAACAATGAAGCTGTGCCACCATTTGGCGGCATTCCTATAGGAAAGGCGAAGAGTTTCATTGTGCCGACAAGGATGAACATGATCGCGGCTACGATGCGAAGTACGCTGTGCAAGTACGGACTCCATGCCTGCCATCTCGCGACAAGAGTCAATTCTTTTTTATTACTTCCATTTTCCATTTTGTTTATCCTTTCTATTACGTTATTCAGATTTATTCAAGATGATTTTTCTAATAATTTTTTCAAACTCTCAAGCATCATTTGCCAATTCTTTTCCGAATGTTCTCGGGCTTGCTCATTAGCGTTGTTATCCTGGATAAGCAAAATGGAAGTTCGGTTTCCTTTATGCGAAAGTTCAACAGTGACTGTATGATAGTTTTCCGGTATTTCGGGCATATCGGATAGAGGACTGTAATGGCTGTACTGGATCAGTCGCTCTTTTTCCATCCTGAGTATTGTACCTTTATCGACATATTGCTTTCCCTGCCATTCTCCCTTCCAGACAATGGAGCTTCCCGGTTTCCAGTGAGAAATAACATTCGTACCGAACGTGTACTGTTTAATCATCTCGGGATTTACAAACGCGTCCCACACCTGGGCTACAGGGGCGTCGATAGTGATTACTGCTTTGGCGATAAAGTCTTTGGTTTCTTTTTGATGTTGCGAATTATTGTTATCCATTATATTGTTCCCGTTATATTTTGATATCGATATTTGAATACCAAATTGCAACATTTCACTTATGGCTTATACGCTTGCTTCAAAGTTTTTATATCAATCTTATCCATCTTAAGCATTGCATCCATTACTCTTTTCGATCTCTCGGGATCTTTGTCTTGAAGCAGCTTTCCGAGAATTGAAGGGATGATCTGCCATGACAATCCGTATTTGTCTTTCAGCCAGCCGCATTGTTGTATTACTCCTCCTTTTGAAAGTTTCGCCCACAACGTGTCTACTTCTTTCTGCGTCTCACAGTTTACAAAGAACGAAATAGCTTCTGTGAACTTGAACTGCGGACCTCCATTGAGCACGAAAAATTTTTGCCCCTCAAGTTGGAATGTTGCAGTGAAGATCGGCCCATTCTTTCCCTTGCGTTGGACATTGATGATCTTTGAGTTCTTGAAAATGGAAACATAAAAATCCATTGCTTCTTCAGCGTTGTTGTCGAACCATAAGAACGGCGTGATTTTTTGCATAGAGTATCCTTTCATCTGTTAGAACTAATGGAGCGATTCTCGTGTGTAATGAAGTCCATCGGCTTGTAACAAAGAAGAACAACCCCGCTCTTAAATGTTCTTGTTGTTGTAAGTTTCAAGTCAAGTTTGTTCTTGATGTCTTTGAATAATGGTGTGCCGCCGCCTATGACAACTGGATCCACCATGATCTGATATTCATCAATTAAACCATGTTCTGCAAGCTGGGTTGCAATACTTCCGCTGCCCAGTATTGCCATATTCTTCCCGGGTTGCTGCTTCATTCTCTTTATCTCTTTCACAAGATCGCCTTTCACCAGCCGCGTATTATTCCACTCAGCCTTTTTCAATTTTTTTGAAAAAACAATTTTCTCCGCTTTATTCATTCCTTCGGCAACGACTGGATCATTTTTGATCGCCATCGGTGTCGACCAGTAACTTGCCATCAACTCATAAGTCACGCGCCCAAAAAGAAGCGTGCTCCCGGATTTAAGCGCCTTGACAGCATATTCATTTTCTTCTGTGCCATGTCTATGCCAACTGATATCTCCCTTTGGGCCTTCAAAGTATCCATTCAGTGTTACGAAATTGAATACGGTTACTTTTCTCATGTCAGTCTCCTGTAACTTGATTACTCAATTTGATTCTTATTTAAATCTAGAACGATGGAATTGCAAATAATGTTCCGCTCAATCAACCCAAAATATGGCGGATGCACAAAACGCGGAGCGAAGGGTAGATAGTTAAGAGTATTGAGTCGTAGGGGCTTGATATGTCAAGGTCGTGAGTAGGGGCGAAGTGGCTTCGCTTATTGAACCAAAAAGATAGAGCATCGTTGTTAGCGGTGTTATACGCTCGTGCGTGGTGGTTGACCGTCCGTACGGTTAGCTGTTAAGCTGCGGCATATTCATTATTTGCCCTCTTCAAATCGTCGAGCGAACCTATGTCAAACCATTTAGGTGCGAGAAGACAATGCACGACAACGTTTTGAGCCAGCAATTCTATCATGAGATTCCCAAGGTTCAATTCTCCATCATGCGGGCGGGTTTGAAGCGCACGAATGTGATGAACATCTTTGTCCTTGATCAGATAAATCCCGCTGGCCGCTATGCTCGATTCAGGATTTAGCGGTTTCTCTTCAAACGATAGAAGCTTGTTGTCAGAATCGAGCTTCACGCCGCCGAATTTTTTCTTAACTTCTTCCTTATCATGAAAATCGTGCGCAACCAGAACAGACGAATTGCGATGTCGGCGCAATGATATGAGATCATTCAAATCAAAATCAATAATGTTATCACTTGCAATGATCATCGTGTCGTTAGTGATGTTGATTTTTTCCAGAACGAAGCTCATGTCGCCAATGGGACCAAGTCTTTCTTCGTTCGAGTATTTACCGTCATCCAATATCAAAATATCGCCAGCGAAATGGTGTGATTGTTTGAAGGCCGCTACCCATGTTTCAAAGTAAGAATAGAATTTCGAATTTGTGACAAGAAAAATTCTATATGGACTGTCAATTAGAATTACCCGGTCCATGATTCTGTCAAGGATTGGTTTGTGTCCTACCTCGAGGAGAGCTTTTGGAAGGTTTGATGTCAAAGGATAGAGCCGTGTTCCAAATCCTGCCGCAAGTATGATTATATCTAACTGGTTTTGCATCGTTTTAACTCAATTATCCAATAAGAGGTTGAGCCTCATTTGTACTGCTCTTTCTCTGCTTTTATTGTTTGCCGGACTGTCATTGAGTTGTGCAAATATTTTGCAATCCTGACAGTTGTTCGCATCCTGTTGTTTTTAAAGGGACAATGAAGAGTGATAGAGCGAATACCTCAAAAATCAGGAAATATGAAACTACTTGAATAAAGAGTAGTCTTTTTTGGATATAGAAGCAAGGGAGAGTAGGGGCGGTACTGAAACTTTTCAACAAAATATTTTGTATCTATATGTATCATGAAATCCAAAAAACAACCAGTCAAGCGGTCGAAAAGCATCTCTGCGTGGGTTGTCTCCGCTGAAATGGGGTACGGACACCAGCGGGCGGTCTTTCCGTTGAAGGAAATTGCCGAAGGAGGGCTCATCACCGTCGGCAAGAATGACGGATCGAGCGAGAAAGAAAAAAAAGCGTGGAAGCGGCTGCTGGATGTGTATGAATCGTTTTCCCGGGTACGAGGCGTTCCGCTGATAGGCAAACCGATCTTCGGGATGTTCGACACGATGATGCACATACC
>Ga0182027_10001159_pt1 | contig 44245 bp, 32 predicted proteins | sample 712E1DmetaG_FD_121300 | JGI IMG/M metagenome (GOLD analysis project Ga0182027, IMG submission 121300) | Permafrost microbial communities from Stordalen Mire, Sweden - 712E1D metaG (Illumina Assembly) | ecosystem: Environmental > Terrestrial > Soil > Wetlands > Permafrost | place: Sweden...
CGGACCGCTGGCCACGGCGTGGCATTCCAACAAGTTTCTCAATCCGGCCACCGACGGCGCGGTGCTGCCGATCCTGCATCTCAACGGCTACAAGATTTCCAACCCAACCATCCTCGCCCGCATCACCCGCGAGGAATTGGAACAGTTGCTTCGCGGCTACGGCTGGACGCCCTACTTCGTCGAGGGTCACGAGCCGGCGCTGATGCATGAAGCCATGGCCGCGACGCTCGACACGGCGGTGGAGCAAATCAAAAGAATCCAGCAGGACGCCCGCGTTCACGGCAACCTCGCGCGTCCGCGCTGGCCGATGATCGTCCTCAACTCGCCCAAGGGCTGGACGGGGCCGAAGATGGTGGATGGCCTGCAGGTGGAAGGCACCTTCCGTGCGCACCAGGTGCCGCTCTCCGACCCGGCCACCCATCCCGAACACCTCAAGCTGTTGGAAGACTGGCTCAGGAGCTACCGGCCGGAGGAACTCTTCGATGAGCAGGGCCGCCTCAAGCCGGAACTGGCCGAACTTGCGCCCACGGGCGAACGGCGCATGGGCGCGAATCCCCACGCCAACGGCGGCATTCTCCTCCGCGACCTGCGGATGCCGGATTTCCGCGACTACGCGGTTGACGTTCCCTCGCCGGGGGTGGGCGGCATTGGCGACACCCACGTGCTCGGTCCCTTCCTGCGCGATGTGGCGAAGCTGAACCGAGAGCAGCGGAATTTCCGGGTCTTTGGCCCCGATGAGACGCTTTCCAACGGCCTGGAATCGCTCTTTGAAGTAACCCAACGCCAATGGGACGCCGCGACCGTGCCGAACGACGAATTCCTCGCCCCCACCGGGCGCGTGATGGAAATGCTCAGCGAGCACCAATGCGAGGGCTGGCTGGAGGGCTACCTGCTCACCGGGCGGCATGGACTGTTCAACTGCTACGAGGCCTTCATCCACATCGTGGATTCCATGTTCAACCAGCACGCCAAGTGGCTCAAGGTCACCTCGCAACTGCCGTGGCGGCGGAAGATCGCCTCCTTGAACTACCTCCTGGCCTCGCATGTCTGGCGCCAGGATCACAACGGCTTCACCCACCAGGACCCCGGTTTCATTGACCACGTAGTCAACAAGAAGGCCGAAATCGTGCGGGTTTACCTGCCGCCGGACGCGAACTGCCTTCTGTCGGTCATGGACCATTGCCTGCGCAGCCGCCATTACGTCAACGTCGTCATCGCGGGCAAACACCCGGCGCCGCAGTGGCTGACGATGGACGCCGCCGTCAAGCACTGCGCCGAGGGTATCGGCATCTGGCAGTGGGCCAGCAACGACCAGGGCCTTGCGCCCGACGTGGTCATGGCCTGCTGTGGCGACGTGCCCACGCTGGAGACGCTCGCCGCCGTCTCCATTATGCGCGAGCATTTGCCCGCCCTGAAAATCCGGGTGGTCAACGTCGTGGACCTCATGAAGCTGCAGCCGCAAACGGAGCATCCGCACGGGTTGAGCGACGTGGATTTCGACGAGCTTTTCACCAAGGACAAGCCGGTCATTTTCGCCTTCCATGCCTATCCGTGGTTAATCCACCGGCTGACCTACCGCCGCGCCAACCACGACAACATCCACGTCCGCGGCTACAAGGAAGAGGGCACCATTACCACGCCCTTCGACATGACGGTGCTGAACGAGCTGGACCGCTTCCACCTGGTGATGGACACCATTGACCGTGTGCCGCGGACCGGCGGCAAGGGCATCTACCTGAAGCAGCAGCTCAAGGACAAGCTGATCGAGCACAAGCAATACATTGACAAGTACGGCGAGGACCTGCCGGAAATCCGCAATTGGAAGTGGGGTGCGACCAACGCAGGCAATCCGGCGTAAACCGGGCGGGCGCCAGCGAGGTTTGCCGGAGTCACAGCTCCAGCGTTCTGCAGGTTTTGCGAAAATGGTGGCCGTAGATGGAGAAAGTAACGGCCAGCGGGAACAGAGTGGGGCGGCGGAAGAATGTCCAGAGCAGCAAACCCCAGTAATGGAAACGCTCGCGGCCAAAAATGCCGAGACGGAGACTGGCTCGAAGAAATGCCATGAAATTCCGCCAGTTCACCGGGCAGGAGATTTTCGGACGCTGGTATTCGCGCAGGAAGGTGCGGATCCGCCGGTAATACGGCCCCGGCGCATACAGGTGCCCCAGGAGGCTCTTGTACCCTTCGCGCAAGGTCTCCCGATTCATCCGCGGAATGAAGTTGGTGGTTCCGTCCAGGTTGTTGCCGGTGGTCTGGCCGAGCAGGCGGCCCTCCACCTTGAGCCGCTGGTGCAGCTTGGTGCCGGGGATGGCCTGCAACAAGCCGACCATCGCCGTGACGATGCCGCTTTTCTGGATGAACTCGATCTGGCGCGCAAAAATCGTGTGCGTGTCGCTATCGAACCCAACGATGAACCCGCCCTGCACCTCCAAGCCCGCCCGCTGGATGCGCTTGACGTCGGCCACCAGGTCGCGCTTCTGGTTTTGGCGCTTGTTGCACTCGGCCAGGCCCGCTTCCTCCGGGGTTTCAATGCCGACAAACACCTGGTTGAACCCCGCTTCGACCATCAACCGCATCAACTCTGCATCGTCGGCCAGATTGATGGACGCTTCCGTGAAGAACGGCGTGCCGCGCCCGCCTTTCTGCCACTGGATGAGCGCCGGCAGCAACTCCTCCTTCAGCGCCCGTTTGTTGCCGATAAAATTGTCGTCCACGAAAAAAACCGCCCCGCGCCAGCCCGCCCCGCGGAGACGGTCCAGCTCCGCGATCACTTGCGCCGTGGTCTTGGTGCGCGGACGATGCCCGAACATCGCGGTGATGTTGCAGAACTCGCAGTCAAACGGGCAGCCGCGCGAGAACTGCAAGCTCATCGTGGCGTAACTTTGCAGGTCCGCCAACTCCCACAGCGGCGGCGGCGTTTGTCGGATATCGGGAAGCTTCTCCGAGGCATACACGCGCCGCGCGTTGTCGCGCTCCAAATCCCGTAAAAACTCCGGCAGTGTCACCTCCGCCTCATTGAGGACGAAATGGTCCACTTCGGGAAACTGTTCGTGGCCCAGGGTGAACAGCGGTCCGCCCGCGACGATCCTCTTACCGGCCGCGTGGCAACGCGCGATCAGTTCGCGCGCCGAAACCTGTTGGGCGATCATCCCGCTGATGAACACGACATCGGCCCACTCCAGATCCTTCTCCCGCAGCTTCCGCACGTTGACATCCACCAGGCGCTTGGCCCAATCCTCCGGCAGCATCGCCGCCACGGTGAGCAGGCCCAGGGGCGGCAGCGAAGCTTGCTTGCGGATGAATTTCAAGGCGTGCTTGAAACTCCAGAATGTGTCAGGAAACTCCGGGTATAACAGCAATACCTTCATCCATTCTCATTGATACCACCAAACGGCGTGTGGTCTCAATGGGGTGTTCACCCCATAGCAAAACTGTGGGAATTACCCGATCCTTCCTTTGGATTGTTCACTATGCGAACGACTCCAATTGAATCCGAAGCCGAGCCGGCGCCCTCCAAGCCGGCAACCGCCAAGCCCCCTGACATCGCCTCCGCCTCGGTTCCCGACACGCTCTCCTCCCTCCACGTGAACCCCGACACCGGGCTGACGCTCGCCCAGGTGGACACCCGCCGGAAGGAGCACGGCTACAACGAAGTGGCCGAACAGAAAGGGCACCCGTTCCTCGTCTTTCTCGGCAAGTTCTGGGGCCTGTCAGCATGGATGCTCGAACTGATCATGGTTCTGTCAGCCGTGCTTGGAAATTATTCAGACCTCGTCGTGGTGAGCGCGCTGCTGGTCATCAACGCTGCGGTGAGCTTCCTGCAGGAGCATCGGGCCGCTGGCGTCGTCGAAGCGCTGCGGCGACGGCTGCAAGTCAGTGCGCGGGTGCGGCGCGAGTCGAACTGGAAGGCCCTTCCCGCACGGGAGTTGGTTCCCGGTGACATCATTCGCGTGCGCCCCGGCGACATCATTCCGGCGGACGTGAAGCTCCTGACCGGGGCATTGACCATTGACCAGTCGGCCCTCACGGGCGAGTCGAAGGACGCGGACAAGGTTCCCGGCGAAGTGCTCTCGTCGGGGTCCGTCGTCCGCCGCGGGGAAGGCAACGGCGTGGTTCTCCTGACGGGGGCGAAGACCTACTTTGGCCGCACCACCGACCTCGTGCAGAAGGCGCGTCCGAAACTCCACATTGATGCGGTGATGGCCAAGGTCGTCCGCTGGCTCTTCCTCGTCGTCGGCGCGTTGCTGGGCCTGGTGGTCGTCATGTCCCTCCTGCGCGGCACGCCGCTGCTCGAGATGGTCCCGCTCATGCTCATTCTGTTGATGAGCGCGATCCCGCTCTCCCTCCCCGTCATGTTCACCGTCAGCATGGCCGTCGGGTCGAAGGAGTTGGCCAAACGCGGCGTGCTGGTCACCCGCCTCAGCGCGGCGGAGGACGCGGCAACCATGGATGTGCTCTGCGTGGACAAGACGGGCACAATCACGATGAACCAACTGGCCGTCACCGGCGTGATCCCGCTGGAGCAAGCGACGGAAGCCGACGTGCTGTTCGCTGGCGCGCTCGCCTCCCAAGAGGCCAACCAGGATCCGATTGACCTCGCCTTCCTCGCCGCAGCAAAGGAGCGGCACATCTTCGACAACCTTCCCAAGGTCACGCCCGTCTCCTTCGCGCCGTTTGACGCGAAAAACCGGCGGACCGAAGCCGTGGCCGAACAAAACGGACAGCGGCTCAGGGCGATGAAAGGCGCCGTGGAAACTGTCGCCCAAGCCACCGGACTGAAGCCCCCGGCGATCGAGGCGCTGAAGGCGCGGGTCAGCCAATCGGCATTGAAGGGATATCGGACGCTGGCGGTGGCGCGAGGCCCCGAGGCGGGCGCACTTGCCTTGGTGGGATTGGTCACGCTCTATGATCCGCCCCGGCCGGACGCCAAACAGCTCATTGCCGCGCTCCACGACCTCGGCGTTCCGGTGAAAATGCTCACCGGCGACGCGCTGGCAGTCGCCAGCGAAATCGCGCGCGGCGTCGGGCTGCCCAACATCCGGCGCATGGCCGACCTCAGGGCTGCGGGCGTTCCGGCTGGCAACGAGGCGGTGGACTTGTTGGCGGGCGCCGATGGGTTGGCCGAAGTATATCCGGAGGACAAATTTATCGTCGTCAAGCACCTGCAGGCGGCGGGGCACGTGACCGGCATGACGGGCGACGGAGTCAATGATGCGCCGGCGCTGCGCCAGGCCGAAGTCGGCATCGCCGTCAGCACCGCGACCGACGTGGCCAAGGGCGCCGCCAGTGTCGTCCTGACCGAACCAGGACTGACGAATATCGTGGCGTTGGTCGAGCAGGGGCGGACGATCTACCAGCGCATCCTGACCTACATCATCAACAAGATCAGCCGGACGATCCTGAAAACGGCCTTCGTGGCCATCGCGTTCGTGTTGACCGGCAAGTTCGTCATGTCCGCCTTTGCGATGCTGCTGCTGGTCTTCATCACCGACTTCGCCAAAATTTCCCTGGCCACCGACCGCGTTCGACCGTCCAAGAAGCCGGAGACGTGGAACATCGGGCCTCTCATCACCGTCTCTGTGGTGATGGGCGTCTTGATGGTCGCAGAGGCGCTCCTGGTCTTGTGGATCGGCTGGGCACGTTGCGGATTGGCGACGAGCGATCATGCCCTCTACACCTTCAGTTTCCTGACGCTGCTCTATTTTGCCGCGTTCTCCATCGTGTCCGCGCGGGAGCGCCGCTGGTTTTGGGCGACGATGCCCAGCAAGCCAGTTCTGGCGGCTGTCCTGGCGGAAACGCTCGTCGGCACGGTCCTGACATTCGTGGGTCTGCCCGGACTCATGCCCTTGCCCTGGCCGCAGACGCTCGCGATTTTCGCCTGTGCCATGGTCTCGTGCCTGGTCATCAACGACGCCGTGAAGGTCGCGATGATCAAACGGCGCGCTCTCAACACTGTGGCCAAGACACCATCCGATCTGACCCCGCAGATCGCCAGGCAAGCCTATGAATTATATGAGCGGCAAGGCCGCCGCGAAGGCCACGCGGTTCAGGACTGGCTCCAGGCGGAGCAAACGATCCGGAAAGAAGAGTCCCCCAAATGAGCGCGCCTTGCCAGGATCGCCGACGGACGCCGCCTGACGGGGAAAGCGCGCCAGCCAATTCGGGCGTCGTGGTCTCGGTGCGCGGCAGCGTCGTGGATGTGCGGTTTGATGAGCATTTGCCGCCGATCTACTCGGTTCTGCGCGCCGGAGAGCAAGGGCGAATCGTCATCGAGGTGCTGGCGCAACGCGATGCGCGCCACGTGCGCGGAATAGCGTTGACGCCCACGCAAGGTCTGGCTCGCGGCATGGCAGTGGAGGACACGGGCGGGCCGTTACAGGCGCCGGTGGGCAAAGGAGTCCTCTCGCGGATGTTCGACGTGTTTGGCAACGCCATTGACCGCCAAGCGGCCTTATCCGATATCCAATGGCGGCCGGTGCATCGGGCTCCGCCGCCGCTGGCACGACGTTCCACCAAGTCTGAAATCTTTGAAACGGGCATCAAGGTCATTGATGTGCTCGTGCCCCTGGAGCGCGGCGGCAAGGCGGGACTTTTCGGCGGGGCGGGCGTGGGCAAGACGGTCTTGCTCACCGAAATGATCCACAACATGATCGGACACCACGCCGGCGTCAGCATTTTTTGCGGCATCGGTGAACGTTGCCGCGAAGGCGAGGAGCTTTACCGCGACATGAAGGAAGCGGGCGTGTTGCCGAACATGGTGATGGTCTTCGGCCAGATGAACGAGCCGCCCGGCAGCCGGTTTCGCGTGGGCTACGCCGCGCTGACGATGGCCGAGTATTTCCGCGACGACGAGCACCGCGACGTGCTGCTGCTCATTGATAACATCTTCCGCTTCATCCAGGCCGGCATGGAGGTGTCCGGCTTGATGGGACAGATGCCCTCGCGTCTGGGCTATCAGCCCACGATGGGCACCGAGCTGTCCGGGTTGGAGGAGCGCATCGCCAACACTGACACCGGCGCCATCACCTCCATCCAGGCGGTGTATGTGCCGGCGGATGATTTCACCGATCCGGCGGCGGTGCATACCTTCTCCCATCTCTCCGCCTCCATCGTGCTCTCGCGCAAGCGGGCCGGCGAAGGGCTGTTCCCGGCCATTGACCCGCTCCAATCCAGTTCCAAGATGGCCACGCCGGGCATCGTCGGCCAACGTCATTATGCCCTGGCGCAGGAAATCCGGCGGACGCTCGCGCAATATGGAGAACTCAAGGACATCATTGCCATGCTCGGCCTGGAGCAGCTTTCGCCGGAGGACCGCAACGTCGTCGCCCGCGCCCGCCGGTTGGAGCGTTTTCTCACCCAGCCCTTCTTCACGACCGAGCAGTTCACCGGCCTCCAAGGAAAGCTCGTCAGCCTCAAGGACGCGCTGGACGGCTGTGAGCGAATCCTGCGCGACGAATTCAAAGACTACCCGGAGAGCGCGCTCTACATGATCGGGCCAATTAGCGAAGCCAAGGGAAAAGCCAAACCCGCCCAGCCCGCAGCCCCGGCCGGACCCGAGTCAAAAACCGAAGCCAAGGCCGACCCAAAGCCTGCCGCCGAATGAACACCCATTGCCAAAAACGGTCAGTCAAATTCTGTGGCCCTGTTCCATTGTATCTGCTAATCCACAGCCGATGAACCGCCTGCGCCTCGATTCTTTCCTGCGCGATTCCGCCGCCGAAGGCGACGAACCGCTCGACTCCAAGCGCCTGTGATTTCACGCACGCGGCCAAGTTTCTGGCGGCCTTGCGGGCGCTTGAGCGAACCGAACCGCAGGGCCGCGCGCCGAGCTTACGCGGTCTTGGCACAAAATCCGGACCATCCCTCGCTTCGTTTCAAGTAAATCTCAGAGTCGCGCCCTATCGGGATTTTCGCGCATAAAGCCAGGAACGCGGGGATTCGTCCGCTCAGCCCGCATGATGACTTGGTGGGGGAGATGCTCATCATCGCGACCGAAGCACGGTAGGGTTATACCCCATAGTGACGCCGCCGGCGGCGCAATATAAGTGTTAAGCGGGAACAATCATGGAACACGAAACCATGCCGCTGACGCTCATGAATCTTAAGGTTCTCCTGCCCTTCCATGTCTTCGCCGAGAAAACCGGAGTGTCGCGCATTGTGGCGGAGACGCGCGAGGGATCCTTTGGACTCTTGCCACACCGACTGGACTGCGTGGCGGCGCTGGCGCCCGGGATTCTGATCTACCAAACCCAAGCGGAGGGCGAGGTCTATCTGGCCGTGGATGAAGGGGTGCTGGTCAAGACCGGCCCGGATGTGCTCATTTCCGTGCGCCGGGCGATCCGGGGAACGGACCTCGGCCAATTGCGCGATGCGGTGGAAAAAGAGTTTCTGACCCTGGACGAGCGCGAGCAAAGCGTGCGCCTGGTAGTGGCGAAATTGGAAACTGGATTTCTGCGCCGCTTCGCCGCCTTTCAACATGAATAACGAAAAAACCCCAAAGCACGAGCCGACCTTCGCCGGGCAGGTCGGCGCGAAGGCGGCGCGCAAGCTCAAGGCGCGCAAATCCACGCCGGGCGTCTGGTTCGGCTTGGGCATGATGGGGCTGATCGGCTGGTCGGTGGTCGTTCCGACCCTGCTCGGCGCGGCGCTCGGTATCTGGTTGGACAAACACCATCCGGGCAAGCATTCCTGGACGCTGGCGCTGTTGGTGGCCGGGTTGGCGATCGGCTGTTTCAACGCGTGGCATTGGGTCGCCAAGGAAGAGAAGGCCATGCGGGAGGAACAGCAGGATAACGATGAATGAAACTCTGGCACTGGCGCTGGCGTGGGCGGCGGGAGGGGCGCTGGGCGCAATTTTCTTTGGCGGCCTTTGGTGGACGGTTCGCAGGGGCGTTTCATCCAAACAGCCGGCGGTTTGGTTCTGCGGCAGCCTGCTGCTGCGGATGACCGTTGCCCTGGCTGGCTTTTATTTTGTCGGGCGCGGCCATTGGGAGCGGCTGCTGTTGTGCCTTCTTGGATTTGTCATGGCGCGCCTGGCCGTGACGTGGCTGACCCGGCCGTCGGCCGAAAACCAAAGCCGCGCGGCAGAGGAGGCCAGCCATGCGCCTTAGTCCCGATGAGATGATCTTCTGGCAACACGGGTTTCTCAAACTCAACGGCACCATTGTGTCCACGTGGGGACTGATGCTCGTGCTGGCCATTGGTTCAAAACTCATCACGCGCAAACTTTCCACGGGTCTGAAACGTTCCCGCTGGCAGAACCTTCTGGAAATCGTCGTCACCGCTATCGAGAAACAAATCGAAGATGCCGGCCTCCGCCATCCGGAGAAGTATCTCGGCTTCCTGGGCACCCTCTTCCTGTTCGTCGCCCTGGCCAGCCTCTGCACCGTCATTCCCGGCTACGTGCCGCCGACCAGTTCGCTCTCGACCACCGTGGCGCTCGCGCTGAGCGTGTTTGTGGCCGTGCCGCTTTTCGGCATCGAGGACCAGGGCATGGGCGGCTACCTCAAGTCCTACGTGGAGCCGACGATCATCATGCTGCCGTTTAATATCATCAGTGAACTTTCGCGCACGCTGGCCCTGGCCGTCCGCCTCTTCGGCAACATGATGAGCGGGGCGATGATTATCGGGATTCTGCTGACCATCACCCCCTTCCTCTTTCCCATCGTCATGACGGCGCTCGGTTTGCTCACCGGCATGGTGCAAGCCTACATCTTCAGCATCCTGGCCGCGGTTTACATCGCAGCCGCCACGCGCGCTGGCAAGCCCAAGCCCGAGCCAGCTCCCAAAACTTGAGATTACAACCAAACAATTAAAGGACAGATTATGGATAACATGACCCTCATCGCAGTGACCTCAATCCTCACCGCCGGCCTCACGACTGGCTTCGGCTGCATGGGACCCGCCCTGGGCGAAGGACGGGCGGTGGCGACGGCGCTCACTGCGCTGGCGCAGCAGCCCGATGCCTCCGCCACCATCACCCGGACCCTGTTTGTCGGTCTGGCGATGATCGAGTCCACGGCCATCTACTGCTTCGTGGTCTCGATGATCCTCATCTTCGCCAACCCGTTCTGGAACCACGTCATCGCCCAAACGGCCGCAAAGTGAGCCGCCTATGCTGATTGACTGGTTCACCGTCGGCGCCCAAGCGCTCAACTTCCTCATCCTGGTGTGGTTGATGAAGCGCTTCCTTTACAAACCCATCCTCCACGCCATTGACGCGCGCGAGAAGCGGATCGTGGCAGAACTCGCGGAGGCCGACGCGAAAAAAGCCGAAGCCTTAAAGGAGCGCGACGAATTCCAGCGCAAGAACGAGGAGTTCGACCAGCAGCGCGCCGCGCTCTTGAGCAAGGCGACCGACGAGGCCAAAGCCGAACGTCAGCGGCTCCTTGACGAAGCGCGAAAGGCGGCCGACGCCTTGAGCGCCAAACGGCAGGAAACGCTGAGAAACGACGCCTTTAACCTCAATCAAGCCATCCGTCGCCGGACCCAGCAGGAAGTGTTTGCCATCGCGCGAAAGGCGCTCACGGATCTGGCCACCACGAGCCTGGAAGAACGCCTGGGCGAGGTGTTCACTCGCCGCTTGCGACAGATGGACGGCCAGGCGAAAGCCGGCCTCGCCCAAGCCCTGAAAACAGCGTCCGACCCCGCGCTTGTGCGCAGTGCGTTCGACCTGCCGGCGGAGCAGCGCGCGGCGATACAAAATGCGCTCAACGAAACCTTCTCGGCTGAAATCCGCGTCCGGTTCGAGACCGCTCCGGACCTGGTCAGCGGGATCGAACTCACCGCCAATGGACAAAAGGTGGCTTGGAGCATCGCCGATTACCTCGCGTCGCTGGAAAAGGGCGTCGGCGAACTTCTGAAAGAGAAAGACAAACCTGAAACCAAAGCCGAGCCGAAACCTGAAGAACCCAAGCCCGAAACCAAGAGCCAATGAACACTGCGCCTGAAAGCTTGCAGAGTGTCTTCGACCGCGCGTTCGCTGGAATCAGCCAGGTGCGGGAAGCCTTCAGGCCGCAACTGAAGCCGCACGAAGTGGGCACGATCACGAACGTTTCCACGGGCATCGCCAGGGTCTCCGGCCTTCCTGGCGTGGGCTTTGAGGAGCTTCTCGAGTTTCCCGGCGGCGTGTTCGGCATCGCCTTCAACGTGGACGAGGACGAAATCGGCGTCGTCCTGCTCGGCGAATACTGGCATCTGGGCGCCGGCGATGAAGTCGAGCGCACGGGCCGGGTCATGGACGTGGCCGTGGGCGACGGATTGCTCGGACGCGTCATAGACCCGCTCGGGCGGCCACTCGATGGCAACGGGCCGGTGGCCGCCAGCGAGCGCCTGCCCATCGAACGCCCCGCCCCGCCCATCATGGATCGGGCGCCGGTCACCGTGCCGCTCCAGACCGGCCTCAAAGTCATTGATGCGCTCATTCCCATCGGGCGCGGCCAGCGCGAGTTGATTCTGGGCGACCGGCAGACGGGCAAAACCGCCATCGCCATTGACACCGTCTTGAACCAGTGCGGGAAAAACGTGCTCTGTGTCTATTGTGCCATCGGCCGGCGCGCTTCCGCCGTCGCCAAGGTCGTGGCCAGCCTCCGCGAAAAAGGCGCGATGGATTACACCGTGGTCGTCGTCGCCGAAGGCAGCGACCCGCCGGGTCTGGCCTACATCGCTCCTTACGCCGCGACCAGCATCGCGGAGCATTTTATGGAAGCGGGTCGCGACGTGCTGATTGTCTTTGACGACTTCACGCAGCACGCCCAAGCCTATCGCGAGCTTTCCCTCCTGCTCCGCCGGCCACCCGGACGCGAAGCCTTCCCCGGTGACATCTTCTACATCCACTCGCGCCTGCTGGAACGGGCGACGCATCTGCGCAAGGAACGCGGGGGCGGTTCGCTCACCGCCCTGCCCATCATTGAGACCGAAGCGCAGAACATTTCCGCCTACATCCCGACCAACCTCATTTCCATCACGGACGGGCAGATCTACCTCTCGCCGTCCTTGTTTGAATTGGGCGTCCTGCCCGCGGTGGATGTCGGCCAATCCGTCTCGCGCGTCGGCGGCAAGGCGCAACGGGCGGCCTACCGCGCCGTGGCGGGCGACCTCAAGCTGGCCTACGCGCAATTCGAGGAACTTGAGGCCTTTGCCCGGTTCGGCGCCCGTCTGGATGAAGACACCCGCAAGATCATCGAGCACGGACGGCGAATCCGCGCCTGCCTCAAGCAGCCGGAACTCGCCCCGGTGTCCGTGCCCGCCCAAATCGCCATCCTGCTGGCGTTGACCGCGGAACTTTTCGACCCGGTGCCCCTTGACCAGATGACGGACGCCGAGCACGCCGTGCATGAGGCGGCGGCGAACATCCCGGCCGAGGTGTGCGCGCGGTTCGAAACCACCGCAAAATTGAATGACGAGGATCGGAAAACGATTGTCCAAATCGCCCGCGTGGCCCTCGCCCGCTTCCAACCCAAGCCGGAAGCCAAACCCAAAGTCACCCCTGAAGCCAAAGCTCAGTCCACGCCTGAACCCAAGCCTGAACCCGAGTCCAAGCCGGAGGCCCAAACGGAGGCCAAACCCAGGCCCAAGGCGGCGCCCAAGGAGAAGTCATGAGCGACACCACGGCGAGCCTGCGCCGAAAGATCAACAGCGCTGGCGATCTCCAATCCGTCGTCCGCACGATGAAAGCCCTGGCCGCCTCCAGTATCGGTCAATACGAGAAATCCGTGCGCGCGTTGGCCGACTACTATCGGACCGTGGAGCTGGGGTTGGGCGCGTGCTTTCGGGAAAGCGAGCCAGCGGCCTTGATGGTGGAACGCAATGGGCCAACCGATGCGGGTGCGATTGGCGCGGTGGTTTTCGGATCCGACCAGGGGCTGGTGGGCCAGTTTAATGAGGTGGTGGCCGATTATGCGATCCAGACCCTCGCGGCTCTGCCCGGCAAACCCCAAGTCTGGGCGGTGGGTGAGCGCGTTTATGCCCGCCTGGCGGACGCGGGCCTGCCGCGGATGGGTCTGTTCCCCGTGCCCAATTCCGTCAATGCCATCACCCCGCTCGTCGGGCAGATTCAAATCGAAAGCGAAGCGCATCGGGCCAAAGGCGATTATGCGCGGGTTTATGTCTTCCATAACCGTCCGCGGTCGGGCGCGCTCTACGAGCCGGTCAGCCAGCGGTTGTTGCCGCTCGACGCCCAATGGCGGCAAGGTCTGGCCAAAGTCCGCTGGCCGACCGGGAACTTGCCCCAGATCATGTGCGGCGGCACCGCGACTCTGCGCAGGCTCATCCGTGAATATCTTTTCATCTCACTCTTCCGGGCGTGCGCCGAATCCCTGGCGAGCGAGAACGCGAGCCGCCTGGCGGCGATGGAACGCGCCGATAAAAACATCAACGATTTGCTGGAGAATCTCCATGGCGCCTTCCACCGTTTGCGTCAGAGTGGCATTGACGAGGAACTTTTCGACGTGATCTCCGGTTCCGAGGCGCTGGCCGGACCGCGGCGGCAACCAGGACGAGGTTGAAACACCAACTCGAACTCCTTCTTTCGCGCCCGGCTTGGTTCGGGCATGGCAACGGCTCGCTCAAACAAAGGTGAGCGGGCTCAAACCGCAGTCAAAAGAACGCTCCGGTTTTCGGGGGCGCTCGCGGGACTCCAGACTTTCAACTCGACAAAATGCTCACGGTAGTCGTCCACCAAGGGGACCGTTTTCACGGCAAGTTCTTTTCCGTCGAGAAAGAGTTGATTCGTGTCGGCCCAATCAGCGGCGAGCCGGGTGATGGTGATGTGATAAACGGTTTGCCGGTAGCGGTAGTGGATTTTGAAGGTCGTCCAGCTTTTCGGAGGACGGGGGGTCAGACGCAGTTGATCACCCTCCAGGCTCACGCCCAGCAGCGTTTCGATCAGCAGCCGATACATCCAGCCGGCCGAGCCGGTGTACCAGGACCAGCCGCCCCGGCCCGTCTGCGGCGCGACCGCATAGACGTCCGCCGCGACGACGTAAGGCTCGACTTTGTAGGTGGCGATTTGCTGGGGAGTCCCGCCGTGATGGAGGGGATTGAGCAGCGCAAAGAGTTCCCACGCCCGTTCGCTTTCTCCCATGAGGGCGAAGGCCATGGCGGCCCAAATCGCGGCGTGAGTGTATTGGCCGCCGTTCTCGCGCACGCCGGGAATGTAACCTTTGATGTAACCGGGGTTCAGGGCCGACTTGTCGAAAGGCGGATCGAACAACTGGACCAGTCCGGCATTTCGCGAGATCAGGCGCTGGTCAACGGCGTTCATCGCCTGGCGCGAACGCTCCGGATCGCCGGCGCCGCTGATCACCGACCAGCTTTGCGGCAGGGAATCAATCTGACATTCCGGATTGGTTTGGGAGCCGAGCGGTTCGCCATTGTCGAAGTAGGCGCGGCGGTACCATTGGCCGTCCCAGGCGTGTTGCTCGATGTTCTGTTGCAGTTGCCGCGCTTGGGCCAGGCAGCGTTCGGCAAAGGCGGGATCGTGGTGCGCCCGCGCCAGTTGGGCAAACTGAGTGAGCAGGTCGTAAAGAAAGAAGGCCAGCCAGACACTTTCACCGCGTCCCTGGTTCCCCACCCGATTCATGCCATCATTCCAGTCGCCGCAACCCATCAGCGGCAAACCGTGTTCGCCGTATGTCAGTCCGCGCTCGATGGCGCGCACGCAATGTTCGTAAAGCGTGGCCGTCTCTTCGGAGCGATTCGGCAAATCATAGTATGCTTCCTCCTCCGGCTTGACCGGCCGGGCTTCCAGGAAGGATATCTTTTCGTCGAGCACGCCGGTGTCCGCGACACTGGAAACGTAACGGCAGGTCACGTAAGGCAACCATAGATAGTCGTCGGAAATATGCGTCCGCACGCCGCGCCCGGACGGTGGGTGCCACCAATGTTGCGCGTCGCCCTCCCGGAATTGACGCGCGGCGCAACGGAGCAGATGTTCGCGGGTTAGCGCCGGTTCGGCATGCACCAGCGCCATCACGTCCTGCAACTGGTCACGGAATCCGTAGGCGCCGCCAGATTGATAAAACCCAGTCCGGCCCCAGAGGCGGCAGCTCAAGGTCTGATACAGCAGCCAGCCGTTGGCCATCACATTCACGCCTGGATCGGGCGTATCCACGTTCACCGCGCCGAGGGTTCGATCCCAATATGACCAGACCCCTTCGAGCGCCACGCGGCCGGCATCTGCCCGGCGAAAGCGCCGGATCAGATTCTGCGCGTCGGTCACGTTCCTGCCGACACCGAGGCGAAAACTGGTCTCCCATTCCTGCCCCTCCGCCAAATTGAAGGCGACTTGCACCGCGCCGCACGGATCCAGCCCCGCGCCAACTTTGCCGGAAAGGCGGGCGCGTTTCAGCGCCGCCGGCTGCGACAGGTTTCCATTTCTGCCAATGAACTCTTTCCGGTCTCCGGTCACAGTGCGCATGGCCTCATTGACGTCAAGGAACACGATGCGATCGGGGAATTCGGTGTTGTAGTAATTGCGCGCCAGCAACGCGCCGGTCTTGAGGTCGACTTCGGTTTGCACATGTAGCACGCTTTTCTGCCTCAAGTCGCCCAGCACCCATTCCCAGTAACCCGTGACGGACAAGCGGCGCGGACGCCCCGAGACGTTGCGCAATTTCAAAACGGTGAATTTCACCGGGGCGTCCATCGCCACATAGACCCACAACTCGGTGGCAATGCCGTTTTCGGTATGCTCGAAGACGGTGTAGCCAAAGCCATGGCGAATCACATAGGGCGCCGCGCCGCGCGCGGGCAAAGGCGTCGGCGACCAGAACTGTCCGGTCTGCTCATCGCGAATGTAAAGAGCCTCCCCGGTGGTGTCCTGGACGGGATCGTTGCTCCAGGGCGTCAGTCGAAATTCATGGGAGTTCTCCACCCACGTGTAAGCTGCGCCGCTCTCGGAAACAACCGTCCCGAAATTGGGATTGGCCAGCACATTGACCCACGGCGCCGGCGTCATCTGGCCGGGCTGAAGGGTGATGACATATTCGTGGCCGTCGCGGGTCAAGCCGCCAAAGCCGTTCGGAAATATCAACTCGCGTTCAGGGAGCGGCGCGGGCAAATCGGCGGACCCGGAGTGGGTGGGCGCCAGGGTTGAAACCGGGAGATCCAAAACACTTCGATGTTCCAGTTGCTCGGTCAAACTTCCCTTCTCATCGTCCAGAACAACTCGGGCGGCGGACTGCAGGAGCACGCGGTCATCGTTGGGAATTTGTTCCAGGCGCCGGACGAAGATGCCGCCCGGCTTGTCCAGCATTTGCGCTTCAATCCCGGACGAAATCAGACTGGTGATCCGGTCTTGCAAGGACTGCCGGTAAACCGAAATATCCTCGTTCAAGATGACGAGATCAACGGTCAGTCCCTTCATGCGCCAGTAAGAGTGCGCCTGTATAAGTTGCCGAACGATCTCGATCTTCTCCGCGTCGCTGATGCGCAGCAGGATGATCGGCGCATCGCCCGAGATGCCATAACTCCACAGGCCGCTTTGGCCGCGCCGGTTGTTGCGCAGCACGCTGGAGCTGGCCCGGCGGGCGGGGTCGGCATAAATCAAGGCGCTGGCCAGCCGGCCGTAGAGTTGGGCCTCCCCCTCCGTGACATTGAGATGGCGCAAGGTCACCTGGCTGTGGGTCCACGCCAGATCGAAGGCGCGGTCAGCCATGCGGGGGCTTTGATATTTTTCCACGTGCGCCAGCGCGGCTTCCCGGCTTTCGGTCACGCCAACAACCAGGTCAATGATGGCCGTTTCCTGGGGCGGCAAAGTGACCGTGCGCCGCAGGGAGATGATGGGATCGAGCACCGAACCGACGGTGTTGGACAATGGCGAAATGCCCTGCATCGCGGCCGGATTGGCCAGGGTGCCGCCGCGTCCGACAAATCTGAAGCGATCGGTTTCGCAGGAGATTTCCCCCTGTGCACCCCCTTGACCCACCATCAGGTGCAGCAGCCACGGCGGCTTTTCGTCCTGGGAACGGGCGCGGCGGGTGCAGAGAATGGCGCAGGATTTTCGAGCGAATTCTGTTTGCACGAAGAGATTGCTGAAAGCGGGATGCGCCTCGTCCGCGGCGGGAATTGCCAGCACCACTTCCGCGTAACTGGTCAACTCAATCACGCGCACCGCGGGGGAACGATTGGTGATCGTGATGCGCCTCAACTCCACGTCGTCTTCCGGCGACACGCTGATCTCGGTGTGGATTTCCAGGCCGGCATGACGTTGCCGAAACTCCGCGCGCGCCTGCGTGAAGATGGCTTCGTAGCCTTTGGTCGCGCGCAAGGTGGGTTGATGCGCGGTGGACCAAAAATCTCCCGTCGCCAGATCGCGCAAATAAACAAAGGTCCCCCAGCAATCGCGCGTGGCATCTTCGCGCCATCGGGTGACCGCCAGATCGCGCCAGCGACTGTAGCCGCCGCCGGCGCTGCTGATGACGACATGATAGCGGCCGTTGGACAGAAGATGAACCTCCGGCGCCGGTGGCGTGGGATGCGTGAAAATGCGCATCACGCTTTCCACTTCGCCAGAGAGCGTCCGCGATGTCTCCAGTTCCAAATCCTCGGCGAACACGCTCGCGGCGGTCTTGGGCACCCGCTCCTGCAAGAGCAAGTCCGCGGCCTTGAGCAACGGACACGCCATGAACCGCCGTTGCATGGGATAATCCCGCAATAGATTCACCAGAGCCAGCAAGCTCATTCCTTGATGATGCGCCATGAAGGACCGGATGGTGGCGCTCGTTTCGTCCGGCGGCAGACGCGTCGCCGTGTAATCCACCGCTTCGTAGAAACCGTAAGGGCCTTCGCGGCCTTCGAGCGCCATCCGTTGCAAGTTTTCACAAGCTTGCCGCGGCGCGACCATCAGCGCCATTGCCGTGGCGTAAGGAGCGATCACCAGGTCTCCGGCCAAGCCCCTCTTCAAACCCAGGCCCGGCACACCGAAGGCGTGGTATTGGTAGTTGAGTTGAACGTCCGTCCGGTTGTAGCCCGATTCGGAAATGCCCCAAGGCACGCCGCGCAATTTCCCATACTCGATTTGTTGTTGCACCGCCGCTTTGCAAGTGCGATCCAGCAATGTGTTCTCATAGTTGGGCATGACCAGCAGCGGCATCAGATATTCGAACATCGAACCGCTCCAAGAAATGAGGACCGGCTCGCCGCGCGAAGCCACCAGCAGACGGCCCATTGAAAACCAGTGGTCCTGCGGTACTTGCCCTAAAGCGATGGTGACGTAGCTGCACAAGCGCGCCTCCGAGGCCAACAGATCATAGAAGCTGGCGTCACACCGGCGTTCGGTGACATTGAACCCGGTGGAAAACAAATCCCTCGCCGAGTCAAACAGAAAAGTAAAATCCATTGCGGCCAGTTCGTCGCTTTGCCTGGCCAGGGTTTCCAATGCGAGCAGGCGCTGACGGGCATGGTCCCCGGCTTGACGCAGGCAGCGCGAGAGTTCCGTGAGATGTTTTTGTTCCTCTGGCCGGGATTGGGCGGGTTCGGTCGGGAGGTTCTGCAATGCCGCTTCGATCAACGCACAGAGCGATTGTTCAAACTTCGGGACCTCCCGCAAGGCGGGGGCTTGGTCCAGTTGGCCGAGCTTCTCCTCAAGCCTTGCAGCGGCCGGCGTGAGGAGGCTCTGATTGATGGCGGATGGCGGATGGCGGATGGCGGATTGGGAAGTCAGAGCCTCCTCGCACCGGTCGGGACTTGGGGTTGGCAAAACCAGCCACGGCGCCAGGAAAAGCAGGTCCTCCAGATGCTCCTCGCAATTCCGCTTCAAAGTTTGGGCCCACCCTTTGAGTTCCTCCTCTTCGTCCGCCAGCGCGGCCGCAATCTTGCCGGCTTGCCCCGTCGCTCTTTCCAACAAACCAAACGCCGCGCGCAGGCTGGAAGGCGCATTCTCCAATTCCGCGTCCAGCTTTGCCAGCGCGGCATTTTCGCGGGTCAAATTCCTGAGCATCCTCACCGTGTCGCGCAAACCGGCAAACATCTGCGGCGTGAAAATTTTTTCATCGGCCTGTTCCCTCAGCCCAGAGCCGAGCGTGAGCAAATGTCCCGCCAGGTTGCCGCTGTCCACACTCGAGACGTAGAGCGGGAGGAGGGGTTGGAGCGTACGGGTCTCATACCAATTGTAGAAGTGCCCGCGATGTCGCTCAAGTCGTTGCATCGTGGCGAAGGTGTCTTGCGTGCGTCGAATCAAGCCGCCCGCCGAAAGATACCCCAAATCGCGGGCGGCCAGGTTGGCCAGCAGCGCCAGGCCTATATTCGTGGGCGAGGTCCGCGAAGCGGTCGCTGGGGCGGGCGCTTCCTGAAAATTGTCCGGCGGCAGCCAGTTTTCTTGCGCGGTCACGAAGGTTTCGAAGAAATACCACGTCTTGCGGGCGGTGCGTCTGAGAAAGGTCAGTTGCTCTGGCGTCAAATCCGGCGTGGCGGATTCAATGGGCTGGCTGATCCGCCAGGCGATCCACGGAGCGGCGAGCCAGACACCAAGGATCGGCAGGACCAAAGACAGTGGGGCCGGCTGCATGGTGGCCAGGAAAAGTCCGGTCGCCAGCGCCACAACAGGCGCGATCCACATGGTCGCATAAAAGGCCGCCAAGTCGGCGCGAGTGGTCCTTTCGGAATCACTCGACGTTTGCCATTCCAGGAGCCGTTTGTGCGTCACCAGCAAGCGCAGCAGCGTCCTTCCGATTGCGTCCAGGCTGATGAAGGCGTCGTAGGGCAGAAATGCCAGCGTGAGAAAGATCTGGCCAAGCTGCCGGCCGCACGACCCGGCTACTCCCCACAGATGCATTGCCCACGGCAAATCAGCCGGTTTGCGAAACACGTTGACCAATGCCGCCAACAATCCGGGGAGCGTGATGATCGAAACGGCCAGCACCGATCCAAGGCCGCCGAGTTCAGGAACGAACAGCCAGGCCCCCAGCAATAGGAACACCAGGGCAGCGGGGACCAGACTGCGCCTCAGGTTGTCGAGAATCTTCCACTGGGACAGCACGGAAAGCGGATTGGCAATGCGACGGGCGTCAGAACCGGGAACCCGCGGCAGGAGCCATTGCGTGATCTGCCAATCGCCCCGAATCCAACGGTGACGCCGGTCAATGTCCACGTTGTAGCGGGAAGGATGTTCTTCGTAGAATTCGACGTCGCTCACCAGGGCGGAGCGGGCATGGCACGCTTCCAACAAATCGTGGCTCAGAACGGCATTCTCCGGGAAGCGTCCGTTCATGGCTCGCTGAAAGGCATCCACATCGTAAATTCCTTTCCCGATAAACGAGCCTTCCTGGAAAACATCCTGATACACGTCCGATACTGCCCGGGTGTAAGGATCGATTCCCGCCTCCCCTGCAAAAAGCCGGACGAACCAGGAGCGCCGCGCGCTCGGCAGACTCACCCCGACGCGCGGTTGCAAAATGCTGTAACCCTCGGCGACAATCCCGCGCACCGCATCGAACTTCGGACGATTCAATGGATGGGCCATCGTTCCGACAAGCTGACGGGCGGCATCGCGCGGAAGCTGGGTGTCGGTGTCGAGCGTGATGACATACTTGATCGCCGGCAAAATGGCCGTCTCCCCAACGATCTGGGAAAAGCATTCCCGGGAACCGCCGCGCAGGAGGGCGTTGAACTCCATGAGCTTCCCACGCTTGCGTTCGTAACCCATCCATAATCCTTCTCCGGCATTCCAGCGGCGCGGGCGATGAAACAGGAAAAAGAGGGTTTCGTTCCCGAAAGGATACTTCCGGTTCAGCATCTCTACTCCGGCTCGCGCCCGCTGGAGCAACACTTGATCTCCAGGCAGAACCTGCTCCGAGGCATCGCGGAAATCCGTCAGCAACGCGAAGTGCAGGCGCTGATCCCGATTGGCCAGATGGTGAATTTCCAATGTCTCGATGAGACGTTCAACGCCTGCCAGGCTCGCCAGCATCGTGGGAACGACCACCATCGTCCGGCAATCTGAAGCGATGCCGGAGGAATAATCCAGGCGCGGCAGCAGGCGGGGTTTGACCAGCAGTGTGGACAGCCAGTTCATCAACGCCACCGCCAGTTGGCTGGCGCAGAGGAAGAGAACCAGGGTGAAAATAACGAGTTTCCATCCCTCCACGCCTAGTCTCTGGGCCTGGCGTATAAACCCTGACGTGGCGAGGAAAGTGAGCACCCCGATACCCCCCACATAAAACGTCAGCGGAAAACGGTGGATGCTTCGTTCGATCATCGTTCGCCAGGGCCGCCGCACATTCACCACCCGCCCCAGCAGGGACTGGCCTTTGTCAATCAGATAGAACCCCACGTGCGCGGTCCGGTCTTCCTGCCCTTTTTGCCGGGCATTGTCCGCGGCCAGTTGGATGGCGTGCCGCGCGACCTCCGCTTCGGACAGTTGGCTGTGCCGGGCAAGGAACTCGACCGAATGGCGATAGAGATCGCGCGTCGCAAAATCCATCTTTCTGTAAACCCCGGCCGGGTCGGAGCGCAATGTCTCCTCGACCAGACTCAGGGTCTCCACGAACTCCTTCCAATCCATCGCGCTCAAGAAACGAAGACTGCCAATACTGTGGCTGACGGAAACCTGGTCGGCGGCTTGATTCTGGCTCTCAAGATGGACCAGTTGTTCGATGGACATCCCTTGTTCAACCAGCCGCTGTTCGAGCCAACCGCGCGCCAGATGCAACACCGGACTCTGTCGCGACAAACGCTGGCAAAATTCCGCCACGAACGAGCTGGACAAGGGAAGATCCGACTTCGCCATGTCCGCCACCACCACAACGAGGTGGGACGGATTCTTTTCCGCCATCTCCTGCAAACGATCCACCCACAAGTCCGCGAGATCGCGATCCTCCCGCGCGATGGTCAGCCGGGTGGTGACGCGCTGCAGATTCTCAATCAACCCCAGCCGCAGCATTATTGGAATGGCCCACAACTCCCCCAGTTTCAACGAACCCACCGTTTGGTAAGCGGCGATGAAGGCGCTGAGCGGTCCCGCGTCAATCTGCGCATCCACGTGCGAGATCAATTCGAGCACAATGTCGTAAACGCGCGGAAGTCCGGCGGAAGGGCTGTTCAAGAGGCGGGGCAACTCCCGGCTGTAGCCCCGGGGCAGATGCCGCCTGGCCATTTGGATCTGCTCTTCGATCAGGTAGAAGTTATCCAGCAGCCATTCGGCGGCGGGAGTCACGCGCCTGCTTGGGCCTACCGCCAGGGTCGCGCGATTGAAGGCTCTTATTATGTTCTCGTTTTGGCCCAACCGGGTCAGCAGTCGGTTGGAACCCTTCCGCGTGATTACTTGGTGATTGGCTGCGAGTGCTTTGGCATGGCGCGCCAATTGTTCGACACTCAACAACTCGGCCCGCAATGGCGGCTCGCTCACCCCTGGGCGCCAACGCCCATGTCCGGCCATCCAGTTTTGAAAGCGCAATGGCAAAGTCTGCATGTTCTTCTTGTTTCCGCTCGCGATTCCTACACTCTACCTGCCCACAGCCTTTCCTCCACCTTGCCGTCCGCCGGCTCGCCCTGCGACATTGAACCACACCGGACCGTGTTCAGTGGCGCGGATGCTGGTCTGGCGCAACGACTAACGTTGCCGCTTCGGCGATGTCTTCTCCCATGATCTTACCTTTGAGCCAGGTCAAATGATATGGGGTGTTACCCCTACTCGCGATTCCTGCCTGGCCGGTGCCATTGGAACCAATTTGGAAATTCGGAACCCTTTTGAATGACTTTTTTGGGCGGAGGGTTATACTGGCGCCTTTGATGTCGGGCGCGCCACCAACCTTTGCACCGGAACACCTGCTCAACCGCGAGTTGAGCTGGCTGGAGTTCAACCACCGCGTGCTGGAAGAGGCGCTGGACCCCGGCACACCGCTTTTGGAGCGGGTGAAGTTCTTTTGCATTTTTAGTTCCAACCTGGACGAGTTCTTTGAGGTCCGCGTCGCCGGCCTCCAGCAAAAGGCGGAAAGCGCCGTCGGGGAACGCGCGCCCGACGGCTTGACCGCCGCGGAAACCCTGCGGGCCGTGATTCACCGGGTCCGGCAACTGGTCGAGCGTCAATACAAATGCTGGCGCGAGGAATTGCGCCCGGCGCTGGCGGCGCAAGGCATCCGCTTTCTGGCCTTCCAGCAACTCTCCGGGTCCGATCGCGCCTGGGTGGAGAATTTTTACCGCACCCAGGTGCGGCCCGTCCTCACGCCGCTGGGGCTGGACCCGGCGCATCCTTTTCCCCAGTTGCTCAACAAATCGCTCAACACCATCGTCCATCTGGAAATCAGCCAGGAGGGGGAATTGCGCCAGCGCCTGGCGGTGGTGCAGGTGCCGCGGGTCCTGCCGCGCCTGGTGAAACTGCCCCGCCCCGACCCGCGCGACCAATCCTATCTTTTTCTGGCCGATTTCATCGGCCATTATCTGGACGACCTTTTTCCCGGCACAAAAATCCTGGGTTCCTGGCGTTTCCGCGTCACCCGCAACAGCGAGCTTTACTTTGACGAGGAGGAGACGGCCAACCTGCTCAAGGCCGTGGAAAACGAGCTGCTCAATCGCCGGCGGGGAGACGCTGTGCGGCTGGAGGTGGAGCATGGCTGCCCGGTGGAAATCCGCGCGCAGCTTCTGGAAAACCTCGGTCTGACCGAAGACGATCTGTTCATCATTGACGGGCCGCTGAACCCGATCCGCCTGGCCGCCATCACCGAAGGCGGCCATTCGCCCGAACTGCGCGATCCGCCGTTCGTCGCCCCGGTGGCTGCGGCGTTGCGGGAGCGCGCGGACTTGTTCGCGGCCATCCGGGAGCGCGACATTTTGCTGCATCATCCCTACGAGAATTTCAGCAGCGTGGTTGATTTTCTCAAGCTGGCGGCGGCGGACCCGGATGTGCTGGCGGTCAAACAAACCCTCTATCGCACGAGCGGGGATTTGCAAATCGTCGGCGCTTTGATGGAGGCCGTCCGCAACGGCAAGCAGGTCACCGCCGTGGTGGAGTTGAAGGCGCGGTTTGACGAAGCCAACAACATCCTTTGGGCGCGGCGGCTGGAGGAGGCCGGGGTGCATGTGGTCTATGGCCTGGTGGGGTGCAAAATTCACGCCAAGATGTGTCTGGTGGTGCGCAAGGACAGCGACGGCATCCGGCGCTATCTGCATCTGGGCACGGGAAACTACAACCCCAACACCGCCCGGTTTTACACCGACCTCGGCCTGCTCACCTGCCGCCCGGCCTTCGCCGAGGACGCGACCAATCTTTTTAATTTGCTCACCGGCATCTGCCAGTTCCAGGGCACCAAAAAGCTACTGGTCGCCCCCTTCGATCTGCATCCGCGCATGCTCGCGCTCATCGAACGGGAAGCCGGCAATGCCAGGCAGGGGCTGCCCGCGCGCATCATCGCCAAAATGAACGCCCTGGTGGACCCGCCTATCATCGCCGCCCTCTGCCGCGCCTCGCAGGCGGGAGTCAAGATTGATCTGATCGTGCGCGGGATTTGTTGTCTGCGCCCGGGAATCAAAGGGGTCAGCGAGGGGATCATGGTGCGGAGCATTGTGGATCGCTTTCTGGAGCACAGCCGGATCTTTTATTTCGAAAACGCCTGCCAGCCGGAGATTTTCGCGGGCAGCGCGGACTGGATGCCCCGCAATTTCTTCCGCCGCATCGAGGTGGTTTTTCCCATTGAAGACGGCAATTTGCGCGAGCGCATCCGGGCCGAACTGCTGGAAACAATCCTCCAGGACAACGTGAAGGCGCGCTTTTTGCGCCCCAACGGCTCCTACACGCGGCCGCGCCGGCGGCGCGGGAGCGCGGCCCACCGCAGCCAGGACGAATTCATCCAACTGGCCCATGCGCCGACGGCGGCGGAAGCCGCTTCGGGAAAGAGCGGGGAAAAGTACGCGCGCTTTAAACTGGTGGCCAGTCCGTTCGCGGGCGCGCCAATCAAGTGACCCCATGATGGACACCAGATTCATCCCCGCCGCCGAGCCGGACAGCCGGCGCCTGATGATCGTGCTGCACGGTTTGGGCGACAGCCTGGAAGGCTGGCTGGGGTGGCCCCAGGCCATGCGGCTGCCTTGGCTGAATTATCTCCTGGTCAACGCGCCCGAGCCTTACTATGGCGGCTTTTCCTGGTACGACATCCAGTCCGGGCTGGGAATTGAGCGCAGCCGCAAAATGCTTTTTGAGTTGCTGGACGGACTGACCGAGTTTCCCGCCGAACAGATCGTTTTCTTCGGTTTTTCCCAGGGATGCCTCCTAGCCATTGAAGTTGGGGCGCGTTATCCGCGCCGGCTGGCGGGGATCGCGGGGATCAGCGGTTACGCGCATGAACCGGAAAAATTGATCCAGCAATTCTCCCCGGTGGCGCGCCAGCAGCGGTTTCTGATCACACACGGCACCCAGGACCCGCTAATCCCGATCCAAATGGCGCGCAAGCAAATCGCCCTGTTGCAGAAGGCCGGGCTGCAAATCACTTGGCGGGAATTCGTCAAAGCCCACACCATCGCCGGCGAAGAAGAGGTGGCCGTCATCCGCGAGTTTGTCCGGGGCTGTTACGCTGTGTCTTGAGATCACTTCACAAGATCAATCTGGACTTTGGCCGGGTCGCTCACGCCTAGTTCGAGCAAGGAGGCGTTGTGGTAAAGTTCCAGGTTCGGATTGGCCGCGCTCATTTTCCGGGCCTCGCGCTCGCGGTCCAGTTCCTGGATGGCCAACACGTCCAGGGCCACGGGATCCTTGCTGACCCAGATCTGGTTCACGGCGGTGGAGTAATGGAGCAAACTCTGGTTCTCGCCCTGATACTGGCCAATCAGGGCGTCGGTGATGCTCAGGACGACGTGATCGCTCAGGAAGGGCAAGGCATATATCTCCGGCACCGCCGTTGCCAGGCGCGAGGGTTGCGATTCGAACCGAAGGACATTGTCCACGCTGCCCAGCGCCAGGCTGTAGAGGTTGCCGGTCACTCCCGCCAGGTTGTGGTTGAGCAGCGGGGTGACGGTGATGATTTTGGTCATCTCGCTAGTCACCAGTCTGCTGACGTGGGACTTGCGGCCGGTTTTGGTCCCGTTCTTGTCGAATTCCAAATCGCCCGACACCAGGTCGCCGATCAAGGCGTTGTCGTAGAAGGTCTTTTCATCGTAGCCACTGTTGACGCTGCCGGCCAGGCGGACGTCGTAACGCTGCGCCACTTCATCAAAGCCGGCGGCGCGCAAGTCGGCCAGTTGCTTGTCCCAGATGATGATGTTGCGCGAGGGCAGACCGGCGGCAAGCAGTCCGCGCACGACGGCGCCAACCACAGCCGGGCGCGTCCCGCTGGTCGGCCCCGGCGCGCAATAAACCTTGAGGCCCACGACGTCCTGGGTGGCGACGATCGTCCGCCAGGCCCGGAGGACATCGTCTTTGCCGGCGAACTTCAAAATAACGCGATCCACCATGTCCTGAACAATGGCCGGCTGAGGCTCGAAGGCGGAGATGGCCTGGGGGTCTTCAACCACCACCACTCTGGCACGAACCGGCGGCCCGCCGGCCAACGCAACCTCGCCGCCGCGCCCCGGCACAGGGAGCGCGGCCGCCAGGCAAACCGCCCAAAAGCCAAAGTTTTTTTTCACGGTCACAACTCAGCGAATCTTGACACCACAGGCCCGTGATGCTACCACGCAGAGAGATGCTGACGATAAAAAAACGGGGGCGCCACACGCTTGCCATCGTCGCTGCCGCATGTTTGTTCCTGACCGCTTGCGGGCCGCCCGGTCCGCGCGCCTTGAAAAAGGGCGACCGGATGGTTCAATCCGGCAAATTTGAGGAAGCGATTGAGGAGCTTTCGCTGGCCACCAATTATCTGGCCAACGATCCCAAGCCGGTGCGGGCACGGGCCTATAATCTCCTGGGCCTGGCCTATCACGGCGCCGGCGACCCGCAAAAGGCGCGCCAGTCTTATGAGCAGGCGCTGGCGCTGGACCGGAATCTGGCGGCGGCGGATTACAACCTGGGCTGCCTGGAACTGGAACAGACCAATCTTCCCGCCGCCAGGGATGCGCTGACGACTTACACGACCCTGAACCCGCGGAACACGGACGGGTTTTCGAAACTTGGCACGGCGCATCTTCACCTGGCCATGCAAACTTCCATCGCCTCGGAACGGCTTCGCCAATTTGATAACGCCAGAAAGGCCTTCGAGGCCGCGCAACGCCTCGAGGTCAGCGCCGAGAGCTACAACAACCTCGGGTTGATTGACCTCCAGCAAAAAGTTCCGCCCACCCTGGCAGCCGTCTCCAACGCGCTCACCAAGTTCAATCTCGCCCTGAAGCACGACCCGGCGTACGCGCCGGCCTTGCTCAATTTGGCCATCGTCTATGACGCCTATTTGCACGACTACCACTCGGCTCTTCATGCCTATGACCAATATCTGTCCCTGAATCCACCGCCGCCGCGCGCCAGGGAGGTGGCTCTGCTGGCGGCTAATCTGGCTCAGTCAATCAAATTCCAGATCCAGATCCAGGGCCGTTCCGCCGATTCCTCCGCGCTCCCCCCCGGCCCCGCCCCAGGCGGGATGACCTTTATTCCAAGCAAGTCGCCGCCGCCCAAACCCCCGCCCGCGGAAACCAATCCGCCGCAACCCGGGCCCGGGTCGGCGCCCGCGGCTTCACAAACCAGGACGGCTCCCCTTCCCTCCGCCGCCCCGGTGGCCCAGGCCCAGGCGCCACCGCCGAACGTAGCGATGCCAGCGGCCCAAGGCGGCGATTTGGGTGGCGGCCAGGGCGCGGCGCCGGCGGAAAATGCCACGGCGGAAAAAAATGTCCCCCTCACGTCCACCGCCGTTCACAAGCCGTCGAAGTTGAATCCATTGAATTGGTTTGGCGCAAAACCCAAAGGGACGCCGGCGGGCGCGGAAGGCTCAACCGAATCGCCGACGGATGCCGCCCCGAATGTCACCCCCCTGCCCCCGCCGCACCCGACCACACACTACACCCCGCCTCCGGTGATGATGTACGCGGGCAATCGCGCGGAAGCTGAACGCCTGGCCAGGGAAGGGGCCGCGGCGGAAAAGCAGTCGCGCCTGAAGGAGGCGATGGCCAGCTACGCCGATGCGATCAAGGCGGACCCGGCTTATTACGAGGCGTGTGTGGCGCTGGGCATGGCGGCAATCAAGGCCGAAGAATTTGGCGGCGCCCTGGAGGCGTTGCACCACGCGCTGACCCTCAAGCCGGAATCGGCGGACGCCCGCTACGCCTATGCCTGGGCGCTGGAAAAGAAGAATTATGTTCAAGACGCCGCCAACGAATTGGAAAAACTGCTCGGGCAGCATCCCAATGAGATTCGCGCCCATCTGCTTCTGGGCAATCTCTACGCCCAACAACTGGGCCAGCCGGACCTGGCGCGGGAACATTATAAAAAAGTCCTGGAGGCCGACCCGCACAATCCGCAGGCCACCGCCATTCGCTTCTGGCTGGAGGGCAACCCGGAGCACTGATGGATTGATGGACCGCTCGTCATTTTAAACTCGCAAATCGGGCGGGCGCCATGCTAACCTCATTCTTGTCATGCACGCACCTGACCTGAGCAAGCTTTCGTTCAACTACTTCGACCTGGCGGTGGTGGTCTGGCTGGTGGTCGGCCTGCTCCGAGGACGCAAGCAGGGCATGTCGCAGGAACTTCTGCCCATGCTTAAATGGATGATCATCGTCGTGGTGGCCAGTTACTTCTACCGCCCGTTCAGCCTCAGCATCCGTCTGAACACCGGGACGGCATTTGACCTGTTGTGGGCCAACCGGACGGCCTACCTGCTGATCGCGCTGGGCATCATGCTGCTCTTTGTCTGGCTCAAGAAGATGCTGGGCGAAAAACTGGTGGGTAGCGATCTGTTCGGACGGTCCGAGTATTATCTGGGAATGCTCGGCGGCATGGTGCGGTTTGCCTGCATGCTGCTGGTCATGTTGGCCCTGATGAATTCCCGGATTGTCACCAAGGAGGAAATCGCGGCCAATGAAGCCATGCAGAAGCAGAATCTGGAAGATATCCGCCTTCCGACCTACGGCTCCATCCAGCAGGCGGTGCTCTTCCAATCTTTTACCGGCAAGCTGGTCAAGCAAAATCTGTCCTCCATCCTGATTGCCTCCGTCACGCCCGACCAGCTCAAGAAGGGCGAAACTCCCGCGCAAAAGAAGAACGACGTCATCAATGACGTCCTTGGGCCAACCAAAAAATAGGCGCGCCGCCGCTGGCCCTGGCTGGAATGATTTCCCCCGCCACAGTCGAACAAATCCGGGCCGCCAGCGATATTGTGGACGTCATCGGCGGCTACATTCCGCTCAAGCGCGCCGGCGCCAACTTCGTCGCCTTGTGCCCCTTCCACAAGGAAAAATCCCCCAGCTTCAACGTCAGCCCCCAACGCCAGTTCTTCCATTGTTTCGGCTGCCACAAGGGCGGCGACGTCTTCACCTTTGTCCGCGAGTACGAGAACATTGATTTTATTGACGCGGTACGGCGGCTGGCGGAACGGGCGCGCATCCCGCTGGAGACCGACCCCCAGGCCGGACGGCCGGAAACGCGCCATCTCAAAGACCAGCTCCTGCAGATCCACGAACAAATCACCCAGCGCTGGCAAACCGCGCTGGCCAACGATCCCGCCGGGCAGATTGCGCGCGATTACCTGGCCAAACGCGGCGTCCCGGCCGAGGCGATCCAACTCTTCCGCCTGGGCTACGCGCCCGACCTCTGGGATGACACCGTGAATTGGGCCAAGAGCAAGCATTACGAGCCGGCGGTCGTCGAGCAGGCCGGCCTGATTCTGCGTAAGGAAGGCTCCGGCCATTATTACGACCGCTTTCGCGGCCGCTTGATTTTCCCGATCTGCGATGAACAGGGGCGGGTGATCGCTTTCAGCGGCAGGGTGCTCCAAGGCGACGAGAAGACGGCCAAATACGTCAATTCCCCGGAGAGCCTTATTTTCACCAAGGGCAAGGTGATGTTCGGACTGGACAAAAGCAAACGCGCCATCCTCGACACCCATTGCGCCGTGGTCTGCGAGGGCCAGCTTGATCTCATCGCCTGCTTCATGGCGGGGGTCAAGAATGTCGTCGCCCCGCAAGGCACGGCCCTGACGAGCGACCACGCCCGCATCCTCAAACGCTACGCCGACGAAGTGGTGCTGTGCTTTGATTCCGACACCGCCGGACAGAACGCGGCGGTGCGGTCGCTGGACAGCCTGCTGGCCTCGGGCCTGGCCGTGCGCGTGGCGTCGGTGCCCGCGCCGCACGATCCGGACAGTTACATCAAGGAATTTGGCGGCCCGGCCTTCAGCCAGTTGATCCAAAATGCCAGGGGATTCTTTGATTACTATCTGGACCAATTGTGCGCGGCCAACGATCTGTCGGGCGACCGGGGCCGCCGCGCCGTGGTCCGGGCGATGTCGGAGGCGGTCCACAAGACGGGCAGCGCGGTCTTGCTGGACACCTACGCGCAAAAAACCGCTTTGCGCCTCGCCGTCCCCGCCGACGCGGTGCGAAATGAATTCAAAAAAATGCCCCGCGCGGCTCCCGCCGGCGAAGAGGAACACCCGGAGCCGGCGGGGGAGGAAATTCCCCGCCCCACGCCCCAGGAAGCGGGACTCCTGCGCCTGTTGCTGGAAAACGATTCCTTTGTGGAATGGATTGCCGCGCATCTGGAGTTGGATTGGATCGCCCATCCCCATGCGCGCGACATTATCGCCTGGCGGCTCCGGCTGGAAGAGAGCCATTCCTGGCCGGGCCTGGCAGGGTGGATTTCGGAAATGGACAACCCACTCTGGCGCAATTTGATCACTGAACTTCTGGTTGACAACCGCCCCCTGCCCAACCCGGAATCCTGGCTCAAAGGCTCGCCCACCCGCGGCGGGGTGGTGAAAAATCTTCGCGACAGCTATATTGACCGCCAACTGGCGGCGCTGAACCAGCGCCTGGAATCTCCCGATTTGCCGGAGGCCGGGACGGTCGAGCTATTGCAAAAGAAGGCGCAGCTAAACCAGCTCAAGCAGCAGCCGCTGTCCGCAAAGAATGGCTGAAGCTTTTTCTGTTTATATCTGAGAGTGACTCATTTCCACCCATGATCTTCCTGCCCATCGTCGAAAGGGAGTTGCGCGCGGCCTCGCGCAGGCGGGGGACGTATTGGGGCCGGTTCAGCGCGGCCGTTGTGGCGGTCTTCGCGGGCGCCTGGGTTTTGGTGCTGGCGGAAAAGGAATTCGGCAGCGCGCAAGACGCGGGTCCCATTCTCTTCGGGACATTGGCGGCGCTGGTCTTCATCTATATTGCCATTGCCGGGATCCTGCTGACCTGCGATTGCCTGAGCGTGGAAAAAAGGGAGGGAACGCTGGGCCTGCTGTTTCTGACCGATCTGCGCGGTTATGACGTGGTGTTGGGCAAACTGGCGGCGACCTCCATCAACGCCTGCTACGGCATTCTGGCGGTGCTGCCCGTGCTGGCAATTCCCCTGCTGCTGGGCGGCGTGACCAACGGGGAATTCTGGCGGGTCGCCCTGGTTTCGGCCAATCTCCTTTTCTTCTTTTTGTGCGTCGGCATCTTCTCCTCCTCCGTCACCCGGCAGGATCAAACGGCGCTGGCCCTCTCGGTGTCCCTGGCGCTTTTCATCGTCCTGGCGCCGTTGCTGGCCTTCGCCTGGCTCCAACTGCGCAACTTCCTCGTGCATGATGAGATCTGGGTGTTGCTCGCCTGCCCCGCCTTCGACTGCGTCGCGGCGTTTGACGCGCAATTCAAAACCAGCCAGCCGGCTTTTTGGAGCAACGCCGCCATCACTCAAATCTATGCCTGGACCTTTCTGTTGCTGGCCTGCTTCATCGTGCCGCGGTCCTGGCAGCAAACCGTGGCCGGCCCGGACGGCGGCCCCTGGCTCGCAAAATGGCGGGCTTTTGCCGGGAGACGCCCCGGCGCGCGGGCGGCGGCGCGCGTGAAACTGCTGGCCATCAATCCGTTCCTCTGGCGGGCGGCGCGGCCTGGCGTCAAGACTATGTATCCGTGGCTCTTTCTGGGTGTCGCCGCCGCGGGCTGGTGGGTGTGCGGCCGATTGGCCGGCGCGCAATCCCTGTTTGCAGAGCCAGGGGACATGCTGTTCGCGTTGGTGGTGAATTCGGTGTTGAAGCTCTGGGTGGCCTCGGAGGGATGCCGATGTTTGGCCGAGGATCGCCGCACCGGCACGCTGGAGCTTCTTCTCACCACCCCGCTGACCGGGGAGGAAATTGTCCGGGGCCAGCGCAAGGCTCTTTGGCGCCAGTTCGCCGGGCCGGTCACGGCGGTTTTGCTGATGGATTTGCTGTTCTTGATCATGGCGTTGAGGGGTGAGGACGACCCGGAGCAACGCACGGTTGACTTCTGTATTTACCTGTCCACAGCCACATTCCTGGTGCTGGACATGTATGCGTTGAGCTGGTTGAGCCTTTGGATGGGAGTGGCGGGGCGGAAACCCGTTCGCGCCATCTCTCTGTCGTATTGCCTGGTGGTTGTAGTGCCGGCCCTCGTCACCTTCGTGTGCGCCGTGCTGTTCAGTTTGGCGGGTTGGATTAATTGGGAGATTTCTTACTCGTTGTGGATTTTCGTGTCCCTGACGGCGGACGGGATTTTTGCGGGAACGGCAAGAGTTGACCTTCTGGGACGGTTGCGGGAACGTGTGGCGGAAGGGTTCTGGCGGCCGCGAACTCCCCCGCCGACCCGCTGAATTCCGATGACCTTCCTGCCCATCGTCGAGCGGGAGTTGCGCGTGGCGGCGCGGCGCAGGAGCACCTATTACCTCCGCATGGCCAGCGGAATGTTCGCCGTGGTCATCGGCGGCATGGCCTTCGGGCTTGCGCTGGCGATGAGCATGGCCGGCGGACCATCCAGTCTCCCAATTGGCGTCTATGCGTTTTATGCGTTGTCTTACTACCTGTTCCTCATCTGTTTGCTGGCGGGCGTGTTTCTGGCGGCGGACAGCCTGAGCGAAGAACGCCGCGAAGGCACGCTCGGTTTCTTGTTTCTGACCGATTTGAAGGGATACGACATCGTGCTGGGCAAGTTGCTGGCGGTTTCGTTGAACGCATTCTACGGGCTGCTGGCCGTGTTTCCGGTTCTGGGAATCAGCCTGGTTATCGGCGGGATCACCGGCGGAGAGTTTGGGCGGATGTGCCTTGCCCTCACCAACGCGCTCTGGTTTTCCATCACCGCCGCTTTGTGGGTGTCGTCGCATTCCGAGGCCTCCTTTCGCGCCACGGCAAATACGGTGGTGTTGCTGGTTCTGCTGACGGTCATTCCGCCCGTGTTTGCGGCGGTCTTTCCGGCTTCGGCCCTGGTCTTCCATCTTTGCTCCATCAGCCCGTTTGAGGCGTTCCATTTTGCCCAGGCGGCGAATTATTTCCGGCTGGCCGGCAATTTTTGGTCGTCCCTGGCCATCTCCAATCTGGCGGGATGGGCTTTTCTGGCGCTGGCCAGTTGGCGGCTGCCCCGATTCGTGGAGGCCGGGGTGATCGGAGAAAATGCCAACGTATGGCAAAGAATGCTCGCGGGAGATCTGTCGTTTGGAAAGAAGCATCGCCAGTCTGGTTTGCTGGACCTCAATCCGGTGTTGTGGCTCCTGGAAGATTCCCGGGCCGTGCGCTGGATGACCTGGGCCTTGTGCATTGCCGGAAGCGTGTTGGTGATCGCCTGCGCGGCTTGGGGCAAAACGGGCGTCATGTTTATCCCAACTTTCTCGCGCCCTTTCTATTTTCTGATGAAAGTGTTGTTCACCCTCCAGGCGTGCCGTTTTTTCAGCGAGGCCCGCTGCACCGGGACGCTGGAGTTGCTCTGCACCACGCCCATCTCCAGTAAAACCATGATCGAGGGCCAGTGGCTTGCCTTGCGCCGGTTGTTTCTGTGGCCGGTGCTCATCCTCATGTCGGCGGAACTCCTTTGCTGGCTTTTTTCCCTGGGCGGATTCTCATCTCAGGTTCCGCCCGGAATGTTCTGGTTTACTTTGTTCTTCGGTGTGCCCTGGCAAGTGGCCACCTCCATCGCGGACTTCTTCGCCATCGGCTGGTTTGGAATGTGGCTGGCGCTGACGGCAAAAAAGCCGCAGTTCGCCGCGGGCTTGACGATCCTGTTTCTCCTGATCCTGCCGTCAGTGGCTTTCTGCGTGCCGACGTTTGTCATTGATATTATCTTCATCGTGGTCTGCATGTCCAAGCTGGGCCGCGATTTCCGCGTTGCGGTGGCCGGGATGGATGGATCTGGCCGCTGAACCATCACTTCTCCCCCGCGCTGAAGACCGCCACCAGACCGTTCACTCTTCACTCTTCACTATGCACTATTCACTTCGAAACGCCGCCACCAGCGGGCGATGATCCGACGCCCCGCCCCAGTCGGGCGAATTCAAAATGTAGGTCCCCGCGCTCAGCCAGTCGCGTTGAAATCCGCTGCTGATGAGAATGTAATCCACGCGGCTATAGACGTCCTCTTTGGAGTAGTATTCGGTCCAGGTGCTCTGGCGCAACCGCGCAAGATCGTCCGGCGGCGGCGGGCCGTTGCTGTTGCGCTCGGCGGGCCGGGTGTCGAACAAGGAAGTGTTCGCGCGGCCCAGGATGATCTTCAGGGTGCGCGAATCCTTGGTGTCATTCAAATCGCCCAGCACGACCAGCGGCTGCCCGGGATCGGCCGCCAGCCGGGCGTCCACGATCCGCCGCAACACCGCCGCCTCCTCCTCGCGCCATTCCTGCTCATCGGCGATGGCCGAGGCCAGTCTGGACTTCAAATGCGCCGCGATGAGCGCGAATTTAAAATGCGCGTTGACCTGGATTTCATCCTCCATCAAACCGCGGCTGACGTAAAAGCGCCGCCCGTTGAGCAAAAATGATTCGTTGGTATGGGGATGGCGCGCGACGATGGGAAACCGGCTCAGCAGGGCCAGATGGATATTGGTGTCGTAGCCGGTGATGTGGTCCCAGAAGGGCAAATCCAGGCCGGATTTTTTCACCGCCGCCTGCAATTCCAGCAGCGCGTTGGTGGACCCCATTTCCTGCAGCGCGATTACGTCGGGATTGAGCGCGACAATGCTGGCGCAGACCTTGGCGCGGGCTTCGGGCGGTTTGATGGGCCGCGCGGCGCCGGGGTCCTCCACATAATTTTCAACATTGTAAGTGGCGACGCGAAAAACCTGCGCGCCCGCCAGGGCGGCGTGCCACAGCCAGAGCAGCAATACCAGGCGGAGTTTACAGGACATTCCCATTGAGCTTTGTCCACCGCGCGTTTTTGGCGGAGGATTTCACCACGGCTTCGATGAAGGCCATGCCGCGCACAGCGTCTTGGATTTTCGGGTAGTCCAGCGCGGGATCGTCCGGCGTCAGTTTCCGGCCGGCTTGGACGGCGCGAATGTGGTTGGCGAAATTCCTGTAAATGTTGGCGAAGGCTTCCAGGTAGCCTTCCGGGTGGCCGGGCGGGATGCGGGCGGCAGATTTGGCGGCGGCGCCCAGGTAGCCGCTGGCGGCGCGGTAAATCTCCGCCGGGCGGTCCGGCCATTTGAGCAGCAGGGTGTTGGGTTCCACTTGATGCCATTCCAAGCCGCCGATTTCGCCATAGACCCGGAGGTTCAAATTGTTTTCCTCGCCAACGCTGATTTGCGAGGCGTGAAGCACCCCCTTGGCCCCGCCCTCAAAACGCAGCAGCACGTTGATGTCGTCATCCAGCAACCGGCCTTTGACAAACGACGTGGCGTCGGCGGCCAATTCCTTGATCTGCAACCCGGTGACATATTCGGCCAGGTTCTCGGCGTGAGTGCCGATGTCCCCGACGCATCCGCCCGCCCCGCTGCGTTTGGGGTCGCAACGCCAGGCGGCTTGTTTGTGGCCGGTGGCTTCCAGGCGCGTGGCCAGCCAGCCTTGCGGGTATTCCACCACCACCTTGCGGATTTTCCCCAGTTTGCCGGCGCGAACCAGGGCGCGCGCCTCTTTCACCACCGGATACCCGGTGTAATTGTGCGTCAACCCGTAGAGCAGGCCGGTTTTCCGGACCAACTCGCGCAGCTTCTTTGCCTCCGCCAGATTCAGGGTGGCGGGCTTGTCGCTCAACACGTGGAAGCCGGCGCGCAAGGCCAGTTGCGCCGGCGGAAAATGCGCGTGATTGGGCGTGACAATCGCGACAAAATCCATCCGCCGGCCCGCGGGCAACTTCGCCTCGGTCCGCATCATTTCCTCGAAGTCACCATAACAGCGCTCCGGCGGCAGGAACAAATCCGCGCCGCTGGCCCGGCTGCGTTCCGGGTCCGAACTGAACGCGCCGCAGACCAATTCCACCTGTTGATCCAACGCCGCCGCGATGCGATGGACCGCGCCAATAAACGCGCCCCGCCCGCCGCCGACCATTCCGAAACGGATTTTTTGATTCAAAGTTCCTCCAAAGTTGGTGTTGAATTGTTGATGTCCCTGACTTTATAGTAGCCGGTGAATTTCGCGTCAATCAGCGACTTGCCGGGATGTCCGCGCGGAGCGCGGGAGAAAACGCGGAGAGAATTCCAATTATGCGGGTGCAACTGTTAAAATCGAAAATTCATCGCGCCCAGATCACGGCGGGCAACCTCCATTACGAGGGCAGCCTGACCATTGACCGCGCCTTGATGGAGAAAGTCGGCCTGTTCAGCCACGAGAAAATCCTCGCCAGCAACCTCGCCAACGGCGAGCGCTTCGAGACCTACGCCATTCCCGGTGAGCCTGGCTCCGGCGCGATCATCCTCAACGGCGCCACCAACCATCTGGGCAAGCCCGGCGACCGCCTCACCATCATGAGCTTTGCCTCCGTGGACGAGCGCGAGGCAAAGAACTGGCATCCCCGCATCATCGTCATGGGCGACCAAAACAAAATCATCAACGAACGCGGACTATGAGCGGGCGTATCTCGACACTGCCACCGCGCGATTTGCCATTTCCCTCGCCCCACAAATCGGGAAGCGCGGCAAAAGGTAGGGTGAGACTCTGTCGAACCCTGATATCCTAATGCCCTTCACCGCCGCCCAACTGGCCAAAGAACTCCAGGGCGAAGTCCTGGGCGATGGCTCCGTCGTCTTGACTGGATTCGCCCCCGCCGTCGCCGCCAAGGCCGGGGACCTTACCTTCGCCGAGAACGAGACCTTTTTTGCCAAAGCCGAACAAAGCGCCGCCGCCGCCATTCTGATTGACGGCCCGTTCACCTCGGCTTGCAAAGTGCTCATTCGCGTCCCCAACGCGCGCATCGCCTTTGCCCGCGTCCTGCCATTTTTCTTCCCGGAAAAGGCCTTTCCGCCCGGCGCCCATCCGACTTCCGTCATCGCCCCTTCCGCGCAAATTGACCCGACCGCCCACGTCGGCCCGTTTTGTCACATTGGCGACAACGTTCAGATTGGCGCGCGCGCGGTTTTGCAGGGGGGCAATCATATCGGCGAAAATACCGTCATCGGCCAGGACACCCGTCTTTTCCCCGGCGTCATCGTTTATCCCCTGAGCCAGATCGGCCAGCGCGTCCGAATCCACGCCGGCGCCGTCATCGGTTCGGACGGCTTCGGCTATGTCTTCGACGCGGGCATCCATCGCAAAGTGCCGCAGGTGGGCCAGGTCATCATCCAGGACGACGTGGAAATCGGCGCCAACGTGACCATTGACCGGGGCGCGCTCGGCCCGACCATCATCGGGCGGGGCACCAAAATTGACAATCTGGTGCAGATCGCCCACAACGTGACCATCGGCGAGCATTGTCTGGTCATCGCGCAAACGGGCATCGCCGGCAGCACCCAGCTCGGCGCCTACACCACCCTGGCCGGCCAGGTCGGCATCGCCGGTCATCTCAAAATCGGCGACAAGGTCATCGTCGCCGCCCAATCTGGCGTCATGCACGACATCCCGGACGGCGGCAAATGGCTGGGCGCCCCGGCGCAACCCGATCGTCAGGCCAAGCGTCAGATCATTGCGCTGCAACAACTCCCCGACCTCATCCGCCGCGTCCACGAGCTGGAAAAACTCCTCGCCGAAAAGAAGCAATCGCAAGTGAAATGAACCCCGGGCGGGTCGCGGGACGTGGTTGCGGATTTGCGGCATTATGGGAACATGTCCTGGCATGACGGGTTCCGACTCAAAGTCCGCGATTTCCGCCGAGAGCTTGTTGCTCAAGGCGCTGATCATTTCCGTGGCCATTCACCTGGCCGCGTTCGGCGGCTGGAAATGGAGCCAAACTCACTCGTGGTGGAAACGTCTCGCGCTCCCGGCCTGGATGGAGGTGGGAAGGAATCATTTCATCTCCTCCATCGCCAAAAAGCTTCCCCCCTCCCAGCGGCCCCAGCAAGTCCCCATGCTCTACGTTGACGTGGACCCCGCTCTGGCCGCCGCCCAGCCGCCGCCCAATCCGAAATTTTACAGCTCGGCGGACTCGCTGGCCGCCAATCCGGAGAAGAAAATCCCCTCCGACGTGCCGCAAATATCCGGCACGCAGGACAAGGTGATGAAAACCATCGCCCCGTCCGCCAAATCCTTTCCCTTGCAGCCCGCCCCACCCAAGCCCGAGAGCACGGAAATCGCCGAGGCCAAACCGACCCCAAAACCCTCTTACACGCCCGGCGACCTCGTGGTCGCCAAGCCGGGAGCAAAGATGTTGGAATCCAAGGGAACGGCTGAAAGCGACCAGGGATTAGCCGAACAGGCCCAGCCGAAACATGAGCGCCCCCGCACCCTGGCCGAAGCGCGCGAACGGCAGGGAATTCCGGGCGCAAAAACCCGCCAGAACGGCGGCGTCAACCGGCTGGAGCCTGACTCCATGTTGGACGCGATGAAGACACCCTACGGGGAGTATGACCGCGACTTTATTGAGGCGGTGCGGGCGCGTTGGTATGATCTGTTGGAAAACCGTCAGGCCGCGATTCCAGGGAAGGTGCAGGTGGAATTCAATCTCCACGCCGACGGGCGCATCACCGACATGAAAATGACGGCCAACGAAGTCAACGAGTTGCTGGCGGAGCTTTGCGAGCGCGCGGTGCTCGACCCGGCGCCTTTCAAACCGTGGCCGCAGAAAATGCGCCAGGAGATTCCCGACCCGCGCCAGATTCGATTTACTTTTTATTATGAGAACGAATGAGTTAGCCTCAAGCTGACGAAAGTATGGAAACAATCATCATAGGCGCGCTGCTGCTGGGGTCGGTCATTGGATTGACGATTATTGTCGAGCGGGGCTGGGCGCTGCGCGCCAGCCGGATCATCCCACGGGAGGTTGAGGCCGCGGTGGAGATGTGCCGCGCGGCCAGCGATCTGCCGATGCTGCAAAGGATCTGCCAACAACATCCCGCCCCCTTAAGCCGGCTGTTGTTGCAAGCGGCCGAGCGCCGCTCCTGGCCCAAGGCGGAGAACAGCAGCGCCCTGGAAACCGCGGCCCGCCACGAGGTCGCGCAAATGGAGCGCCGCCTGGTCATTCTGGAAATTGTCGTCGGCGTGGCGCCGTTGCTCGGGCTGGTCGGGACCATTTATGGGCTGATCGAGCTGTTTGGCGGCCTGGCCCAGACGGGGCTGGGCGACAACAGCGCCCTGGCCAAAGGCATCGCCCTGGCGTTGAACTCCACATTGCTGGGCCTGCTCACGGCCATTCCGTCGCTCATTGCCTGGAGCTATTACAACAAGAAGGTGGAGAATTACGCCGTGGAAATGGCGGCCCTGTGCGAGGGCTTTTTGATGCACCAATACAACCAGGACCAGGCCGGGGAATTGGAGGATGAGCCGGCCCGCCGCCGCCCCTGACGCCATGCAATTCGCCGTCCGCAAAAGACGCCAGACCCCCACGGTCATCATCATTTCCCTCATTGATGTGCTGATTGTCGTGCTCATCTTTCTGATGGTCACGACCACCTTCAAGCAACAGCCCTCGGTCAGACTGGCCTTGCCCGAAACCAGGCGGACCAAAGCCGGGGCGACCGAGAACGCGCTGATCGTCACCATTCCCAAAGAGGGGCCGATGTTTTTGAGGACGGAGCCTGTGACCCTGGACATCCTCCGGGAAAAACTGATCGAAGCCGTCCGCCAAAATCCCCAAACCACGCTGGCGATCCGGGCCGACACGGCCGCGCCGTGGGGCCAGGTGGTCAACGTGCTGGAAGTCGCCAAAGCCGCCAACATCCGCGTGGCCGACGCGTTCACCAAGGCGGCGCAGTAAGGCGGCGATGCGCCTGGTTTTTAGCTCTTCTGCTTCAGAAGCTCCTCGGCGATCTGCACGGCGTTCAAGGCGGCCCCTTTGAGCAGTTGGTCGCCTGCCACCCAGAAACAAAGGCCGTTGTCCAGGGCGCAGTCCATCCGCAGCCGGCCCACCTGACAATTATATTTTTCCGCGGCGTAGAGCGGCAGCGGATATTCCTGTTTGGCCGGATCATCCACCACGTCCAGGCCGGGCGCCTTTTGCAGCGCGGCCCGGGCCGCGGCCACGGTGACCGGCTTTTTAAACTCGGCGCTGACCGCGATGGAATGGGCGCGGTAAACCGGCACGCGCACGCAAGTCACGCTGGCGCGAAAGCCGGGATGATGCATGATCTTGCGGCCCTCGTTTTCCATCTTGGCCTCTTCCTTGGTGTAGCCGTTGGGCAAAAAAACGTCCACCTGCGGCAGCACGTTGAAGGCGATTTGATGGGGATAAACTTCGCGGGTCACCGGCTGGCCGCGGACCACCTGCTCTACCTGGCGTTCCAATTCTGCAATGGCTTTGGCCCCGGTGCCGGAAACGGCCTGGTAACTGGAGGCAAAAATGCGGGTGACGCCGAAGGCCTTGTGCAGCGGGTAAAGCGCCATCAAGGTGATGGCGGTGGTGCAATTGGGATTGGCGATGATGCCCTTATGACGCTTTAAATCCTCGGGGTTGATTTCGGGAACGACCAGCGGCACCGCATCGTCCATGCGGAACGCGCTGGAATTATCAATCACCACGCAGCCCGCCTTGACGGCGATGGGCGCATACTCCCTCGAAATGGCGCCGCCGGCGCTAAACAGCGCGAAGTCAATCCCCGCAAAGGAATCCTTCGTCAACTCCTGGACGGCGATTTTCCGTCCGCGAAAGGAGAGCTTCTTGCCGGCGGAGCGCGCGGAGGCGAGCAAAGTCAACTGGCCGACGGGAAACTTGCGCTTCTCCAGGGTCTTGATCATTTCCAGGCCGACGGCGCCCGTCGCGCCGACAATGGCCACATGCGGTTTCGATTTCATAAATGGGCGGTGAATATAACTGGTAAATGCCGGGTGTCAAACCAGACCTCACGGACATTCTCGAGGGGGTTGGGCGGCGTTGATGAGGCAAGCCCGCCTGAATGGGTAAGGTCAGTCCATCTCCAGCGCGGCCTTGGCCTGTTCCCAAGGGATGAGCGGCTCCGTGCCGTTTTCAGCGATGGCAGCCTGTAAATCCCGCAGGTCTTCCAAGTCCTCGATGCGTTCTTGCAGAGGTTCCATCATCTTGGTCATACTTCTCTCCCGATCGGGCCGCCCCACTCGGTTTCTGAATGCACGTTTGTCTTTCGCACCTGGGCCAGGAGATCGCTCAAGCGGTAGCGGTTCTTTCGCGCGCGGCGGATGACCAGCGTTCCCGATTTCAACTGAAGATCCACCTCCGTCCCGTTTCCCAATCGGGTTTCCTGGGCGAACGCGCGCGGAATGCGGACCGCCAGGCTGTTGCCCCATCTTTGCACGGCAGTTTTCATTTTGATGTATCTACTATGAATATACGGATTAGGCAAGAAAAACCACGGCAAGCCGGCCGAGTTCGCACGAACTCGCGTCAGCGGGTGGTCAGCAGAGAGCCAGTCCTTCCGTGGCCCGATGGATGGCCGGCGGGGTGCTTTGCCGGGGAACCAGCCGGCGAAATCTCGCGGAGCTTTTTGATGATGGACGGAAGATGCTGTAGAACATGATCCACCTCCTCCTCCGTGTTGTAAATTCCCAGGCTGAAACGGACGCAGCCGCGCGCGCGGGCGGGGCTGATGCCCATCGCTGTCAACACGTGAGATGGGTCGAGCGAGCCGGTCGTGCAGGCCGATCCGCTGGAAGCGCACACGCCCACCTGATCGAGCAGGAGGAGGATGGCCTCGGCTTCCACGAAATCGAAGGCGATGTTGCTGGTGTTGGGCAGGCGCGGTTCCTTGGCGCCGTTGCGGATGGTGTTGGGGATGGTAGTGAGAATGGTGTGCTCCAGGCGGTCGCGCAGGGCGCGGACGCGGGTGTTCTCGTCCTTTAAGTTGGCCAGGGCCAGTTCGGCGGCGCGGCCGAAGGCGACAATGCCGGCCACGTTCTCGGTGCCGGCGCGGCGGCCGCGTTCCTGATGGCCGCCCAGGAGATAGGGCTGGAATTTGGTCCGGCGCTTGACGTAGAGCAAACCCACCCCTTTGGGAGCGTGCAGTTTGTGGGCGGAAAGGGTGAGCAAATCGGCGTCGAGCGCCTTGACATCCATGCTGATTTTGCCGGGCACCTGCGTGGCGTCGGTGTGGAAAGGGACGTTCTTGCTGTGGCAGATGGCCGCGATTTCTTCGACGGGGAAAACGACGCCGGTTTCGTTGTTGGCCCACATGACGGAAACAATGGCGGTGTCGGGGCGGATGGATTTGTCGAGCAAATGCAGGTCGAGGGAGCCGTCGGCGTCCACCGGGAGGAAGGTCACCTCGCACCCCTGCTTTTTGAGAAAGGCGCAATGACTGATGATGGCCGAATGCTCGACGGCGGTGGTCAGGACGTGGCGTTTGCCCGGATGGGTCGCCAACGCGCTGTGGAGGGCGGCGTTGTTGCTTTCGGTGCCGCAACTGGTGAAGACGATTTCCCTGGGATCGGCGTTGATGAGGGCGGCGACTTTGGCGCGGGCGTCCTCGACCTGTTGGCCGGTCCGGCTGCCGAATCCATAGACGCTGGAGGGATTGCCATAGTCATCCCGCAGGAACGGGAGCATGGCGTCGAGGACTTCCGGGGCCACGCGGGTGGTGGCGTTGTTGTCGAAATAATAAACTTTTTGTTGGCTCATAGGCGCCGGAAATAACCGGCCACAAATCTCATGGTGGCAGTGTAAAAGGTGTTTTGCGGGAGTTCAAGAAAATGCGGGAGAGAAAATGCCGGCGCCCCAATCCTTGGCGATGCGCTTTCATCCCGAAGGGGCGGTGAAGGGTGGATTGCGCGGTCGCAGGCAACCGGGTTAAAGGCAGTTTTCAGAAAAAAAAGTGCTTTGATTTACTTTGACTTACTTTGATTTACTTTGACCCACTTTGACTTTCGCCGGGTTGGGCTTGATCCGGTTTGACCGATTTTGGGCCGGGCTGAACAGGAGAGGACTTTGGGCTGAGGGCGCCCTCCTCGAGGCCGAATTGATTTTCCAGGAGGAAGGCGGCGGCCCTTTGGCCCTTTTCGCCACCGCCGAAGGCTTTTGCCAGAGAATCGAGTTTTAATCTGGCCCAGAATGGAGCGGCAATCATTTCCCTGTGCTTTTTGAGATCGCTTTCCCTTTGCGCGTCGAAAAGTTGCGCGCCCTGCATCTCCCAGCGTTCGTTCTCCCTGTCCGCCCGCATGGCCTGGTGGTCGCTGCGGCGCAACTGGACGACCATGCGGGCAATGGGGCACAAGGCCCGAAGCTGTTGGAGGGAAAGCTCGTCCAAATCCGCTCCCCGCCGGGCGAGGATGGTGGCCAATCGAACGCCGATCGCCTTGGCCAGATGATCGGTGAGGGATTCCTCGGTCTTGATCTGCAGTTCGTCGGTATCGGAGGCCAGATCGCAAGCCTGGGTGAGCAGTTCCTGCCGGGCCAGCCATTCCTGATAGCCGCCCTGCCTCCATTGGGAGACATTTTGCTTGTTGAGCGCCCGGCCGTCAAAGTCTTTGGCGAGTGTGTCTTTGACCTTGGGCAATGCGTTCAGCCAGGCCGCGAGCTGGCTGCCTTTTTGGCCGTCCCGCAGTCGGCGATTGAGTTCATCGCGGACCTGGCGGGGCAGGCGGGCGATTTTTCCGGTTCGAGTCATATCATTTCCTCTCCTGTCAGATGGTGTATGGAATGGGCCATCGGAGTAAAAGAAGCATAGGGACTAATCATTGTCAAAGCATAGTTGCGAAAATAATGCTTCCCACGGTGGAAACGAAGTATGGGGGGATTTCGGAGGGGAGGGGCTGGATTGAGGTCTGTTGGAAGGCGTTGATGGCTGGCCGGAAAGACTTTCGGAACTTGCCCGCAGATCACGGGTATGTGGTTTGTCAAAGTATTTTTTCAAATTTTGTTTTTGCATTTTGGGATTGGGGGCAGCTAACTGTTTTTGCCGGAACGGAGGATAGGGCTCCGCTGGGAAGCGACCTGAGCGCCG
>Ga0182027_10001160_pt1 | contig 44200 bp, 33 predicted proteins | sample 712E1DmetaG_FD_121300 | JGI IMG/M metagenome (GOLD analysis project Ga0182027, IMG submission 121300) | Permafrost microbial communities from Stordalen Mire, Sweden - 712E1D metaG (Illumina Assembly) | ecosystem: Environmental > Terrestrial > Soil > Wetlands > Permafrost | place: Sweden...
GATTTCAATGACGACTATACCTACAAATAATTTTTCAACTGCTTTTTAAAGAGGGTATTTTACGCACAAGTTCTTCGTAGCAAAGTTTTTATTCGCGTTCATCCTGTTATCAGCTCTGTTTTTGCAGGCAAAAGCCCAGATTGGAACAGTCGCCCCTTCGGGTCCATCGACAATTTCTATACAACTGTCAAGTGTCGATTCCATTATTGCCGGAAGGCCTTTTAAAATAGTGGTAGAAATAGGCGGATTTGTCTCAGGCGCTTCGTGCAGCACTTCTGTAACCGTTACCGATGCGCTCGGTAACGGCACAAAGACTGCCATACCTGCCGCAGTCTTTAGCGGGAATTCAAAATCGGTATCACTAGGGCAACCGGTTGAAGAATGTTTTAATAACGGTCTGGACACCATTTCGGTTACACTCTACAACGCTCCAATGAGCCAGGACAGCACTCACCGGATTTCGGTGGTGCTAACCAATCAAACAGACACTTTGCTTAAAATCTCCACAGAAGCATTCCTTCTTCATCCAGGGCCTCTTGCAAAATTAGCGCTTGTGTATTCAAATAGCAATGACATGCCCGGGCCGGACACGTTAGTCTATCCGGATGGAGCAGTAAATATTTATGCAAGGGGGTACGATCAATGGGGAAATTTGCTTGGCATAATTCAAAGTAATTGGACGCAAAGCGGTACTTTACATCCTTTAGCCCCTCCGACGACCAACCAAATTAATGTCTATTATGATGCCAGCAATTCCATGAATAATGAAGCCGGCTGGATCAAAGCGTCCGCGCCAGGCGCTATCTCTGGCGACACCGTGTCCGATAGCGCGCAAATAATTATTATTGGGCGCGGAGCGAACCTTTCATCCGCGATTACCAAAGACATTAACGGCAACGGATATCTGGACCAGATTTGGCTCACCTTTGATAAGTCCGTTTCCGCCTCCCTCAATTCAAATATTCCCACGACTAATGTTTCTGTTGCATATACCGATCCGGCGACTAGCGCTGTCACCACCCTTATTGTCGACAGTATTCAACCAGTAAATATTGTTAATGATACTTCTTCCAGCTTTATTGTTCACTTGCACGACAATGTCAACGCACAAAACGGTATATTGGAGCGGTCCAATGCCATTCCCCAGACTTCATGGTGCCCTCTGATTTCCATTTCAGGAATAAACGGCGCCAATACCATAACCAACCAGCGCTGCCAAGACGGGGCCGGTCCCGTAATTTGGAGTGTAGTGCTCACAAGGAATAGCGCGACTGATAGGAGTGAAGATTTTATTACGGTTACATTCAGCGAACCGATTCAAACAAGCAGCGGGGATGCTGTTTCCATGCTTTACTCATTTCCACCAGGTCTGGTTTTCAGCACATGGAAGAAACAGGGCAACATTTTAGAACTAGATACGAGCCTGCTTGCCTGTAATACTGAAATTGCAGGAGATCCATGCATAGCCAGTTTTTATAAAATCGTGAACACCAACACCGTTCAATTTTGTATGACCAATAAAAATGAAATAGATTCCCTTGATTATTTCAACATAAGAATTCCAAGCGAGATGACCGATCAGGCAACCTCGGCAAATCTTCCGGTGGCAAACAATCAAAGAGTGAAAGTTGAGGTATTGGACTTATATCCACCACAATCCAATACTAAATCCGGTTGCGGCTGCGGGAGCGGGACAGGTTTGGCATTCATTCCGCCTATTGGTTTTAAGGCCAAGTCCTGGTGGAGTCGGAAGAGAAAAGGGAGGAGGCGGTAATAAATAATAAATTGACATTTTACTGTATATTGTGTATGTTTTTACCCTGCGTTTTACAATGCGAGGCGAAGATATACGAATCATTGGGGCCGGATACTGGCGGAAAGGAAGAAAAAATTTATTATGAAAACAAGAAAGAATAAAAAACCAGAGAGAATGGGTTTTACAGGGTATACCGATGCGCCCCCGAAAATCGAAAAAGAAATGGAAGATGCTGTACTCGTCAAGGATTTCCTGCCACCCCCCGAAAAACTTGTGCTGAATTCAATCAGCGAAAAAGAGCGCAAGCTAACCATGAAGGCATGGAAACGATACCGCATTAAAAACCACGAGCGCGGACATCGAAAGCCTCTTGCCGAAACGCTTAAAGAACCGACGGCGCGGCTTGATACGAGCATCATTTTACCGCGCCGGGTATATAACTGGCTCGGAACTAAACAAAACAAGGCCGCTTTTATACGCGAGATGATGATCAAAAGCTATAAAAAGGCTGTTCACTGAAATTCCATCAGACCATGGCGTTCGCATTTGAAACTGGAATCGTGCTAAGCAATTAACTTTGCGGGAATTCTTGACGGAATCTATATTAACTTCTCAATATAAATTTGAAACCAGATCCTCTTTTTTCCTTGAGAAATTAGTATGTTCAGATTTTTTATCTTATTGTTTTTACTTTCTTCAATTTTATTCTCTCAGCAGAATTCATCTACCATGCTTGCCGTTAGCGATCTTATCGGCCAAGGCGTAAATCAGAGCGAAGCGAATGTAGTAACAGAACAGCTTCGCGCCGAATTGCATAAAACAGGGCATTTTCGAATAATCGAGCGTAGTCAAATGCAGGAAATTCTTAAGGAACAGGGATTTCAGCAAACCGGGTGTACAAGTGACGCTTGTGCTGTTCAAGTCGGTCAATTGCTTGGAGTAAAAGAAATAATTGTCGGAACAATTGGGATAGCCGGAAGTTATACCGTGCTTACCGTGCGGATTCTCGACGTTCAGACTAGCGAGGTGATCGTTGATGAAACAGTGCGAACCACAGGCGGAATCGACAAAATGATTGAAGGTAGTATTAATGAAGTGGCAGGAAAGCTAACACAGAGTTTTTCAAATACCATGAATAACGCTCTTATTGAGGCGGCAAAAAGCGGAAATCTTGTTGAAATCGAAAGACTTTTAAAACGAGGTGCGAATATAAATACAAAGGATTCAACTGGCAGAACACCACTACATGCCGCTTCCTACAACGATCATATTAACATTATTAATTTTCTTATCAGCAATGGTGCGGACGTGAATGCAAAGAGCAATGTTGATGCAACGCCGCTACATATGGCTTCCTACAGCGGCCATGCAGACATCGTTAATTTCCTTGTGAGCAAAGGTGCGAATGTAAATGCAAAGGACAATGGCGGCAGGACGCCACTACATGCTGCTTCTTACAACGGTCATGCGGATATCGTATCTTTTCTTATTGGCAAAGGTGCTGACATTAACGCAAAAGCCATCAACGATTATGGTGTAACACCACTACACGTTGCTTCCTTCAAAGGTCATGTAGATATAGTTGAAATTCTTATTAGTAAAGGTGCCGATGTTAACGTGAAAGACAATAACGGCAAGACGCCGCTAAACCTTGCTGCGGACAAAGGAAATGCGGATGTTATAGAAATACTTAAAAAACATGGAGCGAAATAACAAAGGGTTTTATTCCTTTTATTAATTGAAGCTAAAAAAACCACCAATAATTCGCCGTATCATATTTGAAGAATAATAGGTTCACTTTATGCAAAAGATGATTCCTTATAATAAACAGTATCAAGAACAATGGAGAACAGATATCGAATTGTTATCAAGCCTTCTCGGTTATCAGAATTATTTATCTGATAACCGCCCTTCGCAAATAGGTGACCTAAAAGATATCGAGTTAGCTGAATTATATCTTGTCCGCGATCAGATACCTTTTGAGAGATTAACAAAAGAATTTAATGATAAGTTTCACATTGACAAGTGTCAATTGGTTTTTATGAATTCTTATAGCGCCCTGGCTATTAAAGATAAATCGGTGAAAATAGACAGCGAAATCAGGATATCCAAGGATGGGAAAACGTGGGGGACTGCATTTTCTGTACCAAAGGAAAATGTTTCGGACTTAACTAAGGGCATAAAAATACAAAATCTTCAGCAATTTTTATTTAAAAGATTTGAGCAATTGATAAATATCGAATGTAAAGGTGCTGAAAACCCCTTCAAAAAAATTGTGACTCTACGGTACCGGCCAGTTATGCTTTCTGATTTATGGGACGCGCTGGATTTTTTAAAAAATGGAGATTTGGAAAAGGTTTTGAGGCAAGAGCAAGCGCGGAAAGAAGTATTGGTTGACGCGATGATTGGCAATAGACTGCGCGTCTTCATCAGTTCCGTGCAAAAGGAACTTGATCCTGAACGCAGCGCTATTTCCGGTCTCATATCTTCGGATCCTTTTCTTCTGGAGAATTGCGAAGCGGTTCTGTTTGACAAAGAGCCGATTAATGGGAAAAAAGCATCGAAGCCATATCTGGATTTGTTAGGTACTTGCCAGATTTACTTGTTGCTAATTAACAGAGAATATGGCACTCCGCATGGCAATCTTTCCGCTACACATCATGAATATCGATTTGCACAAAAACGTAAGCTGCCGACACTTGTTTTTGTAAAAGGGAATGATGACCACACGCGGGCACTGCGAACACGTAAGTTTTTTGCGGAAATCAAGAAAGACCACTATACCTATAAGCGCTTTGTCGATAGGCTTGATTTGCGTGTAGAAGTACGTGCCGCAATTATTAAAATCCTTAAGGAAGGCTTTAATCTGGCTCCAAGCGCCAATGAAGCAAAGAGCGGAGTGGAAACGTTGGAGGCTTCCTCATCGTTTGAATCACGTATGACCTATGCTTCTATAAAAGATCTTGATATTCAGGCAATAAACCAATGGTTAAAGAATACCGGTGAAACTCCTACAGGCAAACGTGTGATTTCGGTTATTGAACAATCTCTGCGCACCCGGGGTCTCATGTGGTATGATCAGAAAGGAAAGGCATTTCACGCCCTTGCCTCTGGAATAGTGTTTTTTGGAAAGAATCCAGCCCTACATTTTCCACAGTGTAAAATTATGCTCGATGCCTATAAAGGAAATGAAATCGACCCGCGTCCGCTTGACCAAGATACATTTAGCCTTCCTGCACCATTGGCTATTGAACGAGTTATTGAATTTATTCATAAAAACACCCGACATCCCCCAGTTATTAAAGGCATCCTCAGAATCATGTTGGACGAATACCCGGAAAAAGCAGTACGTGAAGCCGTGGTAAACGCCATTGCGCATCGTGACTACGAAGATGGCGCCCGAAATATCATGATCGCTCTATATCACAATCGTATTGTAATAGCAAGTCCTGGTTTTCCACCAAAGCCTCTCACTATCGCTAAGCTTATGAATGGTAAATATCTTCCCTGTTCAAGAAATCCGGTAATTGCCCAATCGCTTGCTTCTCTTGGTCTGATGGAACAGCGCGGAAGCGGTATTGGTCGTATGCGTGCCGCCATGCTTGATCATGGCCTTGATGGACCACGATTTGAATTAGGCGATGGATACTTTCAGGTGATACTGTCAGGGCCGGGGGAAGATTTGAAAAAACTGAAAGTACCAAATAACGCTGGTGAATTTATAATACCACCTTCGGTTGAATCTCAATTAAACGAACGACAAAAGGAAATGATTCTGATGCTTAATAACGGCCTTACGCTTACAAGTCGCGTTTGCGAAAGTAAATTCGGTATTACACGACCAACGGCAGCAAGCGATTTCGCTATTCTTTTGAAACTTGGCTTTGCGGACAAAGAAGGAAGCGGTCGTTCTTCCCGGTATGTATTGACCCGGAATAATCGTTAAATAATCGTTAAATAAATTTTCGGAATCGTTAAATCTTGCTTTCCGCATTCCCATCCTTTTTAAGACCACAAGGCTCATTTTCTCGCTCCACGTAATGTATTTTTCTCCACTATGTCCATAGAGCATTTTTCCACGAAATGGTCCGAAAAATCATTTCCCGCCGTCAAAAAATGGCTTGAAACCAGGCCGGAAACGTCCGTGTTTACGGGCATGGCCGGAAGCAGCGATGCCTTTGTCATCGCCGACTTGTTCAAATCGACGGGGCGGACGGTCCTTGTTTTCGTTGAAAACGGAAAACGCGCCGAAATCCTTGAACAGGAATGCGCAACGCTTTTAGGCGAAGACAAGGTATCATTTTTTCCTTCGCGCGACGCAATCCCCTACAACATGAAATCTCCCTTCGGCCCGGTGGTCGAGGCGCGGTTCAGCGTGCTGTCGCAATTGCTCAAAGGCGAAAAACGCGTTTACTTTTCGGTGCATGCCGCGCTCATGCAGAAAATCCTGCCGCCGCGCGACCTTTTCAACAAGATCATCCGGCTGCACGTTGGCGACCAGATCTCCATCGAAATGCTGTGCATGTGGCTGGTGGACAACGGTTTTCGCAGGGAAACCATGGTCCAGGACATAGGAACTTTTTGCGTCCGCGGCGGCATCGTCGACATCTATCCCTTTCTCGGCGACGGCCCCGCGCGTGTCGAGTTTTTCGGCGACACCATAGATTCAGTGCGCGACTTCGACGTGTTCAGCCAGAAGTCGAAGGCCACGAGGCCCGTTATTGATATTTTTCCAATGAAGGAATTCTGCATTTCCGGCGACCCCCTGGAAAAGGGCCTTACGGCCCTGCTCAAATATTGCCGCGAGTACAGCGGCTCCACGGAAGCCGTCCAGAAGCTTTCGCACCAGTGGAAAACCGTATCGGACTACGAAGGGATCGAATGGTTTCTGCATTGGTTCGGGCCGCCGTCCGCTTCCATTCTCGATTATATGCCGTCCGATACATTGCTTGTCTGGGACGATCTCCTGCCGCCGGACCGTCGGATTGACGAATGCGTACAGAACTATGCCCGGCATCTTGAGCGGGTCCCGGATATTTTTCTTCCGTATGTTTCCCCCCCGGACAAATTGCTCGCGCCCATTGACGAGATCACCCAAGACATGGCATGTTTTTCCACGGTATTCCTGGGAACGGTCGGTGATTTCGGGACTATGCCGCGGTTCGAAGCGGCCTGTTCGGAACAGCCGGCGTTTCCCCAGAACGTGGCCCCGCTTATAGAGGACCTAACTGCGCACCATAGGGCCGGGGAAGAAACAATGGTCCTGTGCGGCAATGCCGGTCACGCGGAACGCTTATTAGAACTTATCGGCGAATCGTGCCCGTTTGTCACCGTGTACGTGGGTTTCTTATACCGGGGGTTTATTGACAAAGAGAATAAACGCGTCGTGTATACCGACGCTCAGATTTTCAACCGCCAGACTACCCGGCAGATCAGCCACAAGAAAATCTCCACCGGCCAGGCGATCCCAAGCTACGATACATTGACTCCGGGAGATTATGTCGTCCACATTGACCATGGAATCGGCACTTTTTTGGGCATAGAACGCGTGAGCGCCGGAGTGAGCGGGCGCGACTGCATGGTCATCCAGTATCTGGACAATGCAAAACTGTACGTGCCCGTCGAGGATTTTTACAAGGTCCAGAAATACATAGGAAAAGAATCGATCGCGCCCGCGCTTTCGAAATTAGGGACCGCGTCGTGGGAAAAGCTGAAACAGAAAACACGCGAGTCGCTCAAGGAAATGGCCCAGGAATTGATCGACCTGTATGCCAAACGACAGCATTATGAAGGCATCAAATTTTCCCCCGACACGCTGTGGCAGAAGGAATTTGATGAATCGTTCGTGTACGAAGAAACGCCCGACCAATTGCGGGCCATCAAGGAAGTTAAACAGGACATGGAATCGCCGAAGCCCATGGACAGGCTTATTTGCGGGGACGTGGGGTTCGGCAAGACCGAAGTCGCCATGCGAGCGGCATTCAAGGCGGTGATGGACGGATATCAGGTCGCGCTTCTCACGCCCACCACCATCCTTGCCGCGCAGCATTTCGCGACGCTCAAGGAGCGGATGGCGGATTTTCCCCTTTCAATCGCCATGCTGTCGCGGTTTTTAAAACCGAAAGAACAAAAAGCTGTTTTGGACCGTCTCAAATCCGGGGAAGTCTCCATTCTTATCGGCACGCACCGGCTCCTGTCGAAGGACATCATTTTCAAGAACCTCGGACTTTTAATCGTGGACGAGGAACAGCGGTTTGGAGTCCGCCACAAGGAGAAACTAAAACAATACCGGTATAAAGTGGACGTCCTTTCCCTGACCGCGACGCCTATTCCGCGGACATTGCACATGTCGCTCATCGGCGCCCGCGACCTTTCGATCATCAACACGCCCCCGCGTAACCGCCTGCCGATCGAGACGCATGTGATGGAATACCGTGACGAAATCCTGGGTACAGCCATTGAAAATGAGCTGGAGCGCGGCGGACAGGTCTATGTGGTCAACAACAGGATCGCGGGGTTGCAGCAGTTAAAGGACAAAATCGAGCAGATGGTCCCCCGCGCGCGGGTCGTATGCGCGCATGGCCAGATGAACGAAGGCGAACTGGAGCCCGTCATGAAGGAATTCGTCGCGGGACGTTTCGACGTCCTCGTGTCGACGGTCATCATCGAAAATGGCATCGATATTCCTAACGTCAATACGATCATCGTGACGCGCGCCGACATGATGGGCCTGTCGCAACTGTACCAGCTCCGCGGCCGGGTGGGCAGATCGTCGGAACAGGCGTACGCGTATTTCTTAACGCCGCCCTTCCGGGAGGCCCAGGAACTGGCGCTGAGAAGATTGCAGGCGCTGGAGCAATATACCGATTTGGGGTCCGGGTTCCAGATTGCAATGCGCGACCTTGAAATACGGGGCGCGGGCAATATTCTAGGCGTGCACCAGCACGGGTTTGTTACGGCCGTCGGCTTCGAAATGTACTGCCGCCTCCTCGACGAGGCCGTGCAGGAAATCCGCGGAAATAAACCCGTTGAAAAGGAACGCGAAGTATCGGTTGATATAGCGGTAGAAGCATTTATTCCAACCGAATACATTTCCGACGCCGCGGCCCGCGTGGCCGTTTACCAGAAGTTGTCCGCCGCGCATTCAATGGAAGATGTTGACGCCGTAGAAAAAGAACTGTCGGACCGTTTCGGGCCGATGCCGCCTGCGGTCCAGACGCTGCTTTTATTGATACGAATCAAGGTCGGCGCTCGGGCCGCGGGGTGTTCTAAAATCAGCATTAATGCCGAGGGCGAGCTGGCGCTCACCTTTGAAGGTGACGATGAATCGGTGCGTGGCTCAATCAAACGCATTCTTTCAAAAACCAAACAGCGTTTTGAAATTACCAATGCTGTCCCCGTGCTGTTAAAAACGCGCCTTAAAGGAAAGAACGGCACGGAGCAGGCCATAGAGGGAAAAAACCTTATTTGTTCGGTCTCCTAAGTTATTTTTAGCACCATTTTTTACGAGCATCATGTATCTTATATATATTGTAAAGGATTGAATTATAAAGGAATTTCCGTATGCGGTTTATGCGCTTGTTTTTGTTATGCCTGTTCATGGCACTGGCGGGGGTTTTTTGCCGTCAAAAAAACCAGGGCCCTATTGTGGCCAGGGTCGGCCAGCGAGTGCTGACATTGGATGACCTTTACAAAAGCATTCCCCCGGAGTATAGCGATTTTATTACCCGGGAACAGATGATTAATTATGTCAAACAATGGATAGATAATGAAATTCTCTACCAGGAAGCCATGCGGCAGAAAATAGACAAAGAGGAGGCCATTAAAGAACGCCTGAGACGGATGAAGCAGGATCTCTTATGCGCGGAGATGATAAACCGGAATTCCATTTCCTCCCAAAACATTCAAATATCCGACGATATGATCCAGAATTATTATAACGAAAACAAAAGCAAATTTGTTCGTGATAAAAATGCGGCGCGTTATGTCCAGATCGTTGTGGAGGACGCCGCAACGGCATGGAACGTGCGGACCCAGGCGACTCCCGACAATTTTTTGTTTCTTGCATCGAAATACTCCAAAATTCCCGTTGCGGACCCTCGAACGGTTCCCTTCGTGAATGTAAGCGAAATACCGCCGCAAATAGCGCAGGAAATCGCCACGATCCGCGTGAATGGAACGTCAAACCCCGTAAAAACCGACCTGGGGTATCATATTATCCGCGTGCTTGACAAGCAACCCAAGGGAAGCATTCGCGGGATAGAGGAGGTGCGTGACGATATCGTCAATGTTCTTTCAACAAAGACGCAAAACGCGGCGATAGAACAGATGCTTTCAGGATTGCGTTTAAAGATGGCGGTTGAAGTTCACCTGGATATCGTTCCCAATAACCAAAAAAATTCCGCGGAAACCAGTGCGGTTGAAAAAACGGCGCTTGATTCAAACGCCATGAAATAATGGAGAAAACCATGTTGTTTCGAAATAAAGTCTGTGCGGTAAGCTTGTGTATGGCGCTTTTTGTCATTTCCTCATTTTCAATGGAAAAAGCGGACGGCATTGCCGCGGTGATCGGCGACAGCGTTATTTTGCTATCGGAGTTGGACGCCTACACGGTGGTACGACTCAACAATATGGGGCAGAAACCGGATTCGGCGACGGTCCCTAAAATGCGCAAGCAATTTTTAAGTGAACTTATCGATGGAAAAATCCTCATAGTCCATGCGGCCAAAGACACCAATATCATCATTAAAGAATCGGAAATCGAACAGGCGCAGAACAACCAGGTCCAGACGATCCTGCAACAAAATTCCATTACGCTTTCCGTTTTGGAACAGGAGCTTAAAGAGAAATACGGCATGAGTCTTGCCAAATTCAAAGCCCAAATGCGAATGCAGATCCAGGAGCAATTGGTCAGGCAAAAAGTGCAGCAGCTCTATGTTTCTTCGCTTCCGCCAAGCAGGAAAGATATTCAGGCTTTTTATGATACGTATCAAGACAGCTTGCCGCTTTTAGGCGAAAGCGTATTGCTGTCCAAAATCTTCATTCATGTGTCTCCGTCTGATTCGGCCCGTCAAATTGCCTTCGGGAAAATATCAAGCATTAAGCAGCGTCTTAACAATGGAGATGATTTTGCCGCGGTTGCCAAGCAATATTCCGACGACCCGAACGCGGAAAACGGGGGCGATTTAGGGTTTATTAAAAAGGGGACGCTAAGCGAGCTGAATTTCGAGGAAAAAGCCTTTTCGCTGAGTCCCGGTCAGGTAAGCGACATTTTTGAGTCGCGCCTCGGTTTTCACATCATTGCCGTGGTCGAAAAGAAAGACCAGATGGTGCATGTACGGCAGATTTTTGTCAAAGTCGCTCCGTCCGAAGAGGTGCTTCAAAAGACGTCCGCCCTGCTGGATTCAATTAGAACCAATTGCAAAAACAAGGCCGATTTTATCGCGGCCGTAAAACAATGGAGCACAGACGACCAAACCAAGGCCGCAAGCGGCCAGATGGGGTGGAGTTCGCTCTATGAACTGCCCGAGAAAATCAAATCGGCAATAGACAGTTTAAAAGCCGGTGAAATAAGCGCTCCGGTCCGGGACGGAAATGACTTTACCCTCTATCGGGTAGACGATCGAAAGGCGCAGAGGAAACTTACATTAGAAGACGATTATAATCTGCTGGCCGATAAGACGCGCGAAATCACCATGCAGAAGAAATTATTCGATCTTGTCAAGAAATGGCGCCAGGACGTCTTTGTTGAAGAACGACTATGACCCAGAACTATTGCGCCTTGGCTCCTATCTACGACACAATAATGTCGCACGTCGAATACGACCAATGGGTTTTATACATCGAGAAGATCCTTGATGATTACGGAGAAACCGGAGCTGCCCGTATTTTCGAAATAGGAGGCGGGACGGGGCTTTTAGGGTCCAAGCTTCGCGCAGAAGGCTACCGCTACACAGGTTCGGACCGATCATTTTTCATGTGCCGCCAGGCAATGAAATGGGGGTTACCTTTTTTTACCGCGGATGCACGGTCCCTTCCGCTTAAAAACACCGTATCATTCGACATGGTAATTTTTTTATACGACGGAATAAACTACCTGCAAACAATTAACGCATATCCTTTAGTCTTCGAACAGGTCCATAGGCACTTGAACCGGGGGGGCCTTTTTCTTTTCGACATTACGACCATTGCCAATTCGCAGGAAAATTTTTCCGAATTCCTTGACGCTGGGGATTTTGACGGACATTTTTATTTCAGGCGCAGTTATTTCCATGCCATTGACTCAATGCAGTATAATGATTTTACTATTTTCAAACAAATTCAAAACGATCCCCGTTCCCCGGACAATGCTTGTTTATACCGGAAAGCATTTGAACATCATGCCCAGAAAGTTTTCCACGTAAAAACGATCAAAGCCGCGGTCCCGGGCAACCTTTTCGACATCATAGGGATCTGGGACAATTTCTCGTTTAAACGGTATTCGCCCGGCTCGCAACGGGTGCATTTTCTATTAAAAAAGAAATCTTCATGATCCGATTTTTGCATGTTACAAAATTGTTTGACGGCCAGAGCGCTGCTTTGGTGGATGTCTCATTTTTCATCGATAAGGCGGAGTTCGTGTTTCTTTCCGGGGCAAGCGGCGCGGGGAAAACCACCCTCCTTAAACACATTTACATGGAAGAATTCCCCACGCAGGGCCAGGTGCTCGTCGGGGGATATGATTCAAAATACATGAAGAAAAGCCAGGTGCCGTTTTTAAGGAGAAAATTGGGCATTGTGTTCCAGGATTTCCGGTTGCTTTCCGACAGGAATGTTTTTGAAAATGTGGCTTTTGCAATGCGGGTAACGGGTAGAAAAGAACGGGAGGTAAAGCGGAAAGTTTTTGAAGTGCTTTCGCTCACCGGGCTTTCCCACAAATGTTCGTATGTGCCCCAAAAGCTTTCGGGCGGGGAACAGCAGCGAGTCTGCATTGCCCGCGCAATCGTCAATGATCCCGAAATAGTATTGGCTGACGAACCGACGGGTAACCTCGATGTGGGGATTTCGCAGGAAATCCTTTCGCTTTTCCGCACCATAAACAGCCGGGGCACTACCGTGCTTATGGCAACGCACGACCGCGGACTCATCGAGCAGCACCATTACCGTGAAATCGTCCTTTCACGCGGGGCGCTTTTAAAGGGTGGCGACGCCTCAGTGAAACTGAAAATGGAAAGGACGTTTTCATGATTCTGGTCACCGGCGCCGCAGGGTTTATCGGGTTTCATCTAACGAAGTCCCTGTGTGAGCAAAATATGGACGTTGTCGGGATCGACAACATGTGCGATTATTACGACCCAACGCTGAAAAGGGCCAGGCTCAAGCAACTCAAGGATTTTTCCCGGTTCCATTTTTACGAGGCCGACATCTGTGACTATGCATTGCTGCATTCGCTTTTCCAAAAGCACCCGATTGCAAAAGTCTGCCATCTTGCAGCCCAGGCGGGAGTCCGCTATTCCTTGACACATCCGTTTGCATATCAAAAATCCAATAATGAAGGTTTTTTAAGCATTATTGAATGCGCACGCCACCATCATGTTGAAAATTTTGTGTATGCTTCCTCATCGTCCGTGTACGGAGCCAATACTAAAATGCCTTTTTCCGAATCCGACCGGGTCGACACCCCCCTTTCTCTCTACGCGGCAACCAAACGCTCCAATGAACTGGTGGCGCACTGTTACAGCCATTTGTATAAGCTCCCCTGTTCGGGGCTGAGGTTTTTTACCGTCTATGGACCGTGGGGAAGGCCTGATATGGCCTTATTTATATTCACCAAGGCAATTCTTGAGGGTCTGCCTATCGATGTTTATAATAACGGCAACATGCGAAGGAATTTCACGTATATTGACGATATAGTCAAGGGGATCCTTCTGACGCTTGATGTTCCGGCGGTGAACGAAATTTACAACATCGGCAATAGCCGCGCGGAAAACCTGCTCGATTTCATTCATGAAATCGAGAACAATTGCAATAAGAAAGCAGTCATGAATTTCCTGCCCATGCAGCCCGGAGACGTGCCGGAAACCGTGGCGGACGTCAAAAAGCTGCGGAAATTAGGGTATGATCCGGCCACGAACATTGACGAGGGTGTAAAAAAATTTGTTGAATGGTACAGGGAATATTATAGTGGAGCCCTTTAAATTTACTATTTTATCCAATTGAACGATTGCAATTCGTTTCAATTAAAACATAGTTGGGAACGGGTATGAAGAAAATTATTGTAACAGCCGTGGCGCTGTTTTTATGTTTCAGGCATGGGATTTGTCAACAAACCATCGATAGTGCGATGGCCAGGGAATATCTCAGGCAAAATGGTTATAATGTAAGCACTGCCCAATTACAAAACTTTGCTAAGAACCGAAGCGGCAAACCCGGTACAGTTTCTGCCGCTGATTCCATAAAAATAAAAGCGGACAGCGCTCTTGCGGCAAAAAAAGACACTTCAACCGAATTGTCCATCTATGAAAATATTATTAAGAATAATATTGTTGATCCGGACACGATTCTAAAAACGCTTGGCATCTTCGGACAGGATGTTTTTAAAAACTCAAAACCGACGACCTTTGCTCCGGAGGATTACCTTGCCACGCCCGCCGATTATACCATTGGAAGCGGCGATGAAATAAACATTCTTTTGTGGGGCAGGATCAACGAGGAATACCGGCTCAAGGTCGACCGCGACGGCAGAATAAACATCCCGCACCTTGGACCGATACCCGTCGCGGGATTGCCTTTTTCCGCGATGCAGAAAAATATCCTGGACCGGATGCAAAGCATCGAGGGCGTTCAGGCTTCGATTACCATGGGCGAATTGCGCAGCATTGGTGTCTTTATCGTGGGTGAGGTGCGGTCTCCGGGAATGTATACCGTAAGCGCCCTGTCAAACGTGACCAATGCCCTGTTTGCGGCGGGAGGCCCGAGCAAGCGCGGGTCTTTGCGCGACATCCAGCTTAAAAGGAACGGAAACCTGATCGCCACCATAGATTTTTATGATTTTTTATTATCAGGCAAGGACAATACCGGCATCAGGCTTAAATCGGGCGACGTCATCGTTGTTCCTATTGTAAAGAAAATGGCGGCCGTTGCCGGGAACGTGCGGAGGAGCGCGTTGTATGAAATAAAGCAGGCTTCATCGTTAAAAGACGTTATCGCGCTTGCGGGTGGGATCACGCCGGCAGCGTGGACCAACAGGATCCAGATAGAGCGGTTTCAGAACAACCAGTTCCAGACCGTGCTCGACGTCGAGTCCGATAAAAAAGAAAATATCCCCGACTTCCAGGTCCAGGACGGTGACATCGTTAAGGTTTTTCCCGTGGTCATAAAGAACGCCAACACCGTCTTTCTATCCGGAAACGTGTATCGGCCGGGTAAATACGAATTCAGAAAAGAAATGAAAGTTTCGGACCTGGTTCCTGATTATCAGGCCCTGCTTCCCGAAACGTATTTCGATTATGCCGTCATCCTGCGGGAGGAGCCGCCCAGTTTTTTAAGCAGGATCATTCCGTTTAATCTCAAAAAGGCCGTGGAAGACCACGCAAACGCCGATAATCTGCAACTGCAACCGCGGGACATGGTCATGATCTATTCACGGGACTATTTTGAGCCCGACCGGACCGTATTCATCGGCGGAGCGGTGACGACGCCGGGAAGACAAAAACTCCTTGAAAACATGAAAATCCGCGATCTTATCATCAAGGCCGGGGGCTTTCTCGAAAAAGCAAGCATGGAACGCGGGGAGCTCTATCGACGGGTATACAATAACGAAATCGTTTCCACCGAGAAACTGGAATTTAATGTTCATGGCGCGATGGAGGACGATCCTCAGAACAACCTGGCGCTTAAGAAATTCGATATGGTGTACATTCGCGATAAAAAAGGCTGGGAGGATGAAAAACATGTTCAATTAAAAGGCGAAATTGTGTATCCCGGCGACTACGTGCTGCTCAGCGGAGAGACTCTGGGCGATCTTATTGAACGCGCGGGCGGTTTCACCAAGGACGCGTACCTCCCGGCCGCGACCCTGACGCGGCCATCGGTAAAAGCGCTTGAACGAAAGCGCACCGATGAATATGTGAACCGGTTGCAAAGCGACGCCCTGACCGTATCAACCGAACTCATGGCAAAGGGCGAGCAACAGTCCGGCGATGTGCAGAACATGCTCCAGCAACAGCAATTTTTGATGAACAGGCTGCGGGACGCGGAATCCGCCGGACGCGTGGTTATTGACATGACAAATAAGGAGGCGTATCGTCATTTTGTCCTTGAAGACGGAGACAGCCTCTTCGTCCCCAATCAGGTGGGGACTATTTCGGTCATCGGTGAAGTGTATAATCCGGCCACGTTCAGGCTGGAATCCGGCATGAATCCGGCAAAGTATTATGTGGAAATGGCCGGGGGGCTGAAGGAGAATGCGGATGCGAAAAATATTTATATCATCAAGGCAAACGGCAGCGTCATCACCCGGAAAAATGCGGACATCATGGAATATGCGCTTGCTCCCGCTGACGCGGTAGTTGTACCGCAAAAGATCGAATTTAAAAACAACTTCAAAGTATTCATGGATTCGCTTACCGCAATCGTAGAGATATCAAGCCTGCTGCTGTCCGCGGCCACAATCCTGATCGCTCTTAAACATTAACCTGCCTGTGGGCCATCATTTTCAGGTTGGGCTTCCGTTCCTTTATTTTCAGACGCTTCCGGGCCCGAAGCGTCCTTAGGCGCCGCCGATTGGTCCAACGGATCCAAATCCGGCTGCTTTTCGCACAAGGCGATATCGACGACCTTGTCGTTCTCAGCCAGGCTTATGAGCCTCACACCCTGCGTATTACGGCCCACCACCGAAATCCTGCCGACGTCGCTGCGAATGATGATTCCGTTTTTCGAAATGAGCATGATATCGTACCGGTCGGTCACGCCCTTTAGTCCGACCACTTTACCGTTGCGCTCGGATTGTTTGATATTAATGATGCCCGAACCGCCGCGGTTGGTTTTTCGATAGTCGGCAACGGGCGTGCGTTTGCCGAAACCATTTTCGGTCACGGTAAGGACCTGTTGCGCCTCATCGACGATTATCATGCCCACGACCCGGTCGTCGGCGTGAAGTTTGATGCCGCGTACTCCCCTGGTGTTGCGCCCCAGTTCACGCGCTGCGCTCTCGTGGAACCGTATGGCCTGGCCTTCGCGCGTGCCGAGGATGACGTCGTTATCGCCATTTGTTAATTTGCATTCAATCATGACGTCGCCTTCGTCAAGGTTCACGGCGTTGATGCCGTCCCTCCGGACGTTCGCGTAGGCCATGAGCGGCTGTTTGTTGACAATGCCGCGGCCGGTCACGGTCACGATAAAATGGGATTCGTCGAATTCTTTTACGGGCACAAGGGCAGCGACGATTTCCTCGGGCCGAAGGCTTATAAGGTTGACGATGGGCTTGCCCCTCGACTGCCGGCCGGCCTCGGGCACCCTGTATACTTTGAGCCAGTGACATCTGCCGGTGTTCGTAAAGAAAAGAATATACGAATGCGCCGAGGCGACGAACAGGTGCTCCACGAAATCGTCTTCCTTGGAATCCATTCCCAGGACGCCGCGGCCGCCGCGCCCTTGTGTGCGGTACGTGGTCACCGCGGAGCGTTTGATATAACCGGCACGGGTCATGGTGATCACCATGTCTTCATTGGCTATAAGGTCTTCTATTTCAACGTCGCCGGAAGCTTCTATGATTTCGGTCCTTCGGTCGTCGCCGAAACGGCTCTTGAGCTCGGCAAGTTCGGTTTTAATGATCGCCATTCTTTTTTCACGCTGCGCAAGGATGCTTTCAAGTTCGGTGATTGTAAGGCGGAGCTGGGCAAGTTCGGTCTCGACCTTTTCCCGCTCTAATCCGGTCAAACGCGAAAGGCGCATTTCCAGGATCGCATGCGCCTGCAAGGGAGAGAGACCGAAGCGCTCCTGCAACTGCTTGCTGGCGTCCTCCACCGACGATGACGCTTTGATAAGCGCGATAATCGCGTCGATATTGTCGATGGCTATTTTCAGCCCTTCAAGGACGTGCGCCCGTTCTTTTGCTTTGTCAAGATCAAATTGGGTCCGCCGGGTCACCACCTCGTGGCGGTGTTCGATGAAATAAGTAATGAGTTCCTTGAGGTTCAACTGGCGCGGCTGTTTATGCACCAGGGCCAGATTATTGATGGCGAACGTGGTCTGGAGCTGGGAAAATTTATACAGCTGATTGAGTATGACGTCCGCGAACTCTTCTTTTCTGACGCCCACGACAATGCGCATGCCGCTGCGGTCGGATTCGTCGCGTAAAAATGATATGCCTTCAATTGTTTTTTCCCTGACCAGTTCGGCCATTTTTTCCAGCAAGGACGATTTATTGACCATATAGGGGATTTCGGTAATAACGATCTGTTCCCGCTCGCTGCTTAACTTTTCTATTTCCGCCCTGGCGCGGACAATGACCTTGCCGTTCCCCGTTTTATACGCTTCCAAAATACCGCTCCTGCCGTAAATTACGCCGCCGGTCGGGAAATCGGGCCCGGGAATTATTTTCGCAAGGTCAAGTATTGAAATATCGGGATTATCAATAGTGGCCAGGATGGCGTCAACGACCTCGTTCATGTTGTGCGGGGCCATATTCGTCGCCATTCCCACGGCGATTCCGGTGCTTCCATTAAGCAGAAGGAAGGGCGCTTTTGCCGGAAGCACCGATGGTTCCTTCATGGAATCATCGTAATTGGGAACAAAGTTTACCGTGTTCTTCTCCAGATCGGCAAGCATTTCCTCGGCAAGCGCGGTCATCCGGCATTCGGTATATCGGTAGGCAGCCGGAGGATCGCCGTCTATCGAACCGAAATTGCCCTGGCCGGAAACCATCGGATACCGCAAGGAAAAGTCCTGGGCCATCCGTACGAGGGTATCATAAATCGCGCTGTCTCCGTGCGGATGGTACTTTGCCATGACGTGCCCGACGACATTGGCGCACTTTTTCGTTGGTTTGTTATGGAGCAGCCCGATGTCCGACAAGCCGATCAGGACGCGCCGGTGGACGGGTTTAAGGCCGTCGCGAACATCGGGCAGGGCCCGCGCGGTGATCATGCTCATGGAATAATCGAGATATGATTTCCGCATCTCGTCTTCGATAAAAACCGATATCAGCTTTTCACCTTCAGTATGTATCGTATCCATAAAACATGCCTTTGCTGATAAATTACCGTTCCAGACTGGAAAGGTGCCGCAACTGCCAATGCGCGGTAGCGTCAAAATGCAGCGGCGTTATGGTTATATAATGGTTCATGAGCGCCCGGGAGTCGTATAAATCCGAACCTTCGATTTCTTTTTTTTCGCCGTAAACCATATAACCGTCCTGTGCGTTTTCAACTTTTATGAGTTCATACCGGTCGTCAAAGAACGCGAGACTTTGCCGGGTGACCTTTATCCCCTTGCACAGTTCGGGAGAGCATGATGGAAAATTGACATTATAATAAGTCTGATTGTTGTCGACGGAAGGCGAAGCGGCGGCCATGACAAGGTCCATTATATCAAGCGCTTTATGGGAGTAATCGATAAGGAATCCTTCGCCGCCGACGCACAGGGAAAACGCGAAACTTGGAATGCCCCAGAATGCGCCTTCTCGTGCGGCTGCAAGCGTACCCGAGTAAGATCCCGAAACACCCGAATTTTCACCGCTGTTTACGCCCGAAACGATGATGTCCGGTTTTTTCTTGAGAAGGTAGCTGATGGCAAATTTTACGCAATCCGACGGCGTGCCTGAAACCATATATCCATCCATGCACACTTCTTCGGGCAGCCGGGCAAAATTCAATGGTCTGTTAAAAGTAAAGGCATGACCGATGCCGCTCTGCTCGTTCCGCGGAGCGGCGACAATGACATCGTGCCGGGAAACAAGCGCCTCATACATGCGTTTGATTCCGGCCGACTGGTATCCGTCGTCGTTGGTGAGCAGAATACGCAGGCGTTTAGTCATGAAAAATGCATTTCCGAATGAAATTAACAATTATCAATCTTTTTCCCACGTTAAAATCCTGATAATCCTGTCTCGCCTGGTTATCCTGATCATATATCAAGGTTCTTGACTTTATAGGCATTTTCTTCAATAAACGTGCGTCGCGACGCCACGTCTTCGCCCATGAGCATCGAAAACACCTTGTCGGCCTCGACAAAATCCTCCAATTTTACCTGGAGCATGGTCCTGCTCGCCGGGTTCATCGTTGTTTCGGCGAGTTGATCCGGGTTCATTTCTCCAAGCCCCTTGTATCGCTGCACGGTGATGTTTTTCCTGTCACTCCACTCTGCAATCAGTTTTTCTTTTTCATCGTCCGAAAACAGATACCGCTCCTCCTTTCCTGCTTTAACTTTGTAAAGCGGGGGCTGGGCGATATAGACATAGCCCCGTTCCACGAGGCCGGGCATATGCCGGAAAAGAAACGTAAGCAAAAGCGTACGAATGTGCGATCCGTCGACGTCGGCGTCGGTCATGATGATGATTTTATGGTAACGAAGTTTGTCGATTGAAAACCCATCGTCTTCATCGGAGCTGCCGAAACCGGTGCCCAGTGCCTGGACCATGATCTGAATTTCTTCGTGTGAAATGATTTTATCGATGCGGGCCTTTTCGACATTAAGTATCTTTCCCTTGAGCGGCAGAATCGCCTGGAAAGTCCGGTCCCTGCCCATTTTAGCGCTTCCGCCGGCGCTGTCGCCTTCCACCAGAAAAACTTCGCATTTCGAGGGGTCCCGTTCAATGCAATCGGCGAGCTTTCCCGGTAGTCCGCCGCCGTCCATGAGGCTTTTCCGGCGGGCGAGCTGGCGGGCCTTGCGCGCGGCCTCCCGGGCAATCGCGGAATTAATGCATTTCTCCACGATTTTTTTCGCGATCAACGGGTTCTCTTCCAAAAACGCCCCAAGGAATTCAACCACTGCCATTTCAACGCTCCCCGCCACTTCGGAGTTGCCCAATTTGGCCTTGGTTTGCCCCTCGAATTGCGGGCTGGGAAGTTTAACGCTGACGACCGCGGTGAGGCCCTCGCGAAAGTCCTCGCCCTTTATTTCCATGGTATTGTTCTTAAGCAGATTATAATTGACAATATAGGTATTGATGGTCCTGGTCAGTCCTTTTTTATATCCCATCAGGTGCGTTCCGCCGTCGACGGTATTGATATTGTTTGCGAAAGAGAAAATATTTTCGGCATAGGAATCGTTATATTGCATTGCTATTTCAATCTCGATGCCGTCGCGCTCGGCGCGGAAATAAATGGGGTCGGGCTGAAGGGCCACGCGATTTTCGTCGAGAAACTTGATGTATGAAATTAGTCCGCCAGGATAATGGAATTCGTGTTTTTTATCTTCCGTCCGCTCGTCCTTAATGGTGATCGTAATGCCTTTATTTAAAAAAGCGAGCTCGCGCAGGCGTTTTGAGAGGACGTCAAAACTGACTTCCGTGGTCTCAAATATTTCCGGATCGGCCATAAAACGTATTTTTGTCCCCGTTTTTTCGGTAGCGCCGATGACTTTGATGTCGGACTCGGGGACGCCGTATTTGAACCTCATGAAATAAATTTTCCCGTTGCGGTATACTTCCGCTTCCAGCCAGACCGATAAGGCGTTAACGCAGGAAACCCCAACGCCATGCAGGCCGCCGGAAATTTTATAGGAGTTATTGTCGAATTTCCCGCCAGCGTGGAGCATGGTGAGGACAAGCTGCAACGCCGACATCTTTTCTTCTTCATGATAATCGACCGGAATACCCCGGCCATCGTCGATTACCGATACCGAATTGTCTTCGTGGATGACGACATCGATGGCTTTGCAGTAACCGGCGAGGGCCTCGTCGATCGAATTGTCAACCACCTCGTATACCAGATGGTGCAATCCGGTCGGGCCCGTGCTGCCGATGTACATCGCGGGACGCATTCTGACCGCATCGAGGCCTTTGAGGGCTTTGATGCTTTTTGCACTGTATTGGGTGTCATTCATGATCGGAAGTTCCTTAGTCAATAAAAAACAATGTCTTTAATCGTTGTGCACCCTGTTTCCAGGCGGATCTTTACCAGAAGTTGCTGTTTCATGAAAACGATTTCCTGCCGCCAGGGCGCCGATTCGACGCGAACATATAAGACGCCCTGATCCACCCGCGTGCATTCGGCAATGCCGCGTAGCGTCTCTCCAACAATGGACGGCCACGCACGAAGCACGCTTAATTCTTTGCAGATGGTGAGGTATCCTCGCTCGCTTAATACCGATTCAACGATCGTCCCGATTTTTTCCGGTGAACTTTGTCTGCTCATGTACACCATACCCGTCCGTTGGCAACGGTAAAATGCGGAATATCCTCGATGCACATGTCCCGATCGGAAGACGTTGCAAAAAAAATCTGCCCTTTGCCTTTTAAAAGCGGGAAAACCCGCGATGTCCTCTCCTTATCAAGGTAGTTGAGCGCATCATCGAAGAGAAAAAGCATGGTGTCTTTTTTATGGTTTTCCCCGTAGAGAATAGAACACATTCGCAGCGCCAGGGTAAGCGTGATACATTGACCCTGAGAGGCAAACATCCTTGCCGCTCTGCCCTCAACGCTTACCGCTACCTCGTCCCTATGGGGACCCACGGAAGAAAATCCGTGACAGATATCCTTTTTCTTGGCGTTTTTAATGCTCTTATAAAATACATTTTCCCAATCATTCAGAGTATCGGAATCGCACGCAACCGAGGGTTTATATTCGATGGAAGCCGATTCGCAATTTCCGCTGATTTCCCTGTAAAAATCGGCAAAGAAAGGTTTCATGAAGGAGATGATCTCCTGTCGTTTAAGAAAGATGACCGCCCCGCGTTCGGCCATCGACCCTTCATAAACGTCTATTTGCATATCGTCAACATGCAGGGCCAGCAGCGCGTTACGCTCGGCAAGGTTTTTTTTATAGAGAATCAGGTTTTTAAGGTATTCCGGGTCGATCTGACACATGATAATATCGATAAATGCGCGCCGCTCTTTTGGCAACCCGCGAATCAGATTGATGTCATCGGGACCGAACGGTATGACGGTGCCGTGGCCGAACCATTGCGACGCCGAAACAACAGGAACACCGTCGGCCTTCATACTTACTTTTTTATCATGCGAAAAACCAATTGACATCGGTTTCCGTATCAGCCCGTCAGGTGTTGAAAACACTCCTTCGATGAACCCGTAATCCGAGGAAAACCGGATCATTTCGTCACGAGTGGCCTGGCGTTGGGACCGCGCGGTGCAGAGGAAAAAAATCGACTCCAGAAGGTTGGTCTTTCCCGAACCGTTCAGTCCGTAAAAGAGCGCGCCTTTAGCGGAGAAATCCAGGGACACGGTCTTATAATTGCGAAAATTATCAAGTGTGAGGCGGGCAAGGTGCATTTTTTGCTTTTTAAACTTTTTGCATGGTATTGGACTATTTTCTAAAAATACATTATGCAAACGAAAAATTATTGAGCGCTATCAAATATTAACTTGACTTATAAAGCAGCAATTTCTTATTATAACAAGGTAGAGGAGGTAGAACATGGACGATGGAATAATCTATGTGACCAGGGAATGCCATGAAAAAATGTCCGGCGAATTGAATTATCTTGCTTCGGTAAAGCGCAAGGATATCGCCAGGCAAATCGCCGAGGCCCGCTCGCATGGCGATCTTGGCGAAAATGCGGAATACGATGCAGCCAAAGAGGCCCAAGTGTTCAATGAAATGAAAATCGCGGAGATGCAGGAGAAGATAAACCGGTGCCGGATCATTAATGAAAATACAATACCCCTTAATAAGGCGGTGCTGGGCACGACCGTATGGCTGAAGGATGTTGACACGGGGGAAGAACTGTCCTATGTCCTCGTTTCGGAACCCGAGGCCGACTCGGCGGAACACAAGATTTCAGTGTCTTCTCCGGTCGGCAAAGGCCTGCTCGGTCATAAGGTAAGCGATGTCGCCGACATAAAGGTGCCTGCAGGAATGCTGCGGTATAAAATTACTAAGATAGCGAGAACGAGATAAAGGCTGAAAAACATGCTTTGATTAAGCGTCAAACGCGGGCTTATTTTTTTGTCGGAACCACTTTCTCATCTCTTTGCTCACCGGTTTTCTTGTCCTTTCCAATGAGCTCCATGTAATTGACCTTTGGGAGTGTTAAGGTCTCCCTGCTGTTAATGAATATTCTTTCCAGGTATGCCGGCTGGCCGTTTACAGGGACCTCAGCCACGGACTTTCCATTTTTCAGATACACTTTGATCGTTCGCTCAGGAAATGACACCAGGTTCATTTTGAAAGCTTTTTTCCCGGGCTCTTGAATTACTTTGAAACCATAGGCCATTTTTTTTTCGACCATTGTCAACTCTTCATGCGTTGCACCGGTTGGGTCCTTTTCCCACATTATCCAATAGGCGTGTAAGGGGTTATGCATGTCAATAACGCTGTCTTTTGTTATATGGACCTCATAGTAGAGTTTGTTCTTATTAGCGCTGTGCTCGATCACAAAAAGAGGCTGGGCGGACTGTGCGGGACTTGCAGCCTTCAATAAAAGTAATACGATGATCGCACGGCATGATTTATTCATGGGCGTGGCTTGGCTGTTTTTTCCAATACTTGCGGAGATCGCCGGAAACGATCATCCACACGATTCCCGGAAAATGCCGGTTCATAAAATGAGTAAATTTATTCATAGCGCCGGGAATGATCGTGAATGTTCGGCGGGATATTCCTTTAAGCAAAGCCATTGAAACCACCTCGGGACTCACGACTTTGATGTTGCCCGACAGGACCCTGGTTTCCTGAGGCTTGATCCTGTTTTCTTCGTGCCACTGGGGCGTATCGGTATCAGGCGGGTAGATCACCGACACGCCAATGTTATAGGGAAGAAGTTCCTGGCGCAGGCACTCGGAGAACCCGACCACCGCAAATTTTGCCGGCCCATACGCGGAGTAACCGAACACGCCCATATATCCCACGACGGAAGAAACATTCGCGATGCTGCCGTGCTTCTGCTCGACAAAATAGGGTAAAAACGCCCGAACGGTGTTCACGGTCCCCATGTAATCGACGCTGATCATTGAATCCCAGATAGCATCGGGAATATCTTTTATATACCCTGGCCACGTAATACCTGCACAGTTGATGAGCACATCGATACGGCCGAGCCGCTTGACCGCCTCGGCGGCCCTCTCTTTAACCTGCGCCCGGTTTGCAACGTCCAGGGAAACGGAAATAATTTTCTGTCGGGAGTCCTTGACTTGAGAGCGTATTTCCCGCACGGTCTTTTCGAGCTTTTCCGCGTCGCGGGCGGCAATGCATACATCCGCTCCCCACTGCGCGAGCAAGAGCGCCGTAGACTTGCCGATTCCGCCTGACCCTCCGGTAATAAAAACCTTCTTTCCTTTATACCAGTCCATGGCGCCTCCTTTATATGATTATAATGTATAGTCGTATATCCTGTATGTTTTATAGATCCGGGCGCCGAGCTTGACAAGCACGTTGTTCATGGGAACGTTGGTTTCCAATATCTGCGACATCTCACAGCGCCAAATTCCCAATGCAAGGGCTTTGCGGTATGTCTCGTGGACAAAACACGTGTCGATTCCCATGTGCCGGTATTCTTTAATGACCCCCATGATCGTGAGCCTGATCATGTCTATTTTTCTTCTATACCACAGAAGTTTGATGATGCCAAAGGGCAACAGTCTGCCGTTTTTGATCCGTTTGAACGCTTGATTGATATCAGGAAGCGCCACGGAAACGCCGGCGATTTTACCGTCGACTTCGGCAATGAAAATCAAGTCAGGGACCGCGATCATTTTGAGATCTTTTGCAAGGTAGTGGAACTCATCATCGGTCATCGCCACGGCGCCCCAGTTTTTTTCCCATGCACTTGTGTAAACCTGATGGATTCTTTCCACTTCTTCGTCAAAGTGTTTCATGCTGATCGGCCGGATGGAAATATTATATCGTTTCTTTATAAGGTCAACACCTCTGGCCAGGCGCTCTGGAACCCTGCCATTGCGTTCCTCCATGTAATATGCGTACCAGTCTATTTCCTTTTTAAACCCAAAGGCCTCCACGAGCTTTTCATAATATGGAGGATTATGCGGCATCATGACGACCGGGGGTGTATCAAAACCGCTGATCAACAGACCGATCTCATCGTTTATATTCATGCTTATCGGGCCGCGCATGATCCGTAAGCCCTGCGAACGCAAAAATGACGCGGCATTATCGAAAAGAAGATCGGCAACCGCCTGGTCATCGATACACTCAAAAAGACCGAAAAAACCGGCGCCATCGTCATGGGTTTTAAGGTGGTTATGGTTGATAATGGCGCCGATGCGGCCCACAGGCCTGTTTTTTTCATCACACGCCATGAAGAATTTGACTTGCGCATACTTGAAAAAAGGGTTTTTTCGTGGGTTGAGAAAGTTCTTCCGGTCAATCAGCAGCGGTGAGACCCAGTTTTTATCATTCTTGTAAATTTTCCATTGGAACTTGATGAACCGGTCCATTTCCCTGGCGTTGCCGATTTCCTGGATTGATACATGCATACCAAAACACCTTGAAGCTTTGCTTCGGGAATATTCATTAGGTTAGTTACTGTGTCTGAATTATCTACGCGGCACGCGTAGATAATTCTTGACTATAGTAACTTGTCTGCCCTTAGGCAGATTAAAACGAATTTAATAAAATAATTAATATATAGTTGGATAAGGATATTCCGCGACTTTATTTTTTTTCCGGAAGTTGCATTAAGAAAAGTAATATCATCCATAGGTTGGCAAAACCGATGACAAAAGCAAAATAAATCATCGGATTGAACAGGCATGCGGCCAGTATTAAAAAGGATATATGCATTGAAGGCCCGATAACATTCCAGAGCACTGCTTTTAGAGCGCTGAAATGCCGCGGAAAATGCAATTTTTTATCGGGGTGCTTGGCACCGATTAATCCGGTTTGCAGGTTCAAATACCATACATACGTTTTAATAAGCGTCCGATCAAAGGCGTGCGCCTTTATTTGTTTCAGGCGGTCAAGCTCGCGAACAAATTGCTCCAGTTCAGTTCCGGTACTGATCGGTTCCGGTTTTTTCAGATTAAGATAACCATTGCGGTATTTGTCCGAAAAAACCGCGTGGGCCGCATGACTGACCACGGCGAGCAAAACCAGAATCCAGAGGTTGCAGGGAAGAACAACGGACTTGGCGAGCACGGCTTTTGTCAAACCAATGGCGAACCCCGTATACACCGCGGCGCTCGAGACATAATCGACAATACCATCGACGATGCGGCCGGTTAGGGTCCCGTTTTTCTTGATCCTGGCGATCATTCCATCGCAACAATCCAATATATTGGAAAGTCCGTATACTACTCCACCGATAAGAAAATGCAAAGGATCTCCGCCAGAGAAAAAAAACCCTGAGCCAATTCCGGTAACCATGGCCATGCAGCTTATCTGGTTCGGAGTGATTGGACAGGGCAGAGCAGCTTTGACTAATAAGAATGCGAGCGGCCTGTACAGGGCCAAATCAACCAACTCTTCGGCCCATGGGTTTTTAAGGGATTGCTTGAACTCGTTCAGGAGCACGTGCAGTTCCAGGTTAGAGGCGGGCAAAAATGTAAATCACGCGGACCATGAGATAGAGCGCGAATCCGCATAAAAAAATACCGAGGCCGTGTATCATTTTACTTATCAAGTCGATACGAAGCTTTGTCCGGTTACGTACAAGGAAATATGAAAAGGGGACGAACCAGACCAGTGTTCCCACCGCCACGCAGAATGCGTAGGCCAAACTGAAAAGCAACCCGAAAACAGATGAAGGCTTTTCAAAGTCCAAATTAGTTTTTGTCAATGATTTTCCCGGAGCTATAAACGCTTTCGGGGTTTTAATGCTGTGGATCATTTCTTTGGATGTGTTGCGGTCCTTTGCCATGTTGTTTATGGCGCCGACATTGTTACCCAGCATTTGGTCGAGGCCGCCGACGTTCAGGCCCAGGGACGCGACAAAAGATATGACGATAAAAGAAGAGGTAAGCCAGCCGATAAAAAGCGAGGGGTTCGAAGCATTGAGGAGCAGTCCGGTCCAGAACCCGCTTTTTTCCTGTTTTTTTAAAATACGCTTTAATCCGGTCTGCTTTATGTCCATATGCTCAAAATCAAACCGGGCCTTCACTATTTTCCAGCCCACGATAAAAAGAAAAATTGAACCGCAGAACAGGATATAGGGAATGCCTTCGGCAAAAATCCCTATCAGCCGGGTAAATCCGTGCACGGCGATAAAACATACGGTGAAATCGATGATCGAGGCCCCTAAAGCCGCCGTGAAGCAATAGCGCAGTTGGCCCCTGAGACCGTGGGACGTGATAAGAATACTGACAGGACCGGCAATCGGCATGGAAAAAAGTATGCCGACCACAAGGCCGACAGCGGAAATAGTGACAATGCTTTCTACCATTTTTTACCCGGGAAAACGATCCAAGAAAATAATTTATATGTGCAATATATATAGGTAACAATAAATAGAACAAGGTATTGAAGGAAAAAATGCCGCCGTGAAGCGAATACAATGCCACGCACCGCGGTTTTTGGGTTACATTAAATCCCGCGCAATGGCATCCGCAAAAAGCATCCCTTTTTCGGTCAAGGCCCAAAAAGGGCTTCGGAATGTCATGTATTTTTGCCGAACAAATTTATCCAGAAACGGTTTACGCGCGGTGGAACAAAAAGGCAGACCGATGGTTTCATGAAAGCGATCTTCATCGATTCCTTCAACTGTCCTGAGCTCGAGAAAAACCATTTCCCTCGACAGCGTTTCCACGTCTATCGTCTCGGAAAAATCAATCGGGAGTTTTCCGTGTTCAAGCAAAGAAATATACCGGAAGGTATCATTGACATTTGAAAAACGTAACGGCGGCAGATAAGAATGCGCCGACGGCCCCAACCCGATATACGGTGCGTGGCGCCAATATGCCATGTTGTGCCGGCAGCGATGGCCGGGGCAGGCAAAATTCGACACTTCATAGCGGGCAAAACCGTGTTCGCGTGTTGTATTAATAATAAGGTCGGCCATTCCTATGCTGGTATCCTCGTCCGGCAGGGGCAACAGCCCCCGGTGCCTTCCGAACATCGTCCGGTTGTTGACCGCAAGTTCGTAGAGGGAAAGATGGTTTGCAACAGCGTGTGAAAAAACGGTATTCAAGGATGTCTCAAGTGATTGCACCGTTTGCCCGGGCAATCCGTACATGAGATCAACGCCGATGGAGGAAAAACGCGCGAGCACGGGGTCGCTCATCACCTCGACGGCCCGCACGGCGGTGTGGGCGCGCCCCAAAACACGTAATTCCCTTTCGTTAAAAGACTGGACCCCGAAGGTCAGGCGCGTTGCCCCGAATGAGTCCCAGAGCTCGGCTTTTTCCCTGGAAAACGAGTCCGGATTGCATTCAATGCTCCATTCGCAATCATCGGTCAACGAAAGGCGCCTAATCAACCGGTCATGGATTTTGTTCCAGTGCGTAATCGAAAGGAGCGAAGGCGTTCCTCCGCCGAAAAACAGGGTCGCAATGGGAACGCCTTCAAGCCGGTATTCGTTTCTTGCAAGTTCCCATTCAACTGCGAGGGCATCGATGAATTTGTCAATAACGCGTCCATCGCCGTGTTCCGAGTAAAAATCGCAGTAGCGGCATTTTTTGATACAGAAAGGTATATGAATATAGAGCGAAAGGCAATTAGAAGGGGCCATGAATAGGCTATTACTTAAGTTCCCTTACGGTTTAATTTCGTAAAGCCTGTATGTTTTTGTCCGTTTCCCGCCGTTGGAGAGAATGGCCTTATTGACCTGTTTGTTATTTTCCGGGATCCAAGACAACTCCCCTCCGGTATATCCCATTTCTTTCGCGCTTTTAAACGATTCCACGTAGAGCAGTGTTTCAAGCCCCCTGCGCTGATATGCTTTGCGGACGCCCAAAAGCGCAAAACGTAAATTCTTAATTTTACGCGAATACCAGAAATATTTAAGCATGTCCTTGATTTTGATCCGGCCTTCAAAATGTTTAAAAACTTCGTTGTAGTCGGGAATAACAATTGAAAATGCCACGGGCTTGCCTTCCACTTCGACGAAATTAATCAGTTCCGGCTCGATCAATGGTTTGAATTTATCACTTAAATACAGCAAATCATTTTCATTTAATGAGGTAAATCCAACCGCCTGGCTGTGGGAGTCGTTAAAAATATTCATGATGTTCAGCAGATCTTTTCGAAAATGGTGCGCATGCATATGACGGATCCTGATTCCTTCTTTTTTACACGTATAGGCGGCCACTTTGGCCAGACGTTCGGAATACGGTCCCTGCACGTCAATCCAATATGCAAAAAAATCTTCGGCCTTTTTAAATCCGTACTGTTCCAGATATCCCTGATAATAGTCCGGATTATAGGGCATTAAAATCGCCGGCGAAAGATTAAACCCCTCGATCAGGCACCCCATGCCTTCCCAGGGCGAGAATGTCATGGGGCCCCGCATTACTTTGACGTTGCGGTCCTCAAGCCATTCCCGGGCCGCGTCCAGGAGTTTTGCGGCCGCATCAAAGTCCTTTTCCACTTCGAAAAACCCGAAAAAACCCGCTTTCTCCTTGTGAAATTGATTTGTGCGGTGATCGATGCCCGCGATAATGCGTCCAACAATCCGGTCACCGCGAAAAGCCAGGAACGCCTGCGCTTCCCCGTGCCGGTAAAAAAGGTTCTCTGTTTTGTCAAAAATTGATTCAACTTCGACGACCATCTGCGGGACCCAGTTTTTATCTTGACTATAGATAGTTCCCGGCACATTCAGGAATTCGGCCTGGCTGGGTCTTTCCTTTGAAGCAAATGAAACTGCCTTGATTTCCACCGGAGCGCCCGTTGCGTGCGCGCCGATAATATTCAGGGCCAGACCGACTTTTTTAAGTTTTTCAAGGGCAAAATCCAGTTCTTCGCGCTTGTGCGTCGCCGTATATGATGTGCGTACGCAGGCCATGCCTTTAGGAACCGCCGGCGAAACGACGGGGTTAACATAAACCCCTTCTTCTTCCAGCATTTTGGAAAGTTGAAAGGTCTTTAAATCATCGCCGATAATAATCGGTATGATCGCGGATTCGGTGTTCCATGTCCTAAATCCCATCCCGCGGATCGCTTTCAGCATGTACGCGACGTTTTCCCGCAGCCTCGTGAGCCGCTCGGGCTCCCGTTCAAGAACGTCCATGCACGCCAGAACCGCGGCAACCGCGGATGGCGGAGGCGCCGCCTGAAAAATAAAGGCCCGGGAATTATGTTTCAGGTAGGAAATGATTTTCGCTTCGCCGGCAACGAAACCGCCCAGACTGGCGAACGATTTTGAAAAAGTCCCCATGATCAGGTCAACTTCGTCGAGCACCCCCAATTCTTCGCACGTGCCGCGCCCATGTTTCCCCAGCACGCCCAGGCCATGCGCTTCATCCACCATCAGCCGGCAGCCGTACTTTTTAGCGAGCGGCACGATGTGCTTCAGATCGGCGCGATCGCCTTCCATGGAAAACACGCCGTCCACCACGATGAGTTTTCCAACGTCCTTGTCTTGTAAATTAATCAAATGCTCTTCCAGGTCTGCCATGTCATTGTGCCGGAATTTGATCAGTTTTCCGTAGGCAAGCCGGCAGCCGTCAAGGATGGACGCGTGATTGGTGCGGTCGCAAATCACCACGTCATGTTTTCCGACCAATGTTGAGATAATGCCCTGGTTTGTGGTAAACCCTGTTGTGAACACCAGGCAGTCTTCTTTCCCCATGAATTTCGCGAGCCGCGCTTCCAATTCGACATGCAGGTCGATTGTGCCGTTAAGAAAGCGGGAACCCGTGCAGCCGGTCCCGTACTTTTCAACCGCTTTAATCGCGGCCTCTTTCACATACGGGTGAGAAGTAAGTCCCAGGTAGTTATTGGAGCCGATCATGACCGTTTTCCTTCCGTTCATGATCGTGGTGGTATCGACCGCGGTTTCGTTCATGCGAAAATAGGGGTATAACCCTAGTTTCATGACTTCTTCGGGATCATTATACTCGTAAGCTTTTTTAAAAAGGTCCATGTAAGAATTCTCCCTCCAGAGAGGAAATTATTTCCAGTTTTTAACCAGGGTAATGGCATCACGCATTTTGTGCGGGTTTTTTATGCCGGGTTTGATTTCCACGCCGCTGTTGAATTCCACGGCATAGGGATGAACGGAGTCAAGCGCTTCACGTATATTTGTCGGGCCCAATCCGCCCGCCAGGATGATCGTGCCGAATTTCTGCATGGCATTGCTCGCGATAGACCAGTCGAACGTCCTTCCCGTTCCTCCGCGCTGTGAATCGCCCCACGTGTCCAGCAGATAGCCATTGACTTTATATTTCTCAAAACTTGACAGGTCAAAATCAGGCCCCACTGCAAAGGCCTTGATGAGCGTGACAGGAATTTCCCCGCAGATCGACGGCGGTTCGTTGCCGTGAAGTTGCACGGTGTCTATGCCCGTTTTATTGACTATGTTCATGATCGTTGCCGCGTCGTCATCAACAAAAACGCCCACTTTGGAAACAAACGGGGGCAGACGCCGGATTATTTCTCTGGCGTCAAGCGGGTTGATGCAACGCGGACTCTTCTGATAAAAAATAAAGCCTATGGCATCGGCCCCCAGACTTACCGCGACCTTCGCGTCTTCATATTGAGTTATGCCGCATATTTTAATTTTAACGGCCATTCAGGTCCTTTAATCGCTATTTCAACGGATCGATCAAAAAAATAAACGAGAAGATAAAAAAATACATTCTTTGGATCAGTTTCGCAAAGACTACCTTGGTTTTCCAACCAATGATCTAACCCACAAGGTAGATAAGGTTCTGCACGGGTAATTATCTGTATTAAGCGCCTGCCTACCGCCTGCCTGCCGAAGCGGCAGCGCAGGCAGGAAGCGATGGCGCAGGCAGGCGTATATAATTCGCCTACAGACAGTAAACGAAAAAAGATGCATTTTGTGACGTACATCACATATAGAATGCAATCGACCATTTATATTTTTAAAGTTGATGTGCTCTTAAATTTTGAAGGGGGATACTTTGCCAATGGAAATAGATAGAAAATCAAACGCAAATCCATTAAATCCTTCGGACATCGATTTCCCTCTTCTTGAAAAAACGATTGAAATCCTTATCATGCACGATGAGCCGGCTATTCTTGAATTGTATTCAGAATATTTGAGTCTTTACAAGCCGTACAATGTTATAACGGCCTCATGCTCTAAAGAAGCAAAGGCCATTTTATTATCCAACAACCGAATCCATGTTTGCATCATGGATTTAGGCTTAATGGACCTGAATAATGACGAATATTATTTTATAAAAGAATTCTCTTCAAAAACATCGTTTATTCTCGTGACCGGACGAGACTCCTTGGAGGCCGGATTCAAAGCCCATTGTTTAGGAGTTTGTGCCGTAATAAAGAAACCGGGCAATTTTGAAACTATTTCCATTATTAATAAAATTAATAATGCCTTTTTACAAAACATCTTTATGAAAAGTGCCAAAGAGAACTGTAAGCCGGTAATTCTCTGTACTATGTTTTTAAAGGCATTCGAATATTATTCTGGTCTCTACTGCAAAGAATTAAGATTGAAAAACGATCTAGAGGGAGTGCTGCTTAATGATTTCGAATAAAATGCGGCCTTTATATGAAATATGTTGCATTTTTAAACTGTAAGAGATGGGTTTGGCAAAAGCGCTTTCCTGGGTTTTTCCCGTGCATTTACTTTCAGGATGTTATAGGTGCATTGCCGTAAAGAAGACATCGATGTGATTTTCTGCACGGGATTATTCACATAAAAAACAGCGCTCTCCCAACTTCATATTGCAATGATTTTTTCCCGTCCATAAGCCCCGGCACCTTTAAATTATTATTAACTCCGAGGGATTTTTTCAAAGCTTAAGTCTTTGGCAATTCAATTTCTTAATACTATTTTATTTGACCTTTTTTGTCCGGAGGAAATTCAATTTTAAACGGGATAAAATCGCCTTTTGTGACGTGCGTCACTTTCTGAAAAAAACAATTGCATATTTTTTATTAACAATCATAGAAACATAGAAAATGGCGCCACATAAAAAATCCATATTGAATTTTTTAATTCCTTCGAACACGGATTTTTCCTTTTTTGAACGGTCCGTTGAAATCCTTGTCGTTGACGATGAGCCGACCATTCTTGAATTATATTCGGAATATTTGAGTCACTATAAACTGTATAATGTTTGCAAGGCCTCATGCGCCAAGGAGGCCGAGGTGATTTTATTATCCAATAAACGGATTCATGTTTGTATCATGGATTTGGGCTTAACGGACCTTAATAACGATGAATACTATTTGGTAAAAGAATTCTCTCCAAAAACATCATTTATCGTGGCAACGGGAAGGGACTCATTGGAGGCTGGATTCAAGGCCCATTGTTTAGGGGTTTGCGCCGCGATAAAAAAACCCCTCGATTTTGAAAACCTTTCGGTCCTCAACGAAATTAATAGCGCATTTTTGCAAAGCATCTTTAAAAAAGGAACAAAAGATACCTACAAGCCGGTAATAGTAGACGCCATAGAAGTGCTGATCAGCAACAAACCAACCGAAATGAAATTCTGGCTTGAAATGTTAAATGTCAATGAGCGGTATCTCAGAAGGGTCTGGGTGGAATGTTTCGGATACCAGCCGCGATATTTGATAATCCTTTATAATATGTTTTTAACGGCGTTTGAATATTATTCCGGCGTCTATTCCAAAAAATTGAGATTGAAAAATCATTCCCCGGGCATAATGCCGCATGATTTTGATTATGTAAATCAGCGATTCAAAGCCATGTATCAAAAACATCAAAAAGAAATCGATAGAATTTTAAGAAACTAAGGTTTTCCCCCTTTTTTGCAAAGAATTTTAACCGCCTAACTAAAAACGGGCCTTTTTGTCCTTTTTTTTGTATTGAATCCTCAATTATTTATAACGTTTCTTGAATTTTATCACGTCTTTTTTTTCTGAAAGCCGGATAACGCTTTGAAAGGAGGGAAAAGCGTTTTTAGGTTATGGTAAATTAATTAAAAAGATTATGATAAAATAAGGTGAAAAGTAAGGATTTTTCAAACAATAAACAGAGATTAATTTTTATTTAAAATTATCAACAAATCAAAAAGGAGTGTATGATGAAATCGATATCTCTTAAAAAGATCATGTGCGTTTGCGTCGCGGCATTGTTTGTTTTTAATTTCCCGGCTTCGGCGCAATGGACAAGAAATACGTCTAATCCCGCTTTTACCTACTTATCGAATACAGGAGATTTATTGGCAATTGGAAGCACGAGCAGGCCCACGCTTGGTAAAATTCAATTAAATTGCGGGACCAGTAATTCCACCGGCTTAAGCCTTTATGCTGGTTCGGGGACCGATTATAGACTGTATCTGGAATCAAACGGTTCGGGGGATTATAATTTTCATATTGCGCCTGTAGGCGTGGATGCGAATGGATTGACCATTACTAAAGCGGGAAATGTTAATATAGGAAACTCAACGACCAACACTTACAAATTGAATGTGAACGGTACGATTGCGGCGAAGGAAGTCAGGGTAACGACACAGAATTGGAGCGATTTTGTTTTTGAAAAAGGCTATAATCTAAAACCCTTGAATGAAGTCGACACCTATATCAAGGAAAACAAGCACCTTGAAAATATTCCAACGGAAGCGCAGGTAAAGGCGGATGGTATCCCCGTTGGAGAGATGCAGGCAAAATTGCTTGAAAAAATAGAAGAGCTCACGTTATATACAGTGGAACTGAACAAAAAAACCATGGCGTTGAACAAAAAAGTCGATGAGTTGACAGTGGAGAACGTGGAATTGAACAAAAAGATCAACGGCAAGTAGCAGGCCGAAAAAAGAGTAAAACCATGAAACTGTCGATTCACCCGTCGATTTAAAAAAGGAATAAACTTATGAAATCTAAATATTTATTTGGATTGCTTGGGGTGTTGATGTGCGGCTTTTACGTTGCCGCGCAGCAGCCCGATATAAGCGATCCGCTTTCCCAGCAGCCCATGACGGTTGTTGAGCGCCAATTGTTGAAAATGGCCGATTTGTCGGATGTCCAACAAATGTATGATACATTAAAGACCGAAAATGAACGCCGCAATTTTATCCATGCATTACGGTTGTATTTTACAACGAAAAACATAACCTCGATTCCGCCATGGGTCGAGAATGCAGTGCTTACCGAACTTACAAGCCAAAATGCTTTTGATGTCGCCGAAGCCGTAAAAACCGCGGGGACGCTAAAGATCAATTGCGGTGCGGCGCTCATGGATCTTTACAGGGCCGTGCCTGCCAGATACGGAAGCAATGAAGAACTGTTAAAAAGCTATGTCATCCGTTCCCTGAGCCGTATAGGCGATCCGGGGAACCATCAATTTTTCTACGAAGTGCTTACGACGGACCGTATGCCGCTGCTTAGCGCGCAGTTTGATGCTCTGCTTGATGCTATTGATGAAAACAGAAAGATCGATTCAAAAAGCATCGCTTTTGATACTAAACTCGCGGAATATTCGGCAAAACTCAGTTCTTTTAAGACAAGAATAGATGAAAGCAAGAATCCCGGAGACTTTGGTAAAAGGGCCGGTGAAATGTTAAAGAAAATCCAACACTTACGTGATGGAATCGCCAAGGATCAGGCTCCGTTGCTTAAAGGAGGGGTAAAATAATGAAAAAGTTAATAATTCTACTGACAAGCATCATTTTTGCAATTGCCATTCAGGATGGTTATTCAAAAATTCTTGTAATTTGTGATCGATCTAATGCCGAGGAGATTCAAGTTCAATTGAATCAATACATAAACGATATAATAAATTTCGATAATAAACATGTGGAATATCTTGCTTATTCCGGTGTTTCAGGAACCAATATCACCCAGTGTATGGATTTGAGAAGTTATATTGAAGCATCTTATTCCAGCGGAATATCCAGCAATGATCCACTTGAAGGTGCAGTACTAATTGGAAATCTTCCAGTACCGCAGTATGAGTATACTACTTCAAACGGTAGCATCTCGTATTGGCCCTTTGATTATTATTATTTGGACATTTGGAATACACAATCAATGCCCCCCGCGGTTTATTCAAATCACGGTATGCCTCAACCTTTCAGTGAGGATCCCAATAATCCTGGCTATTTTAACAAAACCTACACCGGAGGAGACAATATTTATGACATATGGATATCACGGATTTACGGGCCCCAGTTATCCTTAGATGGCCATCTTAGAAGTTCAGCTCAGGGTGGGAACCCGAATACGGTTTTGGATGAATCTGGAATATATCAGGAATATCTTAACCGGTTGCATCAACGCTATACTGCGCCCGCCACGGCGCCGTACAGAGGATTTGCAATGGGAGGAACATTGGATGATATTAGCGTGTCTGAACTAGGTATGTCTTCATTACCGCTTCCCATGTATGTGGAATTTAATAGTAGTTCTTTAATCAATACAGGTGAAGCGAGTCCCTTTAATTGGATGTCTCAGCTTCAGGCCGGGCCTAAGGGTGAAACCAATTATGGCGCATATAACGGAACCATCTTTCCTAACCAGCGTAACGCAAGAAATTGCCAGTATTCTCAACTAAAAGATGCGCGCACTATTGCTCCATATAGCGGCAGAACCTATTCAAATCTTGACAATAACGGATGGGAATGGGCGGGTATTTTCGGGCATTCAAGTCCTACAGGCACCTGTTTCCTTGCAGTATCTAGCGGTCCTAATTTTAATGGAGGTTTTGGGGTAGGCACGCTAGGGCCTTTTTGGGGAAATACCTCTACCACTTATACCAATAATCCTATTGGTTATGTTCCAACGGACGGAACCAATCCTTCCGGGTATTATTATCATTATGATGTTAATGGTATTGCAACGGACCCATTTAGCTGGGGGGTTTGGAGGGCCAAATATGCGGAATTCAGATATATAATAAAATCCTCCGGAACCTATACAATTTGCTTAAATTATAATGCTCTTGGGACCAATTGCAATGATGGCCAGGTAAATCTTTATGTGGTTCCCGTTAATACTTCCAACGGACAAATTAATGGTACGTGTTCAATTAATCAAACTTATTCAATGGGCTACGGCTCAACACCTAACATGCTTAATATGGAAACACATTCGAATCCATATGGTGGTAGTGGCAATTGGGAGGAAATTTTTACTAATGTGCAGCTTAGTGCCCCAGGGAATATGGCCATTATAGAAATTTTCTCTAATGGGCAAAGCGGGGACGTGCCCGCTGACGCGGTTAGATTTATTTCGCCCTCAGTAGATTATAAAGTGGACAATGCGGCCCCTACTACCATCCCGGTCGGGCCCGGTGGAGGCGCAATATATTCGACGCAGGGGTTCTTTACGGACGATTGGATTGAAAGAAGCTTTTTAAGCATGCAGGATGAAGACGGCACGAACCACAATAAATTTTCCAAGACGCCTTTTTTTCTTACCAATGCATGTGAAATCAACGATTTCATTTACATAAACCCAACTATGGACAATATGGGGAACCTTTATGCGTTAGGCCATAACGGGCTTATTTGCTTAGGTACCTCAGATTGCAATTGGACGAATTGGGATTATTCAACATTTTTAGGTGCTATAGCCGCCGGGAATGACTTTGGTCAGAGCTTTTTGACCCAGGCGAATATTCATGTTTTTCCTCAGCGGTATGACCCTAATGGTGATCCGAGGGGGGACGGATTGTATTGTCTTTTAGGATCGGGAACGCTTCGCGCGCAACCGTATATCCAGTATGGATCATTGATAGAGCAAAATCTGACCGTTTCATCAGCGGTAACCATAAACAGCGCGAATCCGGTCCTAATCCAGGGTGTGACGGTTTCCGCTTCGGGCGGTAATTATACGGTAAATTCCACGGTAACAACCTCGCCTCCGCAGCAATGCGGTCATTCCGAAGTCGTGATCCGGGGCGAGACTGTGTTTACAAAAGGATGTACGGCGGATATCAAGGCAAATTAGTTTGTATTTAGGCCGTCATTTCGAGAGGGGTTCGCGGTATAACGGGCCCCTCTTTTTTTTATGCCGCCGATAGGCACTTTAATTCATTAATCAGCTCAGCGGGCTCTTTGCTTCGCATAAGTGACTCACCGACCAACAGCCCCCGAACGCCTGCTTTTTGTAAAGTTTTTGCCTGCTCGACGCTTTGGATTCCGCTTTCGGAAATTACGACAATATCTTTGGGAATATGCTGGACAATTGCAAGCGTGGTGGCGATGTTCGTTTCGAATGTCATGAGGTCCCTGTTATTAATGCCGATGCATCGCGGGGCCGGGGAAAGCATAAGCACGCGCTCGCACTCCTGCATGGAATGGATTTCGATGAGCGGGTCAAGCCCGAGTTCAAGGGCGGCGCTGTAAAGTTCTTCCATTTGTCCCTTGGCGAGGACCGCGGCAATTAGAAGCATGGCGTCTGCATTGTATACCGCGCTCTGCTGCACCTGCCGGGGATCGATGATGAAGTCCTTGCGCAGAACCGGGAGCGATGCGGCCTCCCTGACCATGGTAAGGTACGAAAGCGATCCCTGGAAATATTTCTCGTCGGTCAATACCGATAGCGCCGAGGCTCCGCCCTTTTCATACTTTCTGGCGATTATTTCAGGATCGAAATCAGCGGTAATAACGCCTTTCGACGGGGACGCTTTCTTGACTTCGGCAATAATGCCGAGACCTTGCGCTTGTGCAATGGCATCAATAAAAGGTCGCTTTTCGGAGGTCCGTCCGCCACGGATTGATGTGTCCCTCTGCAGGCGGCGGACTTCTTCCTTTTTTGTGGCGACAATATCGTCCAGAATAGTTGGCATGGCGTTATGTAGTAGAAAGGAAGTTCTTTAACAGCGTTTTTCCCGATTGGGTGAGGATGGATTCGGGATGGAACTGCACCCCCTCGATCGGATATTTTTTATGCCGCACGCCCATGATAATACCGTCGCTCGTTTGCGCGGTTATTTCAAGGCACTCCGGACATGATGAGCGTTCGATGATAAGGCTGTGGTACCTCGTTGCGACAAAAGGATTAGGCAGTCCCAAATAAATTTTTTTGCCGTCGTGATGTATTTCGGAAACCTTTCCATGCATCGGATACGGCGCGCGCACGACGTTGCCGCCGAAGGCGTAACCGATAGACTGGTGGCCAAGACATACCCCTAAAAGCGGTATTGTCGGCCCAAGCTGTTTGACGGCCTCAACGGAAATCCCGGCTTCCTTGGGCGTGCAGGGGCCGGGAGAAATAACGATGGCCTGGGGCTTAAGGCCGTGAATTTCACCCACGGTGATTTTGTCGTTCCGAAAAACACGCACATCGTCGTGCAACTCACCCAAATACTGCACTAAATTAAACGTAAACGAGTCGTAATTATCGATCATGATTATCATAATTGATTTTTATTCTCTTCCGATTATGGCGCCCGCTTCGCGCAGCGCGGTAAGGATGGCCTTGGCCTTATGCACGGTTTCGTCATACTCCGTTGAAGGGACCGAATCCGCGACAATGCCCGCGCCCGCCTGAATTTGCGCCTTTTTTCCATCATAGAGAAGCGTCCGAATCACGATGCAGGAATCGAGGTTCCCGTTAAAATCGATGTAGCCGAGCGTGCCGCCGTAGATGCCCCGGCGAACGCTTTCCAATTCGTCGATGATTTCCATGGAGCGGATTTTCGGCGCACCCGTGAGCGTTCCCGCCGGGAACCCGGAAAACAGCGCGTCGAGCGCGTCGAATGGTTTGCGAAGCCTGCCGCTTATGTTCGAAACCATGTGCATCACGTGGGAATATTTCTCGATGTGCATCATGTCTTCGACCTTGACGCTGCCATATTCGCAGACCCGGCCCAAATCGTTTCTGCCAAGGTCGACCAGCATGATATGTTCCGCCAGTTCCTTGGGATCGGCTTTCAGTTCTTTTTCAAGCGCTTCGTCCTCACGGCCGTTTTTCCCCCGCGGCCGCGTTCCGGCAATGGGCCTGATCTCGGCTTTCCCGTTTTCAACCCGCACCAGCATTTCGGGCGACGCGCCGATGATCTGCGCGCCGCTGCACGACAGGTAAAACATATAGGGCGAGGGATTGATCGTACGCAACACCCGGTACAAATCGAACGGGGCGGCCTCGACCGCAACGGTAAAGCGCTGCGAAAGCAGCACTTGAAAAATGTCGCCCGCCTTGATGAATTCTTTGCATTTATTAACGGCCGTTTCGTAGGCCTCGCGGGTAAAATTCGAAATTACGTCTCCGGTTTTACGGATCGACAGCGAACTCGAAGCGAGCCGCACCGCGAGCTTGTCTTCTAAGTTACCCAGGCGAAAACAGGCCTCCTTGTAAGCTTGGTCGAGCGAAGAGGTCTCCTCCTTGAAAATCGTCGTTATCAGCAATATTTTATGTTCCCTGTTGTCAAAAGCGACGATGTCGGAATAGAACCCGAAAAATATCTCGTCGGCGAGGGCGTCGTCCTTGGGGTTTTTATCGGGAATTTTTTCGCTGAGCCGCACCGCGTCGTAGGTAATGTACCCCACGGCCCCGCCGCACAATGGCGGCAGGCCTTCGGCGTACGCCTGGCGGTATTTGGCAAGGAGTTCCCGCAGTTTTTTCAAAGGACCGCCGCTGCCCGTTTCATTTAATTTCCCCGAAATTTCCCAGGATGCGCCCGTGCTTTTAAAGGTCAAAAACGGGTTCCCGCCGATGAAGGAATACCGGGCGACCGTGTCGCCGCCGCTAACGCTTTCCAGCAGGAAACTATACGGCGCGTCGGAAAAAAGTTTTTTCCAAACCGTTACCGGCGTTTCGGTATCGGCCAGTATGCGGCTGCACACGGGCAAAACATTGCCGGAACCGGCATGCGCTCTTAGGCGGTCTACGTCGGGAAAAATCATGGTTCGTTCGTTTCTTTTATTCTAACGCTGATAGATTTTTTTCCAGTTTTTCAAGATTTTTCAGAAGCCCCGATAATTTTTCTTTTTCTTTTTCAACGACGTCCGCGGGAGCTTTATCAACGAAGTTCGGGCTGGCCAAACGGGCCTGCGTTCCTTCGCACAGCTTTTTAACGCGGCTGATTTCTTTTTCCAACCGTTGCCGCTCAACGCCTTTGTCAATAAGGCCTTCAAGGACGAGATAGACCTGATTGCCCAGAATCACGCTTTGGCCGGCGAGCGCGGGCTTCGCGATATTTCGGCCGACATCGGTTTTGGTAAGTCGCGCAAACATGTTGATCATGCCGATATGGGCCGCAAGCATATGCTCTTCGGTTTCGGAAGCGGGTATGATGACCGCGCGGGCTTTTTTATCGGGAGGTATGTTGTTTTCCGCGCGGATCGTACGCAATGCCACAATGACGTCCTTAAGCAGCGCAAAATCTTTTTCAGCGGCCTCGTCGATGAACGACCCCATGAATACGGGAAACGCGGCCGTCATTATCGTTTCGCTGTCGAGGAGCAACGGGAAATCGATGGCGCCGCGAAGGTGACTCCAAATTTCCTCGGTGATGAAGGGCATGATCGGGTGCAGCAGCTTGAGGATCGAGCCGAGAACATAGCTGCACAGAACAAGGGCGTTTGTTTTACGTCGCGGATCATCGCTCCGGTACAGGTCCGCCTTTTTTATTTCGATGTACCAATCGCAGAAATCGTGCCAGGTAAAGTCATAGAGCGTATGGGCCGTTTCGTTGGTGCGAAACGTCGAAAGCGACGTTGAAACGTCCCGAATGGTTTTGTTGAGCCGCGACAGCACCCATTTGTCCTCAAAAGACAACGAGCCGATGGCGGGCAACGACTCGAAACAGGGCCTGCCGGGAATGTTATCCAATAAAAAGCGCGAAGCGTTCCACAGCTTGTTGGCAAAGTTCCTGCCGACATCGAACGTGTCCTTGCTCAAATAAACATCCGCGCCCTGGGCGGTAATGTTGATCAGGGAAAAACGCAACGCGTCGGCCCCGTACTGGGAAATGATTTCGAGCGGATCGATGGCGTTGCCCAGCGATTTGCTCATCTTGCGGCCCGACTTGTCGCGTACCGTTGCGGTCAGGATGACATCGGTAAACGGAAGCTTTCCCGTAAAATGCAGGCCGGCCATGATCATCCTGGCGACCCAGAAAAAAATGATTTCCGGCGCGGTGACCAGGGTATCGGTTGGATAGAATTTCTTCATGAGGCCGGTGTCCTGGGGCCAGCCCATGGTTGAAAACGGCCACAGCCACGATGAAAACCATGTGTCAAGCACGTCTTCGTCCTGGGCTATAGACGCGCTTTTGCACGATGGGCAGAACTCGGGGTCTTGTTCGGCGACGATGACCTGGCCGCAGGGTTTGCAATACCACACCGGAATGCGGTGTCCCCACCAGATCTGCCTTGAAATGCACCAGTCACGGATATTTTCCATCCAGTCGATATATGTTTTTTTCCAGCGCTGGGGGAAAAAGCGGACCCGGTCTTCCCGCGCGGCAACAAGCGCCGCTTGGGCAAGCGGCTTCATTTTAACGAACCACTGGTTTGAGTACCGGGGTTCAACCACCGTATGGCACCGGTAGCAGTGCCCCACCGCATGAATATGGTCTTCGATTTTTTCAAGCAGTCCCAGCGCCTCCATGTCTTCAACCACGGCCGTGCGGCATGCAAAACGGTCCATGCCGATATATTTTTCCGGAATCGGGCCGCGCATGCGCCCGGTCCCGTCAATGACCTCTATAGGCTCCATGGCGTGGCGCCTGCCCATCTGGAAGTCGTTGGGATCGTGCGCGGGCGTGACCTTCACCGCGCCCGTTCCGAACTTCCGGTCGACGAAATCGTCGGCGATAACGGGGATTTCGCGATTGACAAGGGGAAGCATAAGCGGCGTTCCCACTATCGACGCATATCGTTCGTCGGAGGGATTGACCGCCACCGCGGTGTCGCCGAGCATGGTTTCGGGCCGGGTTGTGGCAACGCTTATGGACCCGTGCCCGTTTTTATAGGGGTATTTGAAATGATAAAGCTTGCCCTGCACTTCTTTGTGCTCGGCCTCCTCGTCCGACAGCGCGGTCTGGCAGCGCGGGCACCAGTTGATGATGTATTTCCCCCGGTAAATGAGTCCTTCGTTGTAAAGTTGGACGAACACCTTGCGCACGGCCCTGGACAGGCCCTCGTCCATGGTAAAGCGTTCCCGGTCCCAATCGCAGGAGCTGCCGAGTTTTTTAAGCTGGCTCGAAATAATCGAGTGGGACTGCTCTTTCCATTTCCACACCTCCGCGATAAACGCCTCGCGGCCTACGTCATGACGGCTTTTATGCTGCTCCCTTGATATTTTTTTTTCCACCACGTTTTGCGTCGCTATGCCC
>Ga0182027_10001161_pt1 | contig 44175 bp, 40 predicted proteins | sample 712E1DmetaG_FD_121300 | JGI IMG/M metagenome (GOLD analysis project Ga0182027, IMG submission 121300) | Permafrost microbial communities from Stordalen Mire, Sweden - 712E1D metaG (Illumina Assembly) | ecosystem: Environmental > Terrestrial > Soil > Wetlands > Permafrost | place: Sweden...
AGAAGAAAGGGAAGAAACGGCGCTCGCGGCGCAAGCGCCCTACCGCCCCGACCTCAGAGTCGGGGTAAATTTGGCGTGTTGCATGATGGGGAATCGGGGTATCCGCCATCGAAAAAAGCTAGACAGGTGATATGGGACTGTGTATATTCGGCGCGGTTTGGTTGTTGCTCTTTGATATAGGGGAGCAGAAACGGATTAACGCTCAACGTTAAACGTTTAACACTCAACGTCCAAGGGGGAGGCGAGCGAAGGGACGAAAGGCAAAGCGGCGACAAGTCGCCGCACTCCACAGGGGGAAGCGACTATCGGCTGGGACCGGTTCGATGGGCTCAGGGCAGGCCCTTCGACTCCGCTCAGGACAAGCCGTTCGCCCCACAATACAGCCCCCGGCCGGTCCGCGTACACGGTACGCGGCTACAATTCGGGGAGCGCGAGGGCAGGCCCTTCGACGCCGCTCAGGACAAGCCGTTCGCCCCACAATACAGCCCCCGGCCGGTCCGCGTACACGGTACGCGGCTACAATTCGGGGAGCGCGAGGGCAGGCCCTTCGACGCCGCTCAGGGCAGAGGGGGGGGCGCCCCATATATGTAAAATTACCAAACGAAGCCAATTTTCCGGAGTGTTGGACGGTGTGGATTGGCTTGATGGACAAGGCGTTAGCAGCCCGAGTGTGCCAATTTGTCACTTGGCTTCGTTTGTCTAAAAATGGCTTCGTTTGGCGGTGCTGACGGCCATTCGCGCCGCTTCGTGTCGGACTATTATTGCGAAACGAACCCAAAGCGAACACGAAATGCAGGAATAGGGAACACGTAACGCCTGAAACTGATCAAAAACGCTCAGAAATCGACGGCGCGGTTTGGATCGCCATTGGACGTGGCCATCAGGGAAGAGGCCGTCCTACCGGATTTATGAAACATTCCGGTGAGTTGCCGCGTCTTAGTTGGTAGAGAAAGAAGGTGGAGACGATATGAGACGAGCGTATCTCGGTGTGTTGCTCGCGGTGGTCTTGCCTGCGATCTCCGTGTATGGGCAGGGGACAAGGGGCGGCGAGGCGCGGGGCGGTGAAGGAGGCGGTGGCGGGCACGGCGCTTCCGTGTCACACCACGGTTACTCTGGCCACGCGGAGGTTGCCGGTCATCCGGGTTTTGGTGGACGAGGGGCGTTCACGCATGGCGGCGGTTTCCATGGCGGTTATCACGGGGTTTACGGAAGGGGCTATGGACACGGCTATCATTACAGGCACGGACGCGGCGGTGCGGTGATTGTATACGGATACGGATACCCGTATTACTATCCGTACTACGGTTCCCCGTATTACTCCGTCCCGACGTATGGGTATTACACTACCCAGCCGGATGACACATACGTTGTCCAGCCGGGTTACTCGTCCGGCCCGCCGCCTGACTCATCGGACGACAACAGTTCGCAGACCGCCACTTACACGGCACAGGACGCACAGGGGTATTACCAGGTTGGCGACCAGTGGGGCGCGGGCATGAAACAATACAAGCTGACCATGAACCAACTGGTTACGTACCTGCAATCGTATATTGTTGATGCGTCACCGGCCCAACAGGACGCGTTTCGCAGCGGGTTCATCGCCAGCACGATCCCCAATGGAGCCGCGACGTTTGACCAGGCGATGCAACAGGCTGTTCCGCAGAATTGATCGCTGCGGGGAGCGGGAACGAACGTGGAGTTCATGCTGTGGATGGCACGGGCGAGGAGAACATCCGGGGAGAGTTTTGTCGCTTGAGGTAACGGACGGCTCCGCGTAGCATGTGGCCTCCATGGGTCGCACCAACAACCAGCACGGTTTGATGCAAGGAGCCCGAGTGTATTTGTCCGGGCCGATGGATTTCGTGGCGTCACGGGCTGCGGAAAGGAAATTCGGCTGGCGCAACCGGGTCGGCGAATTCCTCGAAACGATGGGCGTGACGGTGTTCGACCCGTGGTTCAAGCCCGACGTGCGCGGCCTGTACGAGTATGGCCGCGAGGACGTCAAGAGCGGCGAGCGGATCAAGACGCGCTGGACGTACGAGCCGGGTGGCAAAGCCGCGGAGTCGCGGTCGTGGTGCGCGGGCCAGTTTTGGGAGACACTGCACATCGACCTGCGGATGGTCGACACAAGCGATTTCACGATTTCGTATTGTCCGACGAACATCTACAGCGTCGGCACGCCGCACGAAATCATTACGGCGACGCTGCAACACAAGCCGGTGTTGTTCGTGAGCCCACCGATCAATTTCCCCACACTCCACGAGTTGCGCGATCATCTGAAGGACGATCCACGGGGCGCGGAATTGTTGGCGCGGTTGGAGAAGGAGATCCCGATTCGCGAGAATCCGCGAGGCATTCCGAGCCTGTGGTACATCCCATTGGTGGGCAGTGAGAATTTCTTCGATGGGTTTGGGTTTGCCGCGTACCGGAAGAAGCTGGGGTGGAAAGACGCGATCGCCGTGGATGAGCACGAGCGCCGTCATAAACCGCGGCGGCCGCTGTTGCCATTTCTGGAGAGGCTCAACCGCGAGTTGCCCAAGAAATGGGACCGCAAACAGCGCCAGTTCGTTCCCGACGATGACTGGCTGCTCTGGGATTTCAAACGGGGCAAGAAACGCGGCGAACATCTCAGGGGAGTGCGGCGGTAGCATGGCCACCCTCGAACAAGAATTGCGTGACGCGCTGACGAGATTCGTGCGAGCGGTCGCGGAGAAGGACAGGGAGGCCGTTGCGACAGCACTGGCTCGCGTGACGGAATTGCAGCAGCGACTTGGTCCCGATGCTTCGCCGATGTTGCGGCATTATCTGGAGCGGCGGAGTTATCAGAAGGCGCTGGACCACCTGAATTCGGGCCGGCCGGAGACGGAAGCGCCGTCGCGCGGACATAGCGCAGGGGCGCATGGGGAAACGGGTTTGTCTTGAGGAGCGCCAAGACATCGGGTTGACCGAAAAGGAGCTTCTCGCAGAAACTGAGAGACCATTGACTCGGCTCAGTCCTTGGACGCGCGACGCGCAGGGCTGATGCGTCAAGCACTTCCCGAATCGCCGACGGCGTTACTGGCTTGCTTGTTCATTGGCGGTAATGAAGTAGAAGCCGGACGCAGCGTCATTTACAAATGCGCGGTTTGTTTGTAATCATTGGTGGCGGCATGAAATCGCACGAATTGTTGCACGAGGTTTTCCAGACCCATAACCCGAAACACATCGCCGACCAGATGGGCCTGTCGGTTTCCATGGTCTACAAATGGGCCGAGCCGCCCGAGCAGGGGAGCGGGGCGACAAACCCGCTGGACCGTGTGGCATCGTTGGTGGACGCGGCGGACGATACCCGGATGGTGGAGCGGATTTGCGCGCATGCCAACGGGTTTTTCATCAGGAACCCATGAGCGCCGCTGAAGTCAATGTGAATCAGATTGACTGGTCGACGTGGAAACCGACCGAGTACGCGAACCTTTGTTTCGTGATACGGGATGGACAAATCCTGTTGATTCGCAAGAAGCGGGGACTGGGCGCGGGCAAAATCAACGGCCCTGGTGGGAGACTTGAGAAAGGGGAGACGGCACTCGAGTCGGCGATTCGTGAAACTCAGGAGGAACTTGGCGTCACGCCCACGGATCTGGAGCACATCGGCGAACTGTTCTTTCAGTTTCTCGACGGGTACAAGCTGCACGTTGCGGTTTTTGCGGCAGGGGGGTGTGATGGGGAACTTCGCGAAACGGACGAAGCAACTCCGATTTGGACCAAAATTGACCAGATTCCGTATCATGACATGTGGGAGGATGACGCCTACTGGTTGCCGTTGTTGCTGAAGCGGAAGAAGTTTTGCGGCTATTTCGTATTCGATGGCGAAAAGCTGTTGAGCTACACACTCAATTCCTAGCTCATTCTTTGCGGGTGGTAACCCCTCTTGCGCACTAGGTTACCACTATATTGCGAATTGGAAACAACGCGCAAGATCCACACCATCAATTGGTTACATCATGATTTTGCGAAAACTGGCCGAAAATAGCTTGTTTTCAATTGAACAACTGATATAACCGAGGTGTCTGATTGAATACAAAATGATGAAAGCTCGACAGAAAACTATGAAAAAGACCCGTCGGTCGTCACCGTTGCGACGTCTAGCGCGGGTGGTGCGTCCCGTGAAGGAACCCACTTTGCTGGAGAAAATTGCGCAAGTGACTGATGAATTGCAGCTTTTGCGCAGCCGACTGGCCAATGCTGGGGACGATCTGCCGACAGTCGGCACGCATCGGATAGCGTCGTTGGAGACGGAATTGGAGCGGCTCTGGGAGTTGCGGCGGAAGGAACAAGCCGCGCCACTTAGAGGAACAGCTCTGACGGAGGAAGAAGAGAAGGTATTGGCGTTCCCCAGCGGAAGCCGGTCACGCGCATAATCACGCAACGGTCTTACGACAAATTCAGTGAGCAGGGTGTTCAACCGCCCTGCTCACTTTTCTTTGGACACGAAGCCAGAAGCCATCGGTATCGGTGTACGCATACCGCTGGGCAACGCGCCGTTGGTTTTCTCGACCCGACATCGGGACCCAATTTTCTTTGCCATCGCTGTCTGGGGCACGTATTCTAGCGCGCTCGGTATGGCAACTCAGACCAAGAACATCACCCGTCTTCTGACGATCATGGCGCGGCTGCGCGGTCCAGGCGGTTGTCCATGGGACCGCGAGCAAACCCACCAATCCATCCGCCACAACCTCATCGAGGAATGTTACGAAGCGATCGACGCCCTCGATGAAAAGAAGATGGACGCGTTCCGCGATGAACTCGGTGATCTGTTGCTACAGGTTGTCTTCCACGCGCAAATGGCCAGCGAGGAGGGGACGTTTGATTTCGATGCCGTGGCGAAATCCATCAGCGACAAGCTGGTGCATCGTCATCCACATGTCTTCGGTAAAGCGAAGGCCCGCAACAGCGCCGAAGTGCTTCAGCAATGGGAGGCGATCAAGAAATCCGAAAAAGGCGCCAGCAGCATTGTCCATCTGGAAGATTTGCCGAAACATCTGCCCGCGTTGTTGAAAGCCGACAAGGTCCAACGCAAAGTCGCCCGGGTCGGATTCGACTGGAAACACGTCAATGATGTTGTCGCCAAGGTCGAGGAAGAAGTCCGCGAACTCAAAGGCGCGCTTGCATCGAAGAGCCGCAAACAATTCGAAGAAGAAGTCGGCGACCTGCTGTTTGCGGTCGTGAATCTGGCGCGGTTCGAGGATCTGCAGGCGGAAGAACTCCTGAACCGCAGCATTGCCAAGTTCGTGAACCGGTTCCAGCGGATCGAGAAAGCCGTCCACGCCAGCGGTCGCCGCCTCGAAGATTGTACTCTCAAAGAACTCGACGCCTTGTGGGAGTCGGCAAAGCACAAAGAGCGATCACGCGCCCGTAAAACCCGTAAGCGCACGACATCACACAAATAAACGGGTCGGTCGTACTGCCGTGCCTGTTCTGCGGCAATCTGATCACGCTGTTTGGTGGCAGAGCTTGCAGAAGTCGGGGATTGCCTGGATACCCTTGCGGTGCATGGCGCGGACTTTCTCAAGCCGTTCGAGACGCCAGGCTTGTTGGATGTCCATATCGTGGAGGTCGGCAATCCATTCCTGTCCGGTGACGAGATACTGATACCCGCAGAGGGGCGCCATCCCGTTCCAGCGAATATAAAACTCGCGACGGATGTCGCGGCAACGGCGTCGATGGGATGAACCGCAGGCGTTCACCGGCCCGTGAGGCACGAACGGGTTAAACATAACCGTATCCGCGACCTGAAGCCACGATCTCCTGAACTCGGCAATTTGAGTGTCGCTTTCATGCGGAAAAATGACATGTCTGACTTCGATCAGTGGCGTCTGGCAACGCAGTTTCTTGCGCGCATTAACAAAGGCCTGAACAGCCGCCCGGAGTCGATCATACTCTCCACCGGCGCGAATCTGTTCGTACGATTTGGCATCCAGTCCATCCACGGAAACGATCAAGTGCGGGATTTTCCACTCCCGCAACAGTTCTTCGTGCGGAATTTGATGAAGCAATGTGCCGTTCGTATAGAAAGAGCTCCGAGTTCTCCGATCCCGGAATGTTGTCACGAGCTTCTTGCAATCCGGATGCAGGGCCGGCTCGCCCAACCCGCCCAGCTTGACTGCGCACGTCGGATGCCGGCCGATCTCGGCGGCGATTTTTTCCAGAAGCTTGCCATCCATCATGCCGACGGGGCGGTTCATCTCGTTCCGGTGGCAGTGGCGACAAGCGAGATTACACTCATTCGTGAGCTCCAGAGTGATCCGAGGGGGAAACGCTGGCAGGGGAAAGAGATAGGGCATTTTGAATTGCAGCCACTCGCAGAATTCTCCGGGCGAGCGGACACGCCGCAATTCCGTCAGGTAATGGGGGATCGACTTGAAAATCTGTCGCGACCGGCTCGACCGGTACGTGCTGCCTGAAACGATACCCTTGTTCGACATCGTTACCTACCTGCGTGGGAAGAGACTCAGCCTTGTCCTGGCAAGAACTTTGTCACCCTCCGTGAATCACAGTCCTCAGTTTGTATCTGTACAGGATACGGGGACATGGAGGCAAGCGACAGATGGCAGGGGATGACGATGGAGTTGCCCGTTACGGGAAATCAACGGGCTTTCTGAGTTGCCCTGGAAGTTGTCCGCTGTCACACGGCGCAATGGTCGTGCTCGCAGGCGCACAATTCGACCGTGCAGGTCCGTGAAGCGCAGGTCTCACTGCAGAACACCAGATTGTCCCGCCGCACACCGCCGGTCGCGGCCACCGTACACTGGCAGCTCGCGCACGCACACTTGATTCGAGGTGATCGCTTGACCGCTGATTTGGCTTTCGAGGTTTGTTTCATATGCCTCCTTTGCTCGTTGCGCTGAAGATAAGCCCGGAAGAGTGCGTTGGCAAATTGCCTCACGAAGAGAATCTACGCGGCAGCGACGCCGCGATAGATGCGGGGGACGCGCGCGGTCTTGGTGATGCCACAGAGCACTTCCCACGGGATCGTGTCCTCCCAGCGTGCCACGTCGCTGGCCGTGATGCGCGCGTCGCCCTGTTGACCGATGAACACCACCTCATCGCCACACTGCACGTGGGTTTCCCGCGTCACGTCCACCATGATCTGGTCCATCGTCACCCGACCGACCACGGGACAACGCCTTCCGCCAATGAGCACTTCCGCTTTGTTGGACAAATGACGGCTGAATCCGTCGGCGTAACCCGCGGTGACGGTGGCGATTCGCATTGTTTTTTTGGCCTTGAACGTCTGGCCGTAGCTGACGGTGCGGCCGGCGGCGACGCCTTTGACGTACGCCACCCGCGCCTTGAACGAGAGGACGGGGCGAAACTCACCAAAGGGCGCCTTCGTCGGACAAATCCCATAGAGCAGGAGCCCCGGCCTGACCATGGTGAGGTGAGACTTGGGCAATCGCAGTACCGCCGCGCTGTTCGCGGTGTGGAGCAAGGGGATTGTGACTCCTTTGCTCGCGAGTTTTTGGACGACCTTCTGGAAAAGACCCAACTCGCGACGGGTCTCATCGAGATTTTCGTCTGCCGATGGGAAATGCGTGTACAACCCCGTGATGCGCACGTGCCGCAGCGCCGTGATCTGCAAAATGGTTTTGACGGCTTCTTCATGCCAGAAGCCGACGCGCCCCATGCCGGTATCGATTTCGATGTGCACGTTCACTGCCTTGCCGCGTCGACGGGCTTCCTCTTCGAAGAGCTGCGCCTCATCGACAGTCGAGATCGTGGGTGTGATGTTTTGCTCGACCATCTTCGCCACTTCAAACGGCAGCGCCGAGCCGAACAACAGAATCGGCCAGCCGGTTCCGCCGATTTGCCGCAGCAGCAACGCTTCGGACAGATTGGCGACGGCGAACGCGTCGACGCCGCACTGCATGAGGGTGCTCCCGACCTGCGCCAGGCCGTGGCCGTAGGCGTCGGCTTTCACTACCGCCATCAGTTTCACGGTTGGCCCGATGCGGCGGCGGATCGCGGCGACGTTGTGCCGAAGCGCGTCGAGATCAACCTCCACCCAGCAGCGGTAATACGATTGCGGAACCATATAATCCGTAGCAGTGTACCAAAACTCCGGCAGCGGTGGCGACTGTGCTTCTACTTCGAGTCGGTCTTCGTGCCGGAAAAACCAAGCGGCATGGTGGAATCCCATAGATGCGTGTTCGGCGGCGGCGTAGACCACACGTCGGGCGCGGGTTTGGCGGCGGATGGCGACGTGCTGCCAGCCGTGGTGGTCTTTCCCCAGGCAGACGATGGCGCCGCATTTGTTTGCGTCCACAACGACGATTGTTTCGAACCAGAACCAACGGGTTCGCCGTTCGCGGGCGCTTTCAGCTTGTTGGTTTCGACCACGCCGAGCACTGGCAATTGCGGTACGCTTTGCGCCGGCGGCGCCGGTGCCTGCGGCGTAATGGCGGTCGGCACAGGAGATGGCGTAGCAACGTTGTCCGGGGACGGGACGTTCAACGTGGGCGAAACCGGCGGTCGCGCAACGCTGGTCGGAGGAAGCACGTCCTTCGGGGCCGTTTGCGAATAGGCGAGAGGCGCAACATCTGTGCTCAGCAGGACCCCCACCAAAATCCCGGCCCGGAGAGCGACGCGAGCGTCATAAACCCCCGAAACGAAGCCAATTTTGGCAAAACAAAGCCATGTGACAAAATGGCACACTTTGACTACTAACATCTTGTCCCTCAATGTAATCCACATCCTACAACACCCCGGAAAATTGGCTTCGTTTGGTAATTTTCATGTTTTACGCAGTCCTCGCCCCCCGCCGCGCGTAGTTGCCGAAGTGTCCATACTGTAGCGGCGGTCTATGACCGCCGAGCCGTTGCTTTCCAGATTGTGCCTGTCCACTCCCACTTGCCCGTGCTTCGTGCCATTCGTGTCCGATTCGTGGCACGCTGTGCCCACGCCCCCCCGGTGCCATCACGACCTGAACCCCAATACCAATAAAACACCGATGCATACACAACCGTATATCATATTGCGATGGATTGTCAACTCCAAACGCCCCACCACGTCCCGCGCCAGGGACGGCTAACTTCACCCCGATTCCGAGGCCTGCCCCGACTCCAAAGTCGGGGTCGCTGGCCGTTCCCGTCCACAGTAGGCGCCGTGGCCCATCGCGCCGCCTTTGATACAGCATATGCGTGCTCACAGGCCGGGCTAACCGAACTCGCCGCGCTGCATTACGAGAAGCTTGTGGAGATGGACGGAAAGTATGCCTACGCACAGAATAATCTGGGAGTTGCGTTCGGGGTACTAGGCGCACCTACACTCGCCGTGAACTACTACAAGAAAGCCATTGCCCTAGCTTGGGTAGCGCGCTGCTGATTTCCACGCTGCGGATCCCCACGCGATACGCGGTGCTACCATGTATCACTGCTGGAGCTCGACGGTTCCGACAGCCTCGGTCGCACTGCTCGCCGAACCCATGCGTTGCATCGCGTTGATATACCGTCGCTGTCTGAACAGGTTGGCCACGACGCGGCCCAGGACGTTGAGCGATTCCTTCTGCTTCGGGGTGAGTTCGCGCGGCTTCTGATCGATGACGCATAACATACCCAGCGCGTGGCCCTCGGGCGTTCGCACCGGCGCGCCCGCGTAGAAACGGATATGCGGCGCCGTTGTCACGAGCGGGTTGTCGGCGAACCGTCGGTCTTCCAAAGCGTCTTTGACCTCGAAGACGTCGGATTGCAAAATCGCATGGGCGCAAAACGCAATGTCTCGCGGGGTTTCAACCGTAGGGAGGCCGATTTTCGATTTGAACCATTGCCGATCTTTGTCCACGAGTGAAATCAATGCGATGGGCGTGTCACAAACCTGCGAGGCCAGCAGCGTCAAGTCGTCGAAAACCTCCTCGGCCGCCGTGTCGAGGATTTCATACCAATAAAGGGCTTTGAGGCGTTCTTTCTCGTTCGCTGGAATCGGCGCTTTCATGTCAGCGATCCTCTTTTCATGCGATTATGGCAACCACGCGGTCGATCAGAATTCCACCAGCCGTATTTCGAGCACATCCAATGCCAGAAGCCGACGACGCCGGCCTCGCCCAGGCCACGATCAACCATGCCGTCGTCGAAGGCAAACGCGAACACCACCATCCGGGAAATCCATCCCGTGATGAAGCCGGGTATCCCACTGGCGAACGGTTTTACGACCAATTTGGTGAGATCGCCCGGTCGCACAGGCTCATGGCGATGGTCCCGTTGTGTGCGTGTTCTTGACATACACCATCGTTGCGGGCACAAGTCCTGCTCTTTTTTGACCAGCTTATGATCACCGCGATGCATGTCATTGCGGGTGAGCGTGATCTGGGAGGACCAATGTGAATACTCATGTGATGGCCGGCAGCGGTAACTTCGCGTTTCCCGTCGAATGGACGAACGCGGTGTTGATCCTCGCGCTCATGAGCATCTGCATGATCCTGGCGCTGTTTGCGTACCTCAACCACCGCACCAGGCGACCGTATTTCAGCCTGTGGATTGTCTCGTGGACGGCCTACGCCGGGTATCTGGCGGCGGCGATCGGCTTGCAGGAATCGCCGGAGTTTCCCGTTCTGGTCATGATGCGCCGCTGCTGCATCGGACTGAGCGCCGTGTACATGTTCTATGGCAGCTTTTACCTCGCCGGTCGTCCGCGCAGCTTGCGGGAACTCAAGTTCGCGACAGGGATGCTCGTCGTGTGGAGCGCGGTCGCGGCGTTCGTTGTGCGCGACCGATTTTGGATCACGATGCCGGTCTTCGCGCTGCTGGCCGCCGCGGGAATCTACACCGGCATCGCGTACCTGCTCCGCCGGAAGACGTACCACGGCGCCACGATTCTTGGCATCGGGTTTCTGCTGTGGGGCGCGCACCTGATCGCCTTTCCCTACGCGGAAGGCTCACAGCCCCTGACCACTCTCGAGTACTTCTTGACCGCGGTGCTGACCATCATGATCGTGATCGGCATGATCGTGGAACGGGAGGTGACGATTGCCGAGCAATGCTACCGGGTCCTGTTCGATTCGGCCTCCGACGCCATCTTCGTGATCGACCTGGTCCAGTATCGCGTCATGGAAGCCAACACCTCCGCGCTGCGCCTGACCAAACGCTCGGTGCTGGACGTCGTCGGACGACCGTTTGTCGAACTGTGTCCGTCGCTCCAAACCGTCAAGACGGCCGCGTTGCAGATGGACGGCATCAAGTTGTTCAACGCCGTGTTCCGTCCGTTCACCGAAGTCCCCATTGTCAAGGGCGATGGAACGACGGTGAACTGTGAAGGCGACGCCACGCTGGTGCAGTGGCGTCAGCGCCCGGCCCTGCAGGTCAACCTGATGGACGTCAGCGAACGCAAGAAAATTGGCGAGCAGTTGCGTCGCGCAGAAAAGCTGTCGGCGCTGGGGCAATTGATCGCCGGCGTTGCCCATGAGTTGAACAATCCGCTGGCGGTCGTCATCGGTTACTCGCAGCTCCTGGCCGAAAAGAGCGGTTTGGACAAGGAAACCGTCGATAACATCCAGCGTATCCATCACGAGAGCGCGCGCGCGTCGCGCATCGTTCGTGACCTGCTGTCGTTCGCCCGTCCGTCCGAACCCCAGAAGAAAGCGGTGAACATCAATCGTCTCGTCGCCAGCGTGCTGGAGACGCAAGAGGCGAACCTTCAGGCGGCGGGAATTCAACTGGAACAACGGCTCGCCAGCGACTTGTCCACGACGATGGCCGATCCCGGCCAGATCGAACAGGTCCTCGTCAACCTGATCGGCAACGCAATTCACGTGCTCGGCGAACGGCCTGATCCCCGCGTCTTGACCATCCGCACGGAAGAGGCCGGCAACTACATCCGGATGATCGTGGCGGACAACGGCCCCGGCATTCCCCGGGACATCATCGGCCGGATCTTCGATCCGTTCTTCACAACGAAGCCGCTCGGCAAGGGAACGGGTTTGGGTCTCACGATTTCCAACACCATCGTTCAGGAACACCGCGGCAGGATTCTGGCCGAGAATCAGCCGGCCGGTGGCGCCAAATTTACCGTGGACCTGCCCATCGTCCAATGCGTCGTCACCCCGACAGCGGATCGGCTCCCACCCAAAATCAAACAGCCGGCCGCGGGGGCCGCCAAGCGGACCGTTCTGGTCGTCGACGATGAACCGAACATCGTGGACCTGTTGAAAATGGTCCTGACTCAAGACGGCTACGAGGTGGCCACCGCCACCAACGGCCAGGAAGCCCTCGAGCGCATTGCCGCCCGATCGTACGACTTGATCCTCTCCGATATGCGCATGCCCGGCATGGATGGCCGGGAGTTTTTCGAGACCGTGAAAAAACGGAACCCGGCGTTGGCCCACCGCATTGTGTTCGTGACCGGCGATACCGTCAGCCCGGACACACAGGCGTTCTTCAACGACACGGGGAACCGTTGGCTGAGCAAGCCGTTCAGCATCGCGCAGGTCGAGGATACGGCGAACGAAGTTCTCGAGAAGGAGGCCGTCCCGGTCTAGACCGGCCCCGGCCGAAGCGGACTAATTTACCAATGGTAATCGACCCCATTTAGCAGCGGATTGCTCTTCTGCCAAGGGGTGGGTTGACCGGCGGGCGAGTTTGTCGGGGAAGTCGAAAGGGTTACCGCGCCAACAGCCGGCGCAGCCTCGTTGGTGGGGGACAGGCTGAGCGGGGAAGCGGCAATGGCATTGAGCTTCTGTTGCGACCCGCCGGGGGCCGACGCGATTGATTTGGTGAGCAATTCCTGGGTCGTCGGTATCTTCAATGCCGTCGCGCGCGCCGGCGGAATCGTCGCCGACGAAGCGGGCGGCGGCGCCGTTGCCGATGGAATTACCACCTCCGCGGGACGGGGCGCGGCGATGGTGGGTTGCGCCGGCTCCACGGCCACGGCTGGCTGGGAAACGGGCACCGGGACCGCAACGGGTATATTCGTGATTGCCAAACCACCCGGATTCGCCGTCGTTCCGACTTGCCCCCAGACAACTGCGGGAGCCAGAATCACCGACGCCAAAATACCGACGTGCTGTCGTGCCGCCGTCATTGTCTCGTGTGAACTTACTGGAGAACACCGAATGTGTCCAGTTTTCGTCGGGGATTACTCGTCGTTGCCGCCACCGAAGCCGAAATAGTTGCGGGACTTGATGATGTCGCGGACGGCGGCCGGGACCATGGTTTCCCACTCGGAATCGCCGGTGCGGATCTTCTCCAGCAACTCGGCGTACTTGATGTCGAGATAGTTGGTATTGACGCCCTGCAAATCCTCGATGAGACGGTTGGCCCAGAGGTGGGCGAGGATATGCCGCATATTGTCGGGCACGGGAATGTTCTCGGTGGTGATGAGCTGGTCGTTCGCTTCCTTGCGCGGGTAGACGTAGAGCCGGACCGGTCCCGAGAAAAGCCGTCCCAACGCTTCGAGGAGGCCGCCCGGCAACGCAGCGTAATAGCGTGGTTCGAGCAGTTCCTGCAACGTGGGCATTCCGATGGCGAGGCCGATCATGTCTTTGGTGGCGCGCCGCAAGTATTCGACCATCCGGAAAAACTCGCCGTGGCTGGTGATGAGGACCGTCTTGCCGATGGTGCGCAACGTATCGACGCGCGCCAGAAAATCCGCGGGCTGGACGTTGACGCTCTGGAGCAGGTTGTGCATGGCGATTTCCATGAGCACGACTGCGTCCTGGTTCTCCGGCGCAGCCGCCATGAACTGCCGCCGCGCGCATTCGAGCATATCGAGGTGCAGGTTGTTTACCGGCCGGAATGTGCCCCGCTCGACGAGCACGGGCTTCTTGTAGAGGACCTCGGAAGGTTGCGCGACCTCGCCATCGACGGTAAACATCACCGCCTCGGTCAATCCGTGCTCGACCAGTTGCAGGCTCATCAGGCGGTTATCGACCCTGGCAAAGCCCGGTCCCGAGAACTTGATCATGTCCACTTCGATGCGGCTCTTGGTGAGTTGATCCAGCAGGGACGTGATCAGGTACCGCGGATTCTCGAAGTGGAACAGCGCGCCGTAGATAAGGTTGACGCCGATGGTGCCGAGGGCTTCCTGCTCGCGCATGTTTTCCTCGTCCAACAGGTGGACGTGGATCATGGCCTGCGACGGTTCGGAGCGCGGGCGGCACTGAAATTTGATGCCCAACCAGCCATTGGAATCATCGCGCCGTGAGTAACTGCGGGCCGCAACTGTGTTGGCGAAGGCGAAGAAACTCGTTTCCGCGCCGCGCGACGCGTCGAGCCGCTCGATCAGCAGATTGTACTCGTAATCGAGCATTTGTTGGAGCCGCTGCCGGCTCACGTAGCGGTCGCTGGAGCCGTAAATGACATCGCTGACCGTTTTGTCGTAAGCGGAGATGGTTTTGGCGACCGTGCCCGCCGCGCCGCCGACCCGGAAAAACCACCGCGCGACCTCCTGGCCCGCGCCGATTTCCGCGAATGTGCCGTACTTCGTGGAGTCGATATTGATCTGAAACGCCTTCTGGCCCGTATCGGTAACGTGATCCGTGGGGTCAGGATTCGCCGACCATTGTGGAATTGGTTTTGGGTTGGGTTCTGTCATGTTCCAATTTTCCTGTACTGCGGAGCGCGCAAATAAATTGGCTCGGGATTCTCATCCCCACGATTACCATCGTCTCGAAAGCGGTGAAAAGCCAGCGAGCCCACCGTCGCAGCGCCGGGAAACACCGGCGCTTCGGCAATGGATGCGAAACCGCCAAAGAGCGACGCCAGGTCACTCTTGTATCGTTCGATTTCGGAACCGACAAACCAGATCGGTTGATGAATCTCGTCGGCGAGGGCTTCGAGCGTGGCGATCCGGCAGTCCTTCACGCGGCGGCCCGTGTGATCGTACAGCGCGAAATAAATTTCGTCCCGGCGGGCGTCGCCCAACACGCACATCTGCGGGCAATCACGGGGCATCTTCGGCAGGGCGGTCAATGCCAGCGCATCATAGCTGCTGGCACCCTTGATCGGCAGCTTTCGCGGCAGGGCGATGCCCTTGGCCGCCGCAATACCGGCGCGAATCCCCGTAAACGAACCCGGTCCCAGTCCGACGGCGAGCAACCCGATGTCCGCCGCGGTGAGCCGGTGTTCCGTGAGCAGCCTGGCCGCCGCGTCAAAAAGATTTTGACCGGCCTGGGAGCGGTCGAAGGCAACCTCGGCCAGCGGTTTGTCGTCACGCAACAGCGCCACGGTGCCACGCGGTGTCGAGGTGTCAATGGCCAGCGTGATCATGCGACCTCGATGCGGCGCACGTTGTTGTCGGACGCGGTGATGCGGATGCGTATTGCCGTTGCAGGCAAGAGCGATTCAATCTTTTCCGACCATTCGATGGCCGTCGCGCCGGGACCATTCAAGTACTCTTCGATGCCGATGGCCAACGCCTGCTCCGGGCTGTCGAGGCGATACAGATCGACGTGGAACAGAGGAAGACGCCCGCCCGTGTATTCGTGCACGAGAGTAAACGTCGGGCTCGTCACCTCCTGCGTGATGCCCAGCCCGCGGGCGATGCCTTTGACGAGCGCGGTTTTTCCCGCGCCGAGATCGCCAAACAACGCGACCACGTCGCCGCGCTGGAGTTCGCGGCCCAGTCGTTCCCCGAAGCGCAGCGTCTCCTCGAAGCTGTGTGTGTCAACTGGCTGCGAAGTGATCATAACCCGAGGCGGTGAGAGGTTGTCGGGAGCCGTCCCGCTGGATGAGCGCCACTTTGTGTTTGGAGTTCACGACGCGGCCGATCTCGGTCAGTTCCGTGCGGAATCGGCGCGCCCATTTCTGGCGGAGCGCGGTCACATGCCGTGGATCGAGGGTGAACAGCAGCTCGAAGTCCTCGCCGTCGTGGAGCGCGGCAGACAGATTGCCGCGAGCCGCCCGAGAGATGGGGATTTCGGCGGCGTGAATTTCGAAGCCGATCCCGCGCGGGCTGGCTTCCGCCATGCGGTGCAGATCGCTGGACAATCCGTCGCTCAGGTCGATCATCGCATGGACGGGAAAATGGGCGACCAGCCACCGTGCTTCGCAAATCCGCGGGGTGAAGGAGAGATGTTTGCCGCGCAGGGAGCCGCCGAGTGTGCCCGTCACCAGGATCGAGTCCCCGACCTTCGCGCCGCCGCGCAACGTGATTCGCGATCTCTCGACCTCACCGACCAGCGCGACCACGACGAACTGTTCGTGTCGGACGCGGGTCGTGTCGCCGCCGACAATCTGGCAGCCGAATGCTTTCGCGGCCGCCTGGAGGCCGGCATAAAGTTGTTTCACCCAACGGACGTCGGTCCCGCGTCGCAGCCCGATGCTGACGACGGCCCAACGCGGCACACCGCCCATGGCGGCGATGTCGCTCAGGTTGCGGGCCATGGTTTTCCAGCCGACCTTGCGCGGCGGGTCGGTCGGTCGATAATGGATGCCTTCGACAACCGGGTCGCAGGTGTAGAGCAGGTATTTGTGGGGGTTGTCGCCGCGCAATACGGCGCAATCATCGCCGATTCCAACCACAACGGAATTCCCGGAGGAACCGACAATGCCCCGAAGTTCGCGGATCAAGCCGAACTCACCGAGGTCACGGACTGCGGGATGCTTTTTGCGCAAGCGTTTCATGAGTGGGCTCGCACGTACAGAACCATTGCGACATTGGCGGCGTTGAACAACGCGTGCATGGTGATGGGGGCCAGCAACGAGCCGCTTAATTCGTACGCCAGCCCGAGCCCAAGCGCGAGAGCAAAAAGCGGCCCCAGGGACGGCAGGTGAAAATGGATCAGGGCAAACACCGCGGAGACAACCATCAACGCCGTCTGCGTGCCCCAACGTTCCTTGAGCACGGGATACGCGAAACCTCGAAAAAAGAATTCTTCGAAAACGGGCGCGACCGTGATGGCGAAGGCAGCGATCAGAACCACGATGGCCATGGAGTCAGAACTGGCAAGGAGGTCGGCGATGGGCTGCGTCTCCTCCTTGATCCCGACGAGTTGGCAAAACTGCGAGTAGGCTGCGAACGCTATCGCCAGTGGAGGAAGGATGGCGAGAAAGAACATCGCACCAAAGCCGATGGATTTCGCCGGCGATATGCCGCGAAGGCCGACCGCCCGACGCCAGTCAATGCCGCGTTGGCGAAAGCAGACCACGAAGGCGAAGAGAATGGCGACCCGTAACGTCATGTCTGTGGCCAGAAGCCAGGGCAGGGCGCCATCTTGATTCCGATGGATAAGGTAGAAGGTGAGGGTGACCACCATCTCGCCGGCCACGAGCACGAGAATAAGCGCGCAGGCGGCGACCAGCAAATCGCGCATGTTCCATGGTTTCGGGTCGATCTTGAGCGCCGGGAGGCTGCCGGTGGGCGGATTGTTGGACAGCGCAGGCCGCGCAAATCGGAAAAGCAGGTAGAGATCGCAAATCAACCCGACGGAAAGCAGGAGGACGGTCGTGGCGGCAATGGCAGGATACCGGGCAATGAGTTCGGGCTCCGAAAGATTGTCCGTGCCCGCGGTTGTCGCCGCCACAGCGAGGAATTGCATAAAAAGATTGAGTGGGAAGTGCATGATCACTGTCAAAAACCACCGGTAAATCTTCAACCGGACCCTGGTCAAATGCAACTTCTTTTCCGAGTGAAACGGACGAAGAGTTGCACTTGTCAGACGGTCGGGGGCCATAGTAAGATGTGGATAACACCCAAGTTCAACGAACAACGGAGATTGCAAGAACCACCATGAAGCGAGAATTGCTGACAGCGATAGTAATGGCGATGGCGACAGTTGGAGTCGCCCGCGCAGATGGAACGAACACCCCGGCGATAGCGGCGACGCCTCCAGCGGCCGCCCCAAAGATTCAGTTCGACAAGACCGTGTACGATTTCGGCCCGACGTCGCTGGTGGAGTCCGTGACCGGCACGTTCACGTATCAGAATACCGGCGCAGCCGACCTGAAGCTTAGCAAGCCCCAGCCATCCTGCGGCTGCACCGTCGCCAGCGTGAAGCCCGACGTCCTGAAGCCGGGTGAGAAAGGGGAATTGGTTTTCACCGTCCGTGTCAGCGGCCAGCGTGGCCAGTTGGAGAAGCACATCACCGTCCCCTCCAACGACCCGCAAAGTTCGACCGTGAGCCTGTCGGTCAAAGTCGAAATGAAACAAATCATTGAGGTCACGCCGCAGCAACTTTCCGTGGGATCCCTCCGTCAAGGGGTGACCACCAACCTGAGCGTGGTGTTGCGACGGACGGACGGCCAGAAGCTTGCGATTGCGAGCACCCAGCCCAGCAGCAAATTCCTGACCGCGCGCGTGGAACCCATTGAAGGATCGAACAACCAGTCGGTCAAACTCGTGATCAATGCCCATGGCGAAGGCGCCCCTCGGGCGATCAATGAAAACGTGAAAGTTTTTCTCGATGGCATCAGCCAGCCAGCCGTGACCGTGTTTGTCAGCGGGCGCCTGCTTGGGGACGTCGTGCTGGATAACGAACAACTGTACTGGCCGGTCGCGGATACGTCGCACGCGACAACACAGGATGCGCGGGCGCTGCCGGTCCGCCGGATCACCGTGTCCTCCACGCATCCCGATCGACCCCTCCAGATCACGAATTTAAGCACCAGCTTGACGAACCTGACGGTCGAGCTGGTGACCGTCGAGACGGGGAAAGTGTATTCCGTGGTTGCCAAGTTCGCGGAATCGCCAAAGCAATCCGAGCGGGGCACGATCAGCTTTGATACGAACACGTCCGTGCAACCGAAGATTGTCGTACCGGTGACGATCATCGTGCTGAAGGGCAAGTGATACGCACCCGACTCACCCGCAGCACTTGAAGGAAGATTACGATACCGGTGATGATCGTCCTGCGGAAGTGGCCGGTCGAGAGATGGCGGGCACGCTGCGGCGAGCGCTGGTGATCGTGATGGCCGGCGCCGCGCTGGGTTTGGCTGCCAACGCGATATCGCCACGGCGAATCCCGTTACTCACGCCACCCAAAGCGCCGCCACAGGCCAGTGATACGGTGGCGCTGGAAGAGGCGAAGGCGATGTGGGGCAGCGGGACGGCGTTTTTTCTCGATGCGCGCGCGACGGCGGACTATCAGGCCGGGCACATCGCGGGCGCGTTGAGCCTGCCGATTGAGGAATTCGACGCCCACTATCCGCCAATTCAACCGATGTTGACGCCCGACTTGAGGATTGTCGTCTACTGCGATGGGCAAGAGTGCGATCTGAGTCATCGGCTGATGGACCGGCTCCGCGAGCTCGGCTATCACAACGTGCGTGTGCTGACCAATGGCTGGACCTCGTGGCACACGGCGGGGTTGCTGACGCACGCAGGGGGCCAGCCGTGAAGATTGTGAACCTGATTCTGCGGCTGATTATCGGCGGCGTGTTTATCGTTTCGGCCATCGTCAAGATTGGGAACGTGCAGGTGAGTCACGCGCATGGAATCCAGTTCTCGCGCGTTCCCGACCTGACGCAGTTCGCCCAGGATGTCGCCAACTATCACGTACCCCCGCGGGCGTTGAACAACCTCGTGGCCATCACGCTGCCGTGGATTGAACTGCTGGCGGGCGGACTGTTGGTCCTCGGCATCTGGAAACGCGCGAGCGCGGTGGTGATCGCCGCGTTGATGGTTGTGTTTTTGGCAGCCATCGGATCGGCATTGGTCCACGGGTATGACATCCGCTGCGGCTGCTTCGGCACCGTCGATGCGCGAAAGGTGGGCGTCACCGCTCTGGCCGAAGATTTCGTGCTCCTGGCGATGGCGGCGTGGCTGGCGTGGCGTCTGGAAGATTCAAGGGAACGAACGACGGAGGCGAACGAATGAAACGACAAATCGTGGCGACCGATGCCGCACCGAAGGCGGTCGGACCCTATTCACAGGCGGTCTGGGCCGGAGACTATTTGTTTTGCGCGGGGCAAATCCCGCTCGATCCGGGCACGGGAAACATCGTCGCGGGCGGAATCGCCGAACAAGCAACACGAGTTCTGGAGAACATTCGGGGCTTGTTGGAGTCGCAGGGTCTGGATTTCGGCAACGTGGTGAAGTCCACGGTCTTCTTGAGTGACATGAACCATTTCGGGGCGATGAACGAGGTGTACGCGAAGTATTTCACAAAGGAGCCACCGGCGCGCTCCGCGGTGCAGGTCGCCCGACTGCCAAAAGATGCGCTGGTGGAAATCGAGGTGGTCGCCGTGCGGTGACCGGGCCGGCTTTGCTGGTCACCGGCGGCGATACCGTGAGTCACGCGACAACGCCACTCGGTGGGAGACGGCGAGGGCCCCTCGCGACTCGGGACAAGCAGGAAAGGCCGAGGCCGAGGAGGAGAAGAGTGGACGCGGACGGTTCGGGAATCTCCTCGATGGCAAGATACGCTGCGTTGCCCAAACCGGATGCGAATACGGACCCGATGCCGCTGGGATTGAATTCGTCGATAGAGGCGGTGAAAGTGTTTGCAACATAAAGATCGCCGCTGCTGTCGAAGGCAAGGCCAACAGGAAATCGAAGGAGATTCGTCGATGTGAAGATGGATCCCTGTCCGCTTGAATTGAATTCCTCGATCGTGTTGTTGCCGGCGTTCGCCGCATACAAATTGCCGCCGTAAAAGGCGAGACCTCGGGGATTGGATAGTCCCGAACTGGCGAATACCGTGACAACTCCGTTAGTATCGAATTTCAGAATGGTATTGCTATAGTTCGCCACGTAGAGATTGCCGCTGCCGTCAAAAGCAAGACCCTCTGGCGAGTCCAAACCAGAGGCGGCAGTTGCAAAGACTGACCCGGTGCCGCTCGAGTCGAATTTCTCGATTGTGTTGTTACCGATATTCGAGACATACAGGTTGCCGCTGCCGTCGAAGGCGAGACCTGTGGGGTAACTTAAACCCGTGCTAGTGAAAATCGAACCATTTCCACTGGAATCGAATTTCTCGATTGTGTCGGTGCCTTGGAGACCGCCGCCCGTATTCCCCACGTAGAGATTGCCACTGGTGTCGAAAGCCAAACCGCCAGGGTAATTCAAACCTGAGGCAGCAGTTGCAAAGGTAGAGACGTTCCCGACAGAATCAAGCTTGTCTATCGTATTCACATCAAATGTCGAGACATAAAGGGTGTCGGCAAATGCGATGGGATTGTAGAGGTACACGCTAAAGAACAGGACAAACCCCTTCGAGGCTACACCTAAGATTCTCTTCATATGCACCCGACCTCTGGAACGGAATATACAATGGTTATCTACACGATTGCAAGAGCAAACCACAGTTCTCGGCGGTCGCAGACCGCCGTTACAGCACAGCCGCGAAAGTGAGCTTCCTCATTACCTTTCCCCTCAATGTTGATAGGCCCCCAAATCCCATGCGCCGGACGATGGGCGTGGGTTACCATTGATGTCTGCGTTCAAGCCCGGCAGATTCAGTCCGCTCAGGTTTGTGCCTACCCCAACTGTCGGGCCGTTGGTGATCGAATACTTGTTCAAATAACTGTTGGTCGTGGCTCCATACGCGAGACTCAGGAATGACGGCGTGTTGGTGATGCCGTGCGCGTCAAATCCGACATACCGCTCAACTGATAGCCCCCCGTTTGTATTGAACCCAACCGAATTATTCCACCAGAAATAGGCGTCGCTTGCGCCGGACTGTGGGTTCCAGTCGTTGTAGTCAATCGTCCACTGGGCGAGCGGGTACTGGTTCGTCACAGTGCCCACTACAAACAAATCGCCCTCATTCACAGACGTCAGGAACGAATAGGCAACATTGTTGAGAATTTGTAGGTAAGCATTTGGGGGCCACATCAGCGGCGGATTCACATAACCCCCACAACCAATTTCTATTGCGGCAACAAGATTCGCCCCCGGCTGATTCACCAGGAAGGTGTTGTTGAGAATCCGAATGGTGCCGCCCTGATTCAACTCCCACGAGATGTCGATGGGGTAGCTGGCACCGTAGCCACCATTGTTGGGTGCGTCAAACAGATTGTTGTAGACGTTGACCGAGGGCGCGTACTCCAAGTACAGATCGGCGCTCATTGTCGCGTTGGTGTGGGTTGTCGTCCAAGTGTTCGCGTAGATATTTATGTTCGACAGGATTGCGCCCGCGACACTCGCCTGCGTGTTGCTCGGGTTGTAAACGTACATCGGGTCTTGGTGCGGCGGGGAGACATTCGGTGTGACCATCATGGTCTGGTAAGTTGGCCCGAACGCCCACGCCGCGTCGTGAAGCAGGTTATTGTTGATGTTCACGTTCTGAATCAGACCGGCGGTAGGGTCGAGAATTATCCCCCACACGATGTAGTCGTGAAGATTGTTGCCGACGATACTGATATTGGACGAGTTCGTGCCGGCGTTGATCTCCACCCCGGTATGGACCTTCGTGAACTCACAGTTAGTCACGGTGATCCCTGAACCGCCGGAGCACCGGATTCCTGAACTGGAAAATCCTTGAACGCAGTCACCGTTACCCGCGACGGTGTTTCCGCTCAGCGGCCCCGCGTTCTGCCAGTACCCCAAGTCGTGGAAGTAGCAGTTTTCCACTGTGACGTTGTACATCTGGTAGTAGGCCCAGATGCCGTAACCGTTCTTCGGTGGCAGCGCCGCAGCCGCAATGCATTGGGCGACGAGCACGACGCCGTTGCTGAAGTAGTACGTGACGGCGTTCGTGTACCAGCCCGTCGCCGGAGTGACAGGCGGGAAAGCAATCGCACTTGTAACAAACCCCCCGGCTGGAATAGAAAACGTGGTGTTGGTGACGACAAACGGGCTGCTCGCCACGGTGTTCGTGCAATTCACGGACAAGGTGCCCGCGTTGGCGATGTAGGTGTTCTGGAACTGGGTACAGAGATTGAACACGTTGAAGTACAGCGGCGCGTCGAAGTTTACACCCCCAACGTTAGTGTCGAAGAACACGACGCCGTTGCTAGGAGTGGTCGTCGCGCCCGGGTTACCGGAAGGCGACCCCATCGTCGGCAGACTGTTCGTCCCGCCAATCGGCCCGAACTCGAGATTGTTGAACACGAGGTTGCTGGCACTGCCGTAGATGTAAAACGCCGCGATGAAGTTGCTGCTGTAGTTGTCAGTGAAAATGGCCCGGCCAGTGCCCCAAGCGTTCGTGCTCATGTACGTGATGGGTTTGTTGGAACTGCCGCTCCAGTACATCCCGATGCCGGTTCCGTAAGGTATGCCTCCATCCCCGGCGAGTACGTATTGCACCCCACCTTTGAAGAACACCGTGTCGCCGGGATGGAGGGCGCTGACGAAGCCTCCATATTGCTGGTCTCCCGGGCAGTGCCTCCATGGGATCGTAGCGTTCGTTCCGTTGTTTCCATCCGAGCCGCTGGAGTAATCCACATAGTAGGCGCGGGTGACGGCGATGTTGGTGCAAATGCTTACGGTGCAGGACGAAGAATTGGACAGTGTCACGCAGATGGTCGCGGCGCCGGGATTGCCGGGGGTCCAGGTAATATTCGGCGTGCCCTGACCGGTGGTGATCGTGCCGTTGGTGACCGTCCAAGGGTAACTGACTCCGGCACCCGCCGCCGGTATGGAAGCGGAGTTGCTGAACATGCCCGAACTGACTGTCGTGGGCGTGGGGATGACGTACGGCACCAGCGGGTCCAGGCCGCACTGATACTTCTGCAGATTGTCGATCCCATCGCCAGCGGGATCTTCCGTGGCAAGGTTGGTATCGAGGGGATCAAGATCGTGGTTCACAGCCCAACCGTAGGGGATGCCGTTGTTCAACGTATTCGGATTAGCCCGAGCCACTTGGTAGAAGCGAGCCTGATACGCAGGCGCGTTGGTGTCGGTCCAACTCGTTGTCTGGTTAGCCCCAAACATCCACGCCACGTTGGTCCACGACGAGGTGGGGGTGAGACTGCCCTCGGCCTGCACGATGTAGACGTGATCTGTACAACTGGTCCACTGGAGGGTGCAGCCCTGCCCGCTCATGGTGACGGATACGATACTGAACGGAGCCGTCTCATTTGTAATCGAGCAGGGATCACCGCCGCCGCCATCATCATCCATTGCCATGAAACCGCCGCCCATTCCCATTGCGTGGAGGGTCGAGTTCTCGCTCGGTTGAGCGGTCGTTGCCGCCGCCGCGTCAGCCTCCGCCTGCGCCTCCAGGTTACTCTCGAAGGCTGCGCAGCACGCCAGCGGCGCGACCCAGAGGTCCATGCAGATTCGGGGCGGATCCAAAAACCACTCGCCGCGGGAAATCAGCGCTTCGTAATTGGTTGGATTTTGGCCCGTCTGCTGGCAATACGAACTCAGTTTTTCGTTGTACGGCTGAAACGGCTGGTAGTTCGGCGGGGATGGCAGCCACAGTAACTCGACACCGAAGTAGGGGTATTGCAGGACGGTCTCGCCCGTGTCGGCATATTGGATCACGCGCAGTGGAAAGAACACGACGCCATTCTGCTCTTGGCCGGGGTAGTTCTGGATCGCCGCGAGGCCCTCGGGCAACTGGCTGAAATCGGCGAACCACGTGTCCCATGGGTCGAACCCGGCGTCGTAAGGAAAAACCTGCGGGTACGTCAGTCCCGGGTTATCGATGGCGACGACAATCTGACTGAGGTTGGTCAGAACAGTCACACCGCACTCGCTGGCAACCGCGGAGACATCCTCTGTTTGCGCCTGCGTCGCTGCAACCGCCCATAGCAGCGCCGTCGACACAAGGATTTGAATGATTGCGGTTCGCTTCTCCATAAGCGCCCTCTCCGCACAACTCGTGGAAGGACAGGTTGGAGGATACACGAACCGCCGTGCACGTCAAGATAAAACACCCCGAAAATATCCCGCAAATGGGATGACTTCTTGGGCAATGTCAGCCTACATGGCTGAGTCGTTGGAAAGGCAGTTAGCTTCCTTCCTGCGCAAGAGGAGGGGTGACTTGTCGTATGCCAAGTTCTCGCGCAAGATTGGACTTCCTTCGTCCACGCTTCACCGGCTGGAAATGTGTGAGCAGAGCATTACGCTACGCCGTCTGCAGCAAATCACCAAGCGCTTGAAGTGCTCGGTTCGGGACATTTTCCGCGCGGGATAACCAGCCGAATTCGACGCATTGTGGCAGCCTGTGGAGGGAAGCGTCTCGCCGGACGAGTCCCGAGGATTGCCGGAGTCCGCAGGGGACGCGGGGCGGGACTCAGAAGCAAGGGAGGTTGTAGATCTTGCCGAGGCGGTGCTCGAAGTACGCTTTGCGTTTGTTCGGCGCAGCGCGAAAGACGGGGTTGATGACGTAAAGCCAGCAGAACTCAATCCAATCGGTTAGTTTCGCCGGAGGAATCTTTGATCTCTTCATGTGGTTGTTTCCCATTTGTTGGCTCACGCAGTCAGGAGAGAAGCAGCCATCGTGCACGGTCATAGAGGATTTCGAAAACCACGGGACTATGGGCGTTTTTCCAGGCAAGCGCAGTATCACAGGGCGCTTGCGCCAGCAGATTTGCGAATCCACCTCGCAGGAATGAGATGTGTTGGCGGTTTTTGGACTTTGGAGGAACGGGGCTTTCGCCTTGCTGGTGCGACGCGGGGTGTGTTAGCGTTCGCCCGCTTTTATGAGGAGAGTGGGGCGATTCCTGTGGTTGGCAGCGGCGCTGGTGGCTGGGGCGATGAAAGTACGCGCCGACGAGCCGTCGGTCACCAACGCGACCATCGAGACGGCGACGAACGCGGTCACAGAGCCAACCACCAGCCCGTCGATCACGCCAGCGACGAATGTGGTATCCGAGCCGTCCACGAACGTGACCGTGGCGCCGCCGATCAATGTGGTGGCTGAGGCAGCAACCAACGAGATCGGCGAAACTTCGGCCCCGACGATCAACGCGGAGAAGATGACGTTCGACAACGTCTCGAAGACGTTTGTCGCAGAAGGCAATGCCATGATGCGGGACAAAGATGTCACGTTGGTGGCCGACCGGATCCGGTTCAACAAACAAACCAATGAAGCCTGGGCCGAAGGCCATGTCCGGATCAACCAGGGCGCCCAGGAATGGGTCGCGCCGTCGGCGTACTACAACTTTGGCACCCGGCGGTTGAAGGCGGACGAAGCACGCGGGTTTGTCGATCCGGTATACCTGCATGTTCAGAACCTCGAGCAGGTGGGCACCAACCACTATGTGTTCGCCCGCGGCACGGTCACGACCAGCGACCTGGAGCATCCCGGCTATTATCTACAAGCGAAGCATGGCGAAACGTGGACGGGTGACCGACTGGTGTTGCACGATGCCACGGTGCATGAGAGGACCACACCGGTGCTTTGGTCGCCCCTCGTGATCTGGTCGCTGAAGGGAGACATGCCGCCGATGGTGGTGAGCGTGGGCGACAACTCGCTTTGGGGAGCGTTCCTGCTGTCCAGTTTCGCCTGGAAATTGAACAAGGACATGGACCTGACGGTTCACGCCGATGAGCGGACGGAACGCGGCTTTGGCACCGGCGCGGACTTGAAATATCGGTTCGGTTCAGCGGCGCAGGGATTGTTGACCGGCTACTTTATTGACGACGCGGAGCCGGACAAGTCGGAGCCCGGCGGTAGAAGCGTGACGCACGGGGTGACCAACGCTCCCGCATTCGGCTTCGCCACCAACTCTGCGGCCCGCTATCGCGCCGAATGGCAGCACAAGCAGTATTTGACCAATGACGTGACGGTCACCGTCGATCTGAACAAGTTGAGCGACGCCGAGGTGATGCACGATTATTTTCGCCACGATTTCGACCACGATCGCGCACCTGATTCGGTGGCCGACGTCACGAAGACCGGGCCGGACTACACGCTGTCGTTCCTTGTCCGCCCTCAGTTCGACAAGTTTTTTACAGAGGTGGAACGTTTGCCGGAAGCGAAACTGGCGGTGGATCGAACGCGGCTGGGCAACACGCCGCTGTTCTATGAAGGCGAAAGCAGCGCCGGGCAATACCACGACGTGGCCGGCCCCACAAACATTGTAGGCACGGGCGAGAGTCCGGATTTTGTGGGCAACGCGGTCCGGGCGGACACGTTTCATCAGATTGTGATGCCGTCGATGCTGGGCGACTGGCTGTCGGTGGTTCCGCGTGCCGGAATTCGCGGGGATTACTATTCGCGGGCGCCGTCAGATGCCCCGGAGACGCAGAACGTCACCCGGGTTGTGTACGATCTGGGCGCGGAGACTTCCTTCAAGATTTCGCGCGAGTGGGACGACGCGCACAGCGACTGGCTGCACATTGATGGGCTGAGGCATATCCTGCAACCGTTTGCGGACTACCAGTGGATCCCGCGCGTCGACCGCGCGACCAACGACCTGTTTCAGTTCGATTCCGTGCGCGACGTCACGCTGCTGGGAGGCGACACGTTGTCCGTGACGCGTTATTCGCCCCTGGAATTCCCGGCGAACAATGCGATCGACTCGATTACGGGCGAGGACACCGTGCGCTTCGGCCTACGCCAGACATTGCAGACGCGCCGGGACAACCAGGCATGGAATCTGGTCGATTTAACGGGTTGGACGGATTATGAAATCGAGAAGACGAGAGGTGAGACTGACTTTTCCGATCTGTTTGGTACCATGGAGTTTCGTCCGTACCGGTGGCTGTCGCTGGACACGTTTGGGCGGTACCAGATCAATGGCGGTATCATGCGCGAGTTCAACACAGCGCTACGCCTGATTGATGCCGACCGTTGGACGCTGGGGTTGGGCACGAGATACCTGCGGGGAGACAGCAACCTGATCAGCGTGGACTGGGCGTACAAGCTGACGCGTCATTGGACGGCGCACCTGTACGAGCGGGTGGACCTTCAGGATGGCACGTGGGAGGAACAGGAGTACACCTTGCGTCAGGAAACACACGACTGGTACATTACCTATGGATTCCGTTATGTTGGTCAGCGGAACACAGCGGGGAGCGCGCCCAATGAGATGACGGCGTTCTTCAGCCTGACGTTGAAGGCCTATCCGGAAGCGGTTGTGGCGGTGAACTGATTTGAGAGGAATAGCGACAGTATGCCGAAGATAAGCATTGTAGGGACTGGATACGTGGGCTTGGTGACCGGCGCCTGTTTCGCCGAAATCGGCCACCAGGTGATCTGCGTGGATAACGACCTGAAGAAGGTGGAAGTGTTGCGGGCGGGAGACATCCCCATTTACGAGCCGGGCCTGGAGGAAATCGTCAAACGCAATGTCGCCGCCGGGCGGTTGCGTTTCACGGGCGAAATTGCCGACGGGGTGAAGAATTCCGAGGTGGTTTTCATCGCCGTGCCCACGCCGCCAAAGCATGACGGCTCGGTGGACATGAGTTTTGTCGAGCGGGTCGCGCGGGAGATCGCCGGCACCATGACGGAGTACAAGATTATTGTGGACAAATCCACCGTCCCGGTCAAGACGGGCGAGAAGGTTGCCGAAACCATCAAACGCTACAACAAGCACAAGGTCGACTTCGATGTCGTCAGCAACCCCGAGTTCCTGCGGGAGGGTTGCGCCGTGCAGGACCTCATGCAACCGGATCGCGTTGTCATCGGCGTCAGCGGCCCGGGGCCCATCGCCAAGATGAAGGAGATCTATTCGCCGTTCCACTCGCCGATCATTATCACGGACATCAACAGCGCGGAGTTGATCAAGCACGCCTGCAATTCATTTCTTGCCCTGAAGATTTCGTACGCCAATGCGTTATCGGTGATTTGCGAAGCCAGCGGCGCCAATATTTCCGACGTCGTCAACGGCATGGGCCTGGACAAACGCATCGGGCGCGCGTTCCTCAACGCGGGCCTCGGCTATGGCGGTTCGTGTTTCCCGAAGGACCTGAGCGCCTTCATTCGCATTGCCGAAACGTTGGGCCACGATTTCCGCCTGCTCAAGGAAGTGCAGCAGATCAATGCGGACCAGATTCAGCACTTCCTAAACAAGGTCCACGACACATTGTGGATTGTGAAGGACAAGACCATCGGCGTCCTCGGACTGGCGTTCAAGCCAAACACGGATGATATGCGGCTCGCGCCATCGCTGGAGATCATCCGGCCCTTGCAGAAGGAGGGCGCAAGAATCCGCGCGTACGACCCCAAGGCGATGGACAAGGCCCGCGAGGTATTGCCGGATGTGGAGTTTTGCGATAGTCCCTACACCGCCGCAACGGGAGCCGACGGACTCATTATCTGCACCGAATGGGACGAATTCCGTCAGCTTGACCTGGAAAAGCTGCGCGCCGTCATGGCCCAGCCCATTGTGCTGGACGGTCGCAACCTGTACGAACCGCAGAAGATGGCCGAGTTGGGTTTTGTCTATAAGAGCATCGGCAGGTGACATGCGCGGCGGTGCAGCCATCCTGCTCCTGCTGGCTGCGGCTGTCGTGCCAGCGTTCGGGCAGGAGGCCTTTCCACCCATCACGTCCCGGGATCGCATCGTGGTGGTCGCGCCGCATCCCGATGACGAAGTGCTCGGGGCCGGCGGTCTGATCCAGCAGGCCTGCGCCGTGGGGGCGGAAGTGCATGTGATTTATCTCACCAACGGCGACCACAACCAAGTCGCTTTCAAGCTCTACAAGCTGAGCCTGCATCTCACGCCCGCTCGGTACGTCTATTTTGGCAACCTGCGGCAGCACGAAGCCGGTGCGGCCACAGCGATCCTCGGCCTGTCACGGGAGCAACTGACTTTCCTTGGGTTTCCGGACCGCGGGACAATGTCCATCTGGGAGGATTATTGGCGCGAGCCGGTGCCGTTCCGCAGCGATGCGACCCACAGTAACGCCGTGCCCTACAAAGAAGCCCACGTCTTCGGCCAGCCATATACGCCCGAAAACGCTGTCTCGGACTTCGTCGAGTTGTTTCGTCGCTTGCGACCGACGCGAGTGTTTGTCACACACCCGGCTGACACCAATCCGGACCACCGCGCGGCGGCCAATTTCGTTCGGTTGGCCGCTCTCGAGGTCAGCGCCGAGCAGTCCCCGCCGCGCATTTATTATTATGTTATCCACTTCGGCCGCTGGCCGGTCCCGTACCATTATCATCCCGAGTTGGAACTGAAACCGCCGCGGCAGTTGTTGGACAACGGGGATTGGTTTTCCCTCCCGCTCACCCCGGAGCAGACGGGACGCAAATACGAGGCGATCATCAAGAACCGTACGGAATTGACCACCCGCGAGTATTATTTGGTTTCGTTCGCGCGCGCCAATGAGATCTTTGCGACGATCGACCTCTTGCCCGTGCCGGTCGTGCCCGCGGACGCGGTGATCGATTGGAAGAAAGCGGTGCGCACCAAGGTCATCGGCTTCGGCGCCACCGATTCGGTCTACCATCCCGATATGGAACGGCTCTTCAACGAGGAATTCGCGGCGATGGAGTTGGAGGAAACCGCGTACCTGCGCCAGGGAACCGACCTCATCGCACAGGTCACACTCCGCAATCGGTTGGGCAAACGGGCGAACGTCCATTTGCATCTCTACGGCTACCGTCAAGGGGACAATTTCGCGGCGATGCCAAAAATCCACATCAACGTCACGCCGATTGGCAGCGTCCATGTGTTTGACGGTGGCCGGCAGTTGAAGGAGGACGCCGTCACCGTTACCGGTCTCGGCAACCATTTGATCATACGGCTGCCGTTGCGCCTGTTGGGGGAGAGGAAACCCGACTATCTCTTCGCGGCGACACGGGCCAACCTCGGCGAGGTCGCGGCCGACGACACGGCGTGGCATCTGTTTTCGCTGTCCAACGGCACGGAAACCGGGCATACAATCCACGACAAGTCCGCAGGGAAGGGAGAATGAGAATGGACTACTTGGTCACAGGGGGAGCCGGGTTCATCGGCTCAAACATCGCCGAGCACCTGGTGGGGTTGGGACGCCGTGTGCGCATCTTCGACAATTTTTCCAGCGGCAAACGCGCGAACGTCCGCGCGTTTGCCGACAAGGTGGAGATTGTGGAAGGTGATTTGCGCGACCCCAAAGCGGTGGCCCACGCGGTCAACGGCGTGCGCTTCGCGCTTCACCTGGGCGCGATGCCGAGCGTGATCCGCTCCGTCGAGGACCCGCGGACAACGACTGAAGCCAACATCATCGGCACGGTGAACCTGTTGATTGCGGCTCGGGACGCGGGTGTCCAGCGCGTGGTGTTCAGTTCCTCGTCGAGCGTGTACGGCGACACGCCCACGTTGCCCAAGCGCGAAGATATGCCGCCGTCGCCGTTGTCACCGTACGCTGTCCACAAGATCACCGGCGAATATTATTGCACCATCTTCCGTCAATTGTACGGGCTGGAGACTGTCTCGCTTCGTTATTTCAATGTATTTGGCCCGCGGCAAGATCCGCAATCGCAGTACGCGGCGGTTATCCCGCGGTTCATCACCGCCATCCTGCAGGACCAATCGCCGACAATCTACGGCGACGGAAAACAGACGCGCGATTTCTCACACGTCGAAAACATCATTGAAGCCAACGTGCTGGCCTGTCAGGCGCCAAAGGAAGCGCTCGGGCAGGCCTTCAACATCGCCTGCGGCGGACGGGTTTCGCTGTTGGACCTGGTGGACACGGTGAACCACATTCTTGGCAAGAACATTCGGCCGAAATTTGATCCGCCGCGCCCCGGCGACATCCTCCACAGCCAGGCCGACATCTCGAAGGCCGAAAAACTTCTCGGCTGGAAACCCCGCGTCGGGTTTCGCGAAGGCATCGAAAAAGCCGTCGCGTGGTACCAGCGGCAAGGGTAGGGCGACATAGAACATATCGCCGCATCTCGAAAATTCTCCGTGCAAAATTCTGCCGATGCGTGTATGTAGGCGAGGCGTTTGCGTCATGAGCACGTTCCTGCCCAATCTAGAATTGTCGTGCCGGTTTGATCTGGTCGACGGGGCCGATGCGGATCGACTTGTTGCGCGAGCGAGCGAGGGGGTTCCATGCGTGGTGTGAAGAACGGCACTGCGGACCGGGTTTCGGATGCCGTTCGAGACACGGCGACGAAGGAGGCCGCCGAAGTCCTGCAACAGCTCGGCACTTCGCCCACCGGCCTGACCGGGGATGAGGCGGCGGCCCGACTGGCGCAACACGGTCCCAACGAAGTGGCGCAAGAGAAGCGGCACGGTTGGTTGGACCGGCTGCGTACTGCTGCGCTCAATCCGCTCGTCATTCTGTTGACCGTCCTCGCCATCCTGACCTTCGCGACGGCGGAGTCCTCCAGCGACTACATCGGTGGCGTGGTGATCCTGGCGATGGTGTTGCTCGGCCTGTCCCTGCGGTTCATCCAGGAAACGAAGGCCGACAACGCCGCTGCCAAGCTCAAGGCGATGATCAAAGTCACCGCCACCGTCATGCGCGACGGGCAGCCGAAGGAAATCCCGTTGCGGGAGATCGTGCCGGGTGACGTGGTGAAGTTGTCGGCCGGCGACATGATTCCCGGCGATGTGCGTCTCATTTCCGCCAAGGACCTGTTCCTCATCCAGGCCACGCTGACCGGCGAGTCGTTGCCGGTGGAGAAGACCGACGCGCGTGACGCACGCGACAAGGTGTCCCCCATCGAGCGCACGAACCTCTGTTTCCTCGGCACGAGCGTCGAGAGCGGCACGGCCACGGCGGTCATTGTCGCCACTGGCGCGCAGACCTATTTTGGAAAAATGGCGCGTAGCCTCGTCGGGCAGCCGGTGGAAACGGCGTTCGACAAAGGCGTGAAGAAATTCACCTGGCTGATGATCCGGTTCATGGCCGTGATGGTGCCGCTGGTGTTTTTCATTAACGGGCTGACCAAGCACGACTGGAAGGAGGCCTTCTTCTTTGCGTTGGCGGTCGCCGTCGGCCTGACACCGGAGATGTTGCCGATGATTATCTCCGTCTGCCTTTCCAAGGGCGGTCTGGCGATGTCGAAAAAGAAGGTCATCGTCAAGCGGCTCAATTCCATCCAGAATTTCGGCGCGATGGACGTGTTGTGCACCGACAAGACCGGCACGCTGACGATGGATCACGTCATTCTCGAAGTGTATTGCGACGTGTTCAAAAAGGAAAACGAGGACGTGCTGCGCGATGCTTATCTCATCAGCCATTTTCAAACCGGGCTGAAGAACATCCTCGACCGCGCCGTCCTGCAACACAAGGAACTCCGCGGCGAGCTCTCGCTCGATACATACACCAAAGTGGACGAGCTTCCGTTTGATTTCTCACGACGCATGATGTCCGTGGCGGTCGAGGGGCCGGACGGCGCGCGGCAGTTGCTGACCAAGGGCGCGCCGGAGGCCGTATTTGTCAAGTGCACGCACTTTGAGTATGAGGGCGAGATTTTCCCGATGGAGCCGATTTTGGCCGACGATTTGATGGCGGAAGTCAACGACCTGAGTGGAGACGGCTTCCGCGTATTGGCGGTAGCGACCAAGAAGCTGGACAAACGAGATGCATACTCCAAAGCCGACGAATCCGATCTGGTGCTGACCGGCTACCTGGCATTTCTTGATCCGCCGAAGGACACCGCCGCCAAGGCCATCACCGTATTGCGGCAACACGGCATCACCGTCAAGGTCCTGACCGGCGACAACGACCTTGTCACGCGCAAGGTTTGCCGCGAAGTCGGCATCGACGCGGAAAAGATCCTCCTGGGTCGTGACGTCGAAACCATGACCGACCCGCAACTGACGGAAGCCGTGGAAACCACCGATGTGTTTGCCCGCCTGTCGCCGGCGCACAAGCAGCGCATCGTCAAGGCGCTGCAAGGCAAAGGCCATGTCGTCGGGTTCATGGGCGACGGCATCAACGACGCGCCCGCGCTGAAGGCCGCCGATGTCGGCGTCTCCGTGGACAACGCCGTAGACATCGCCAAGGAGTCCGCCGATGTGATCCTGCTGGAGAAAAGTTTGATGGTTCTAGAGGAAGGCGTGTTGGAAGGCCGCAAGGTCTTCGTCAATATCCTCAAGTACATTCGCATGGGCGCGAGCTCGAACTTCGGCAATATGTTCAGCGTTATCGGTGCGAGCGCCTGGTTCCCGTTTGTGCCGATGGCGCCGATCCAGGTCCTGACCAACAATTTGCTGTACGATTTCTCGCAGGTGCCGATCCCGACTGACAATGTCGGGCCACAGCAAACGGCCAAGCCACGCCCGTGGCGCATTGGCGAGATTGCAAAATTCATCGTATTCATCGGGCCGATCAGCTCGATCTTTGATTACACGACATATGCGATGATGTGGTTTCTGTTCAAATGCAATCGACTGAACCTGGTGCCTCCTCCGGAATTGGCAGCGCGCTTCGCGCATGTGACCACGCCGGATGAGACGTACGCGGCATCCTTATTTCACACAGGTTGGTTCGTCGAATCGCTGATGACGCAAACACTCATCATCCACGTCATCCGCACCAACTTGATTCCCTTTGTCCAATCCCGGGCGAGTTGGCAACTGACGATGACGTCGATTCTGATCATGGCTGTCGGCGCGTGGTTGCCATTCTCGCCACTGGCCGGGCCGTTGGGGTTCGTTCCACTGCCGCGGCTATTTTGGCCGCTGCTGTTCGTGACGTTGGTCGCCTATGTGGGGCTGACGCAGGTCATCAAGATGTGGCTGGTTCGCAAACGCTGGGTGTAGAGCAGCAGAAGGTTACTCAGTTCCAATCCCCATAAAGAGATGAGGCCGAGGTTTGGAGCCTCGGCCTCTTTTGTCGTTTGGCGTGGAGAAGCGCCTTCGACGAGGTATGGTGTGGTATAGGGTGAATGTTAACTTAGCAGGGTCGGTGCCAAGGGCGCCAAATGCGCTAATTCCAGTGTTTTTGAGGGTGATTTTCGGCAAAATGGACAAAAAAGGTCATGGCAGTCCTTCTCGGGGTCTCAAAATTGCACGCAAACCAACGCCCGAGACAGTGCAACTTTGCGACTTGCGCACTTGACGGGCTCCGGCGCTTTTCTATACGGTGGATGACTTAATTATGAGGGGAGATTAAAGACCAATGGCTGTTACGATCGAAAATGCCGCGCCGTGCCGCAAAACGCTCCGAGTCGAGATAGCCGCCGAGCGCGTGGCCGGCACCCGTGCCGAGATTTTGCAGGAATTCCGCAAGGTGGCTTCCATCCCGGGCTTTCGTCCCGGCAAGGCGCCGGAACCGATGGTGGAGAAACGCTATGCGGGCCAGATCGACGAGGAACTGCGGAAGCGGCTGATCCCCGAAAGCTATCGCGAGGCCCTCCACGACCAGAATTTGAAGGTCGTCGGCTACCCCCAAATCGATGGGGTCGAATACCAACCCGGTCGACCGCTGGTGTACACCGCCACCGTCGATACGGCCCCGGAGTTTCCGTTGCCTGATTACAAGGGCATTCCGGTGAAGAAGAAGACGATTGCGGTGAAGGAGGAGGACGTTGACAAATCGCTCGACGCCTTGCGCGATCAGCAGGCGGATTTTGTCGACGTAGCCGGCCGCAGTCTCAAGGTCGGCGACTTCGCCGTGGTCAATTACACCGGCGTAGCGGACGGCAAACCCATTAGCGAGCTGGCACCGGAAGCCAAAGGGTTGGGGGAGAACAAGGACTTCTGGCTGCTGATCTCCTCGGACTCGTTCCTGCCGGGCTTTTGCGACCAACTCATTGGCGCCAACACCGGTGAGAAGCGTCAGGTGCTGATCGATTTTCCCAAGGACTTCCCGCAACAAGCGCTGGCCGGCAAGAAAGCGACCTACTTTGTCGATGTTGTCGCGTTGAAAGAGAAGAAGCTGCCGGAACTCGGCGAGGAGTTCGCCAAGAAGCTCGGCATGGAAGGCCTCGCCAAGCTCAAAGAGAATGTCCGCAAAAGCCTGGAAGGCGAGGTGGAAGAACGGCAGGAGTCCGCCGCGCGCCGCCAGGTGATTGAGCACCTCCTGTCCAGGGTCGAGTTTGAACTACCCGAGTCGCTCGTCCAGCAGGAGACCCGCAGCATTATTTACGATGTCGTCCGCGAGAACAGCCTGCGCGGGGCGACCAAGGTCCAGCTCGAGGAAAAGAAGAATGAAATCTTCGGGTTTGCGGCCAAGAGCGCCAAAGACCGGTTGCGCACGTCGTTCATCCTCGACGCGATTGCCGCGGCCGAGAAGATCAAGGTTGAAGAGGCCGAAGTCGAGGAGCGCATCCGACAACTGGCGCAGCGGTCCCGCACGACGCCGGCGCGCCTGAAAGCCCAGCTGGCCGAAAAGGGCGGTCTGGGCGAGATTGAGGAACAAATCCTGGTCGGCAAGACCTTGGATTTCCTGGTGGACAACGCCAAGGTCGAGGTCATCACGGGTTCGTGACAGGGCCGGAGCGGAAGCCGTTTGCAGACGGCAAGGGAAGTGCTACTATTTAACACTAAAGGAATGCAAATGGACAAAGCCCAGATTCTAGTGCCGATGGTGGTGGAACAAACCGGTCGTGGTGAACGCGGTTACGACATCTATTCGCGGTTGCTGAAAGACCGCATTGTGTTCATTGGGACCCCCGTTGACGACAACGTTGCCAACGTTATCATCGCGCAGCTGCTGTACCTGCAGGCCGAGGACCCGGGCAAGGACATCCATCTCTACATCAACTCGCCGGGCGGCTCGGTCACGTCCGGCTTGGCGATTTACGACACGATTCAATTTGTGAAGTGCGACGTGACGACCTACTGTGTCGGCCAAGCGGCGAGCATGGCCGCTGTGCTGCTGGCGGCCGGCTCGAAGGGCAAGCGATTCGCGCTGCCCAACGCGCGCATCATGATTCATCAACCCTGGGGCGGCGTGCAAGGTCAGGCCTCCGACATCAGCATCCAGGCCAAAGAGATTTTGCGGATGCGCGACCGCCTGAATGAAATTCTCTCGTTGCATACCGGCAAGCCGATTGAAACCATTGCGAAGGATACGGACCGCGACTTCTTCATGTCCGCGGCGGAATCGCGCGATTACGGGCTTGTCGATGACGTGGTCAAGTCGCGACGCGATATCGAGAAGAAACCGGAGAAGACCGCCTAGGAAATTCCATGGCTCGACCGACCAACCTGACCATGTGCAGCTTCTGTGGGAAAACCCACGGGGAAGTGCGCAAGCTCATTGCCGGGCCGGGCGTGTACATCTGCGACAACTGTATCACCGTCTGTAAGAGCATCCTCGACAAGGAACTCGGTCAGACGAAGGCCAAGCTCTCGGCTGGTTGCAAGCTCAATGTCCCGAAGCCGGCGGAGATCCGTCTCGCGTTGGACCAGTATGTCGTCGGGCAGGAAGGCGCCAAGAAGAGCATTGCGGTGGCCGTTCACAACCATTACAAGCGCATTCAGCAGGATGGCGGGAGTTCCGACAAGTCGGTCAAACTTGACGAACACCGCGACGTTGAGATCGAGAAGAGCAACATTTTGTTGATCGGCCCGACCGGGTCCGGCAAGACACTGCTGGCGCGTACGCTCGCGCGCGTGCTTGACGTGCCATTTTGCATTGCCGACGCCACCACGCTGACCGAGGCGGGCTACGTCGGCGAAGACGTCGAGAACATCATCCTGCGATTGCTGCAGAACGCCGATTACGACGTGAAACGCGCCGAGCTGGGCATCGTGTATATCGATGAAATCGACAAGATCGGGCGCAAGAGCGATTCCGCCAGCATCACCCGCGATGTTTCCGGCGAAGGGGTGCAACAGGCGCTGCTAAAAATCCTGGAAGGCACAACGTGCAACGTCCCGCCGCAGGGCGGTCGCAAGCACCCGCATCAGGAGTATATCCAGGTCAATACCGAGCACATTTTGTTCATCTGCGGCGGCGCGTTTATCGGCTTGGACAAGATCGTCCAGCGCCGCATTGGCGGGCACGCGCTGGGGTTTGGGACAGGGGCCGAGACCGTGCTTGTGTCGGACCATGCCAGCATCAATGAGCACATCGAGCCGGAAGATCTGCTGAAATTCGGGATGATCCCCGAGTTTGTCGGCCGGCTGCCGGTCGTTTCGGTGCTCCGCGAGCTGACCGAGACCGAGTTGATTGCCATTCTCACCGAGACGAAGAACGCGATGATCAAGCAGTACAGCAAGCTCTTCGCGATGGAAGGCGTGAACCTGAATTTCACCAAGGACGCGCTGCAGGCGCTGGCCGAGGCGGCCTTGAAGAAGGGCACGGGCGCGCGCGCGTTGCGTTCCCTGCTGGAAAAGCTCATGCTCGATTTGATGTACGAGATCCCCTCGCGCGACGACATCGCCGAAGTGACCATCAACCGCGCCGCCGTCGACGGCAAACGCGAACCCCTCATCCGCAAAAAGCAGTCCAAAGACGCGGCATAGAGGCGCTGCCGTCTTTGTTGTCACCCTGAGCGACTCGGAGGGTCTCGCCCGGTCTGGCCACAGATTCACACAGATGACCGCTGATCGCGACCGGAAGATTTATGGATAGCACTATCCATAACCGCTGAGGCGCTGATACCTTCCACTGGAAGGTATCAGATGTGGCGCGGAATGGAATGGCCGAAGGCAAGATTCGAGGGCTTTAATTGCGACTAGCTACAGCATTCCTCCTGCTTCCGGGCCTTGGCTTCCCCCTCCGCTTCAGCGAACGGGTTGGCCTGTGGCGCGGCATCCAGCCAGACGTTTTTATCGCGGAGCCATTTCAGATGACTGCCGAACCTGCCTTCGTGGACGCTTCGACGGGCGAGGAGAAGCTGCTTGACCGGTTCCGACCGATTCATGGCGGGCATTTCAACAGTCGCGCGGCAGGTGGGCAAGGGCGAAGGAGGGGGATATTGGAACCGGGGCGACCGGACGCAAGCTGAAGCGTGCGGGTACGGGAGGCGGCGTGAGGGAGGCGACGACGGAGATTCCTCGGCAAGCTCGGAGTGAATGGGTACTTCGGGGGGGCGAGTGACCATGCATGGCCGGTGAAACCGTGCGCAAGATGAAAAGCCGCCAGGTGAGGGCAGGTGGCTTACTACAGCGGCGCGGTGGGCGGTATCTTCTTTAGGTATTGACTTCGTATCGTACAATGATATAATGTGAGATGTTGTTCTTTGACATAAAGTAAATCGAGAGATGTTCGACCGCGCTCATGGTAACGGGGCCGGCGCGGGAGGCTGCTCGTACGAGGGGGGCTCGGACGGGGAGGCGCCCAAGATATATATGAAAATGGAAAAACAAACCCAAGCTTTTTGAAGTGGGTCTGGTTGTGGATACGCTTGATGGAGAGGCGGTTGAGAATGTGAGGGTGAGACGTTTTGGGTTGGGTTTGTTTTGTCAAAAATGGCTTTGTTTTGACCCTGTGCAGGCGCGCTGTGATGGGTTTTAGCTTGGTTTGGGAGCGCTTTGGGGGGGGATGGAAGAGACCCTTCGACGGCACCTCCGCCGGAGCCATGGCAGGCAGGCAAGCTCGGGTAACAACGCAACGTGAAAGCATTTGTGTTGACGCTCTCCGAGAAGTTCCCCAAGACTGAGCTTGATGACGGAAGTGCTGACGGAAAGGAACATGCTCGCACCGGCCCGGATGCCCGAGGGGGTGTGGAATGCGTATTTGTTCCAGGTATTCAACACGGCGTCGTTCACGATTGTGTTGAGCACGCCGATGATTTTGTATTTCAAGAAGCTGGGCGCGTCGGCGACCGTGCTGGGGATCATCATCGCGCTGCCGGCGCTGATGAACATCCTGCAAATCCCCGCCGCGCAGTTCGTGGAGAAGATGGGCTATCGGGCGTTCGTGCTGTGGGGCTGGACGGTGCGCAGCGCGTTCATTCTCGGCATCGCCGTCGTGGCGATGCTACCGGCGAAAATCGACCCGGTGACGCGAATTTCGCTGCTGCTGCTCCTGTTGTTCGCCTTCAACGCCTCGCGTGGCACCTCGTTGTGCGGGTATTTGCCGTGGATGACCCAATGGATTCCCGAGGAAGTGCGGGGCCGGTACCTGTCGCGCGATCAAACGTCGGCCGCACTGGCGACGTTGGGCACCATGATCGTCTCGATGATCTACTTGAGAGCGCCCGAGATGAAGTTCGCCTACGGACTGCTTTTCTTTGGGGGTTTTGTGACCATTCTCCTGAGCCTGTGGTTTCTGCGGCGCATTCCCGACGTGCCGGTGCCACCGAGCGCGGCCAGTCCGGAAGATGTGCCGTACAAAGACATGCTGTTTCATCCACCATTCTTCAAGCTGCTGGTTTACAACGCGGCCCTGCTTTTCTCGCTGGCGGGTGCGGGCGTATTTTGGATTCCGCTGCTCCGCGATAATTTCGCCGCGACCGACTCCCTGATGCTGGGAATGACGGCGCTGTGGAGCGCCGTGAGCGCGGCGTGCCTGTGGGGATTCGGGCACCTGGTGGACCGGGTCGGGAGCCGTCCATTGCTGGGGTTGGGCACGCTGATTCTGGTCGTGCACCTGAGTCTGTGGTGTTCGGTCGCGGCACGCGTCCTGCCGTTCAACCTTCTGGCGATCGTCCTGATCCAGTCCACGTCGGCCATCGGGATGTCGCTGTTCAACCTCGCCAACACCCGGCTGGTGATGGCGTCCGTACCTCCGATGGGACGCAGTCATTTCTTCGCGCTGTACACTGTCGTCACGAGCCTGGTATCGGGCATCTTCCCGATCTTTTGGGGGATCCTGCTCGATGCGCTGGCGGGTTGGGGCACGGCGTGGTCGCGATGGCAATGGAACCAGTACAGCCTGTTGTACGCGACGCTGGTTGTCATCATGATCGTCGCGCTGGTCCTACGAAACCGTCTCTCGGAAGCTCGCGCGATGACGACGGACGCCTTCCTGCGCGAACTGCTTGTCAAAACGCCGAGCCGCGCGATCAGCCGGCTGCTCCCGCGGCGTCCGGTGCCGTGACGCGGGGCTTGCCCCTGAGAGAGTTTTCGCTATTGTGTCGAACGGGATGATTGCACTCGTTGATTACGGGATGGGCAACCTGCGGAGCGTGGAGAAAGCGCTGGCGCGGGTCGGGGCCGACGTGCGTATCGTCAGCGACGCCAAATCGGTTCATGCGGCGGACGCGGTGGTGCTGCCGGGCGTGGGCGCGTTCGGGGATTGCATGGCGAATCTCGAGAAGGCGGGATTGACGGGTGCGATCCGCGAGTTTATTGGAACGAAACGTCCGTTCCTCGGGATTTGCCTTGGATTTCAGGCGCTGTTCGAATCAAGCGAAGAAGCGCCGGGGGTGCGAGGTTTGGCGGTGTTCCCCGGCACGGTGCCGCGGTTTGCGGCCAATGGGCTCAAGGTGCCGCACATGGGTTGGAACCAATTCCGCATCCAGAAACCGGGTTGCCCGTTGCTCGAAGATGTCGCGGACGGGAGTTACGTGTATTTTGTGCACAGCTACTACTGCAAACCGAAAGAAGTATCGGTTGTTTGCGGCACGACGGAGTATGGCATCGAATTCTGCTCGATGCTCTGGACGGACAACGTGTACGCGACCCAGTTCCACCCGGAAAAATCGCAGGCCGTCGGCTTGCGGATGCTGGGAAATTTTGTCGGGCTGAGCGGGGCGAAGAAGAAATCCAACCGCGAATGAACACGAATTGACGCGAATGACGGCGCGACCTTTTCTGATCTTTCCCGCCATCGACCTGAAGGGCGGCAACGTGGTGCGTTTGCAACAGGGACGCGCGGATGCCGCGACCATTTACAGCAACGACCCGGGGGCGGTGGCGAAGCGTTGGGAGGACGAAGGGGCGCGGTACCTGCATGTCGTCGATCTCGACGGCGCGTTCGAGGGCGAGCCGCGCAACTGGGACGGAGTCCGCGCCATCCTCCGGGCCGTGCAGATTCCGATTCAACTGGGTGGGGGTCTGCGTCGCCGCTCGCAGGTCGAGGCGGCGCTGCAAATGGGCGTTACCCGGGTGGTGCTGGGCACCAAGGCATGCGACTCCACTGACTTTGTCAGCGCGCTGATTCAGGATTTTCACACCCGGATCGTCGTGGGTATTGATGCGCGCGACGGGCTTGTCGCCGTGAAGGGCTGGACGGAACAGACGCGGCTCACGGCGATTGAATTTGCCCAGCAGGTGACACGGCTCGGCGTTCACAACATCATTTTCACGGACGTATCAACGGACGGCATGTTGGCGGGGCCAAATTACACTGCCATTTCCGCCGTATGCGCTGCCGTCAGTTGCAACGTAATCGCCAGCGGCGGGATCGGCGGCATCGAGGATGTTGTCCGCCTTCAACACATCGCGAAAGGGCTTCCCAACCTCGTGGGCGTCGTCATCGGCAAAGCGTTGTACGATGGGCGAATTGATTTGAAGCAGTTGGAAGGGTAGGACAAGCCGCTGTCAGATTATCGACCAAACTCGATCCGAAGCCGCACGCCTGCGGCGATAAGGAAGAAGACGAGCACCGCAGTTCCGCGCAGCCTCAGGGCTGGGGATGTTTCGATTGTAGCCACTGGATGGCGTTCATTTCGCCGTAAAGTTTCTTGCGTTCAAAGTAGCTGGTCAGATCGGTCTCGGTGAGAGTCGGGAGCACCTGTTCCTTGGAGGTGAGCGCGACGCGGATGGCTTGCTTCTGCTGGTCCAACTCGGCCAGCATGCTGCTCGCCGGACGGCCCAGAAAATCGTAAGTCACGGCCGGATCCAGTTGTCCCAGTATCTTGTTTTCGATGGCGATTCCCACCAAGCGCTCGATTGGGCCGCCGGTCCGCAGCTCGTTGCCCAACACCATGCCCATGGACGCCAGCGAATTTGCCAAGGCGGCATCTCCTTTGGAGCGGTCTTGTTGTTGTATCTGTAACATTTGGTTCCCCAGGTTCTTTAGGAAATTCAGATACGAGATCGACTTGCTCGACGGCGCCCACGCTTTGGCCGCCAATGGGGGCCAGCCGGCCAAATCACACATCTCTTCCACCGCCTGGCTGGTTTGCCGACGTATGTCTCGAAGGATTGCCGGTGGATCGCTTGAGCAAGCTCTTGAATGGCCAGGTCAGGCTGTTTTGAATAACGCCGAGAAATACCAGGCCAGGGCGTTGTCGGGAGACGAAGCTTTGAACGCATCAATCCATTTGCGCTGATCTTCGGGGAAAACCTTGTCGGCGATGACAGCAAACTGGACGAAGGGAGTGTTCGGGAAATTTGTTGCCACCTCCCGCAGGTAGGATTGATCGTAGCTGATTCGATACGCCGCCAGGAGACTTTCCGCGTTGCGCCTGTTTTGTTGCAAGAAAGCATCGATCTCTTCTCGCGAAAGTGCATGACTGCTTGCCAGTTTGTCGTTGTTGCGCGTCGCAGCCTCGATTTCTTCACGCGAGGGTGCGAGGCGTGAGGTGAGAAACTCTTCGAGCTGTTCATACGGCGATTTTGCGACCGGCGAGTTCGTGGCGCTGGACGACGGAACCCGTGCCGTGGGTTTGGTTGACAACGCGGCCAGTTGCTTCGCCGCGTCATCGCGCTCGCGCTGCAATTGTTGGAGTTGTTCCGTCAATGGCGCTTGGTGTTGCTGGAGCGTTTGGACCTGACTTCGCAGTGCCGCAGCCTGGCGGGCTTCGTAGATTCCGGTGCCGACGGCGGCGGCGAGCGCGGCCCCGATAATGGCTTTTTGGAGTGTGGTCATGGCGATGGCCTTGGTGATGGTTGCGGCGGTCGTGGTGGCGGCCGTTGTTCCCGCAAGAACCGCAGTGGAAACCGTCGCAGCCAGTCCGGCCGGAGCAGCTTGGACGGCGTCAGCGGAAAGAGCAACGCCCAGAGCGGCGGCGCTCGTCGTGACGCCACGGTGTGTCAACAGCGAGTGCAGTTTCTCCAACGCCCGGTTCACTCGCATCCGCGCGGCATCTTCCGTGGTTCCCAACGCTTCGCCCACCGAGCGGAAATCGCGCTGCTCGAAGTAGCGCAGCAGAATCGCGGCGCGGTCCCCGCTTCCGAGTTGGGTAATGGCTTCATCGAGGATGGGGGCAACCTGTCGCAGGCTGGCGCCGGAGTCGTCCCGCAGCGTGTTCATTTCCACGGCCTCGCGTTCCCGGGATTGACGGCGCCGCTCGCCGCGCATGGCCCGGGTGGCAACATGATACGTGCACTGATGCAGCCACCCGCCCAGCATCACCCCTCGGGAAAGCGCGCGGCCCTTGCTCGCCAAGGCGATAAAGACCGTTTGCGTCACGTCCTCGGCCAACTGTGTATCCCCGCCGACCAAGCGGAGCGCCACCGAATAGACGAAGTTGATGTAGCGCGCGACCAATTCGCGAAAGGCCGCTTCGGAACCGGTCCTGGCGTATTCGGCGAGTAACTGTTGGGTGTCCATCATCTTCTGTTCGCGTGTTCACTAGTGCTCCGTCACAGTTCATTTGAGGGGTAGAGGTGTTTCAGACGGATGCGGGCGTCTTCGGTACGGAATTGCCAGTCGGCTCCAACCCCACGAGCATTACGGTCTGCCGACCACAGCTCC
>Ga0182027_10001162_pt1 | contig 44152 bp, 33 predicted proteins | sample 712E1DmetaG_FD_121300 | JGI IMG/M metagenome (GOLD analysis project Ga0182027, IMG submission 121300) | Permafrost microbial communities from Stordalen Mire, Sweden - 712E1D metaG (Illumina Assembly) | ecosystem: Environmental > Terrestrial > Soil > Wetlands > Permafrost | place: Sweden...
CGAGGGCGGCGGCTGCCCCCTCGGGGGCAGGAGGCCAAGAAGGATTGAACAACAACGACCGACAGGAGTAAAATAATGCCAAGACTCACCCAAGATTCTGTCCAGTCAACGGGTGCAGGTCAGATGGAAGCGCTGTGGGAAGATCTTTCGCGGACGCCCGAAGCGATCGCGTCGCCGGGGTGGCACAAGGACGTGCTGGAGAACCGACAGAAACGCGTTGCCGAAGGGAAAGTCCGTTACGCGGACTGGGAGACCGCCAAGACGAAGATTCGCCACAAGGTGTCGTGACCTCAGCGTCAGAAACAACCTCAATAGTGTGTGCGCTTGACACGGGACGTCTAGACGTCTAGCATGTGCAGCATGAGCGAGAGCCAGAGCCGGTACGCGCCCGGAAGAGTTCGCGATGCGATTTTCCAGGTGCTCTCGCTGAGTCCCAAGCCTCTTTCGATCAAGCAGATTCAAGAGCGGGTGTCCCGGGTAATTGGATCGACGCCCACATCCTCGGTTCGTTCCTATCTGCGGCTCAATACTCCACATTACTTTGTGCGCCAAGGTTTAGGCGTCTACAGTGTGCGCCGTGACAGTTCGGCTGGAATTCAACGCGCTCTGCTCAACACGGAAACATGGCAGCCACCGCAGCGCATCGGCCGCGCCCAGCTTTTCCATGCCGATTGCTTTGATTGGTTGGAGAGACAAGAGGACAGCAGTTTTCATGCGGTCCTTACGGACCCGCCGTACGGGCTGCACGAATACACCCCGGAACAACAGGCGAAACTGAGGAGTGGCAAGGGTGGAGTGTGGCGTATTCCGCCATCGTTTGACGGGCACGTCCGGTCCCCGCTTCCTCGGTTCACGACGCTGACGGCGCAGCAACTTGAGGAATTGCGCAGTTTCTTCTTTTTGTGGGGGCGCCTGTTGCTTCCGAAGCTTGTGCCCGGCGCGCATGTCGTCGTTGCGTCCAATCCACTCCTGTCCTACATCGTGGCCGGTGCACTGGCTGACGCGGGTCTTGAACGCCGGGGTGAAATCATCCGGCTTACCATGACCATGCGCGGTGGTGATCGGCCAAAGGCGGCGCATGAGGAGTTTCAGGAGGTTAGCGTCATGCCGCGATCGATGTGGGAGCCATGGCTGGTGTATCGGAAACCTCTGGAAGGCAGAGCCCAAGACAATTTGCGAAAATGGAAGACGGGCGGACTGCGCCGTCCGTCGAGCGAGAAGCCATTCGGGGACGTGATTCCGTCGTCCCCGACGCGGAAGGCCGAGCGACTTCTCGCGCCGCACCCCAGCCTTAAACCGCAGGCATTTCTTCGGCAGGTAGTGCGTGCCCTCCTGCCTTTGGGTGAGGGGATTGTGCTGGATCCATTTGCCGGTGCCGGCTCTACTTTGGCCGCGGCGGAGGCGATTGGCTATGCCAGCATCGGGGTTGAAAAGGATGTGCGGTATTTTGAGGTGGCTTGCAAGGCGATCCCGAAACTGTCACGATTTCACCCCAACGGAAGCTCTCAGAGCCGGTAGACCCAGTTCTCGCGGAGTTTTTTGATGCCATCGCGGTGGAGGGTGGCCGTCCGCGTGCCCAATTCACCCCGGGGATTTTTCCTGAAATCCTCAACGGTGACACTCCCCAGATAGACCTCGGTGAAAGTCATGGGATGTCGATCACGCGCTGGCTCTGTTTCGGTGTCCGTGTCGTAGACGAAAACACACATCCATTGCTCCCTGGCCCCGTGCGTATCAACAGCTCCACCGGATTTTCTCGTGGTCTTAATCTCAATGCCGTCCGTGCCGGCTTTTACCGAATTGTCGGCGTATACGCCCTGAACGATCAGGTCGGGATGGCCGTTGAAATATTTGTTCTCGGTCAGCGATCGAGAATGCTTTGCCAAACTCGCGGTGAGCATATCGGACAGCACGCCGGACATGATCGCTGGACGCAACATGTCGTCCAATCGTTGTAATCCTTTTTTGGCGAGATGGGCGTTTACATCGTAAAAGAAATCGTAAACATCCTGCATGGCCATCTGGAAATCGTGCAACCTGAGTTCGTACGGAAGATGCGCTGCCTGATTGAATTTCGCCTCCACCACAACGTTGTGAATGATGGCCATGGCCGCCATTCTTAGCTTCTGCAGGCGGCGGATTTCAAGCATTCGTTTGAACGGGGTGCCATTACGGCAGGGAAGTGCAGTGGCTCTGGCAGCTGCGGGTGGAAAGGCCTGTTACTCGGCTTGGGAGACTGCCAAGTCGTCCAGTTGACACGGATGAGGTGATGGGCTAGGATGTGCGACGGATGTGGCGGATGCCACAGAGTGCCGCGAGGGTTGCTTCTGCGACCGCGCGGATTGCGTCGACGCTGATCTTGGGCGTTGCGGGGGAGAGGGCGGGCGGTTGGCCGGGAAAAAAGCAAAAAAGGACAAAACAAAGCCAATTTTATTTTTGTTTCGCATGTGTGCATCATGCTGATGTAAAGCATCTTAACACACGCTCATGTGTGAAAAACCGATTGGCTTTGTTTCGCCGGAAATGGCTTCGTCTGGGGGGTGACGATGCGTTCAGGCGGACGATTTCGGTGCGAGAGTGGTCATCCGCACGACCATGGTTCCAGCTTTTGGAGTTGCGGTTTGGTGGAATTCCGTGTAAATCCGTGCAAAGCGCGGGTAGGCGCTTCTGGCGAGGGAAGCAATCACATGAGCAATTACGGTCTTGAAAAGCATGGTATCACGGGCGCGGGAAAGGTGCATTGGAACCTGTCGGTGGCGAGGTTGGTGGAAGAATCCATCAAGCGCGGCGAAGGCATGCTGACGAGCAGCGGCGCGCTGAACGCGATGACGGGGAAACGCACGGGACGTTCTCCGCGTGACAAGTGGATCGTGGAAGAGCCGTCCACGAAGGACAAGATTTGGTGGGGCAAGGTCAACCAGCCGATTTCCGAGCAGGATTACCTGGGGTTGCGACAGGAAGTGCTCGCATACTTGCAGGGACGCGAACTGTTCGTGATGGACGGATTTGCGGGGGCCGACCCGCGGTATTCGATGCCGATTCGTATCGTGACCGAGTACGCCTGGCACAATCTTTTCGTGAAACAGCTTTTCCGCCGGGCGACGACGGAACAACTCGAGTCCCACGTTCCCGAGTGGACAGTGATCAACGCGTGCAAGTACAGCGCGGACCCGAAGAAGCACAAGCTCAACAGCGAGGCGTTCATCATTGCGGATTTCTTGCGCAAGACCGTGCTCATTGGCGGGACGCAGTACGCGGGCGAGATGAAGAAGAGCATATTCTCGGTGCTGAACTTCGTCCTGCCCCCCAAAGGCGTGTTACCGATGCACTGCTCGGCCAACGTGGGCAAGGACGGCGACGTGGCGATTTTCTTCGGCTTGAGTGGGACGGGCAAGACGACGCTGTCGGCGGACCCCAATCGCGATCTAATCGGTGACGACGAGCACGGCTGGAGCGATCATGGTGTGTTCAATTTCGAGGGAGGGTGTTACGCCAAGTGCATCAAGCTGACCAAGGAACGCGAGCCGCTGATTTGGGATGCGATCCGGTTCGGCTCGGTGATTGAGAACGTGGTGGTTGATCCGGTCACGGGCGAACCCGATTACATGGATGATTCCGTGACGGAGAACACGCGGTGCGCCTATCCATTGGATTACATTTCCAATGCCGTGCCGAGCGGCATGGGTGGGCATCCGAAGGCCATCGTGTTTTTGGCCTGTGACGCGTTTGGCGTGATGCCGCCCGTGGCGCGACTGAATCCCGCGCAGGCCATGTACCATTTCATGGCGGGTTACACCGCGCATTTGGCGGGGACCGAGGCGAATATGGGTAAGGACCCGACCCCGACATTCTCGACGTGTTTCGGCGCGCCATTTCTGCCATTGCCGCCGCAGACGTACGCGCAAATGCTTGCGGAAAAGATGCGCAAGCACCGGGTCCACTGCTACCTGCTGAACTCGGGGTGGGTTGGCAATGCTTTTGGTCGGGGTCCGCGCATTTCCTTGAAGATCAACCGTGAAAATGTGACGCACATCATCGATGGCACTTTGGACAAGGCGCAATTCCACAAAGATCCGACATTCGGGTTCGAGGTGCCGAAGGCTTTGCCCGGTGTGCCGTGCGAAGTGCTCGACCCCCGCGCCGCCGCGAAGGACGCGGTCGATTACGACCGCCGCGCAAAGGATTTGGCGGCGAAATTTGTGAAGAACTTCGAGCAGTTTCGGGGCGTATCCGCAGAGATCGTGGCGGCGGGACCGAGGGTGTGATGCCAGGGGCGTTGTCGGCAGTACTGCGAAGCGGTGCGGAAGATCGTCGCCACATAGAGTCGGCCTGCAACCTTGCGCTGATGCATCACTTTCGGTTACTGTACCCCCATGCCGAAGACCTCCGAGAGCGCCGAGGATTATCTGGAGCGTATCTACGAACTGATTGAGGACAAAGGATACGCGCGGATGATCGACATCGCGCGCACTTTGCGTATCCGTCAGGCTTCGGTGACACGGATGGTCCAGAAACTGGGCGAAACCGGGTTCGTACGCTACGAGAAGTACCGCGGCCTGGTGTTGACCTCGAAGGGCAAGGGCGTGGCGCGCGCGGTGCGTCGTCGGCATCAGGTACTCGAGGAATTCTTTACATTGCTGGGGGTTGACGGCGGAGTGGCCCAGCGCGATTTGGAGGGGATCGAGCATCACCTGAGCCCGGCCAGCGTTGAACGAATCGAAGAACTGGTGCGATTTCTCCGCGAGAACCCGCGCGTATTGCGGAAGATCAGCGCGGGACGTATTGAGAAGAGATGATGAATCGACCGGTCGCAATTGTGGCGGTAGCTGTGTTGGCCCTGGGCGTTGTGTTGAGGGCTGCGGACATTATTGACGGTGTTGTCGCCATCGTGAACGATAAGGTCATTACCTACAGCGAGGTGATGATGCTGGTTCAGCCTGTCGACCGGGAACTACGGCGCAATTTTTCGGGTCAGGAGCTGGAGGATCAAAGGCGGAAAGCCCAGATGGACGCGCTGAACACGCTCATCGAGCATGCGTTAATCGTTCAGGAATTTGACGCCAAGGGGTACAAGATCCCTGAGACGTACGTGGAGGGGCAAATCAACAACCGTATCGCCACGGAATTCGGCGGCAACCGGGCGGCTTTTATCAAGACGCTCGAAGCGGAGAACCTAACCCTCTCACAGTTTCGAGGTCAGGAACGCGAGCGCATTATCATCGAGGTCATGAGGGACCAACGGGCGCGAAAGACCATGGTGGTCTCCCCTTACAAGATCGAGAAATATTACCAAGACAACATCGACCAATTCAAGGTGGGCGACCAGGTCAAACTCCGCATGATCTACATCAAGCGCGGCGAGTTGGTCGCTGCCGGCGCTGTTGCCAACGGACAGGACTCGGCGTCAGCAACCAATCAGCCGGCGCCGACCAATTCGGAGGCAGCCGCGGCGGTCACCAATTCCGAGGCAACCGCCGGCAGTTCAACCACAACGGTTGCGGAGGCGACGACGGTGACAAATGTGTCAGAAGTCCCGCTCACAAACTCAGAGGTCCCGTCCGCCGTCTCGACCACTGCCGTTAGGGGGGCTACGACGGCCATGACGGCGCCGCCTGCTGTCGATCTCCAACGCAAGCTTGCGGAGGAGATTCTGGCAAAGCTGGACGCAGGGGACAGTTTCGAGAGCATGGCGCGTGTCTATTCCGAGGGCAAGGAGGCGAAGGAAGGCGGCGATTGGGGTTGGATTGGGCGTGACATTTTGCGCAAGGAGCTTAACGGAATCGCATTTTCCCTGAAGCCGGGCCAACACAGCCGTGTCATCGAGACGGCGGAAGGCTACTACATCTTGGAGGTCGACGACGTGAAGCCCGCGCACACGACTCCTCTGGCCGAGGTTCGCGACGATATCGAAAAGACCCTGTTGCAACAGCAACGTGCCCAGATGCAAGAAGCTTGGGTCAAGGATCTTCGCGCCAAGGCATACATCCACCTCTTCTAAAAATGCCAAATCGTCTCCGCATTGGGATCACGCTTGGCGACCCCGAGGGCATCGGGCCGGAGGTCGTGGTCAAGGCCTTGAAATCCGGTCGGCTCGACCGGCGCTTCGATTATGAAATCATTGGTAACCCGCGCACGAAGCGCCGCGCGGATGCTGCGGACTGGGTCGCGGAAGGAGCGAAGCTCTGCCTCGATGGCGAATTGGCCGCGATCGTTACCGCGCCCATCAAGAAGGAGCTGTTGCACCGGGCCGGCTATCCGTACGTTGGTCAGACGGAACTTCTCGCGCACATTTCGCGCACAAAACGGTTTGCCATGATGCTGGCGGGCGGACCCTTGCGCGTGGCGCTCGTGACCATCCATGCGCCCTTGCGCGACGTTGCGAAACTCATCACGACGCGCAAGATCGTCGAGGTGATCGAATTGTCAGACCAGATCTGCCGCCGGTTCGGCATCCGTCGTCCACGAATCGCGGTTGCAGGACTGAATCCCCACGCGGGTGAAGGCGGGTTGCTTGGTGACGAAGAACGGCGGGTCATCGCGCCGGCGGTGAGGCGCGCGGCCCGTCATGGCGTCGCGGTCAGCGGGCCACATTCAGCAGATACACTGTTCTATCGCGCCGCGCACGGACAGTTCGATGCTGTGGTCGCCATGTACCACGACCAAGGTTTGGCGCCGTTCAAATTGGTCGCGTTCGACGATGGCGTGAATCTGACGCTCGGGTTGCCGTTTGTGCGGACATCGCCGGACCACGGCACTGCGCCCGATATTGCCGGCAAGGGTGTCGCCCGCCCCGATGGGATGATCGCGGCGATCAACATGGCGGCAAAACTTGTTCGAACCAGGTAGACGTCGGAAGATGGCGCTTATGAAAGAGTTTACCGTTCGGACAAACAGTCACACAGAATTCCTCGAAATAACGGACCGGCTGCAGGAGGCGATTGACGAAAGTGGAATCAAAGAGGGCATCTGCGTGGCGGTCGTACCCCACACTACGGCGGGGATAACGATCAACGAGAATGCCGATCCCGATGTGGTGTCGGACATGATTTACGCGCTCGACAAGGCCGTCCCGTGGAAAGATCCGCACTACCGACATGGCGAGGGCAACACGGCGGCACACGTCAAGTCGAGCATAATGGGGCACAGCGTGCACGTGTTGGTGCGCGGCGGTAAACTTCAGTTCGGCACGTGGCAGGGCGTGTACCTTTGCGAATTTGATGGACCACGGAGCCGCAACCTGTGGGTGACCGTCATCGGGTGAGCCACACTTGATGGAGCGCGGCGTCTACGTGGTTTTATCGCAGAGGCTTCTGACCGTAGTAAGCGTCGCGGCCGTGCTTGCGGAGGAAATGCTTGTCAAGCAGTGCCCGCTGCATCGGCTTGACTGACGACTTCACACGAAAGGTTTCGCTCGCCAATCGCGCCAGATGTTCGAGCACGACCGCGTTCTCAACGGCTTTCTCGACAGTCGTGCCCCAGGCAAACGGCGCGTGGCTGGCCACCAGCACGCCGGGGAAGTGAAGCGGATCGGCTTTCTTGAACTTCTCCACAATCACGCGCCCTGTGTTCGCTTCGTAGTCCTGTTTGATTTCCCTGGCGGTGAGCAAGCGCGTGCACGGCACCGGTCCGTGGAAATAATCAGCGTGCGTTGTTCCGAGCGCGGGTAACTCGCGTCGCGCCTGCGCCCATGCCGTGGCGTACAGGCTATGCGTGTGAGCGATTCCGCCGATTTCCGCAAATGCGCGATACAACACCAAATGGGTTGGCGTATCGGAACTCGGCCGCAGGTTGCCTTCGACGACCCGGCCTGTTTTTAGCGAGACGACGACCATGTGTTCCGCTGTCATCGCGTCGTATGGCACACCAGATGGTTTGATTACCAGATGGCCGCTGGCACGGTCCACGCCGCTGACGTTGCCCCAGGTCTGGACGGCGAGTCCCACGCGGACCAATTGCTGGTTCGCCTCGCTGACTTTCTGCTTCAGTTGTTCAAGCACGGTATTGTCGCGGCGGATTAAGTTCTTAATGCCTGACTCGCGCGCGAATCTCCAGTAGTTTCTTCATCACGTTGTGCAGGTTCCCGTTCCACTCGCGTGCGCCGAAGGCGTCGTGCAGCGTGCGGTACAGCGGATACAATTCACGGTACATGGCATGCGCCTGCGGGTTTGGCAGGAAAACGCGTTTTCTCACGCCGGTCATCGCCTTCTGGGCTTCCGCGTAGTTCTTGTGTGCTCCGGCCACGACGGCGCCCGCTACGGCCGCACCGAGCGCGCACGTCTGCGCCGAGCGCGAGATTTTCATGGGACGGCCCGTCACATCCGCGTAGATTTGCATGACCAGGGGATTCTTCTCAGCGATGCCGCCACAATTGACGATCTGCTCGACCTTGACGCCGTATTCTTCGAACCGGTTGATGATCGTTAAGGCGCCAAATGCGGTGGCTTCGATCAGTGCGCGGTAAATTTCCGCGGGTGTCGTGTACAGTGTTTGGCCGAGCAGCAACCCGGTGAGTCGCTGATCGACCAGAATGGTGCGATTGCCATTGTTCCAATCGAGTGCCAGAAGGTCCGACTCGCCGGGCTTCAGTTTCGCGGCCTCTTGGGTCAGGGTTTCATGCGAGCCGTGTCGTCCACCAGGCTTGATGTAGTCCACAAACCAATTGAAGATGTCACCGACCGCCGATTGTCCCGCTTCCAATCCATAATACCCCGGCAACACACTGCCGTTGACGATGCCGCAGAGACCGGGAATGTCTGCGAGCGGTTGTGCGACCGGCGCGATCATCATGTCGCATGTGCTGGTGCCGATGATTTTGACCAACGTGCCCGGCGCGATCCCTGCGCCGACGCCGCCCAGATGCGCATCGAACGCGCCTACCGCCACGGGAATACCTGCGGGCAGACCGGTGCGCCTGGCCCAGTCCGCGGTCATCTCACCAACCGCGCGTTCGATGGTGTGGGCTCTTGCCGCCAGCCGCGAGCGCAATTCGCCGAGTTTGGGATGGAGCGAACCGAGAAACTCGGCGTCGGGATAACCGCCCCACGTATCGTTGTACATTGCCTTGTGGCCGGCCGCGCAAATGCCGACCGTGAGCCTGTCGGGTGCTTCCGTTCCCGTCAACATGGCCGGGATCCAGTCGGCAATCTCGACCCATGCGTACGCCGCGTCGAACACGTCTGGCGACGTTCGCAGGCAGTGAAGAATTTTACTGAAGAACCATTCACTGGAATACGCGCCGCCGCACTTGGCGAGGTATTGCGGACGCATCTCCCTTGCGGTTTCGGTAATCTCCGCGGCTTCGAGCACGCCGGTGTGGTCCTTCCACAGCCAGGCCATGGCGGCGGGGTTTTTGGCAAATTGTTTGTCGAACGCCAGCGCCCGGCCGTGAGCGTCGACCGGCATTGGCGTGCTGCCCGTGGTATCGACGCCGAGACCGACAACCTGGTCAGGTTTGAAGCCATTGACCTTGCGCTTTGCCTGCGCCAGCGCCTTCTGGATGGAGATCTCCGCGCCGGTGAGGTAGTCCCCCGGATGCTGGCGGGCAAGGTTCGGGTCGCGAGACAAGATCAGCCCGTGCGCATACTCCCAAACCGCTGTGCCGACCTCGCGTCCGTTACTTACGTCCACGATCAGTGCGCGGACGGAATTCGTCCCGTAATCCAAGCCGATGGAGTATTTCGCGCGCACGTGAAGGAACACGGCCTACGGCTTCACGATAATCTTCACCACGTTGTCTTTGTAAGCGGAGTTCAGGGCGAACGCCTCGGCCACGTTCTTCAACGGAACGCGATGTGTGACAAGGGAGTGAACATCCACCTTGCCTGATTCGACCAGACGAATGGCCCGCGGGTATGTGTGTTTCATGCGCCGACTGAAAACAATCGTCAAACCTTTGCGGCGGGCCGTGGAATGTTGGAATGCGCAACGATCTTCGGACGGGATTCCGACGAGGACGACGCGACCGCCGGGGCGTGCGAGTTCGAGGGCCTGTTCGATGGCTGCGCCGCCCCATGCCGCTTCGATCGCCACGTCCACCTCCCCACGAACCGCCAGGGGCTTGGCCCCCAATTTGGCGGCCAACATGAGACGCCCCGGCAGCGGATCCCTGACGAAGATTTCACCAGCTCCCGCGAGCTTGGCGGCTTGCACGAGTAGCAATCCAATTGGCCCGGCTCCGATGACGGCCACGCGGTTGCCCGGCCGGATTTTCGCAAGGTTGATGGCGTGCAGCGCGACGCCGAGCGGTTCGAGCATGGCTGCCGCTTCATCATCGATGGAATCTGGCACCGGAAAGCAGGTTCTAGCCGGCACGACCATGAACTCGCACAAACTTCCGTCGTCGGGATACAGGCCACAGAAGTGGAGCCGCCGACAGAGATTCGGATTTCCGCCTTCGCAGAGGTCGCAATGGTGGCATGGCTGAGCAGGGTCGACGGCCACACGCATGCCCGCGCGCAATTCCTCCACGCCGCTTCCGATCGTTTCAATGACGCCGGCGAATTCATGTCCGAGAACGAGGGGGGATTTGAGGACGGTATCACCGATACGAGCGTTGGCGAACGCATGCACATCGCTGCCGCAGATACCCGTGGCGGTGACGCGCAACAAGACATTGCCGGGTCCCGGTTTGCCGGGGTGGGGGATGCGCTCGACGCGAATATCGCGGGGGCCGTACAAGCGCGCCGCCAACATGGGACGCAACGATGAACCCCCCTTTGCCAAAGGGGCGGCGGTTACAGTATGGGAGATCGGGGAAGGAGATCGCGCCGAGACTGCCGCTCTCACTATCGTTTTAGTACGTCGAGCCATGGATCAGTTCACCTCCAGTTGATTCTTACATCCGTCCTAGCCCTGGCGCGAGGTGATAATAGATTTCATTCGTGCGCAGTTGCTGCTTAAAGGGGCGCAGTTCTGTCTTGGCGTCAATCACAACAGGTTCCAGACCAGCAACTTCTGCAAAGTCTTCCATGTGCTCGGTGGTGACGGCGTAGCTGAATGCTGTGTGGTGAGCGCCGCCAGCATGAATCCACGCCGCGCACGCGGTTTTGAAATCGGGTCGGCATTTCCAAATGGCGCGGGCCACCGGCAGTTTCGGCAACGGCTTCGGTGGTTTGACCACATCCACTTCATTCACGAGCAACCGGAAACGGTTCCCGAGATCGATGATGGAGACATTGATCGCGGGGCCAGCCGGCGCGTTGAATACGAGGCGAACGGGATCTTCTTTGCCGCCGATGCTGAGCGGATGAATCTCCAAAGACGGTTTGTCCGCAGCGATGGATTCACAGATTTCGAGCATATGGGCGCCAAGCACCAAATGACCGTCGGGGTGGAGATGGTACGTGTAATCCTCCATGAACGACGTGCCGACCGTAAGATCGGCGGCCATCACTTTCATGGCGCGGAGCAACGCGCAAGTTTTCCAGTCGCCTTCCGCGCCGAAGCCGTAACCGTCGGCCATGAGACGTTGCACGGCGAGGCCCGGCAGTTGTTTCAAGCCGTGCAAGTCCTCGAACGTAGTGGTGAATCCTTTGAACCCACCGCTTTTCAGGAAGGCGCGGAGCCCGAGTTCGATACGCGCGCCATCGCGGAGCGATTCATGGCGCGCGCCGCCTTTGCGAAGTTCTTTGGCAACGTTGTAGCGTTGCGCGTATTCGTCGCACAGACGATTGATCGTCGCGTCGCCGACTTCATTGACGACCTTCACGAGGTCGCCGACGCCGTAACCGTTGACCGCGTAGCCGAATCTGGCCTCCGCGGCAACCTTGTCACCTTCCGTGACCGCGACCTGCCGCATGTTGTCGCCAAAACGGCAGAACTTTGCGCCCTGCCAATCGTGCCAGGCCCGCGCGGCGCGCATCCAGGCGGCGACGCGGTCCTGAACTTCCGTGTCCGACCAGTGGCCGACAACCACCTTGCGATTCAAACGCAAACGTGTGTGAATGAATCCTGCTTCGCGGTCGCCGTGGGCCGACTGATTAAGATTCATGAAATCCATGTCGATCTGGCCCCAGGGCAGGTCGCGATTGAATTGTGTGTGGAGATGTAGAAACGGCTTCTTCAAAGCGGAGAGACCGCTAATCCACATCTTCGACGGCGAGAACGTGTGCATCCACAGGATCAGGCCCGCGCATTTGGGAGCGTGATTGGCTTCGAGGCAGAGTTGACGGATGGCGTCGGGCGTGGTGAGCACCGGTTTGAACGCGATCTTCAACGGCAGGCGCTTCGTGCCGTTCAACTCCTCCACAATCTTGCGCGAATGTGCGGCCACCTTCTTCAGCACCGCCTCACCGTAGAGGTGCTGGCTGCCGGTGACGTACCAGATTTCGGCGGTATCGAGGTTCTTCACAAGTGGCCTCCTGCTCAGATGAATTCGTTAAGGATGTTCTCCAGCAACTCCTGGCGACCGCTCGCGTTGGCGTCGGGCTCACCCTTCTTAAACGTGTGGGCTTCGAGTTCCTTCAAGCCCACCTTGCCCTTCTCGATGTCACGACCGATGCCCTTGTCCCAAGAGGCGTATCGATTCCTGACGAATTCGGCAAGGCGCCCGTCTTTGCGGATCGCGGCGGCGATTTTCAGCCCGCGCGCGAAGGCGTCCATGCCTCCGATGTGCGCGTGGAACAAATCAACCGGCTCGAAGCTCTCGCGGCGCACCTTGGCGTCGAAATTCAGGCCGCCGGTTTTGAACCCGCCCATGCCGAGGACCACGAGCATAATCTGCGTCGTCAGGTAAACGTCAGTCGGGAACTGGTCGGTGTCCCAACCGAGCGATTCATCGCCGCGGTTCGCGTCAATGGAACCGAGTCGGCCGGCGGAAGCGGCGACGGTGAGTTCGTGCAACATCGTATGGCCGGCGAGCGTGGCGTGGTTGGTTTCGATGTTGAGCTGGAAGTCATCGAGCAGATCGTACTCACGCAGGAAATTCAGGCACGCCGCTGCATCGGAGTCGTACTGATGCTTCGTTGGCTCCTTCGGTTTGGGCTCGATGTAGAACTGGCCCTTGAAGCCGATGGACTTCTTGTAGTCCGCCGCCATGTGCAGGAACTTCGCAAGATGTTCTTGTTCGCGCTTGAGGTCGGTGTTGAGCAGCGTGGAGTAGCCCTCGCGTCCGCCCCAGAAGACATAGCCCGCGCCGCCGAGTTCGTGCGTGACTTCGAGAGCCTTCTTGACCTGCGCGGCGGCGAACGCGAACACGTCAGCGTTGCAGCTTGTCGCCGCACCGTGGACGTACCGCGGATTCGAGAAGAGGTTGGCCGTGCCCCAAAGCAGCTTGATGCCGGTGCGTTGCTGCTCTTCCTTCAGGACTTTTACAACCGCATCGAGGTTCTTGTTGGTCTCGCACAAGTTCCGTCCTTCGGGCGCGACGTCGCGATCGTGGAGGCAATAAAACGGCGCGCCGAGCTTCCCGATGAACTCGAACGCAACCCGGACGCGGCGCTGGGCGTTGCCAACGGAGTTCGAACCGTCATCCCAAGGGCGGACAGCGGTGCCGACGCCAAACGGATCGCTCAGCGAATTGCGAAACGTGTGCCAGTAGCACACAGCGAAACGCAGGTGATCGCGCAATGGTTTGCCGTCGAGTTTCTCGGCGGCATGGTAGTGCTTGAACGCCAGTGGGTTTCTCGACTTTGGCCCCTCGTATTCGATTCTCGGAACATCGGAGAAAGCTTGTGTCGCCATAATGGCCTCTGCCTGCCGCCGGAAATCCGGCAGCGGGTCTGACTCGCGCCGGCTCGGATTCGTTTGTGCCACAGCGTGGCCACACCGGGCAACAGATTTTTTGAAACAGCAGAACGCGCCGGCTGGGCGCATCCCCAGCCTTCTCAAACCACTACTGCCTTAAACGAGGCCGACTCCCACGGTTTCTCGCGGCACTCGCGCGCGATTTCGTTGAACGCTTCGATCTCGGCCCTGGAGACAAGCAGGCCGCCATGCTTCCCGGTTAGTTCAGCGGCCTATGGCTTCCGGTTGTCCGGGTAGCAGGCACTTCTCGTTGCTGTGACCGAGGATGTCTTGGATGACGGCCTTATCTCGCGGATTTGCGCGCTGGAGGCAGTTGCGTGACAGCAACACCGAGGAAAACTGGAGCGCAACAGCGGGTGGTCAATTCACCGAGTCGTGAATAAGGCAGTTGTCGGTTGTTTTTGCCTTGTTGCCGCCGTTGCGCTCCGTAATGCCTGAAGATGTATTTGGTTCCAAGAGAGATTGAACGGGTGAAGAATAACCTTGTCCCGCGCATATCTGGCACAGGCAAGCCCGGACAGGAGGCCCACGATAATCGTCCACGTACTTTTCATGAACTACACGCCCCATCGTGGGGGCCAAGTTGGTCGCGCCCCCCACCAGCATCCCAACCAGTCGGCTTGGTCAATAATTTACTAAAACGTTTAACTAAATGAAAAATAGGCCAATTTCTAGGTTTTGTCAATTCTTCTTCTCGAGAAATGTGAAATCCAGAGCAACGCATGATCGATCGGTAGCGCATGACCCCTAACGAGAGATCGAGCATTACCTCCAGTATACGAAGTGCCACCGTGTCGGCCTCCCCATGGACAAGCTTGAGAGCCTTCCTCGCTCGGGCCGGTCGGGCTCGGCTTGGGCGGCGTGTGGGTGGCTGGTTGGTGCCGGTTCTACTTCAGCCACAGGTGGATTGCGTCTGGCAGTTGGGGCGCCCCCCCCCTGTGGGGCCTCTCTCCGTCCTTCGTAGTTGGGCGATCGCCCGCGAGATGCATGCGCTTTCCGGCTTGTGTTTGGAGTGTGGTTTTGTTCTGCTTCGCGCACGGGGCGAGCCGCGTGATGGATCGCCATCAGGATCGCGATTCTCGTTTCCCGCGTAGGATTGGGCACAGTTGCGTCTGCGTGATCCCCAAATGGTTGGCCGTGCGCAGTGGCAGTCAACCGAGTCGGGTCATGTGCGCCCGCGCATGACCGTCGCCGAGCAGCAATTCCGCGTATCTGCTAGGCGATATTCTGTTCCCAAAGAAAATCTCTACCCCGATATTTCCTGATGAACTCTTTCTCCAGCCAACTACGGAAGCTCCTGTCGTCGAGGCAGTGGAACCAGGTGCGGGCCGCCAGTGAACTCGGCGTCACGCAATCCCAAATCAGCGATTATCTCAGCGGAAAGAGCGAGCCGTATCTGAGTACCGCGGTCGCGGTCGCGAAACGGCTGGGGATCTCGTTGGATGAATTGTCGGGCATCGGCCCATCGAGCACGGTGGTTCGGGAAGAAATCGTGGTCTATGGAGCCGGCGAGTCGTTCAGCGAGTGGGTCGAACGACTCAAGCGCCGCTGGCGGCGAAAAGGCGCGTCGCACGCCGAGATGGAACTCGCCATTCGCGTCCTGTTTCCCGACGAGGCGGACAAGGTCATCCGTTGGCTGAACACGTAGCGGCAGGACGACCCCTTTACTGGGAGTGCCAACCGGCGTTGGGTCCAGCGCGGTATCAGGTAGCGGCATTATGGTGTGGAAATTCTCCACAAGTAAATCGCTGGTTTCCACAACGCCATTTTCCTTTCTGTCATCAGGTGGGAATTAGAAAAAGAAAACCGCCAAAACCTTTGCATCAGGTTTTGACGGGCCGTCTTGACCTGCCCCTGTTTGCAGGTCAATTCTAGTTGAGTCCTGGCGGAGATTTTGCCTTGTGGTTGTTTGTTCAATGCTTTGCATGCCCTCATAGATCCCCTGGGGCTGGCCACCGCCCGCGCGAATTCCAGCGGCATGCGATTGCCCAGTGAACTGTACAGGCTTCCGCCAGCACGGTGAACCAATGTTTGTCGAGGCATTCATCCCGCACCTTGCCGTTGAAACTCTCGACGTTGGCGTTTTGCACCGGCTTGCCGGGTTCGATCAGCGCGTTCTTTGTGCGTGCGCCGTCATCACCCAGCCAAACGCCAATACCTTGGCGTTATTGGCTCAAGTGGTTGGTGGTGGCCGATGTCAGTACGCATTTACTGTTGGCGCAGAGCGCACGCCGGACCGGTCAACGATTGCGCTCGCCTCCCGCCGATGATTGACCGAGCCCACGCAGTGGCTCCGTTGAAACTGGTTCTGGCCGATGCGGAATTTAACACGGAGCGCAATCACCAGCACCTCCGCCAGAAGATCGGCGTAGATGGTCATTCCCGCCAAACGCGGCCGGCCAGAGCGGAAGATGCAAAGCGTCACGCCTAATAGCCATCCACAATCCACCACCTAACCCCCGTCCCGTCAGGGACTTGACGGGCCTGCTAGGATTGAACGTGATGGGCGCAACCCTTGTCAAAATGGTTGCTTCAGGGTTGTGAACCTCAAGAGGATAAAATAATGGAACAAGGTATCAGTGCGATTAACGAACAGGTCAAACGCGAAAGCGAATTTGTGCGAACCCTCGTCGGCGAGATCGGCAAGGTCATTGTCGGCCAGAAATATCTCATTGAACGGTTGCTGATCGGATTGCTGGCGGACGGTCACGTCTTGCTCGAAGGCGTGCCGGGCTTGGCCAAGACACTGTCGGTGAAAACCCTCTCGGCGGCGATCCAGACGACGTTCCACCGGATCCAGTTCACGCCCGACCTGTTGCCTGCAGACGTGATCGGCACGCTGATCTACAACCCCAAAGATGGCGAGTTCCGCATCAAGAAAGGGCCGGTGTTCGCCAACCTGATTCTGGCCGACGAAATCAACCGCGCGCCCGCCAAGGTGCAAAGCGCGTTGCTCGAAGCGATGCAGGAGCGCCAGGTCACGATTGGCGACCAGACGTTCAAGCTGCCGGAGCCGTTCCTGGTATTGGCGACGCAGAACCCGATCGAGCAGGAAGGCACTTATCCGTTGCCCGAAGCGCAGGTCGACCGGTTCATGCTCAAGCTCTCGATCCAGTATCCGAGCAAGGAGGAAGAGCGCCAGATCATGGATCGCATGGCTGAAACGGGCAAACAGATCGTCACGCAACCCGTGGTCACGCCCGATCAAATCCTCAAAGCGCGCAAAGTGGTGGACGCGGTCTACATGGACGAGAAGATCAAGAATTATATCGTGGACCTGGTCCACGCGACGCGCGAGCCGGCCGAATACAAGATCGACGTGGCCCGTCTCATCCAATACGGCGCCTCACCACGCGCAACCATCTACTTGACCGTCGCCGCCAAAGCCTACGCGTTTCTCCAGGGCCGCGGTTACGTCACGCCGCAGGACGTGAAAACCATCGGCATGGACGTGCTGCGTCATCGCGTGATTATCAGCTACGAGGCCGAAGCCGAGGAAATGACGAGCGAAGACGTGATCAAGAGGATTTTTGACGAAGTGCCGGTGCCTTAGTTTGGTAAAGCACGGAGACACAGAGTCTCTGTGTCTCTGTGATTGGATTGGACGAGCAAGATGATCCCACGCGAGATTTTCAAGAAAGTCCGCCAGATCGAGATCCGCACGAACCGTGAAGTCACGGACGTGCTCGGCGGACAGTATCATTCTGTCTTCAAGGGACGGGGCATGGAATTCGAGGAAGTGCGCGAATATCTGCCCGGCGACGAGGTGCGGTCCATCGACTGGAATGTCACCGCGCGGTTCGGGCATCCATTCATCAAGAAGTTCCGGGAAGAACGCGAACTGACCGTGATGCTCGTCGTCGATGTGAGCGCCTCGGGGCAATTCGGCAGCGTGCGGCAGACAAAGAACGAATTGGCCGCGGAACTGGCCGCCGTGCTCGCCTTCTCGGCCATCCGCAACAATGACAAGGTCGGCCTCATCATGTTCACCGACCGGATTGAGAAATTCGTCCCGCCGAAAAAAGGCCGCCGGCACGTGCTCCGCGTCGTGCGCGAGATCCTCGCGTTCCAGCCCCAGGGCCGCGGGACGGACCTACAATTGGCACTCGATTACCTCAACCGCGTTCAGCCACGGCGGGCTGTGACGTTTGTGGTTTCGGATTTCCAGGTGACCGACGAAGAGTCGGTTCGCAAGAAACTGCGCGTGGCCAGCAAACGTCACGATGTCATCGCGTTGAGCCTGCGCGATCCGCGCGAGGAAGAGTTGCCCGCGATCGGATTGGTCGAACTGCGCGACGCCGAGACTGGCGAGCGGGCGTTGGTCGATACATTCAACCGAAAAGTCCGCGAAGAGTTCGCCGCCAAAGCGCGGGAACGGTTGGAGGCGTTACGCCGGTTGTTGCGGTCGGCGAGCGTAGATCAGGTGGAAATCCGCTCGAATGCGGATTACGTGCCGCCATTGATCCAGTTTTTCAGCATGCGCGAGCGACGGATCTGATGGAAGACATACGCGACATCAAGGGACTCGTTCCGCTGCCCCACGGCTGGTGGTGGCTGTGGCTGTTGTTGGCCTTCGTGGCGCTGGCAGTGGCTTTTTGGCTCTGGAAACGGCGGCAGCCGGGCGTTTCCGCTTTTGTGGCTCCCCCTCCCACGCCTTACGAAGTGGCGATTCGCGAACTGCGTCGTTTGCGCGAGGAAAATCTGCCAGTCGAAGAATTCTACACGCGACTGTCGGATGTCGTGCGGCAATACCTCGAAGGTCAGATGGGCTTGCGCGCACCCGAGCGCACGACCGAAGAGTTCCTCTATGAAGTGTCTCGCGATCATTCGCTTTCCGCGGAACACCGGGAATTGCTGGGCGCGTTCTTGCGGGAAGCCGACCTCGTCAAGTTTGCGAAGTTTCGGCCGGGCACGGAGGACATGCAGCGCGCCCTGGATGCCGCTGAGAAATTCGTGCAGGACTCGCAGCCACGCGCCGAGGAGGTGGTCGCGACGGTATGAAGTTTGCCAGTCCATGGTCGTTGGTGCTGTTGCTCGTGTTGCCGTTGTGGTTGTGGTGGGAACGACGGTCCGCCCAACGCGGCGGCCTGAAATTCTCCTCGGTTACGGTGGCGCGCTCGTTGTCATCGTTTTGGGCGACTCTCGGTCCATCGCTGCTGCTGATGCTGCGCGGGGCGACGCTGGTGCTATTCATCGTCGCGCTGGCGCGGCCACAATTGGGCCGCAGCGAAAGCAAGATCAAGACCGAGGGTATCGACATCGTGCTGGTCATCGATATTTCCGGCAGTATGCAGGCGATGGATTACGAGAAAGGCGGGCAACGCGAATCTCGAATCGATGCGGTGAAGGACGTGGTGCGCGAATTCATCCGTGCCCGCCCTAATGATCGAATTGGCATGGTCGTGTTCGGTACGCACGCGTATGTGGCCAGCCCGCTCACGCTCGACCACGATTGGCTCGAACGCAATCTCGACCGCATCCGCATCGGTTTGGTCGAGGGCAACACCGCCATCGGCGCGGGCATCGGCACGGGAGTCAATCGTTTGCGCGACACCAAAGCCAAAAGCAAGGTGATCGTGTTGTTGACCGACGGTGGTGAAAACGTCAAGAACCCGCCCGCCCTCGAAGCAGCGAAGGCCGCCAAAGAATTCAATGTGCGCGTGTACACGATCGGCGCGGGTTCGCAAGGAATGGCCCCCATGCCGATCCACGACCGCGCGGGCAACCTGCTCGGCTATCAGCCGATTCAGGCTGACCTCGACGAAGACCTGTTGAAACAAATCGCGGCGGCAACGGGCGGACAGTATTTCCGCGCGGCGGATGTGGCGTCGCTGAAGAAAACCTATGCGCAGATCGACACGATGGAAAAACAGAAGGTCGAAACGGTCGCGTATGAGGAGTGGAAGGAATTGTTCCCGTGGTTTTTGACGCCGGGACTGGGATGTCTGGTCTTGGCCGTCACCCTGGAACACACGCGCCTACGGAGGTTGCCGTAATGCATTTCGGCAATCCACAAGTATTCTGGCTGCTGGCACTGGCACCGGCGTTGGTATTGTTTCTGGTCTGGGCGTTCCGCGCGCGGCGGCGCGCCTTGGAACGCTTTGCGTCCCAAACACTGGCGCAACGACTGGCCGATTCGGTCCGCCCGGTGGCGCGGCGATGGAAGGCGGTATTGATCGTCACCGCGATCACCCTGGCGGCGCTGGCATTGACCCAGCCGCGTTGGGGCTTCGAGTGGCGCGAGGTGAAACACAAGGGTGTGGACATCTTTGTGTTGCTCGATGTTTCCAAGAGCATGCTGACCGAGGATGTGCGACCCAATCGGTTGGCCCAGGCGAAGTACGCCGTCCAGGACCTGCTGGAGAAACTTCGCGGCGACCGGATCGGCCTGATCGCGTTCGCGGGAACGGCATTTGTCCAATGCCCGTTGACGGTGGACTACGAAGCGTTCCGGCTGACGCTGAAGGACGCCGACCCACACATTATTCCCCGCAGCGGAACCGCGATTGGCCCGGCGATTCGCACGGCATTGAAAGCCTTCGACGCGAGCGAAGGCCGGGACCATGCCATCGTGTTGATCACCGACGGCGAACAGACGGAGGGCGACGCCGTGGCGGCTGCGGACGAAGCGGCGAAGGCGGGTGTGAAGATTTTCGCCATCGGCGTGGGCACGGCGGAGGGCGAATTGATTCCGATACGCGACGAGGGCAAGCCGATGGAGTTTTTGAAGGACCGCGACGGCGCGGTGGTCAAGTCGCGGCTTGATGAGGAGACGCTGAAGCAACTCGCGCTGAAGACGGGCGGCATTTACGTGCACAGCGCGGCGGGCGACTTCGGCATGGACGCGATTTACGACAAGGGCATCGCGCAACTGCAGCGCAAAGAATTCGAATCGCGACTGCAGAAGCGATACTTCGAAAGATTCCAGTGGCCGTTGGGCATGGCGTTCGTCCTGCTGGTGGTCGAGTCGTTCGTCAGCGACAGGAGGGCAGCATGAGATTTTGGTGGTGGCTGCTCGTGTTGCCGACGGCGGCTTTGGCGAAGACCGAAAACTGGCCCGAGCGTTACAACACGGGCGTGACGGCCTATCACAGCAACGATTTCGCGCGGGCTTCGCAACTGTTCGAGAACGCGACGTCGTCGGCGGATCGCACCCTGCAACAGCGCTCCCTGTATAATCTCGGCAACGCCGATTTTCGCCTCGGCCAATCCCAGCCCAAACAGGCCCAGCAGCTTTGGCAGCGGGCGCTCAAAAGCTATGAGAGCGCGCTCGCCATCGACCCCAACGACGCCGACGCGAAGTTCAACCACGAATTCGTGAAGAAGAAGCTTGAAGAATTGAAGAAACAACAACAACAACAACAACAACAACAACAACAACAACAACAACAACAACAACAACAACAACAACAACAACAACAACAACAACAACAACAGCAGCAACAGCAGAAACAAAACCAAAAGAATCAGCAGGACCAGAAGCAAAACCAGTCAGACAATCAACAACAACAGAACCAGCAGCAACAGAGCCAGCAGAATCAACAAGACAAAAATCGGGATCAGTCCCGACAGCAGAATCAACAACAAGACCGACAGCAACAACAAAGTCAGCAGCAGGAACAACAACAGAAATCCGACCAGAAACAGTCGGATCAACAAAAGAAGGATCAGGAGCAACAGTCGCAGCAGTCGGCGGAACAGCAGAAGCAACAGGATAAGCAGAGGGAGCAGCAACAAGAACAGCAGGCCCAGCAGGACAAGCCATCACCGCCCGAGCAACAGCCCCAGGAGAATGGTGGCCAGCCGGAAGATATGGACAAAATGCAGGCCGCCGAGATGCTCGATAACCTGCGCGAGGACGAACGGAACTGGAATTTCTTCCCCGAAATGCAAATGAAGGACTTGAAAGATTCCGGCCAACCAGCCAAGGATTGGTGACGATGAGACTCTGGCTGGTTATCGGACTTCTGCTGACGGCGACAGGCGCATTCGCGGATGTGTCCGTTGTCGCCTCCATTGACCGGAACCACGTCGCGTTTGGGGAGTCGGTGACGCTGACCCTTGCGGTCCAGGGCACGCAGAGCGGCGCGCAGCCATCGATCCCCCGGGTGGACGGCCTGAGCTTTGACGGACCGTCCACGCAAAGCAGCTTCTCGTTGAACAACGGGCAGATGAGCCAGTCCGTCAGCTTTGTGTATCAGGTAACACCCGCCCGAACGGGCGAATTCACGATTCCGGCAATTGCTGTCAACGTCGGCGGCAACAGATATTCCACCGAGCCGATCCGGTTGGTCGTGGAAAAGGGCTCGGCACAGAATGACTTAAGCCAGGAGATCTTCGCGCGTGCCATGGTCCCGTCCAAGCCGGTGTATCTGGGTCAAACCGAGCCGGTGGAAGTACTCGTGTTCGCGCGGGCGGATGTCCCGTTCAAGGGGCTGAGCTCATTTAACTGTGAAGCCGACGGGATGGGGTTCAAGTACCTGCAAAATATGAAACAGGGTACGCAAGTCATCAACGGCGAATCCTTCCACGTGGCGATGATCCAGGGGGCCATTTCGCCAGAGCGCATGGGGACGCTGAACTTTGGGCCGTGCATCCTGAAGGCCCAACTCACCGTTCAAAAGCGCGGGCGCAACGGCTGGCCGTTTGACGATTCGATGTTTGACCAAATGTTTGGACGAGTCGAGGTGCGGGAGGTGCCCGTGACTGTTGACGCCGTGCCGATCGAGGTTCTTCCGTTGCCCGAAGAAGGGCGGCCGGCTGATTTTGGCGGCGCCATTGGACAATGGAAACTCGATGTGACCGCCAAGCCGACAGATGTCGCGGTCGGCGATCCCATCACCGTAACGATCAAAGTCAGCGGCAACGGCAACATCGACACCGTGCCAACACCGAAGCTTGGCCCATTGGACGGATTCAAGACGTACGATCCGACGACGAAAACAACGAAGGACGATTTGAACACGACCGGCGAGCGCGTGATGCAACAGGTGCTCATCGCTAAGAGCGCCGACGTGAAAGAACTTCCCGAGGTGCGGCTGGCCTATTTCGACCCGGAGGCCCGGGCGTACAAGGCCGCCGTCCAGTCGCCCATCAAGCTTGTGGTGAAGGCCGGCACCGGCGGCCAGACGACCATTGTCAGCGGTGGCGGACGATTGCGTCCAGATGAGAAGTTGGGGCAGGACATCGTGTATCTGAAGGGCGACCTCGGGCCGGCGGCGCCCGCCGTTCCCTTCTGTGGGACGGCCACGTTTTGGGCGCTGAACGTCATGCCGGCGCTTGCGTTGCTCGGCACGGTCGGCTGGAAGCGACGCACGGACAGGCTGCGCGGCGACGTCGCCTACGCGCGTCGGACGCGGGCGGCGAAAAAGGCGCGCAAACTTCTCACCTCCGCGACGAGCTACGACGAAATTCAACACGCCTTGCAGCACTACCTCGGCGACCGGTTGAATATCCCGGTCGGCGGCATCACCGCATCCGTCGTCGACGAGCAGCTTGTGCCGCGCGGCGTGAATGCTGAGCTCGCTGATCGAGTCAGGGCATGCTTCGAAGCGTGCGACACCGCCCGGTTCGCCGGCGGAGGTGCGGATACGAGCATTCAGGCAACCCGGGACAATGTGGAACGATTGATTGATGAACTTGAGACGAAACAGCTTTAAGATCAGCGCAGCCATCTGGCTGGTCGGCCTGTGTGTGGCGTTCGCCGGAGCCGGTGACGACTTCAAGTCGGCCAACCAGTTGTATGATGCTGGAAAATTCGCCGAGGCAGCGGCGGTTTACGAGAAAATCGAGCCGAAGACGGCTTATGTGTACTACAACCTGGGCAACGCCCATTTCCGCGAGGGCAAATTGGGACTGGCCATCCTCGATTACGAGCGGGCGCGGCGGTTGGCGCCGCGTGACCCGGACATTGTGGCAAACCTGAAGTTTGCCGAGCAGCGGTTGGGGGTCGATGATGTGAACGCGCCACCACATGCGTGGCAGAGATTTCTCCGTTCGATTATCGAGAGCCGTAGCTCAACAGAGTGGGGGGTGTACGAGCTGGCGGCACTGTGGCTGACCGCTCTGGCGGTCGGAGTGTGCCTTTACATTCCCCGACTCCGGACCGGATTGCTCGCCATCGCTGCGGTGGCCTTTGTGGGATTTGCGGCCTCCGTGTGTGCGCTTGGCCATGAAGTCCTCAGCGATCGAACGGCTCCCGCCGCGGTCGTCGTGGCTGCGGAGACCGCCGCACGGTTCGCGCCGATGCCCGACTCCACCGCCCATTTCAAACTCACTGAAGGAACCCGGGTCGTGATCCGAGAGGATCGCGGCCAATGGTTGTTTGTGGAACGGGCCGATGGGCAACAAGGCTGGGCAAAGTCGGACTGCATCGAGCGGGTCACACTTCAAAGTTGATTCATTGTCATCCAGACGATCAAAGACGCGACCGGATTCAAACTGACGCACCACCCTATTGCGCGGGCGCGAGTTCGGGGGTGCTCTGACGGTGGCGAAGCTTGAACCGTTGCCGCATGTGCTCGAACGCGAGATAAATGACCGGCGTGGTGTAGAGCGTGAGGACCTGGGAGAACAGCAGACCGCCGACAACGGAAATACCCAGCGGTTGGCGCAGTTCCGATCCCGTTCCAAGTCCAATTGCCAGCGGAACGGCGCTGAGCATCGCCGCCATCGTAGTCATCATGATCGGTCGGAAGCGAATGATGCAGGCCTTGTAGATGGCATCCTCCGGGTTCAATCCTTCGGTGCGCTCGGCGTCCAGCGCGAAATCGATCATCATGATGGCGTTTTTCTTAACGATGCCCATCAGCAGAATGATTGCGATGAAGGACACCAGTGTCAGATCGAAGCCGCAGAACATCAGCGCCACCAACGCCCCGACACCCGCTGAAGGCAGCGACAAGATGATCGTGATCGGATGGATCAGACTTTCGTAGAGCATGCCCAACACGATGTACACGGTGATGAGGGCGGCCAGGAGCAACAAGGGCATGGTAGCCAGCGATGCTTGGAAGACTCGAGCAGTGCCTTGAAAGCTGCCCATGACATTTTCTGGTATTCGCATCTCCCGCGCCACGTTTTGAATGATCTCGGTTGCCTGACCCAGGGAAACTCCCGGGGCGAGATTGAACGAGAACGTCACCGCCGGGAATTGACCCTGATGATTCACGGACAGGCTGGTGTTGCTGGTCGCAAACCTTGAGACACTGGCCAGTGGCACCATCTTGCCGGCATTGGATTTGACGTATATCCTGTTGAGCGCGGACGGTTCCAGTTGGTCTTTCGGGTCCACTTCCAGCACGACGTAATGCTCGTTGTACTGCTCGTAAATGGTCGCGACCTGTCGCTGACCGAATGCATCGTAGAGGGTGTCATCGATGTTTTGGGGCGACACGCCGAGCCGGGAGGCGGCATCGCGGTTGATCACGACATTGGCCTGCAGTCCATGCGTTTGCTGATCGCTATTGACGTCCCGCAGTTGCGGGATTTTGCGGAGTCGATCGAGCAATTCGGCCGACCAGTAATTAAGCGCGTTGAGGTCCGTGGAGGTGAGGGAGTATTGGTATTGGGCTCCGGTGAGTCGGCCGCCCACACGAATGTCTTGAATGGACTGACAAAACAAGGAGATGCCCGGCAGCGCGGCCATTTTTCGGCGCAGGCGACCAATGACCTGATCAGCAGTGATTTTCCTTTCTTCCTTGGGTTTCAGCATAATGAACATGCGTCCTTTGTTGAGCGTAGAACCGCCGCCCGCGCCAATAAAAGAACCCAAGGTGGCGACTGCGGGATCGTCCATGACAATGCGCGCCGCTTGCGCTTGAAGTTTCGCCATGGTTGCAAATGAGACATCCTCGCCGGCCTGGGTCTGTCCAATGATTGCGCCGGTGTCCTGCTGTGGAAAAAATCCTTTCGGCACAACGATATAGAGCCAGACGGTGGCGATCACTGTGGCGAGCGCGACGAGCAGCATGAAAATCTGATGCCGAAGCACCCATTTGAGACCGGTTTCGTAATGGTGGAGCATCCAATGGTAGCCCCGTTCGCAGACCCGGTAGAACCGCCCGGGTTCTCCATAGGCCGATTCCGGCTTAAGGAACCGTGAGCACATCATCGGCGTCAGCGTCAAGGAGACGACCCCGGACACCATGATCGCGAGGCTCAGTGTGACCGCGAACTCGTGAAACAACCGCCCGATCAATCCGCCCATGAACAGCAGCGGGATGAAGACGGCTACCAGCGAGGTGCTGATCGAGATCACGGTGAAGCCGATTTGTCTCGCGCCGTTGAGCGCGGCTTGCATGGACGACTGGCCCTGCTCGATATATCGATAGATGTTCTCAATGACCACAATAGCATCATCCACCACGGACCCGACCGAGATGGTGATGGCCATCAGGGAAAGATTATCGAGGCTGTAATTCAGCAGATACATGATGCCGCACGTGCCGGCCAAGGCAAGGGGTACGGTCACGTTCGCGATAAACGTGGGCCAGAACCTCCGCAGGAATAGGAAGATGACCATGACCACGAGCGCGATGCTCAACAACAGTGAAATCTGGACGTCGTTCACCGAGGCCCGAATCGTCGCGGTCCGGTCGGAGAGCACGCGCAGCGTCACCGAGGGCGGGATCCATCGTTCCAGTTGAGGCAATTGCGCTTTGATGCGGTCGACGGTTTCGATCACGTTTGCGCCGGCCTGTTTGAAAACAATCAGAAGCACCGCCCGACGGTTTCCATCCCAACCCTCCAGCAGGTTGTTTTCAACACCCTCGATGGTTTTCCCGAGGGACGTGAGTCGGATGGGCGTGTTGTCTGCTTGGGTCAGGATGAGGGAACGATAGTCGCGGGCGTCCACCAGTTGATCGTTGCTGACGAAAGTATAGGAGACTTGGTTGCCATCGATTCCCCCGATGGGTTGAACCAGGGTTGCCTGGCTCAGAAACGAGCGGACATCCTCTAGGCTGAGTCTGGCCGAGGCCAATGCTGCCGGATCGATCTGCACGCGCACCGCCGATTTTTCAGCGCCGTTAATGACGACCTGGCTGACGCCATCAATCTGGCTGAGCTTCTGTCCGATAATCTGGTCGGCATATTCATACACCTGTGCGGGCAAAAGTGTGTCGGAATACATCGACAGCACCATAATCGGCGCGTCGGCCGGGTTAACCTTGCGGTACGTCGGTGGGCTGGGGAGATTGGCCGGCAGATCGCTGGCGGCGGCGTTGATCGCCGCCTGCACGTCACGGGCCGCGCCATCGATGTTTCGATCCAGGCCAAACTCGATGGTCACCGAACAACCTCCGAGTGTGCTGACGGAGGTAATCTCGCTGATATCGGCAATCTGTGCTAATCGGCGTTCGAGCGGCGCGGCCAGCGAGGATGCCACCGTTTCGGGGTTGGCGCCGGGCAACGAGGCCGATACGGAAATCATCGGGTAATCCACTCGTGGTATTGCGGCGACCGGCAGGAACCGATACGCCACGATGCCCATGAGGAACAGGCCTGCGGCCAGCAGGGACGTTCCTACGGGTCGACGAATGAAAGGCTCGGAGACATTCATGACGGCGACGGACTATTCACGTCCCCGGCGGCGCCCTCTTCGAGTTGACCTTCGCTGAGCAGGCCGGCCCGGGCACGGCGATCACGGAACCATTTCGCGCATTTCTCCATGTAGAGATAGATCACGGGCGTGGTGTAAAGCGTCAGGAATTGAGAGAGCAGCAAACCGCCGACAATCGAAATGCCCATGGGCCGGCGCAATTCCGAGCCGGTGCCTCGTTCCAAAGCCAACGGCAGCGCGCCGAGCAGGGCGGCCATGGTGGTCATCATAATCGGGCGAAACCGCAACAGGCAGGCCTGATAGATGGATTTTTCCGGCGGCAGCCCTTCCTCGCGCTCGGCGTCCAGCGCGAAGTCGATCATCATGATCGCGTTCTTCTGGACGATCCCGATCAGCAGGACGATCCCGATCAACGCGATCATCGAAAAATCCGTGCGGCAGAGCAGCAACGCCAGCAGCGCCCCCACTCCCGCCGACGGCAGGCTGGACAGAATGGTGATGGGATGAATGTAGCTCTCATAAAGCACACCGAGGATAATGTAGATGACGACGATGGCGGCCAGCACCAGATACGGTTCGCTCTTCAGCGAGGTACGAAACTCAGCGGCACTGCCGGTGAATGTCGTCAACACGGTCACCGGCAGGCCGATTTCCCGCTGGGCCCGTTGGATGGCGTCAATCGCCGCGCCCAAGGAATTGCCCGGGCTCAAGTTGAAGGACAATGTCACTGCGGGAAATTGCCCTTCGTGATTGATCGCCAAGGGAGCGGTCCCCGTTCGCAAGTGGGCGAACGCGCTCAACGGCACCATTCGGCCAGTGGTGGATTTGACATACATCTTGTCCAGCGATTCCGGGGTGAGTTGATAATGGGGCGTCGCTTCAAGGATGACGCGGTACTGATTGAGCTGCGTGAACATGATGGATACCTGTCGCTGCCCAAACGCATCATAGAGCGTGTCATCAATGTTCTGCGGCAGGACATTGAGGCGTGACGCCGTGTCGCGATCGACGTCGATGCTGAGCTGGAGGCCGTTGAATTGCTGGTCGGTGGCCAAATCGACCAACTCGGGTAGCGTGCGCAGCTTGTTGAGCAGTTTCGACGACCACTGCGAAAGCTCGGTTTCATCCGCGTCCTCCAGCGTGTATTGATACTGGGTACGGCTCACACGGCTGTCGATCTGAACGTCCTGCACCGCCTGCATGAACAGCGAAATGCCTTCGACGTCCTTGGTCGCCTCGCGCAACCGGTCAATCACTTCGTTGGCGCTGGCGCGGCGCTGGTCTCGCGGTTTGAGACCGATGTAAAGCCGGCCGGTGTTCACGGTAGGGTTGACCGTGCCCGGCCCGACGAACGATGCGACGCTGACCACGTCGGGATCTTTGCGCACGATGTCGGCAATCACGTGCTGGTGTTGGACCATGGCCTTGAAGGAAATGGATTGCGCGGCATCGGTGACGCCGGTGATCATCCCCGTATCCTGTTGGGGCAACAGGCCCTTGGGTATGACAATGTACAGCAGGATTGTGGCGATCAAGGTGACGATGGCCACCGTGAGGGTCAACGGCTGATGTCGGAGCACCCATTGGAGGCCGCGGTCGTACCAATCGAGCATGGCTTTGAACATGCGCTCGGTGATGTCGTAGAACCGTCCGTGCGGTTGATCCTTCTCGGACTTTAGCAGCCGGCCGCACATCATCGGCGTGAGCGTGAGCGAGACGACGGCGGAGACCGCGACCGCCACGCTCAGGGTGATGGCGAATTCCCGAAACAGCCGCCCGACGATGCCGGTCATGAACAGCAAAGGGATGAAAACGGCGATCAACGACACGCTCAGCGAGATCACGGTGAACCCGATTTGCTTCGCCCCCTTGAGCGCGGCTTCCAACGGCGGGTCCCCAGCTTCAATGAAGCGGACGATATTCTCGATCATCACAATAGCGTCGTCCACGACGAAACCGGTGGAAATGGTCAGCGCCATCAGGGACAGGTTGTCCAGGCTGAATCCGACCAGTTTCATGACGCCGAACGTGCCGATCACCGCCAGTGGCAGGGCGACGCTCGGGATGACCGTGGCCCAGAACTTTCGCAAGAAGACAAACATGACCATGACAACCAGGACCACGGTGAGCAACAGTGTGAACTGGACGTCGCGGACGGAGGCGCGGATGGTTGCGGTGCGGTCCGTGAGAATCGAAACCTTGACGGAGGGAGGTATGGACGCGCGCAGTCTCGGCAACAGCGCCTTCACGCGGTCGGCTGTTTCGATGATGTTGGCCCCCGGCTGGCGCTGGATGTCGAGAATGACCGACGGTTGGTCGCCCACCCAGGCCGCCAAGCGCACGTTCTCGACGTTGTCGACGACTTCGCCGATATCGCCGAGCCGCACCGGTGAACCGTTGCGGTACGCGACGATCACAGGGCGATACCCCGCTGCGGACAGAATCTGGTCGTTCGCGTTGATGGTGTAGGATTGCCGCGGGCCGTCGAAACTTCCCTTGGGCGCGTTGACGTTGTTGGCCATGAGGGCAGCGCGCACGTCTTCCAAACCCAACCCGAACGACGCGATGGCGGCCGGGTCGATGCGTACGCGAACGGCGGGCTTTTGGTTGCCCTCGATGGTGACCAGGCCGACGCCACTGACCTCGCTGAGTTTCTGGGCCAGCACGGTGTCGGCGAGGTCATTGACCTTTTCCAACGGCAGCGTGTCCGAAGTGATCTGCAAGGTGAGGATGGGGGTGTCCGCCGGGTTCACCTTGTTGTACACGGGCGGGTTCGGCATGTTCTTCGGCAGGACGCCACTGGCAGCGTTGATCGCGGCCTGCACGTCCTGGGCAGCGGCGTCGATGTCACGGTTGAGGTTAAATTGCAAGATAATGGTGGTCGTGCCGAACGAACTCTCGGAGGTCATTTGCGACAAACTGCTGATCTGGCCGAACTGCCGTTCCAGTGGGGTGGTGACTGACGAAGCCATGACGTCCGGGCTGGCCCCGGGGTATTGCGCGGTCACTTGGATCGTGGGAAAATCCACGGGTGGCAGGGCGGAGATCGGCAGGAGCATGTAGCCGAGCAACCCCATGAGAACCACGCCCGCCATGAGCAACGACGTGGCTACGGGTCGCTGGATGAAAGGTTCCGAGACGTTCACAGCAATGGGCCGTCAGGATCCGGCGTTGGCGGGTTTCCCGGCAGCAGACGGTTTGACGTGGGAACCGACCTGCAACTTGTACTGACCATCTACCACGACTCGTTCATTGGGCTTGAGCCCGTCGTCGATCAGCGCTTCGCCTTTCTCGATCTGCGCGACCTTCACCGGGCGAACTTCGACGGTATTGTCGTCCTTGATGACGAAGGCGTACGGGCCATCCGGCCCGCGCTGCACGACCGATGCGGGGACCACAAGCCCATTGTTGCGCGTCGAGAGCAGGAGTCGAGCGTTTACGAACTGGCCGGGCCACAGCCGAAGGTCAGCATTCGGGAAGTTTGCCTTGAGTCGGATCTGGCCGGTGGATGTGTCGATCTGGTTGTCGATCACGGCCAGCGTCCCCTGGCCCAAAACGGTGCTGTTGTCGCGATCCACTGCGACGACAGTGATGGCAGTTGTCGGGCCCTGTTTTTGAATCTGGCTGAGCGTTTGTTCGGGGAGCGTGAAGACCAGAGAGATAGGCTTAAGTTGCGTGATCACCACCAAGCCGTTCGTGTCGGCGGCGTGGGCAATGTTTCCTTGGTCGATCAACCGAATACCGGTGCGGCCATCGAGGGGGGAGACCACCGTGGTGTAGTTGAGTTGAACTTTGGCGCTGTCGATGGCGGCCTCGTCGGCTTGGACCGTCGCTACGAACTGGTCCACCAGGGCCTTTTGCGTGTCATACGTCTGCTGGGTGGCGATTTTTTGTTGGTAGAGATCGGCGTCCCGTTTCAAATCCAGTCGCGCATTGGCCAATTGGGCTTCGTCCTGAAGCTTCTTGGCTTCGGATTGTTCCAAGGCGGTGCGGTACGGGTCGGGATCGATCTGGGCGAGCAGATCACCGGCGTGCACGTCCTGGCCTTCGACGAACGCGACCTTCTTCAGTTCGCCGTCGACACGCACGTGGATGGTGACTGTATTGTAGGCTTGGACGGTGCCGAGTCCGTCGAGGTAGATGGGGACATCCTTCTGCTGGACTTTGCCTTCGATCACGGGCACTTCGGGAATCATCGAGCGTGCGCTGGCGGTGGCTTTTTCGGCGGAAGCCGCGCGATAGTAGTGTACGGCCCACAGCAGCCCGACAAACAGCAACCCGCACCCGACGGCTATCCCCATGTTCCGTCGCGAGACGGGCGCTGGCTTCTCCACTTGAGAACTCCTCGGCGGCGCTGCCGGTCCGCGATCGACCTGTACCACATCCTGCCGTTCTTGAAGTTGGTCGTGCTTCAGCATGAGAAACTGACTCCGTATTGTCGGTTCATCCAACGCCCGCAACCCCATGGGTTTCAACGTATACCACGCATTGGGAATGTCAAATAATGACCTGCTCCGCCAGCCAGTTCAATGACAATCCCACAGGCTAAGACGCCGCGGACTCTCCGTTGGTTACGGTTTTTGGTGCAACCATGCGAGTTCGGCGGGACCGGATTGCCGTCAGTCCGGGGGCGGCGCTCGCAAGAATTCGTTTCACATGCGAGTGGGTTTGGATAAGATGGGGCCTCTGGCATGTTTACCGTACGCACATTACTCGAGGGCAAAGGGCCCATCGTTGTGCTGGCCGCGCTGAGCGTCGCGACGATCTTCGGTTGTCCGGCGCGGTGGGCGCCGATCCTGCCGCTGGCGCTGTTGGCGTTTACGATTTCATTCTTCCGCGATCCCGAAGCGGAGGTGCCGGTCGACCCGAGGCTCATCGTCGCGCCGGCGACGGGCAAGATCGTCGAGATCAGGACGGTCAACGAAGCTCATTTCATTCAGGGCGAAGCGACAATGGTGGCGGTTTTCCTATCGGTGTTCGACGTGCACGTCCAACGCGCACCGATCGGCGGGACGATCCAGTTCGTGCAGTACAACAAAGGCAAGTTCCTCGATGCGCGCAACCCGAACGCCTCGCTCCAAAACGAGAACCGCGTCGTCGGCATCGAGTCGGCGGACGGTTTTCGGGTGACGGTACGGCAGATTTCCGGCCGGATCGCGCGGCGGATTGTCGGATGGGCCGGGCAAGGCGCGCCGTTGGCGAAAGGGGAGCGGTTTGGTATGATACGATTTGGTTCACGCGTGGAGTTGTTTTTGCCACCGGGCACGGAAATCGCCGCAAAGGTGGGGGACTACGCGAGAGGTGGTGAGACGATCATTGCCAGACGAACATGACATGATTCAGCCGCAACAGGAAGTTCGCCCGCAGAAGGCCTGTTCTTCATCGGGCGACGATGAGAAAGTACGTATCTATTTCATGCCGAACCTGCTGACCGCGGGCAACCTCGCCTGCGGTTTCTTCGCGCTCACGTGGATTTTCAAGTATCAACAGGGCGAGGACTTCGAGCCGATCAAGACGGCGATCCGGATGATTTTGTGGGCGTTTGCGTTTGATCTGTTCGACGGGCGTGTCGCGCGTTGGGCGCACAAGGAATCGCGGTTTGGACGTGAGTTCGATTCCCTGGCCGACATTGTGAGCTTCGGCGTCGCGCCGGCTTTTTTGATCTATCGGATCGTGCTTCAGGAATTTGATCTGGGGTGGGTGATCGCGGCCATCTACCTGGTGTGCGGCGGGATCCGCCTGGCGCGATTCAACGTCTTGAGCACGCGACCCGGGAATTCGGACGGGCGGGAGTTTGTCGGGTTTCCCATCCCGTCAGCGGCGGCGTTGGTGGTGAGCGTGACGCTCTTCATGATGTGGATGGTGGGACATGACCGGACGCTGGGGACATGGGGATTCGTGTTGCCGGCCCTGATGCTGTTGTTGTCCGGCCTGATGGTGAGCAACGTGCGCTATCCGACCTTCAAGTACATCGACTGGACACGAGCGCGGTCGGTCGCCACGTTTGCGACGGTGGTCATCGGGGGGCTGCTTCTGGTGCGGTACTTTCAGATCACGCTGGCGTTGTTGTTCATTGCGTACCTGCTTTATGGCCTGGTGCGCCCGTGGGTGAGCAAGCGGTGGCAGCGCGAGATCGAGTCGGACGAAGAGGACGAAGACGATTCGGCGGAGGGCTAGGCGACGACGCCGTGGAAAACCTGCATCTATTTAGATCCTTTCTGGCGGGAATCGTGTGCGGGCTTGTTGTTTCGGTGCCGGTCGGTCCCGTCAATCTCACCGTGATCAATCAGGCGCTACGGCGGGGATTCGGCGCGGCGCTTCTGATTGGCTTGGGGGCGGTGTGCGCGGACTCGATCTATGCGTCGCTGGCGCTGTGGGGGCATTCCTCCATTCTCCAAACACCGCGGATATACGGGGTCCCGCGCACGAACATCGTGCTGGGCGTGCGTATCGCGGCGGTGGTGGTGATCGCCGGGCTGGGCATTCGGCACCTGCTGTTCAAAGCCGAGCGGCTCGACGCCAGCGAGGCCGCTGCCAACAAACTGGATGACCGCTGGCACCATCCGCGGTCGTTTTTCCTCGGTTTTGCCCTGACGATCACGAATTTCATGCTTGTCGTAGTGTGGGCGACGTTGATCACCGTGGCCTTCGCGCATGAGTGGGTCACCCCGAGGCTGGCGAGTCGGATTTTGTGCATCACGGGCGTGTTGGTGGGTGGCTCGACCTGGTTCTGCCTCATGTCGTTCTTCGTTTCTCGGGCGCACCGCCGCGTGAAGAGCGAGACCCTGACCCGGCTCGTGCGCAGTTGCGGAGTGTTGTTTTTGTGCTTTGCCGGCCTGTTGGCGTACAAACTGTTCCGCGGATAGCGGCCTCTCCATCCCGGCCGGAATGACTGTGAATTGACTTGGCCATCGGCGAACCGTAAACTTTTTTGCGATGGCCAAACAGAAGCAAACCGCGCTTGCCGGCTGGCACGCGAAGGCGAGGCAATTTCTGGAAGGATCTCTTGCCGAAGGAGTGGATGCGCGTCCGGTCCTCCACAAACTGCGCATCGCCATTCACTTTGTCACGCTGGTGGTCCGCGGGTTCGTCGACAACCGCTGCCCGTTGCGGGCGGCGGCGCTGTGCTACACGACGCTGCTGGCGCTGGTGCCGCTGCTGGCGGTGGTATTCAGCATCTCGAAGAGTTTCCTCCAGAGCACGAGCGCGGACCTGGCCCCGAAAGTGATCGACGCGATTGTTGCCAGGGTGGCGCCGCAACTCGAATACGTGCCCGCCGACGGCCAGGCCCCCGGCGCCGGTCCGACGGCGAAGGGCCGCGTGGTGGTTTCGACACAGGCCCGGCGCGAGGTCGTCGACAGCATCCAGACGTTCATCGGGAACATCGACGCGGGAAAGTTGGGCGCGGCCGGTACGATCTTGCTGGCCTTGGTGGCCGTCCGGTTGTTGATGACGATCGAGCAGACATTCAATGACATTTGGGGTGTGTCGAAGGGGCGCTCGCTCTGGCGCAAGGTCGTGTACTATTGGACGTCGATCACGCTCGGGCCGATTGTCTTGTTTGGCGCGTTGGCCGTGACGGGTACGGCCGAGTTCTCCGACGTGCTGGGCCGGCTGGTGTGGATGCCCGACTTCCAGCGCTGGCTCCTGCGTCTGGCGCCCTACGTCATTCTGTGGGCGGGCTTCTCACTCATGTACGGCTTGATGCCGCACACCCGCGTGCGGTTTCATGCCGCCGTGATCGGCGGGCTGGTGGGGGGAACGCTGTGGCAACTGAACAGCCAACTCAACACGATGTATCTGTCGCGCGTGGTCACCTACAGCAAGATCTACGGCGGCATGGGAATCGTGCCGGTCTTCCTGCTGGGCCTGTATTTCTCGTGGCTGATTGTGCTCTTGGGGGCGCAGGTGTCCTTTGCCGCGCAAAACGTTCACCTCTACATGCAACAACGTGTGAGCGAGCGGATAGACGAGGCCCGGCGCGAATTGCTCGCGTGCCGCGTTGTTCTTCAGGTCTGCGCCAGTTACTTGCGCGGCGTGCGACCGCCCAATACCGAGGCGTTGGCGAGCCGGCTTCACGCGCCGTTACAAGCCCTCAATCAACTGGCCCACCGGCTGGTCGAAGGGGGCGTGCTGGTGGAAGTTGCCGATGGCGAGGGCGGCTTGCAACCGGCCCACCCGCCCGGGTCCATCACCATTGCCGACGTGCTGCACATCGTTCGGACGAACGAAGACACCTGCGTGGAGACGCCGAAACACCCGACTTCGGAACCGATTGAGCAGATGCTTTTGGAACTTGCCGCCGTGGTGCGGTCGGCCCCTGCGAATGCCAATTTCGCCGAGTTGGCAAGGAGGCTCGAATAGCGCTTGGGAGGGGCTTTCCGGGTCAGGTTTGGCAAGGGCCGGAGGCAGGGGGGAGTGTAAAGATACCCTTACGCTGGTGTGCAATTTGTCTGGCAAACTTTACACTTGGACGCTGCTGGGAACTGCCGCCAGCGATTCGTCACCCTCAAGGCATACGGGGTAACTACCGCTGCTGTTGTTGGTTACGGTGACACCCATGTGGTAACCCACACGCCTTGTTTTTTCTGGCACATAAGGCGCTAGCCATAAGAGTGGAGAAGTGCCTTCGAGCGGGTATAGGGCTCAATCGCAAGGCGCGGGGTCGCATTTTATATCTAATGGGTAGTGGTAGGGAACCGGTAGGACTGCGGGAAGGGCAGCGGGTAAGTAACAAGGGAAAGTCAGACGAGGGCCGTAATGAAAGGGAGACGTGTCCGCTGGAGGATTTCAAGCGGTTTTGGAACGGTCCGTCCAAGCCCTGCTTTCAGTGTGTCGGTCCACTGCTCGGCGTCTCGTCTCGCCATCCAAACATTCTGTGGGAAGTCTTCTTGCCCCCGGTCAACTTGAGGGAAAGCGCGGGGAACTGGATACGTAGAATGCAAATTTTTTTAGACCGACGGGGAGAGGGACTGGTTGAGTTCGCCCTGGTTCTTCCCATGGCGCTCCTGCTCATCTTCGCGGTCATTGACCTGGGTCGCTACTACTTCGTCAGGGAAACCCTTGAGCACGCTGTCCGCCAGGCGGGGCGGTATGCGGTTACGGGCCAATCGTCTCCGCCAACGAACCGGGTGAATTCCATTAAAGCCGTCGCGGTGAACGCGGCCGCCGGGTTGGATACCACGGCGATCAACATCAGTAGTAGCGCGGTCGGGTCAGGCAATTGGAGCAACAACTGGGCGGGTGGGCCCGGTGATAACGTAAAGATTTCGCTGACGACAACCATTGGGTTTTTCACGCCCGGCATTGGCCGCTATTTCGGGGCGACCCAGAGCAACACATTCACCGTGAGCGTGACGTTTCGGAATGAAAACTTCCCCGCGAGCGAGGAGAATTGAGGGCCGGTGAATAATCCATCCTCGCAAAAGCAACCGGCAACCTCACGGATTCCCCGGCGTAACGAATCGGGCCAGGCAATGGTTGAATTGTCTCTGATATTACTCATACTGGTTGTGCTGGCATATGGTCTCATGGACTTTTGCACGGCGATCTACGAGAAGCAGGTGATCACGAACCTTACCCGAGAGGGGGCAAATCTCTCCGCGCGCGGCTCGGGCGGAAGCACGGCGCAGATTATGACCAACGCGTTGGCAGCGATCATACAAGAAGCCACCCCGTTGAATCTGAGCACCAACTCGACCAGTGGACGGCTCATTCTGACCTCGGCGTCCAACACCAACAATGCCGCTTCGGGATTTTATATCAGCCAACAATTATCGTCAGGCACGTTGGCCGCATCCAGCAAGATTGGCACGGGGGTGGGAAATTACGCGAAACTGCCCAGCAGCATCGTAGCGCAATCGGGGCACAACGTTTACATCGCTGAAATCTACTACAAGTTCAATGTACCCGCATCGCTTGGGAAACTGATCCGTGTCAATGTGACCAACCAGTTTTATGACGTGGCGTATTTTCCGGGAAGCTGACCAGTCATGCACCGAAACCTGAACTTGCAGAGCCATCGATGGTCGGGACGCGAGGGTGAGCGCGGCCAGATTCTGATCCTCTTTGCGGTATTTCTCACCGTGTTGGTGTTGTTTATGGGTCTGGGGATCGACCTCGGGTTCGCCTATATTACCAAGGCGCAATTGTCCAAGGCCGTCGATGCCGCGGCGTTGGCCGGAATGAGCAACTTCTACCAGGGGAGCGGCACCGCATCGAACATCGCAGTCGGCGCGTTTGCCGCCAATTTTGCACCCGCCGGCAAAAAGCCCGGGTACGTGGCAACCATGCCAGTCCCAAGTATTGGTTTTAGTACGGACTCGGCCAGCAATCAAACGCTCACGGTCAGCGCGACAGCGACGATCAATACGTTTTTCATTGGGATCCTTCCGCAATGGAAGACCCTGAATGTTACCGATACCGGCCAGGCGACACGCGCGAAGGTGATTATGACGTTGGTGCTGGATCATTCGGGGTCCATGGATCCATACAACGGCAGCTCGCAAGGAGGTGCGTATCTGCCCACTGCTGTGGCGAACTTCATCAATGTTTTTGAGGACAACGTCGACAGTGCGGCCGTCGTCACCTTCGGTTCCTCGGTGACAAATGATGTTCCGATGTCTACACCATTCATCGCCAAGGTCACCTCGGCAGCCAACAATATCATTTGGGCTGGCGGCACTTTTTCCCACGGTGGCCTGACCAATGCACTGCAGATCAATAACGCTGTCGTCGTCCCTGCCAACGTAAACGCCATCAAAGCTGTCATCTTCTTCACCGACGGTGAGCCGAATATGATTCAGACTGTGACGTCTTGCCCGAACCCACTGGCACCGGCGCAACGGTGGAATTTTGGTGGGCATGATATTGGCTATCCCGCTGGCGTTTGGCAAACGAACGCTGTTAGCGCGGCCTATGGTGGGAATAGTCAGAATGGCTACTATTGTCTATTTCCATGTGGGACTTGTGCCAGCTTCCCATCGATTGATGGCTCGTCGTACCCGTACACAATGGTCAACATCATCCAGGAGTCAACGAACCGCTGCATTCAGGTTGCCAATCAAATGCGAGCGGCAGGGATGTATGTCTATTGTATTGGCTTGAATGTCGGCGGTGTGGGGGCCTTGGACGCAGATTTTCTCAAACAAGTGGCGAATGCTGAGGGTAGTCCGACGTTTAATGGCAATCTGCCGAAAGGCCTGGCTCTAACTACTGGCAACGGGGCCGACCTCACGGAGCTGTTCCAGCAGGTCGCCGGGGACATCCTGCTGCGGTTGACGTACTAGCTGCGCTGGGCAGTTTTCACCCTGCGAGTTCTCTTTCCCGCGGTTACCATGCGGGTGGTAATCACTGTTCAACCCATGAACACGCGAAGTGTTCAGGTGAACTGGACACCTCGTGTCCAGCATGTCAAGGCCGGTGGACAGTGAACCGGCATAACTTCATTGCCCTATAATAAGGGCGGTCGTCGCAATCCTGCGCAACCCACGCATTGACTGGACGTTACGTTCCATGAGGGCATCCGCCCTCAAGGCCTTGTATTTATTGGCATAGCGGGCGCTATTAAATGGATCGACTTGGAGAAGTTGTCGTGGAGTTGCGGTGTGAACACAGGTTCCGTGTAGCCTGGTTCTTGCCTAACGTGATGTGTCGGTCCCGAAGCATTCGGGCGAGCGAGGGGATGGTGTTGTTAACATGACTGAGAACTTGATTGTAAAAGAGTTGCAAGGGATCGCAACGAAGCTGACGAGCGATCCGGATGTTCAAAAAGACCTGATGCACGAGATGTTCCTGCATCTCGTTCGCATTCGGACAGCCGATCCCGACCGGGACCTGAGTTGGTACCTGAAGATCTGCGAATTTCACGCGCGCAATTACCTCAAGCCGGGTGAGCACGACGGCTCGTCGAACGGCGAACGGAACGGCGCGTCCTTCGACGTGATCATGCCCGTCGGCCACGAGCGCCCCGGCATGGATACGCGTTCATCTTCTCCGTTGGTTAGTCAGATCGAGATCCAGGGCGAACTGATCACCGGCGATGTCCTGAACCTCATCCTTCCGCTGCTGTCCGAAATGCAGCAACAAGTCCTCTTCCTCCTGATGAAGGGTTGCGGCGTCCGCGAAGCCGGCCGCGAACTCGGCATCACCCACCCTGCGGTCATCAAACACCGCAAGAAAATCGCCCGCATTGCCCACGAACTTCTCCAAGAGTCCGAAGGCATCGGCGTAGCCGTCGCCGTCCGCGACGGCGCCAAGGAAAACGGGAACAGCAACGCTTACGGCGCCGAAAACGGCAACGGCAACGGAGACACGCACCAAGCAGTATAGGCTACATGGCACACCGGGGACACATAGGGAAGACGTTCAGTCGCATCGCCGCAGTCGTGTTGTGCCTCAGCGGTATGCTCAGCGCCGAGGCGGCGACGAAGGTCTGGAACGACGGCGGGGGCGCGACGACGAATTGGAGCACAACCACCGATTGGGTAGGCGGGGTGGCACCAGTCGGCGGCGATTCGCTGGTGTTCCAAGGCACGCTCGGTCTCACGAACAACAACAACCTCACCGCCAGCACATCGTTCGCCGGCATCACGTTCTCCAACAATGCCGGTGCGTTCCTGTTAGCCGGCAACGCGATCACGTTGACCGGCAACATCGTCAACAACAGCACGAGCACCGAGACGATCAACCTCGCGATCTCGCTCTCCAGCACGATCAACCTCAACGCGGCCAGCGGGAACCTCACGCTCGGCGGCGCTCTCAGTGGCGCCGGCGGGGCTACCCTGACAGGTAGCGGCGTGGTCACCCTGAATGGTGCTTCGGCAAACACCTACAGCGGGATGACGACCGTCAACGCCGGGGAACTCGATCTGGCCAAGACGGCCGGCACGGCGGCCATCGGCGGCGGGTTGACGGTCGGCGGCGGCACGGTGAAGTTGATCAACGCCAACCAGATTAATGACACGGCCAGCGTCACGGTCAACAGCGGCACCTTCAACCTCAACGGCAACAGTGAAGCCATCGACGCGCTCGCTGGCACCGGCGGAAGGATTGTCAACAACGGCGCGGCCACCGGCACGTTGACCATCGGCGCCAACAACGGCGGCGGCACCTACTCCGGCACGATCACGGACGGAACCAGTTCGGTGGCGTTGGTCAAGACCGGGACCGGCACCGGGACGCTCAGCGGAAACAATAGTTACAGCGGGGACACGGTGATCAATGCCGGCACGCTGGCGCTCGGGTCCAGTTCCGCTATTCCTTACGGCCCCGGTCGTGGCAACCTGGTGGTGAACGGACGGCTGAACCTTGTCACCTTCAGCGCTTCGGTGAATGGCCTGTCCGGCAGCGGGACCATTGACATGAACACAGGCTCAGGAGTTACCGATACCCTGACTGTTGGAAACAACGATGCCAGCAGCACGTTTGGCGGCGTCCTCACCGACGCCAGCAGTAATTACGGTTCCGGAGGCTATCTCGCGCTGACGAAAGTCGGTGCCGGTACGCTGGTCCTCTCGGGCAACAACTCCTATTACGGAAAGACCACGGTGAGCGGCGGCGCGTTGCAACTCGCCAGCAGCACCGCGTTGGGAAAGACCGACTACGGTGGTGGCGTGACGGTGAGTAACGGTGCCGCATTGCAGCTTTCCAACAATATCACAATTAGTGTCGGCAACTCCGTCGTGCCGGCGTTTATCTTGAACGGCACAGGCGTCTCCAACGGCGGCGCATTGGAGAACGTGAGTGGCAACAACGCATATTCCGGCGCCCTCACGCTAGGCAGCGCCACGCGCATCAATTCCGACTCGGGCACCCTCACTCTCAGCTCCTCCATCACCGGAAACAACTTCGGTCTTACGATCGGCGGCGCGGGCAATACGTTGTTCTCGGCGGCGATTCCGTCCAGCGTCAGTTCGCTCACGAAGGACGGCACCGGCATACTGATTCTGGCGAACACCGGTGACGCCTACGTCGGCGCGACCACCATCTCGGCTGGCACGTTGAAACTGGGGGCCAGCAACGTCATTCCCGATGGCGGGAGCGCGGGTAATGTGACCGACAACGGCACGCTGGATATGGCGGGGTTTAGCGAGACGATCAACGGCCTGAGCGGCAGTGGCACCGTGGATAATTCGGGCGGTGGCACTCCCACGTTGACGGTGGGCAACAACAATGCCACCAGCGTGTTCGCCGGCACGATTCAGAATACCAGCGGCTCGTTGGCGCTGACCAAGACCGGCACCGGCACCCTCACGCTCAGCGGCACATCGGCCAATACGTACAACGGACTGACCACGGTGAGCTCCGGCGAGGTGGACCTGAGCAAGAGCGCGGGGGTCAATGCCATCGGCGGGAACCTTACTGTGGCTGGCGGCACGGTGAAGTTGCTGGCCAACGAACAAATCGCCAACGGCGCGGTGGTGACGATCAATTCCGGCAGCTTCAACCTGAATGGCGCTACAGAAACGGTCGGCAGTATGATTGTGGGCGCCGCCGGGTTGTTGACCAATGGCGTTGCGGGCGGGACCCTGAATGGCGGAATCACCAACAATGGCACGATCTTCGCGTCGCAGGCCACCTACTTCAACGGCCCGGTGACGAACACGGGCTCGGTATTCTTCATCGGGGCGATTAGTAACAACCTGGTCAACCGCGGCAGCTTCACGCTCAACGACGACAGCACGCTCACGGCTGCTCCCGTGAACACGGGGACGCTGGATGCCAACGGCAATACGTTGACGGTCACTCCGGCCTGGGCCAATTCCGGCACGATTCTCCTCGGTGGCGGCTCGCTGGCGGGCGGCACCCTGACCAACAACAGCGGGGCGACGGTCATGGAGTTTGGCGCCATTTCCAACGCGGTGGTCAACTACGGCAACGTCATCGCCACCAACGGTGAATTGCAACTCATCGGCGTTGCCACCGGTGCGGGTACATACAAGGCAGCGGCCGGCGCATCCGCTGCCACGTTGACATTCGCGGGCGGCGGGTCGATCAGCGCGCTGTTCAATACGAATGCGACGATCCAGGTGGCAAGCGTGCTGACCAACAATAGCGTGTTTGTCAACCAGGGCACGATTGTGGTGGCCAGCGGCACCTACCAAAGCACAGCGAACCTGACCAATGCAGCGGGCGAGTTCATCATCAATTCGGGTGCGGGCACGATCAATGCCGCGGCGGTCTTCAACCTGGGCACGATCCTCGCGACAAACGCCACGTTCACCGTTAGCAATCTTGTGGCGCAGGGCGGCACGGTCACGATTGGGGCGGGCGGCACGCTTACCCTGCCGGGCGCTTCCTCCCTCACGAACTTCGGCACGATCAATCTGCAGGGAGCCGCCGGCAACAACGCGGTATTGAATCTCGGCTCCGCAAGTCTGACGAACAAGTCGGGCGGGATAATCACCGGCGGCGGCATCATCCAGAACGCTTCCCAGGTTGTGAACCTTCTTGGCGGCAGTATTCTCGCCACGAGCACGGTGGTCGAACTGCAGTTTACCAACGCCAACACCGTTGGCAACGCCGGCACGATGGGCGCGGCTTCCGGTGCCACGCTGACGTTCGGCGCGGCGGGCGTCGGCAGCGCGATGATCACCAACTACGGCGCCATCAACCTCACCGGCGGCACGCTCAACAGCGGCAACATCACCAACCTCGCCAACGGCTTCGTCGGTGGCATGGGCACGATCACCAGCACGCTCGTCAACAACGGCACGTTGAATGCCAGCGGTGCCACACTGACCCTGGCCAGCATGCCGGTTAACAATGGCACGGCCATCGTTGCCAGTGCGTCCGCCCTGAATGTGCTGACGGACTGGACCAACGGCGGCGTGCTCACCAACGCCGCTACCGGAGCGGTCAGTGGCGGCAATCTCACCAATACCGGCACGATCAACGGTTCCGGTTTCTACAATTCGCAGGTCGTCAATCAGAACCGCATGAACTTTGGCGGCACGATCAGCAACAGCTTCCTGCAGACGGCGGGCAGCTTCACCGTCATCAGCGGCGGTAGCACGGTCACCGGATCGGCGACGATCAACGGTGGAGCGCTCGATCTTACGGGGAATCAATTGACGGCCGGCCGACTCGTAATTGCCGGCTCAGGTTTGCTCACGAACTCCGTTGTCGGTGCTACACTCAACGGTACCGTCAGCAATGCGGCCACTGTCAACTTCTCAGCTGATGTTTATGTTAATAGCTCCGTCACCAACACCGGCTTCTGGCTGCAGCGCGGCGCGATCAGCAACAGCGTCGTCAACTCCGGGACGATGTTGGTGTTGTCCAACAACATCGCGGCGCGCATTACAGGCGGTGTTGCGAACTCCGGCTCCCTGACGTTTACGAATGCTTTCGTGAGCGGTCCCGTCACGAATTCCGGTTCGTTCTCCATGAGCGGCGCGATCAGCAACAATTACGTGCAGACCAGCGGCAGCCTCACGCTCAATAACAACGCCACGGTCACTGGCACGGCCAGCATCAGTGGCGGCAACTTTGACCTCAACGGCAAGACTTACACCAACAACCAGATGGTCGTCAGCGGCTCGGGAATGCTCAGCAACGGTGTGGCGGGTGCGATCTTCAACGGCGGGCTGACGAACGCCGCCACGGTGTTCGTGTCGCAGACCACGACTTTCAATGGCCCTGTTACCAATACCGGCACGTTTGTTTTCCAGGGCACCATCAACAATGCCCTGGTCAATAGCGGCAGTTTCGCCCTCAATGGCAGCGCGACGTTGGCGACCGCGCCTGTCAACAGCGGCACGCTCAATGTCGCCTCGAGCACCTTGACCGTGACCCCGGCGTGGTCCAACTCCGGCACAGTGCTGATCGCGGGTGGCACGGTGGCCG
>Ga0182027_10001163_pt1 | contig 44151 bp, 46 predicted proteins | sample 712E1DmetaG_FD_121300 | JGI IMG/M metagenome (GOLD analysis project Ga0182027, IMG submission 121300) | Permafrost microbial communities from Stordalen Mire, Sweden - 712E1D metaG (Illumina Assembly) | ecosystem: Environmental > Terrestrial > Soil > Wetlands > Permafrost | place: Sweden...
AAGCCGGCGATGACGCCCTTCACCATCTCGGTGGTATAGGAATTGTACTGCGCCGGGTTGTTCAATGTAATCCAGGCAACAGCCACACCTTCCACCGGTTTACCGGTCTGGTCGATGACCGGTTTCTCTTCGTACATCGTGCAAGGAGGGGTCGTGCCGAAATGTTCCATACCCCACAGGTTATGGTCCTTCACCCCGCCTTCCCTCGGTATCCAGCTTAAAGACATTTTTATTCCTCCATTTTTAATAATTTATTTTCAAATTAAAAGTCGGGCGTTAACACGATTCTCTTTTCCGTACCGCCCTTATGCACTTCTTCAAATGCCTGTTTAATCGTGCTCATCGGCCTGGTCTCGACGAACGGCTCGATTTCGATTTTCTTGTCCAGCACCATCTTCAAGACCGCGGGATAATACTTGGGTAAGCAGCCCCAGGTACCGCGAATCTCGGCATCGAAGGCCATCAAACGCGACATCATGTATTCATTCTTCTGCATACCGTATCCGGCGATTACCAGTATACCCACGAACGACAGCATTTCCAGCGCCAGTGCCTGGCCTTCGCCGGTGCCGGTCCACTCGAAAACTTTCCAACCGTAATTGGCCGGTACGCCTTTGCTTTTGCAGTAAGTCTTGAATTCGTCTTTGATGGCTTTGACGTCCTTGCCCATCGTGCTGATGGTATAGGTTGCGCCGTATTGTTTGGCCTTTTCCAGTTTGGCGGGATTTCGGGCGATACCGATTATTTCCTTAGCTCCCAGCGCACGGGTGATTTGAGTGGCATAGATACCGACCCCACCGGTGGCGCCGATAATAATACACAGGTCGCCGGGTTTAACTTCACCGCGCATGGCGGCCTGATAAGGAGAGGTAACTGCATCGGCAATTACCGCGAGATGCGACAAAACAAATCCGCCCCTGTTTCCTACTTCGCACAGGTCATGGGAAGGCACGACAATGTGACTGGAGAAACCACCGTAAATCCCCATACTATTGCCGGGCATTTTCTGAGCCAGACAACGGTTTCCCCGACCGCTGGCGCAAATGGGACAGTTGTTACAGGGCATGACCGCCGGAACGATTACTTCTTTACCGATCCAATTACTATCGCCATCGATAACTTTGCCGCTGATTTCATGGCCTAAAGATAGCGGGGGTTTGGTGACAGTGGGGACGCCATCGTAAAAATACCCCAGGTCGGTGTGGCATATCCCGCAACCGGCAATCTCGACTAAGACCTCACCGGGTTTGATTTCAGGGACATCGAGGCTGGCTCTAGCCAGTTCCCCCGGCTTTACCATCTGCCAGGTTTCAATCTTGTTGGGTTTTGTCATATTTTCTCCTCCTTAACGTTGTTCGATTCTTATATAGTAATTTTTAAAATAAATCTACTCAGTATAAAAGGAGCTGGCTTTTAATAATGGTAAAAAGGCCTTTTATAGCCTATTTTTATACAATTATAGCTAAAACGTACCCATTATATACTAGAGATTGATTTTAGTCAACGTGAATTCAAGCTTCCCCTGATGTCATACCTTCCAGTCTCCCTCAGTCCCTCCTTAATAAAGTGATTAGATTCGGGTCTTGTCTTAATGGACATTGCCGGTGGGTTTCACTCACCCTACATTATATTATTGATTGCTGACCGCTGATTGCTCACTTAATATGAAAAAAACAAGACCTTTTTCTCCTAAAAACCACTTGACAAGGGTCTCCGCTTTATGGTTAAAATAGTGGGTAATTATTGCCTCTCTGGTTAATCCAAAGCAATCTTTTCTATCCTAAATAGTTTGTGATATGCCTTTATGTCAAAATACATTTTTGTAACGGGTGGTGTTGTTAGTTCAGTAGGTAAAGGAATCGCTGTCGCTTCAATCGGCACTATACTGAAAAGCCGCGGCATCAGTGTTTCCGTCCAGAAACTAGACCCTTATTTAAACGTCGACCCCGGAACAATGTCCCCTTATCAGCACGGCGAAGTATTTGTTACTCAGGATGGCGCCGAGACCGACCTTGATTTAGGGAACTACGAACGTTTTATTGATATCAGCCTGACGCAGGACTCCAACATTACTTCCGGTCAGATTTACAGTTCCGTCATTGCCAAAGAAAGACGCGGCGATTTCCTCGGCGGCACCATCCAGGTTGTCCCACACGTCACCAATGAAATTAAAAATCGATTCAAACGTCTGGCTGAAAAATCTAAAGCCGATGTTATTTTAATTGAAGTCGGCGGCACCGTCGGCGATATTGAAGGCCTGCCCTTCCTGGAAGCCATCCGCCAGATGAGAAAGGATGCCGGCCGGGATAATGTGCTTTATATCCACGTCACACTCCTCCCCTATCTGGGTTCAACCCAGGAACTCAAGACCAAACCCACACAACACAGCGTCAATGAATTACGCCGCATCGGCATTCAGCCGGATATCATCATCTGCCGTAGCGATTACCCGATTGCCGATAATTTAAGAGATAAGATTTCACTCTTTTGTGATGTCGATAAAGAAGCCGTCATTCCACTGGTAACCGTCTCTACCGTCTATGAAGTGCCTCTGGTTCTGGAAGAGGAAGGCATGGGCGACCTGATCGCCGAAAGGCTTTCTTTGCCGGCTAAGAGTAAAGATTTGCATGAATGGCGGGACATGGTTACCCGTTTGAAACAACCGCATAAACCGGTCAATATCTGCCTGGTGGGCAAATATGTCGAATTAGAGGACTCTTATTACTCGGTGCGTGAAGCGTTAAAACACGCCTCTCTCTTCCATGACCGTGAATTGAAACTCACTTGGGTTCCCGCCGAGCAGCTGGAGAAAATGGATGACATCGATTCCTGTTTACGCAATGCGCAGGGCATCGTGGTGCCGGGTGGTTTTGGTGAAAGAGGCATCGAAGGCATGATTAAAACGGCCAATTATGCCCGCACTCATAAAATCCCCTATCTGGGATTATGCTTGGGAATGCAGGTCATGGTCATCGAGTTTGCCCGCGATGTATTCAATTCCATCAGCGTTAATTCGACCGAATTTGACCCCGACCCAACCTACCCGGTGATCGATCTGATGCCGGACCAGAAAAACATTGCCACCAAGGGTCACACCATGCGACTGGGTAATTATCCCTGCAAACTGGTACCCGGAACCTTGGCTTTTCAAGCGTATCAACAGGATTTAGTCATGATTCAGGAACGGCATCGCCATCGTTTCGAATATAATAACGACTTCCGGCAGGCTTTACAGGAAAAGGGTCTGGTTTTAAGCGGCCTTTCACCGGACGACCGTCTGGTGGAGATTTGCGAGGTTAAAGACAATCCATGGATGCTCGGTTGCCAATTCCATCCTGAATTCGGTTCGCGTCCTAATCGACCGCATCCTCTATTCCGCGATTTTATCGGTGCCGCCAAGGATATCCTGAGAGAAGGCGCACAACCGGCTCTACCGCTGACGAACTAGCATGCTACCGCAAGCCATCTTTTTCGACATGGACGATACGCTGCTGAAATATAATATACCCTTGGAATCCGCCTGGCAGAAAGCCTGCGAAATCTCATTAAAAGAATCCCAAACTATTAAGGTTGATGAATTACTGCAACAAATAGAAATAGCCAGGAATTGGTATTGGAGCGACCCGGAAAGACAACGGACAGGCAGATTAAATCTGCTGAACGCAAGAACCACTATCGTAAAAAAAGCTTTAAAGCAACTGGGACGCAATGACGAGAGGACGGCCGGTAATATTGCCGTTAATTATGCCAATATTCTGGATGGGACACTGGATTTTTTCCCGGATGCAGAGAAAACCCTGAAAGAACTCGTGAAGAAAAAAGTAAAACTGGCCCTGTTAACCAATGGCGCAGGGGAAGTACAGCGCGCGAAAATAAATAGATTCGGACTTGCCCGATACTTTCCTACTTGTCTGGTTGAAGGTGATTTAGGCTATGGAAAACCGGACCAACGTGTTTTTAAGATGGCTTTGCAGAAACTAAACGTAAATCCAAATCAGACGTGGATGGTTGGAGACGATCTGGAACGCGACATTGGCGGAGCGCAGATAGCCGGAATCTTTTCTATCTGGCACGATTACAATAAAACAGGATTGCCGGCAGGTTCCAGGATAATACCTGATAAAACCATTAGTCATATTACCGAATTACTATTCCTTTGATGGGCAACTTAAAATATGGGGGGGGGTTGTAAAAAGTATTTTGGTTGTGTATAATCAAGGTAAGTTAATCAAACAGGCCATCTGCGCCAGCTCATTCCCTTCATTGTCTTACTGCCGCGAAAGCGGAAACACATATTATAATGATTCCTTAAAATGTATTTTTGCAGATGGTGAACCATCCGCTTATTGATAGGCATAACCATATTCTCAATGTTGGATATTTTTCAATAGCGAGTAATGGAATGCCTTAAAAAAGAACCCAAAGATAAGCTAAGGGATTGCACTAAAACTGTAATTTGCAGATATTTTTTATCTTGCTTTTTACCTGAGTGCCGGCGGTGTGTAATCATCTCGAACTTATTAGTTTGGAATAATTATTTAATAAAATAGATACGAAAAAGCAAACAAAGAAGACCCGGGGAGTATAAAAATGGACATTAGCCAGTTAGAAAACAAGACAAAAGAGGAACTGCTCGACATCGTCAAGGAGATGGAGTTGCCTGATTGCTCGAGTCTGGAAAAGCCGGACTTAATCCGGCGTCTTTTACAGGCGGACGCCGAACAGCAGGGCAATATTTTCTCCAGCGGCGTTTTGGAAATAATGACCGATGGTTATGGATTCTTGAGGCAGATCAGTCTGCTGCCCAGCCAATCAGATATCTATGTTTCGCAATCTCAAATCAGACGTTTCGGATTGCGTAACGGCGATAAAGTCACCGGTCAGGGCCGACCGGCACGCGCCGGCGAGAAATACATCAGCCTTCTACGCATCGAAGCCGTTAATGACCTCAACGCCGAACTGGCAAAAAGCCGTCCTTACTTCACCTCCCTCACCCCTACCTACCCCGACAGATTAATCAATCTGGAAGTCACCACCAACAGTCTTTCCACCCGTCTGCTCAATCTTATCGCTCCTGTCGGCCGCGGCCAACGCGGTTTGATTGTTTCACCGCCGAAAGCCGGTAAAACAATGTTATTAAAAGCGATTGCCAACGCGATTACTACTAATTACGACGATATCCATTTAATGGTTTGTCTTATCGGTGAGCGTCCCGAAGAGGTCACGGATATGAGACGTTCCGTTAAGGGCGAGGTGGTTGCCGCTACCTTCGATGAGCCGGTGGAAAACCATACCCGCGTGGCTGAATTAGCCCTGGAAAGAGCTAAACGCATTGTAGAAAGCGGTATGGATGTCGTTATTCTCCTAGACGGTATTACCCGTCTGACTCGTGCTTATAATCTGGCCATGCCGTCCAGCGGTAGAACTCTCTCCGGCGGTATTGATCCGTCGGCGCTGCATCCGGCCAAACGTTTCTTCGGTGCGGCCCGTAATACCGCCGAAGGCGGCAGCTTGACGATTCTCGCGACCTGTCTGGTGGATACCGGCAGCCGTATGGACGACCTGATTTATGAAGAATTTAAGGGTACCGGCAACATGGAAGTGCATCTCGACCGTCGTCTGGCACAACGCCGTGTTTATCCTGCCATCGATATCGAACCCAGCGGTACCAGACATGAGGAATTATTGCTCAATGAACAGACACTCAAACAGGTCTGGCTCTTGCGCCGTATGGCCGCAATGATTTCCTCCGACTCTGCCAACTTCGTGGAAGCAACAGAGCGAATTCTGGAAAGACTGAAAAAGTCCAAGACGAATGTCGAGTTCCTGGCTAATCTGCAGAAAGACGTAGACTAATTCTGGTTAATGTCACTTTTTGTTGAATAATTAAAACCGTTACGGTATAAACTAATTACTAAACACACAACGACCCACTCCCTACTTTAAGTGTGAATCCCGGAGACAGCGGTGACAGGTGACCTGATAAACGAACAGTTGAAACAGTTGCCCGCGAACCCGGGTGTCTATCTGATGAAAGATGCCGGCGGGAAAATCATCTACGTCGGTAAAGCCGGCAACCTGAGTAACCGGGTGCGCTCCTATTTTCAGCCTTCCGCGAAATTAGCGCCTAAAACCCAGCAGCAAGTGGCTGAAGCTCACGAACTGGAATTCTTCATCACCAATTCCGAATATGAAGCCTTGATTCTGGAAAACAACCTTATCAAGCGATACCGTCCTTTCTATAATGTCCGCCTCAAGGATGATAAGGGTTACCCCTACATTCGCATCAATCTCAATGAAGATTGGCCGACGGTTTCTTTTACCCGCTCGATAAAAAACGACGGCGCCCGCTACTTCGGACCTTTTACCAGTCCCTGGTCGGTCAAGCAAACTCTGAAAGTTCTGGAGAGTATTTTCCGCTTCCGCTCGTGCGAAAAACCGATTACCGGAACGGATAAACGGCCGTGTCTTAAATATCATCTCGGACATTGTCTGGCGCCCTGCACCGGCTACGTCAGTAAAGCCGATTATAAAGAAGCCATCAAACAAATCGTGCTGTTTCTGGAAGGGAAACAGGATAAGGTTATCCGTGAGTTTGAACAGCAGATGAAATCCGCCTCGGAGGCTTTGGATTTCGAGCGGGCCGCTCAATTACGCGACCGTATCGGAGCTATCAAAAATGTTATCGAGGGACAGAGGATCGCCGCCCAGGTCAGTGGGGAAGAAGACGCAATTGCTTTCGTTACCGATAAAGACCAGGCGTATGTCCAGGTTTTCTTCGTGCGCGGGGGTAAACTTATCGGACGTGAAAGTTTTGTTTTGACCGGCGCTAATGCCGAAGCACCGAAACAGATTATGACCAGCTTCGTGAAGCAGTATTATGCCTCCGCCACCTATATCCCACCGCTCCTGTTGCTGCAATACCCAATCGATGACAAAGATGCCATTAGAGATTGGCTCCGACATAAAAGAAACGGCGCGGTTAATATTTCCGTCCCCCGGCAAGGGAACAAAAAGCAACTGATACAGATTGTCGCGGAAAATGCCGCACAGGGCTTGAAACAGATGAAGGTCAAACAATTTGCCGCGCCCCTGGCGATGGCATCAGCTTTGAAAGAATTACAGGAAAAGCTTGGATTGCCGCGCTTGCCCGAACGCATCGAAGGCTATGATATTTCCAATATTCAGGGCAAGGAAGCCGTGGGGAGTATGGTCGTTTTTGAAAACGGTCATGCTAAACCGTCCCACTACCGTCGATTCCGTATAAAAACCGTGCCGGAAGCCAATGATTATGCCATGTTGCAGGAAATCCTCGGCAGACGGTTCAAACGGATGACCGACGAGCCCAACGATGTCGACAAAAAAGAAACCTGGGGACTGCTGCCCGATATGGTTCTGATTGACGGAGGTAAGGGTCAATTAAACGCGGCGCACACGGCAATGAAAGAGTCCGGCGCCGGGAAATTAGCAATCGCCAGCCTGGCAAAAGAAAACGAGGAGATTTTTATTCCGGGACGTCAGACCCCGATTGTCTTACCGCGCAATTCGCTGGGACTCCAGTTACTCCAGCGCGTCCGTGACGAATCCCACCGTTTTGCAGTGGCCTATTTTACCAAAGTGCACAAGAAAAAGACCTTCACTTCAGCCCTGGATAATATTCCGGGTATCGGTCCCAAGCGCAAGCGCGCCTTGCTGAAACAGTTCGGCACGGTCAGAGGTATCAGAGAGGCTTCCAGCGAAGCTCTGGCAACCGTGCCCGGTATGACGCCGGAACTGGTAGACAGACTAAAAGAACACCTGGGCTGAAAGGAGTGAACGCCTCACTTAATTTCCTCTTCTTTCAAGACAGAGAGATAAGGTGATCGGGGAAAACCTTTAAACCGTGAATATCGCGGCAGGAACAAACAACAAATGACAAATCATTATCCAGACATAAAACAAGTCTGCATTTTCGGCACAGGCGGTGTTGGCGGCTATTTTGGCGGCAAAATTGCCGAAGCATTCGGTAATCCACAATTCAAAGACTACGACATCTACTTTATTGCCAGAGGCGAACACCTTCGGGTAATAAAAGAATACGGTATTTTAGTCAAAACCACCGAACGGCCGATTTTCGCCGAACCTACTCTAGCCACAAACGACCTCAATGAAATTCCGTCGCCGGACTTAATTTTACTTTGCGTGAAAAGTTATGATTTGAATCAAGCTACCGCTGCCATCAAACCTGTTATCCGCGATAATACGGTAATTATTCCATTACTTAACGGAGTCGATATCAGCGAACGCATCAGAGGAGTTCTGGACAAAGGTATATTCCTGCCGGCTTGTTTATACTTGGGGACGCATATTGAAAGCCCGGGTGTAATCAATCAGAGCGGGGGAAACGGCGTAATTATGTTCGGTCCCGACCGTAAATTCCCGCAATACTCAGGCGAAAATGTCAAATCATTCTTTACGCACACCGGTATAAAATATGAGTGGAATGATGACCCTCTGCCGCCTATCTGGGAGAAATACATATTTATCGCGGCTTTCGGGCTGGTAACGGCCCTCACCGGTAAATCTCTGGGAGAGGTGATGGAAAATGCCGAACACCGTAAAACGGTTGAAGGAATAATGGCGGAAATTTGCGCGATTGCCGGAAAGAAAGCGATTAAATTGCCATCAGATATTATCCAAAAATCAATTAACAAAGCCCATAATTTCCCGCATGAAGCCTGGACATCTTATCAAAGAGACACCGAAAACAAAGTTCAATGCAATGAGGGCGATTTATACGGCGGCACAATCATCCGGGAAGGTAACGACATGGGCGTTACCACCCCAATTACCCAATCAACGTACAAAAAGATAACGGATTTGTACGGGAAAAGGTAATTGAGTAAAGGCCGAATCCGAACCGGCTTATTTCGACGTTTTTTTGATTGCATCAAGGTATATTTTTTTAATGCTGTTTTTTTCATCGCTGTTGCAAATCGCTTCGACGGCAGGAAGCAAACTGGCGTTGTATTTTGTCTTGAGTTTTAAAATTTCTCCCAACGCAAAAGCGGCGCTCCAGCGCACCACCGTGCCTTCATGTTTTGCATTGTCGAGCAGGTTTTTTACCGCTTCGTCTAATTTACCGGGGAACAAATGCGCGGTATTGCCGATAACTTTCGCGGATTCCCATTTTACCCGCGGCGCTTTTGTCGTTAGGGCTTGAGTCACAAATTGAAAGCCTGTAATATTCAATATCGACGGTTTTTGCCTGGTCGCGAATTCCAGTGCTTCTACACACGTCGCCTTTGCAGGGTCTTTAGCGATTTGAGCGAATGATACAAGATCGTCCGTGCTGATTTTGCCGTCAAGCAGCCACCCGCTCAGCGTTTCCGTTTTTACCTTGGGTTTCAGATCCTTATCGTTCAGTAATTCCTGTATGGTCATCATGTTTCCCCGCCTTTTCCCCATAATATTTTAGTATTTGTTCGAAGTGCCGGATAATGCGGTTGTGTCATTCCATTCATGACACGAAATGACAATATTGCGTTATGGTTTTTTAGTGAAGGTCGAGGCTCCGGTCACACTGATATTTCCCAGCGTCGGACTGCCTATATAATACAATCGGGAAGCGCCGCTGACATCGGCATCGATGCCGGTGCTGACATTAACCGTGGCGTTACTGGCACCGCTGACCTGCATGTTTGCCTTAACGACTGTCAAATTGTCCAATTTCCCGCTACTGGCGCCGGAGATGTCGGCCGTAATGTTCGTGGCGGTTCCTTGCAGTTGCAAAATGCTTGCTCCGGAGATATCAAAATTACCGCCCGCCATCGATAACGTACCCGTAGTTTGTCCTGCGCCGGAAACATCTATCACCGCATCGCCGGTCTCGATATTCGTGCAGTCCAACCTGCCGGCTCCGGAAACACTGATATTCATATCGTTGCTGGAATTAAACTGGCTGATTTGAGCCTTAGAAGCCCCGGAGACACTGATCCCGCGCAGGTCAGGCAGGGTAATCACCGCTTTCTGCGTGGTGTTAAAATAGGAGTGATTCTTCTGTAAGCCGATATGTAACGTATCGCCCAATTGCCTGATATCCAGATATTCAAACAGATTGCTGTCCATCGTGATATTGATAGCGAAGGCATCGGCATATTTTATGTCGGCCTGGAAAGCATTGTCTATCTCTATTTTGTCGAAACCGACATTGTTATACGCTTTCGTCTGGACATGGCCGTTACCGCTAACGGGCGAGCCGAATGTGCCGCTGCACCCGGTCATTGAGATAACAATGCCCGTTGCCAAAGCTGCTAATAGTAATAATACCGCCGATTTCCTCATTGTTGGTCTCCAGTAAATAAAATATCATTTGCAGTATACAAAAGCCTCCATCTACTGGCAAGCAATAAACGATTTCTTACCAACAGGGAGTTCTTTGGTGAAGTTGCCAGACAACCTTGTGGATTGCCGGGTCAAGCCCGACAATGACAAAAAAATGAAAGATTCAAGCTTTCGCTTGAATCTTTCATTACCGGCCTGTCATTCCCGACCTGACCGGGAATCGACATCACTTACTTTGTGTAACTACCTTTTACGTGATAAAAAGCCGACAACAGACCGCTGAGAGCTATTTGCTTCCCCTAGTAATTTTCCGCCAGTACCTCATAGAATGCCTGCGGATGTTTACAGGCCGGACATTCCTTAGGCGGCTCGGTGCCTTCGTAGACGTAACCGCAATTGGCGCAATGCCATTTTACGGTAGTTTTTTTCTTGAAAACCTCGCCGTTAGCCATATTGGCAATGAGTTTGCGGTATCTGGATTCGTGGAATTTTTCCACTTTGGAAATTTGTTCGAAAGAAACCGCGACATCCGGGAAACCTTCTTCTCTGGCGATTTTAGCGAAATCGGCGTAGAGTTTGGTCCACTCCATATTTTCGCCGGCGGCCGCTCCTTCCAGATTTGATTTAGTGTCCTTGATCATGCCGGCCGGATAAGCAGCGACGATCTCGACATCGCCCCCTTCCAGATAGTTAAAGAATACTTTGGCATGCTCCTTTTCATTTTCAGCTGTTTCGGCGAAAATGTTGGCAATCTGTTCAAATCCTTCTTTACGCGCTTTACTGGCGAAGTATGTATAGCGATTTCTGGCCTGCGATTCTCCGGCAAAGGCTTTCAGCAGGTTTTTCTCGGTTTGTGTGCCTTTGATTGATTTTCCCATTTTTTCCCTCCCATCATTTATTAGTTCTATTATAAAGGTTCCGTCAAATGATTTTTCTGAATACTTAGTAAGCTATTCAGTTCACTGGATTCCCGCCGAAGTTTATCCCGTGAATAACGGGACGGGAATAACAATATGACTGTCTTTGCGAGGAGCCGTAGCAACGAATCAATCTTAGGCGAAAGGAAATAATAACCCAAATGCATCTTAAGCAATCAGGCAAACAAATTCTTTTATTGCTGTTGGAGTGACTTACATTACGGCTCTAGATTGCCACGTCCTTTATTGAAGGACTCGCAACGACAATGCCTATAAATTGTTACAAACTATTATAAAAGAAACCTATCTATCGCGGCAGCCACCCCGCTCTGCTCGACATCCAGAGTAACATGATGCGCCACTTTTTTCAACGCCGGCGTGCCGTTACCCATGGCCACCGCCAGACCGACGCCGCTCAATAGCGAAATATCATTGGAACCATCGCCGATAGCCATCACTGCCGATAGAGGAATGCCGAGAAAGGCGCACAACTTCCCTAATGCCTTCCCTTTGGAGACAGTGGCGCTGAGAATATTGATAAAGTCGATATCAGGGTAGCGCGGCGTCTTTGTCCAGGAAAAGGCGATTTTGCCACTAAATTGAGCTTGCAATTCCCGCGCCGTGGCTCTACCTTCTTCCGTGCGTACAATCAGCGTGCCCTTGATGATTCGCTCCGTTTGCCAGATAGAATTGAAATCCACATAAGTCGGCTCCAGCAGGAAAAATCGACGGCGGATGTCGGTCGTCCAATCGTCCTGCTCGATAAAGTACTGCCGGCTGGAATAAAAATCGAAATGGAGTTGTGATTTATGGGCGAAGTCAATCAAACGTTTGACCAGTTCCTTTTTGACCGGATCGACATAGAGTTCGTCGCCGGTCCGGGGATTGAGCACCAGCGCGCCATCGGAAAAGATGTGATAACCGTTCAACGGCAACTTATCCAGAATCGGCTTGGAGGCCTGCACCACTCTGCCGGTAGAAATCGCCACGATGATGCCCGCCCCGGTAACTCTTTTCAAAGCTTGGATATCTTTGTCGGAGACAGCGCCTTCTTTATTGATTAAGGTGCCGTCGATATCAATAACTAACAGTTTGTATGGCTTGCATGACATAGCGCCTCCGGAGGAGTTCAAATTGACGATTAGAGTCAATTATGGTATATTTTTTGTGGTTGGTAGCGTAGCTCAGCAGGTAGAGCAGAGGACTCATAAGCCTTTGGTCGGCGGTTCGATTCCACCCGCTACCACCAATTCATATCTTACCTTCTGCAATTCCACAACACAAACCGTAGATTCAGCAAAGATTATTCAACCTGATTCAAACTTTTTTATCCCTGTTTATTGGCGAGTAGGAATTCATAATCCCTACCTCCCTCTTAGTCCCAGAGCCAAGGCTGAAAACGAGGCACTTTATAATTCATAATCCTATTAGACATTTAATATTAATAATTTATTGCCATGTGGTAAAATAATTTTGAAATGCAATTTGAAGAACTTAGGAAAGAGTATCTTTTAGCACAAGCCTTTAGCTATATAACCGTGGTTTATTCCTTATAAGCTACACGAATGATGTTCAGGCAAAGACTTTTATTTTTACAGTTGGGATTATTCTATGTGCCATTTCCTTCATAAACCTGATTGTAGTAACATTTTTCTCTAAGCGCATTGGCATTATAGAAAGCATTGACTCAAATACCAAGATCCTGATTTTCCCTATCACGCTGGTAGCTATATTTCTTAGTATCCCCGATACTAAAAATATGGGATTTGTCGAGTTGAGATTATATATTTTTATATTTTGGAGTTTATTGGCCGTTTTTTCAATTGGTGTGAGCAGTTTTAAGGTTGTCAGCAAGATTATTAAAGCGGATAATGATAAAAAGGGTTTTTTCTATAGATTATTTGTCTTTTTAAGTGTAGTTTCAATGGCAATGGGATGGTTTCTAATGATATACGGTATCTATGACCCCAAGGCAACTGCACTGTTACTAAGCTTCAATAAACAATTGTATGCCCCGATGACATGGTTCGGGATTGCAACTTTATATGTTATTCCTGTATTGATTCTTTTGCCCGATGATAATGACGAAAATAATAAAATTTAGTTATTGATGATACGAACAATTTGGTGAAGAAATTGTTTGATGTAAAGAAAGATAGTCTTGGCCATTATTATGCGAATATAGCTGTCGCAGCTGTAGACATATGTGGTATGAAAGTATTAATTAACAAAGGTGATGGCTGCGTTTCAGCTATAAAAGCATTGGAAAATTTAGTAATGAATGCCTCAGTGAGTATGGCTTAGCCGAGTTACCAAACAAACCACCAGTGCTGAAAATGTATGAAATCAGTCATTATTTTGGTGATTCAGTGTATTTTTTCCCTAATCCCGTTCAACCTATTAAAGAACAAATAGGTTTGCTGTCTACTAAATGCGCTGCCCTTATCGCAACAGGATTCCATGTTGGATTTCTTGTACGAGTAGGCATTGCGGTTGGAGATTTACGCATAAAACAAATTACTCTACCTGAAGGTGAAAAACGAGAAATAAAAATTGGAAGTAGCATGGCAAAAGCACATGCATTACAAGATCTTCAAGATTGGGTTGGCGGCGCTGTACTATCAGAGTTTCCAGCAACACTTCCTGAAATCAATCGCCTTAAATATGAAATTCCTCTAAAAGATAAAGGATATTCGTCTCCGACCACGTTAGAAGCCCTAAATTGGGTTTATATCTTAAGTGGTATTTATTCTCACGATAAAGGTAAGGTTATTAATATAATAAAACAAAGAATTCTAGAAATTGGTGATAGTGAATCTGAAAAAATAACCTTCAAGTTGGAAAACACATTAGCTATTGTAGACCGTGTTTTTAATGATCCACAATATAATCCTATTAACTAGGAGAGGGGAGCTTTATAAAACTTTCAATCTATCCTGAAAGTTCACACTCATCGTATATCGTTGTACCATCTCCAGAGATTCCCACCTTCCCAAGTCTTTTATTGTGATATATCGGCACTCAAGATATAATGAGTAGAGCAAATCCATCTAAACGAGGCTGATATGAACGGAGTCCTTTCACGTAAAGACATCAAATGCTTAATCCAGCAAAATCCCCCATTGATCGAAGGCTACATCGACCTCGAACAGCAGGTGCAGCCGAACGGCTTCGATATCACCGTCCGTGATATCGCCATGCTGCAGACCATGGGACAAATCGGCGCCGATAACGGACAGCGACAATTACCTGATTTGGCTCCCCTGGTATTCGATACCGATGGTTTTATGGAATTGATGCCGGGGAGTTACATCATCACTTACAACGAGATCGTCCACATCCCCACCAACATTATGGCGCTGGCGCGACCGCGGTCAAGCTTACTGCGTTGCGGCGTCAATATCGGCACAGCGGTCTGGGACGCCGGTTATTCCGGACGTTCTCAATCATTGATGCTGGTCTATAATTCCCGCGGTTTCCGATTGCAAAAGGATGCCAGAGTCGCGCAACTGGTTTTTATGACTTTGACGGCCGAGACGGAAAGTTATGCCGGTAAATATCAGAACGAAAATCTACAATAACGCTCTCACTTCCATTGCGAGTCCTTCCAATGAAGGACGTGGCAATCTCACTCTTTCCGTATTAGCTTATTCTTGATGTAAAAAAGGTGGGTTTCGTCATCTCGACTCCACCCACCCTACAATACTAACCTGCATGGATTCTGACCTTCGCCAGAATGGTAAAAAAGGGAAGATGACTCCTCGTAAAGACAAACAACTCACTCCAGAAATGAAATCGTGGCAGAGGGTTTTTCCAGTACATCTACCTGTATGCCGGCCTCACGGAAAAGTTCCCGGAACGCATCATCGGCGTATTTGGTAAAAATGACTACCCTTTTCACCTTGGCATTAATCATCATCTTGGCACACAGGACGCAAGGGGTGTGCGTACAGTAGATGGTGCAACCTTCCAGACTGATGCCGTGCAGCGCCGCCTGGATGATGACATTCTGTTCGGCATGAATCGCCCGGCAGATTTCGGTGCGCGTCCCCGACGGGATATTATTCTCGTCGCGCAAACAACCCAGTTCCAGACAGTCCTTAAGTCCTGCCGCGGCGCCGTTGTAACCGGTCGTGAGGATATGTTTATCTTTGACCGCCACCGCCCCCATATGATGTCGCAGGCAGGTGCTGCGTTCCGCCACCACGGAAGCAATTTTCAGGAAATATTCATCGGCACTGGGTCTGGTCGATTTTTTCATCATGCTAACCTCTCAATAATCCGTTGTGTCTGTTCTGTTAATTCCTGCAAAGAAGACTCGTTAACGATGGTGTAATCCGCCAGCGCAATCGGGCCGCCTTTGTTGCTGTTCTCGATTTCCGTTTTGTCGCGGTCTGCGGCTTCTTTATTGGTTAAAGGCCGTATTCTTCTGACCGACAACCGTTTATAACGTGTTTTGGGCGACGATAAGACCGCTACCAGACAAAGCTTATCCCCATAATAGTTTTTTAGCAGGACAAATTCCTCCCACGAATACAGCCCGTCGACGATGACATTACAGTTTTGCAGCGCTTCATCGATACGGGGTAAATTCAGTTTAGCGTAGGCAGCCATACCATGCTCTTTACGAAGTTGCTCGCGCACTTGCCTTTCATTGGCCTCGTTCAACGGCAGCCCCAGTTTTTTCACTTCGATATCGGTAATATCGCCGAACCTGATTCTGACGTAGCCGCTTTTTTCAAATTGGCGGGCGACTTCCGACTTTCCGGAGCCGGCCATGCCGGCAATTGCCACAACTTTCATCTTGACTCCATTATAGGAAACCGGCGAACCGATTACAATGTTTTTTACGAGATTGGGTTGACAGTTTGGGTGAAATATCGACTAAGTCAGTTAAAGAAAATCCCTCTTCATCTCTCCCTCTTTGTGGGACTATAGCCTTTTTCGAAAGTGAGAGTTGTGGGCACAAAACGGTAATGATATACCAGTGTGATTAATATCATATCCCCTGAGTGTTATTCATCGTAACATTACTTATAAATCGGCAATAAAGAAAAAGGGGGACAATATGAACACCGTCAAAACAGCTGCAATTATTGTCTTACTGCTTGGCATCGTGGGGTTGGGAGTTGGGGGAGCTTTTGTAGGAGTGGGTTTTGCCAAGAATAGCCAGATATCGACTTACCTGCGCGCGGAAAAAGTGACACTGGGGCTTTCCGCCGCCGATGTCGCCAAGGGGAAGGTGGTGGATAGCCTGACAACCGCGCAGAATGCAGCTCAAATGTTAACAGCTCACCGTCAGGGTATCGCGCCGACTTATAATGATTTGTTGGGCGGCAAACCATACGACCCCACCAATGTAAAAGAAGCGACTTATGCCCAGGCGATGAATCTGCAAACCAATATTTATACGGCCGTGCTGGCATTCGGACTGGCGCAATCGATCATGGCGAACGGCGCCTTTATGCTGGCAACAGGAATTGCTTTAATCGTGGTTGGTTTGGTACTTTTCAAACTCAGTAAGAAAACCGCTTGAAATAGTTGATGAATTATTTGTTATACTACTCGTACCGGGAATAAACAGAAAAAAGGAGGTGTGGCATGAAAAAAGTTTACCTGGATAATACTGCGACCACGCCTGTTTTACCTGAAGTGCGCGACGCAATGTTACCGTTTCTGGGAGAATCTTTCGGCAACCCTTCCTGTTTGCATGAATGGGGCGATATTCCCCGTGACGCTATCGCACTCGCCCGCGAGCAGGTAGCCGCGTTAATCGGCGCTAGCCCTGAAGAAATTATTTTCACTGCTAGTGGCACCGAAAGCAATAACTTTGCCATCAAAGGACTGGCGATGGCGCAGCAGAAGAAAGGCAAGCATATTGTTGTTTCCGCCATAGAGCATTTTTCCGTGCTGAACTCGGCCAAGACCCTGGAGAAGATGGGTTTTGAATACAGCCTGGTGCCGGTGGACAAATACGGAGTCGTCGACCCGGCAGACGTGCGCAAAGCCATCCGCGATGACACAATTCTGGTTTCCATCATGCACGCCAACGGTGAAGTAGGCACAATAGAGCCGATTAAAGAAATTGCCAAAGTGACCAAAGAAAAAGGCGTAATTTTTCACACCGATGCCGTTGGTACCACCGGTAACATCCCGGTCGATGTGACGGAAATGGGCGTCGACAGTCTGAGTCTGGCCGGTAATATGTTTTACGGTCCCAAAGGAATCGGCGCATTATGGCTGAAGAAAGGCACCCGGATTCTGCCTTTGCTCGACGGCGGAATTCAAGAGGGCGGACGGCGCGCCGGCACGGAGAATGTGGCGGGAATTGTCGGGTTGGGGAAAGCCGCGGAACTGGCGCGGATTCAGATGCCGGAGCGTAGCGCCAAATTAGTGCAATTGCGCGACTATTTAATCACCGAAATGCCTAAAAAAATCAGCCACGTACTGGTAACCGGTCATCCCCAAAATCGATTGCCCGGACACGCCAGCTTCTGTATCGAATTCATCGAAGGCGAATCGATGCTGATGCTATTGAACGCCAAGGGCGTGGGTGTCACCAGTGGTTCGGCCTGCACCTCGCGGGCTTTACAGGCATCTCACGTTTTACTGGCGATGGGCTTGCCCCACGAGATTGCGCAAGGTTCTTTACTCTTCGGTTTAGGTATCGATAATAAGAAAGAAGACATCGATTATGTGCTCGAAGTGTTACCGCCCATCGTTGAGAGACTACGGCAAATGTCGCCGTTATATTCCAAATTTTTAAAACAGGGTAAAGGAGGTTAATATGCCGATATACAGTGAAAAAGTGATGGATCATTTTACTAACCCGCGCAATGTCGGCGAGATTGAAAATGCCGATGGCATCGGGGAAGTAGGTAATCCGGTTTGCGGAGATATGATGACCTTCTATATCAAGGTCAAGGATAATCGACTAGAAGACGTGAAATATAAGACCTTTGGTTGCGGAGCGGCCATCGCAGTGTCCAGCATGGTCAGCGAGCTGGCGAAAGACAAAACACTGGAAGAAGCCATGGAAATAACTCCCCAATCCGTCGTTACCGAACTCGATGGTTTACCGACAATCAAGCATCACTGCAGTAACCTCGGCGCGCAGGCATTACACATAGCGATAGAAGACTACCGCAACAAGCAGAAACTAGCAGGAGGGAAGGCCAATGGCTAAAATAGTGAAACGACCTACAAAAACAAAAATGGTTCCTCATTGTCCGTATTGTGATGTTGAACTGATGGCTAAGAATTCACCGATGTGTCAGGCGTGTAACGTAACCATTTCCTATTGCACGGAATGCGGAAAACCTTTAACTAAGAACCAGAAAACCTGTACCACTTGCGGCGCCAGGGTTATCAGTTGATTATTCTTTTCCCTGTGGTAAGATTAATTTCCGTCCGATAAAAAAAGGAGGCCGATATATGGCAGAAAAAGAAAAACTGACACTGGTGGTTTTTAGCGGCGACTTCGATAGAGCATTAGCGGCCTTTATTCTGGCTACCACCGCCGCCAGCATGGATATGGAAGTAACGATGTTCTTTACTTTCTGGGGGCTGAATATCGTGAAAAAGAACGAAGGGAAGATTAAGAGCAAAGGCATCCTGCGTAAAATGTTGAACGCCATTAACCGGGGCGGCACGAAACGCCTGACACTCTCCAAGTTCAACATGATGGGAGCAGGCACCTGGATGATGAAACAGCTGATGAAAGACATCAAACATCCCACGCTGGATGAACTCATCAAGATGGCGCACGATATGGGTGTGAAGATGATTGCCTGCACGACTTCCTGCGGAGTGATGGGGTTACCGGAGGATTCTTTCCGTTCCGAAGTCGAGAGTCTGGCAGGCGCGGCTTATTTTCTGGACGAGGCGCGCAATTCCAAGACTACACTATTTATTTAAAATAGCTGCCAGCATTCAGCTGTCATGCTGAATGAAATGAAGCATCTCGTTAAAATATAATCTACCGAGGAGAACATGATGAAAGCCGATCAAACACTGGATTGTATGGGACTTTATTGTCCGATGCCGATATTTAAAACTGCGCAAAAAATGAAAGAACTCAAAGCCGGCGAGGTGCTTGAAGTAGTCGCCGACGACAAAGGTATTAAAAAAGACATGCCTGCCTGGTGCAATTCCACCGGCAATGAATGCCTGGGATTGGAAGAAAAAGATGGCGAATTTCACGTATTTGTGAAGAAGAAACCCTAATATTTCGAAGGCAACTGATATCAACAGACGATCTAATATCAATACCGGCGAAAGTCGGTAGGCCGAAGATCGCAATTGCAGGTAGTTACGAAGAAATGTATACTGAACGAAGCGAATGTACGGTATCCAATTTTTTTCTAGATTCCAGGGACATTATCTTTGCGAGGAGCAATAGTAGCAAAACAATTACTGTTAGAATTGTCATGCCCGCGAATGGTCGGTGAAACCGGACTGGTAAATGCTGGGCGCTTGAGGAAGTAATTGACAGGATAAAGAAAAAGAGCAGGTAGGGAGAGAGGAGAGCTACCTCTTACTAGAAAAATCAAGGTTGAAGACTAAAGGGAAAAGGGAGCATTCCTGCTCCCTTTTTTATTTGATTTTAGTAATGCTATTATGTGGCAAATATCACGATGTCTGTCAAGCGTGCTTGCGATTATCTGATTCCTTTTAGCTTTGCTATCAGGTGAAAATCACAAATGCAAGAAAATTGTATATTTGCTTTTAATTTTATATAGTACTATTGAAATCATGATAAAACCGTGGAAATTAATGGAAGGAGATAGACTATTGTGATTAATAAAAACTATAGGTTCTTCCTGGCCTGTTTTCTTTCCCTGGTAATATTATTTTCAGCCGGTTGTAACGCCCGGCAGATAAGCCCCGCGTCAACAATACAACCAGATACACAGCAGTCTACAGAAGAGCAAAAGAAAAAAGAAATGGAGTCTCAATTCACACTCGGCAAGGACTTAAAGGCAGCAGGGGGGCAATATCCTGATGCAGTGCCGCTTATTGGCGGACGTGGGAATATGACGATACGAACCGGAGAATCCCACTGGTTGCTTCAGGCGTTTAGTATTGATTACCAGGATGACGTAGAATACAGCTGGCAAAGTGACGATCCCGTTATTGCGCAAATTAAAAAGGATATGGTTGAAGGGGTTAGCGCTGGTAATACGCATATCCGGCTTATCACCAAAACCGGAGATGCAGTTGCCGATATCGCTGTGACCGTGATGAAATCCGATGCTTACCGGGTAGAAAAAAGCTTCAAACCGGTTGTGGGTGATTATTACAGCGCCTTGGCAATGAAAGACAACTACATATATTTTGGCACCTCGGTTGGTTACCAAAAAACCAGGCCGGAACAGAATTATTTCTATAAAATGGATACAAATTTCACGGAGATATGGAAATACGATCTCGGAGCCCGGGAAACGCGCGGCAGCGCTGTGTTGGATTCCGATGGAAATATTTACTTTACAGTAGAGGATGACCGTGAACCAACCGGTCCGGACGATGTAAACGCAATAGGAATTAAAGATTACCACGTGAGTATTTTCCTTTATTCTTTAACAGGTGACGGCAAGTTAAGATTTACGAAGGATATAACGGAGAAAGGGAAATGGTATCACATTGGCATGATAAACTGCGCTATCGATTCCTCAAATACTATATATCGCTGACGCTAATCTCCGTGCTTATGACACTAGCGGCAATGTAAAATGGCAGTATCCTGTCAGCGATGACCAAACCATGATTGCCCGCGGGTCGCCGGTCTTTGATGATAAAGGAAACCTGTTCGTGGCTATGGGATTATCGTTATTTTGCTTCAATACTACCGCCGGCGGCATACCGAAGTGGGAAGTGCCGGTACAGCCCACCGGCCCGACAATATCTTCATCCCCTCCATCTTTTAACCGGGACTATAGTAAAGTATATTTCCCTGTATACAATACGGTTTATTGTCTCGATGCTTCGAGTGGAGCAAAGATATGGGAATACACCCCGGATGGTATAACGGGTGAATTCCGGGCTAATGCCGCTGTGGATGCCGCCGGAAATGTCTATATAGGCACAAAGGCTGATTACAATAGCACGTTATATGCCATTAAAGCGGATGGGACCGGGCTATTATGGAAAATAATGGTCGGCGGCGACCTTTATTGTTCTCCGGTATTAGGTGATGATGGGCTTTTATACGAATCTTCCGAAACATCAATTCTCGGAGCTTTTTACGCAATTGATCCCCCATCCGGTGAAATTATCTGGAGCCTCGCCGAAAACGATACATCCGATGAAAAACAAGGATTGGCTTTTACCGGTACGGACTGGCCTTCTTTACGGTTGAAGGACGGGTATATATATTGTTTCTCTGATATCTGGACTAGGATCAAGGTAGATGCAAATAATTACGTGCCGATGCCGGTTGGCCGACATTTAGAGGCAGCAATGACAACAGCGGATACAGGAAGTGACCATGGTTACTATAAGGTAATCATCGGGATATTTAATCCATGATGAATAATGATTGGAGCCTTCGCTTAATCTCGTTTTTATTGGTAAAGTTGCCCTGAATATGAATTTTAAGGTATAATCGTTAAGGTTAAATAAGGCATTTATAGTGCCGTGAAGATATCTGGACGAATGGATATAATATATATTTGTTGACTAATACGGAGGACATATAAATATGGCTACATTGGAATTAAAAGCAACGAAACGGCACATCGAGGGCAAGAAGGTAAAGGAGCTGCGCCGTGAGGGCGTCACCCCGGCACATCTTTTTGGACCCGGTGTGGAATCGTTAGCGATACAATGCGACACTGCTAATCTGAGAAATATTCTGGTAGACGCAGGGCATACCCAACTCGTTAATCTGAAACTGGGGCACGAGCACAATCCTAGAGTCGTCATGATCCGCGAGGTCCAAATGGACAATTTCAAGGGCGGTCTGCTTCACGTCGATTTCTACCAGGTGAATTTAACCGAGACTATCCGGGTCAATGTACCCATCATATTGATAGGTGAATCAGCCGCTGCCAAGATGAAAGGCAATTCGCTGGTGCAGGAACTGAATGAACTCACCGTCCAGTGTTTGCCGGCTAACATCCCCAGCAAAGTCGAAGTAGATGTCACTCCGCTGGTCACAGCAGACCAATTGATCCGTGTCAAAGACATGCCTCCTATCAAAGATGTCACTATTGTAAACGATCAGGGCGTCGTCGTAGCCAGAATTGCCGTCGAGGTAATTGAGGTAGTTGAAAAGCCGAAGGCTGCCGAAGAGGGTGCTGAGGCTACCGGAGAAGCTGGCGCAGTTGCTGAAGGCGAGAAGAAAGAAGCTCCAGCCAAAGCTGAGAAGCCCGAAAAGAAAGAATAATTTTTTATTAACAATCATTCTCGATGGTCGCTGGGAGATTCAATTTTACTCCAGCGACCATCGAGAAAATATCTTGAACCGCAACCGTCATTTTCTACACCTGAAATTGTTCCAGATATCAATTAAACACATTAGTAGTACCCACCTCTACTAAACAAAGAATTACTATTGAGGCTGAAGATTGTGAAGGCTTTTCTTAAAGGCCAACAGACGAGTTGTCAGCATTCAGCCTTTAGTTGTCTTTCGATTCCTTGAAATTATAACACTGTAGTTGAAAATTATTAATAATATTGCTTGCAATACAAAGGAAGGTACAACCTTATTCAATTGAATATAACCATTGCTGATTGCAACAATTTCCGTGACTACGAAACATATCAGGATTAAGCTAGTAAACAAAGCCACATATCTTCTTTCCACAGGCTTACGGTACGCCCAATATAGAAGTATTGTCCAAGCTAACATTAAAGAGGCTCCATAGCCCATGGCAAAGTAATAAATCCCCGTAAAATCCTTAAAACCCCAAAATATTTTTGCCAGCGGTGGAAGAAGCATCGGTATCAAGGCCAGAGCATCCGTTATCATTCCAACCAGGAAGGATAATTTTAACCAGAAAATTGCCTTTTTATTTTCCATACTATGCCTCAGCGCTTTTAGTATTTAATTAATAAAAATAGAGCCGAATTCTGTTTAGAATTCGGCTCTACCTATTTCAAGACATTGTTATTATTTCTTCAATGAATTTAATTTCTTAGCCAGACGTGCTTTGCGGCGGGCGGCATTATTGGGATGAATTATCCCCTTGGCAGCCGCTTTATCCAGCGTGCTGATTGCGGTTACTGCCGCTGCTTTAGCTTCGTCACCTTCACCGGAGGTAATATGCTTCTCCGCCTTGGTGATACTGCTTTTACATCCGGTGCGGATTGATTTATTCCGAGTAGTGCGCTTCGCATCGGTACGTAACTGTCTGATTGATGATGCTATATTAGGCAATTTCTACCTCCCTACATTGTATGTTTTTTATATCAGAAAAGATTCCAATAATCTATTATGATGTTGCCGGTTTGATGGACGATCCGTCACCCGCGCGAGTTACACTAATTACTCCCCTGACATCTTCAATTCTGGACAGGACACGATTCAACTGCCCCAAATCTTCGATATCTATCGTGATGGAAATCGTTGCCTGCTGGTCGGGTTTTTCAGCTACATTCATATTAGCTATATTAACTTTCTCAGCAGCCACTACTACCGTAATATCCCTTGCCAGTCCTACCCTGTTCCATGCATCAACAATCACTGTCACCGGATAAGTAAGACCGGTTTGTCCCCAATCGACCGGGATGAGTCTCTCTTTCTCCTCATCATTGATGATATTAAGGCAGTCTTTCCGGTGAATACTGACACCACGACTACGTGTCACATATCCGATTATCTCATCTCCGGGCACCGGATTGCAACATTGCGCCAGACTGGTCAGCATATCTCCGGCTCCCAATACCCTGATTGATGATACTGTTTTTTTAGCAGGTGTTGCTTCCGTGGGTTTCGCCACTTCCGCCTGTTCCGGCGCCAGCTTCGCAGCAATTTGCTGGGTAGTGACGCCACCATAACCCAACGCTGCATAAAACTCATCGAGAGTGTCATAGTTGAACAATTGTGATATTTTATCACGCTCGGTGAATTTAATGCCGAGGTGCCGCATGAATTTCTCGAGTATTTCACGGCCGCGTTCGACGTTTTCCGTTCTCTCCTGCTTCGTAAACCATTGCTTGATTTTAGAACGGGCATGTGTCGTCTTAATATAACCCAGGTTTGGATTAAGCCAATCCCGGCTAGGTGCCCGGGGCGCTTTACTTGACAGAATTTCAACAATATCGCCGTTATGCAGTTCCGTACTGAGAGTGACCAGTTTGCCATTTACTTTTGCACCAATGCAACGGTTCCCTAAATCAGTATGAACACGATAAGCAAAATCGAGCGGAGTAGAACCTTTGGGCAAGTCCTTAACGTCGCCTTTCGGTGTATAGACGAAAACCTGGTCGCTGAAGACATCAGTCCTGACGGACTCCAGAAATTCCTCAGCGCCGCTTAATTCCCGGTGCCAGTCGATTAATTGGCGCAACCAACCGATACCGTCTTCAAAATTCGAATCCTTTTTACCGCCCTCTTTATAGCGCCAGTGTACAGCCACGCCATATTCAGCAATCCGGTGCATCTCCCGCGTACGTATCTGGATTTCAAGTGGCGTCGTACCCTCACACATCACTGTAGTATGCAGGGATTGATAGCCATTCATTTTGGGATTGGCAATATAATCATTGAACTGCTCCGGTAGAGGATGCCACAAGTTATGCACAATACCCAAAGCGGTATAGCAATCCGGGATCGTATCCACAACAACACGCAAAGCGAGAAGGTCATGAATATCGTCAAAGTCTTTTCCCATAGTATTATATTTTTCAGTTTTTTGATAAATACTGTAGATGTGTTTAGCTCTTCCTGATATCTCCGCTTTTATCCCGACCTTCTCAAATTCCTGTTGAAGTAAACGGGTAACATCGGCAATAAATCGTTCACGGTCTGCGCGCTTGCTGGCGATGAGACTGGCAATAAGACGATATTTTTCGGGTTCAAGATAATGGAAGGAAAGATCCTCTAATTGCCATTTTAATTCCCAAAGGCCCAACCGATGTGCAAGCGGCGCATAAATATCCAAGGTTTCGCGGGATATGCGTAATTGTTGTTCCGAAGTAAGAGCTTGGAGTGTACGCATGTTATGCAGGCGATCAGCCAATTTAATAAAAACAACTCTAAGGTCTTCAGCCATTGCCACCAGCATTTTTCTCAGGTTCTCCGCCTGACTGGCACCGCTTAAGGCGCTGCCGCGCCGGGTGGTCTCTTCCGTAGTCTGGAGAGAGAGTTTGCCCAGTTTGGTAGTGGCATCAACCAGTTTGGCAATTTCCGGTCCGAATTTTTCTACAATTTCACTATTCGGGATATCACAATTTTCCTCAACATCATGCAACAAAGCAGCTGCCAGTGAGCTGGCATCAAGCTGAAGATTTACTAGTATCAAGGCAACATGTAAAGGATGCTCAATATACGGTTCGCCGGATTTTCGGGTTTGTCCTTCATGCGCTTTCAGTGCAAATTCATAAGCACGTTCGATTACCGCAATTTTTTCAGGCGGCAAATACGTTTTTGCTTTCTCAATTAATTCATTTACCGACACGTCCGAACCCACCTTGTCAGGTTGCTAGAATTAGTATAACGCAAGAGTACAGGCAATACAAAACAACACTATTTGTTTTGTAACTAAAAGATACCCATCATCTTTTTATCTTGACATCAGACATTATATTTGTTATTATTATCGCTAGCGTTTGCCCGTTTCCCTTGGTATCCGGCTATTGTTAATGCCGCGTCTATAAAACATCGATTTTGCCTGTTTTAAAGGAGGATGAGATGAATACTCAAGGTGAGAAGCATCCGCTCATTCTATTATACGGTGAGACCGATGGGTTAATAAAAATTCTTAAAGAGATATTCACGGTCGAAGGTTATAATGTCTTCATGACAACCGAAAGAGAAACGCTTTTAGAGTTATTAGACACGAAGAACCCGGATGTAGTTGTGCTTGACGTGGTCGTGTACAGCAATAATATTCTACAAACTATAGAACTGATACGTAATGAGTCTGATGTACCGGTCATCATACTTTCCGGACAAAGCGATTTACTGGCATCTCGCGAACTCCTCTCCAGAGATGCCAACGGGTACATTACCAAACCATTCCGTATGCGTGAACTTCTTGCCCGCATTCAAGCCAAACTCAAACAACGTCAGACGAATTGTATACAGTAATTAAATCCGCCTTATCCATTCCAGGAAAGTATTCAATTCCCGATAAAACTCCATAAATTGCGCGTCGATTCGGGCACTAATTAGCGGCGCTTCCGACGGATGAAATAATTCTTCTTTGCCGCAGGGAGTTATCGGTAAAACCGTGTCGCTTCTGCCATCCCAAGCGGTATTTACCGGCCAACCTGCTTGTTGCAGCGGCAGATCAAGAGTAGCATCAACCAGCACCAGACTGTCGTCTATTTCGACTTTACAGGCAACATGATGACTGATGGGCATCTTCTCCGCCATGTATTTCAATTTTTCCGAGTATTCTCCTAACAGGTCATCTCTTTCATCCCACCGGTGAGGATAGACAACAAACAGCACTGATAAGCCAAGCCTCTGGAACATCTCGCATATAAGAAAGTGTTTAGGAGAACAGGATCCTTTGCCTACAGTTAAAATATCGGCATAGTTTTGGAAGCGATCAGCTCCGGAACAATAGCATAAGGTATATCTCTTATCTGCCGATAGATGTTGATCCTGGCGTCGAGCGGGCTTCTGCCTTTAGTCCATTCATTGAATTTTTCATCGATGATTTTCATTGCCGGACCCCGGTTTTTTACCGATGCGACTGCCGCAGGTTGGGCAATAATTGGTCGTACTACTAACTTCACTACCGCATTTCCCACAGAATAATGGATAGGTATCTTTATTTTCTAACAGTTTGGTACCGCAGGACGGACAAAAAGCAGAATAGTAAGGAATGTGATTCCGGCAATTCGGGCAGGCAATAAGCAGTCCGGCATTCTTATCTTTAAACGGGGATGTTTTCTGGCCGCGTCTTATTAATAGGATAAAAATAACCAGCAGTCCTGCAAACAACACGATTAACCCGATGAGAATCGGAATATTTACCGATGAACTGCCTTGTTGAAACACCAGAAAATCGAAAAGCCCATGTCCGGCCATTGCGCCCAGCAACCCCAGCCAGAGTAAAATTGTAGAGTTTTTTCTCTTCAACTTTTTCAAAGCCAACGGATAACCCCATAATGCTGAAAACATAACATGCGCCAGCGTGGTGATGGGTGCCCTGACAAGGGCAGTTTGCCAGCCAAATTCGAGCAGGTATTCAATATTTTCCAGTGAAGCAAAACCCAATGCCGCCGCCGAAGAATACACCAGTCCATCGATTGGTTCGTCAAAATACGGAGACCGATAAATAGAGGTTCTTACCACCAGGAATTTGAAAAGCTCCTCCGTAAAACCGGCGACCACGAAAGAGATATATGCCGATTCCCCGAGGGATAAATTGTTGATATTAGCAACGGAAAAATTACGGAATTCCGTAAGATGCGTAAATACATAGGGTAAAATCAGCGCCGTTTCAACAAGCACGACAGGAATTACGACTGCCATACCGAGTAGAAACGTGCGGATAACCAGTCTTTTTGGTTCCGGATGATATTTATTACCCCTGTAAATGAGCCAGAGCCAGAAAAGGCCCGGTGCCAGACCGAGAACCGGAATCAGTAAAAACTGCATGATTCAAACCTAGCCCGTCTAGTCGGTTTTTATCACAATCGTATCGGCAATATAATCATGAATACCGCGTTTTTTATGAGTAAGGGCGATAACAATAAAACTAAGACCCAGAGTGCAATAATTCAGGATGTAAGCTATGCTCCGCCCGAACGCTCGGATGATACCGATATGGGAACCATCGGGCTTAACCACTTTGAGCTTGAAAACCGCTTTACCGATCGTTCTACCCCATATGCCGATAGAGATGGTGGAATATAAAACCGTCACAATTAAGAAAGTCAATAATAATATCCCCATAATTGACCAGATTCTACTATCGACTACCCCTGCTGTTCTCATATTGTCAGCCATTTCATTTAATGTGGATACATCATACTTACTCGCGATGATAAATGAGAAAACTATAATTATTAAAATACCCGATAATATCCCATTAATAATAAAGGCAATCAGTCTTTCCCCGAACCCGCCGAATTTCATTTCCTTGTTACCCCCAACCTTAACGGGAAGCTGCAAACCGCATTTGTAGCAATACTGAGAAGACAGGGAGTTAGGCGCACCACATCCGGCACAGATTTTCTTATCCGGTGGCGCAGCATCCGGTAATTTTACACCGCATTTGTAGCAATAAGCAGACCCGGCAGAATTTGCTGTACCGCAACTCGGACAGATTTTGTTCGGGGTTGGATCGATGCTACCGGTGGACGGAGAAGAAATAATTATCTCCGGGTTTGTCTGCGCGTTCCCCGGGTTTTCACCGGTGGGTTTCTGTTCCATTTACTGACTCCTGATATCAAATAATGTTAAGCAACTTTGTTATAAAAAACAATTTCCGGCTGCCCGATAATCATCCCTCTGGTCGCTTGCCGGTAGGCTTTGAAATGTTCCGTTTGTCCGTGAAATTTGAAGGCATCCTGATTCTCATATTGCTCGTATATCAGGAATGTATTCGGGTTATCTAGCGCACGGTGAACGTTATAAGCAATCGCTCCGGGGTCCTTTAATACTTTAGGCGCTAACTTCTTTAATTCCCGCTCGACATCGTCACCCTTGCCATCTGCAGCTTTTATTATTGCCGTAAGAACTACCAATATTTACCTCCTGACAATAAATTACTCTCGGAATCGAGTTACATTATCAGGATATTATCATCATATCATTCTGAATGCAACCAACAGGCAGGTTGACCGAAAATCACTGGTAGTATAGAATACGCTGACAGGGTACTGAAAAACTCTTATATTAAACACGCAATCCTAAGCAAAGAAGAGATTAAATATTGTTTGGTGTGTCGATATCAGTACTTAGGGTTTCATCGCAGGTGTTTTATGTCAACTAAATTGGGAGAAATAATCGAGTCCGGCTCCACCGAATTTACGGCAGAGAGTTATGAACTCCATAATTTACCTTCACTCGGCAGTCTGGTGAAAGTCACAGCGCCGAAACTGGAGATTTTTGGGATTGTCTATCAGTCCGGGACGGCCGGTATTGAGCCGGGCAGACGACCGATTGCCCGCGGGAAAGATGAAACCTCCGAAGAGGCCGTCTATCAATCCAGCCCGCAGCTAATGAAGTTGCTGCGAAGTGAATTCCAGGTTATAGTGGTTGGGCATAAAATCGACGGTAAAATATTACAATATCTACCGCCCAAACCGGCGCACATTCACGCATTTGTGCATCTTTGTACTTCCGAGGAAATTAAACAGTTCAGTCAATCATTTAGTTTTCTCAGCATACTAGTGAATAACCGCTTACAGATTTCAACGGAAGAACTGGTGGCCGCTGCTTTGCGTGAGATGAGTAAAGCACAAACCGACCCGCATGCTTTCTTAATCGCAGCCGGAAAAGCTTTGACTGCAACCCTCAGCGGCGAATATCATCGGTTGAAGACTATTCTGTCGAGGCTGAAACAATAATGGAAACACAACCTAATCAAAATCTAGGTATCGTTGTTACCGGTTCGGTAGAGAAAGGCACTGACGTCCGTTTAGACAGTTCTGCTTCGGTTGAGGATATGGTGGTAGGTAGGTACGTGACAATCGAAGGGAAAAAACGGCGTTTCTTCGGTATGGTCACAGATATCAGCCTCGGCGTCACCGATGAGGAAATCGCCATCTCCCCACCCGATACATCGGATACTTTCACTGCGGAAATTCTGGAGGGAACCGCAACCTACGGTTCACTGCATGTTCTACCGATGTTGACTATCGGCGGCGATGTCAACAGTGTTATCGAGGGACCGCAACCGGTCAAAACCGTACCCAGTCATTTCTCCCGCGTGAAACTGGCATCGGAAGCGGACATGGAACTGGTCTTCGGTAAAGAGGATAGTTCGCGGTTTTACATCGGTAACCCGCTGGATATGGAGACAAAGCTTTGTTTGAACCTCGAAGAACTGGTGAACCGCAGTAACGGTATTTTCGGTAAGAGCGGCACCGGAAAAACATTCCTTACCCGGCTTTTATTGATTGGAATACTGCAAAAAAGTAAAGCCACCAATCTCATTTTCGATATGCAAAACGAATACGGCTGGGCGGGAACCAGCGAGGGCGGTCAACGCACCGTTAAAGCTTTAAAGCCACCTTTCCCCTCGAAGGTGGCCGTATTTACGCTGGATGAAGAGAACTCCAGACACCGTGGTGTAAGCACGGACTTTGTGGTGAGAATCGGCTACGACGAGATTGAACCGGAAGATATCTCTTTACTCCGGCAAACCCTGAATCTCACCGACCCGGCAGTGGAAGCAGTCTATCAGTTACATCGCCGCTGGGGTAGAGACTGGATGCAAAAAACACTGGACATGCCGGATTCCGATGAAACTACGAAATTCTTGCAGGAAATGAATATCCACGAAAGCACCTTTCAGAATTTACGCCGCGGATTGGCGACCATTCGCAGGCTGCCTTTCATCGTTGCGCATACGCCGATGAATGCCACGTCCAGCATTCTGGAATATCTGGAACGCGGTATGAATGTAGTTCTGGAATTTGGCAGGCATCGTGATATAACGACTTACATGCTGGTTGCCAATATGCTTGCCAGCCGTATTTATAAGCGTTATCAGGAGAAAATGGAAGCATCTATGGCCGGTAAGGTAACTCCCCCGACACCGCTGGTTATCACCATTGAAGAAGCTCACAAATTCCTGAACCGTGAAATTGCCGGTTACACGATTTTCGGTACGATTGCACGGGAAATGCGGAAATACAACGTTACCCTGCTCGTCATCGACCAGCGCCCCAGCGCGATTGACGAAGAAGTAATGTCACAACTGGGCACTAAAATCACCTGCCTGCTGGATAACGAACGGGACATTGATGCCGTGCTAGCCGGTGTCAGCGGTAAAAATGAGTTGAAAACCGTATTGGCCAGGCTGGCGCCGAAACAACAGGCGCTGATTTTCGGACACGCCGTCCCGATGCCGGTACCTATCAGGACCAGGGAATGGGGTACACCCAAATCCTACGAGGAATTTACCCGCGGCGGTGATTCTCCCAAACAAGCCGAAAAGGATATCAAGGAATTATTCGAGTGAGCAGGAAGAAAATCGGGTTAGCCCTGGGTGGGGGCGCGGCTCGCGGGCTGGCACATATCGGGGTGCTGCAGGTCTTGGAGAAAGAGGGCATACCCATCGATATGATTGCCGGTACCAGTATGGGCGCGATTATTGGTGCGATTTACGCCAGAAAACAGGATGTCAAACTAATGAAAAATCTGGCTTTAGCCTTTGGCTCGCACAGAATGAGATATTTTTCGGATTTTACGATCCCGCACGTTCAAGCTGTAAAACCTCTGGCGACAGCCATCGGCTTGCAAAAAATAGGACCTTTTTCGGATTTAACCGAACCATGGACCGGCATCATCAAAGGCCACCGCATTGAACAGGAATTGAAAACAATAATCGGCGGCGAAACGCAATTTCAAGACCTGCCTATCCCATTTTCCTGTGTTGCCGTGGACATCGATAACGGCGAAGAAGTAGTGATCAAAAATGGTGAGGTCTGGGAAGCGGTCAGAGCCAGTTCTTCCATCCCGGTAATTTTTACTTTGGTAAAATGGCACGGTAGAAATCTGGTTGACGGCGGATTAATGAACCCGGTTCCCACCAAAACCGTCCGGGATATGGGCGCCGATTTCGTAATTTCGGTCAATGTCCTCCCGTATAAAGCTACGAATGATACACGGGAACCGAATATTTTCTCAATCATGATGAAAGCCTTTTATATCCTGGACTCCAAGTTTATTGAAACATCCTTAAGCGCGGCTGACGCAGTGATTGAACCTGACGTTGTCCATATCTCGTTTACCGATTTTCAACGGGCGGAAGAGTGTATCGAAAAAGGCGCGGCAGCGGCACGTAAGGTTATCCCTGAAATCAAGCGAAAATTGATCCTGTCCTGATTCCCGAGAATACAACGATGCAGACTGAATCCCTTTTAACCAAAACAAAAAAACTCTTGGCGAGCTATGACCTGCACGCCAAAAAGGGATTGGGACAAAATTTTCTTATCAAAGGCGGTATTCTGAAAAAGATTGCCGCCGCCGCGGAATTAACACCGGCAGACACGGTGATTGAAGTGGGACCAGGGCTGGGAGTACTTACGGAAACTCTCGTGGAGCAGGCAGGGAAAGTCATCGCCGTTGAACTGGATACGCACCTCGCGGATATTTTAAAAACCCGTTTCACCGACGTCGGCAAGGTCACCGTGATTAACAAAGATATTCTTGAAGTGAATCCCGCGGATATGGTGGGTAGGGAGACCCGTTACAAAGTCGTCGCAAATTTACCCTACTACATCACCTCGGCTGTCATTCGGCATTTTCTGGAAGCGCCGGTCAAACCGAATCTAATGGTGTTGATGGTACAGAAAGAAGTAGCCAAACAGATTACCGCACAACCGGGGGAGATGAGCCTGCTCAGCGTCAGCGTTCAATTGTACGGAAAGCCGACCGTCGTCAGTAAAGTCTCGGCGCACTGCTTCTATCCAGCGCCAAAAGTGGACTCGGCAATTCTGAAGATTGCTGTCTATCCAAAACCAAAAATTCAGACCGGAGATATCGAAGGGTTCTTTAATATCGTGAGGGCCGGTTTCAGCGCTAACCGGAAACAACTGCCCAATTCACTGGCCAATGGGCTGAAAGTGCCGAAAAGCGAAATTATCCCGGTACTGGAAAAGGCTGGGATAGACCAACAACGGAGGGCGGAAACCCTGACCATCGATGAGTGGGGAGTGTTGTATAAGGCGTTTAAAGGTAAGAAATAAAGGCAGACTCGGCAAAGTAGACAGTAGAGGTGGAGACCCTTCACCTGTCTGAGGCGGACTCAGAGCTATAGTCCTTGAGCGAAGTCGAGAGGGGGCGCTCTGTGAACCACAAGGAGATTCTTCGGGTACTAACGTAACCTCAGAACGATATAGGAAATTAAAACGCATGTTCACAATAGAAGCTCCTGCTAAAATCAATTTAACTCTGGAAGTTCTGGGAAAACGCCCCGATGGCTACCACGAGATTCGCAGTGTGATTCAGACCGTTAATTTCTGCGATTCTTTTCAATTTATTCAGGGTAATGACATTCAATTTAAATGCGATATGCCTGACTGGCTTGCTGAACAAAGCCTGGTGGCAAAAGCGGTGAAATTAATTCAGGAAACTACCGGTTGCTCCAAAGGCGCAACCATCGTCATCAGGAAACGCATCCCTTTGATGTCTGGATTAGGCGGCGATAGCAGCGATGCCGCGGCTGTTTTACGCGGACTAAATCAATTGTGGGAGCTTGGCTTATCACAGACTAAATTACAGGAAACAGGGAGTCAACTTGGTTCCGATGTGCATTTCTTTTTTCTCGGAGGTACGGCTCTAATGGAAGGTAGAGGGGAAAAAATAACCCCTCTAAACCCAATGCCACATCGATGGGTGATTCTGATTATTCCCAACGTGCCCCGCTTACCGGGAAAAACGAAGCGGGCTTACAACCTGCTCCAACCCACTGATTACACCGATGGCACGTATACAGAAAAACTGGTAACAAATTTGAAATCGAGAGGAGAACTTTCTCCTTCGGAGCTCTTTAATACCTTTGAAAATATCAGTTTCACCCGCGGTGAGGAACTGACCAAATATCGCGACCACATCCTGAAAATCGGCGCTCCGAATCTCCATTTGGCTGGCTCCGGCCCAACCCTGTTTACATTGATGGAGAAAAAGACTCAGGCTGAAAATCTGCTCATACAGTTGCAACATCAGGGAATGGAAGTGTATCTGACGGAAACACGGAATTACGCGTGATGTGCCTCTGTTTCCTTTGGTTTTTAAACTCGTCCGCCTAACCATTGCGAGTCTGCAGAAGGCGGGCGTAGCAATCTGACATCGCAATGCCATACTGAGTCAGCTTTAAGCGACGAATGTATCCAGTTCACAACGGACTTTTGCACAAGTGAGATTGCTTCGAGTACTATGTAACCTCGCAATGGTCGAGGAATTTGTTTAGGATTTCGATATTAGTGTTTCGTATTTAATTACCCACTGGTATAAATCAGATAATCTCTATATAATAATGGCAAATATCACTAACAACGGAGGACTGAGATGACGAAAACAGATGATAATTTGCGTGAGGCTTTTGCGGGTGAAAGTCAGGCTAACCGCCGCTACACATTTTTTGCGGAAAAGGCAGAGAAAGAAGGATTAAAACAGGTCGCGCGACTTTTCCGGGCTGCCGCCGAAGCGGAAACTGTGCATGCACGAAACCACTTCAATGCCATGGACGCTGTCGGCTCTTCCGTCGATAATCTCAGCGCCGGTGTGATTGGCGAGCACCTGGAATTCACCCGAATGTACCCGGTCATGATCGATAAAGCCGCGGAAGAAGAGAATGCACGTGCTCAGAAATCGTTTGAATGGGCAAATGCCGTCGAGGAAATTCATTACAACCTGTATCAGGAAATGCTGAAATTAATCAAAGCCAAACAAACCCCCAAAGACGAGGTTTATTACGTTTGTCCGGTTTGCGGTAACACTGTTGCCGGAAATGCTCCGGATACTTGTTCCATCTGCGGCACGCCCGGCAGTAAATTTAAAAAGATAGAATAGATAGGCCAGGTATGTTTTGTAAAACAGGGAAGAGCTTCGGCCCTCCCTGTTTTTGTTTTATTCAGCCCGTTTTTCCCTGATGACACTGACAGTCTGCTTGGAGAAACGCAGATAGGTGGTTAATTCGGCCAATTCAGTGTCTGTCAGTCTGGCCGTCAATATCGACAGGTAAATCTCCGGAGAGTCTGCTTGTAAGTGTCTGGCTTCTTTAAATTTGGAAACCAGCCGGTCGTCGGCTTTAAGGGAAGGATGCAGTTCTTTCAGTACACCCAGTTTATCCGCTTTCAATAAAGCCTTTTCCGGTTCCTTTTCTTTTAAAACCAGTTCCAGTTCATGTCTTAGCCGGAATCCCCCGACGGTTTTCAACATCGGCACATCTCTTTTTAATAACTTCAGAGTGTCCGGTTCGATTTTAAAACCAAGGCGTTGTTCGTAACGGATTGCGCGCCAGATGCGCGTAGCATCATCGATAAAACTCTTGTCATGTAAAATACGGATTGATTTGTTTTCCAGGTCATTCATTCCACCGTAGAGGTCAATCAATTCGCCATTATTCTCAGGACTCACACAAATCGCCATTGCATTCACGGTGAAATCGCGCCGGAACAGATCGGCCTTTAAAGTTCCCGACTTAACTATGGGCAAAGCACCGGGCTTAGCATAGGTTTCCGTACGGGCCATGGCAAAATCGATTGTCCATTTGTCAAACGCGACTTTCGCCGTGTTAAACATCGTATGGACAGACAGTTTTCCTCCGACCTGCTCCGCGAATTCTTTGGCCAGTCCAATAGCATCTCCTTCCACCACCAGGTCAATGTCAAAGTTAGTCTGCCAAAGCAACAGATCGCGGACAAAGCCACCCACCAGATAAAGTTGCAGATTTCTGTTGCCGGCAATGGCGACGGCTTGCTTTATCAGCTTAACCGGTTCGGCTGGTAAACTTTTTTCTATTTTCCCGGCTAGATTAACTGTTTCAATCATTAGTATGCCCTATAGAATTTCTTCACTATCTTACCATAATGGAATAAAGGCGTCTTGTCAGATTGTCATTCCTGCGAAGGCAGGAATCCAGTGATTAATATGGATTCCTTTACATTTACTTCGTAAGTACTATAGCCTACGGTCAAGTACGGAATGACAAATCGGCTTAATAATCCACAACTAAAATCACATCCATACTACTGAACATAGGTTATTATTTACTTGTAAGGTATCGCCAAATATAGTAGCCTAAAAGCGGTTGTACTTATGCTCTCAAAGGAGTCTTTCATTGGCCGAGAAACCGGAATACGAAAAAACGACCAAAGTCAGTATCCCGATTACCGGCATGACCTGTACCAACTGCGCTGCGACAATCGAGAAAGGCCTGTCGGGAACACACGGTGTGGAGCAGGCCAACGTCAACTTTGGTTCTGAAAAGGCTTCGATTACGTACGACCCTGATAAAGTCAGTCTCTCGAAAATCAAGGACACCATTTCCGAATTAGGTTATGGTATCACGACCAGGAAATCCATTTTCCCCGTCACTGGCATGATGTGTGCAACGTGTGTCGCTCACGTGGAAGAGGCCCTGAAAAACGTGCCCGGCGTGGTTTCTGCCGTCGTCAATCTGGGTTCGGAAAAAGCAACCGTAGAATATCTGGAAAGCACCGATTATTCCGAGTTGAAGAAAGCCGTTACGGATGCCGGTTATGAATTAGGCGCAGAATTAAAAGCCTTGGAAGACGTCAGTGAGACCTCCCGACGCGAGATTCGTAAAATTAGAGACCGGTTCATTTTTGCGGCTATTCTCACCATTCCGATTATTGTGATGATGCTGACTCCCTCTTTCAAGGGCATGGAGTACCTGCTCTGGGCACTGGCCACCCCGGTGCAATTCTGGGCGGGTTGGCGTTTTTACAAAGGCGCCTGGGGCGCTCTTAAACACCGCACTACCGACATGAACACCCTCATCGCGGTGGGTTCGTCAGCGGCTTATATTTACAGTGTCATTGCCACCTTATTTCCCGGAGTATTTACTTCGAGCGGCTTGGCTGCTCACGTTTATTTCGATACATCTTCTGCCATCATCACCTTGATACTTTTGGGACGGTATCTGGAAGCGCGGGCGAAAGGACAAACCTCAGAAGCCATCAAGAAACTTATCGGGTTGCAGCCGAAAACAGCTATCGCGATTCGGGACGGACAGGAGAAACAGATCCCTATCGAAGAAGTACTAACCGGCGACCTTGTGCTGGTCAAACCGGGAGAACGCGTCCCGGTGGATGGCATTCTACGGGAGGGTTATTCGAGTCTGGATGAATCGATGATTACCGGCGAGAGTATCCCTGTCGAAAAGAAACCGGGGGATGAGGTCATCGGCGCCACTATCAATAAAACCGGCAGTTTTAAATTCGAGGCTACCAAAATCGGTAAGGATACCACTCTGGCGCGCATTGTCAGACTGGTGGAAGAAGCTCAAGGGAGTAAAGCGCCGGTACAGAGACTGGCCGATATCATCGCCAGCTATTTTGTCCCGATTGTTATTGGAATTGCAATTGTTACTTTCCTCGTCTGGTTTTTCACCGGACCGTCCCCGCAACTGACTTATGGCTTTCTCAACTTTGTAGCGGTGCTGGTGATTGCCTGTCCCTGTGCGCTGGGTCTGGCCACGCCCACCGCGATTATTGTCGGCACGGGCAAAGGTGCGGAACACGGTATCCTCATCCGTAGCGCCGATACATTGGAGCGAGCGCATAAAATCAATGCCGTCCTGCTGGATAAAACCGGTACCCTGACGCAAGGAAAACCGGCTGTCACGGATATTATCGTTAAGGCAGGTTATACAAAGGACGAAATTCTACGACTGTCGGCTTCCGCGGAAAAGAACTCGGAACACTCCCTAGCTGAAGCGATTGTGAAGGAAGCTGCCTTAAAAAGCCTGATGCTTTCACCGGCCATTGAATTTAGCGCGATACCCGGTCTGGGAATTGAAGCAACCGTGGATGGTAAAAAACTGCTGCTGGGCAATCTGAAACTGATTCAAGAACGTAAATTGGTGATGGACGATTTAGAAATCCAGGCAAATGAGTTGTGGTTTCAAGGTAAGACGGTGATGTTTGTCGGCATCGATGGGCAGATAGCGGGTTTGATTGCGCTGGCTGATACGATAAAGCCCGACGCCGCGAATGTTGTCCGGCAATTACACAAGATGGGGATTGAAGTGGCAATGGTCACCGGCGATAACCAGCGCACCGCCGAGGCGATTGCTAAACAGGCTGGAATTAAACGTATCTTTGCGGATGTTCTGCCGGAACATAAAGCCGATGAAGTGAAAAAACTCCAGAGTGAAGGCAAAGTCGTGGCCATGGTCGGGGACGGCATCAATGATGCCCCGGCGCTGGCGCAGGCTGACGTTGGTATCGCTATCGGCACCGGTACTGATGTGGCAATGGAAACCGGGGATATTACTCTCATCCGCGGTGAACTGAATGGCATTGCGACCGCGATTTTGTTAAGCAAACGCACGATGCGAACCATCCGGCAAAACCTTTTCTGGGCATTTGCTTACAATGTCATCCTGATTCCGATTGCGGCCGGTATTTTGTACCTGGCTTTCAGAAACGGAAATGTGCCCTCAGGTCTGAAATTTATTCTCGGCGACCATGGCTTTTTAAACCCCATTATGGCAGCGGCAGCGATGGCATTAAGCTCCATTACTGTGGTGACAAATTCATTACGACTCAGAACATTCAAACCGGCAAAAGCATAAATAAAGATAGTCAAGAAAAACAAAGGATGAATTGTCATTACGAGGAACGTAGTAACGAAGTAATCTCAGGGTGGGCAGGGCTCCCCCACCTCTCGGAGATTGCCACGCCTGCCTACGGCAGTCTCGCAATGATGATAAAAGAAATAGGGTTTTTAGTTTTCGTATGTAGAATTTGTTTAGGATTTCGAATTTATTATATTGGAGGTCTTATATGGCAATTGATCCGGTTTGCGGTATGACAGTCGATGAGAAAAAGGCAGCAGCGATATCCGAATACATTGATAAAAAATACTACTTCTGCGCTAAGGGTTGCAAAATAGCCTTCGACAAAGCGCCCGAAAAATATCTAACACGGAAGTGATAAGTCAGACTACCTGACCGGAAAGGTCTGGTAAATAAATGCGAAGATTAAAATTTTATTTTGCCAGCAATTCGTCGATTCTTGCCTGATTAAATCCCACAATAATCTGGTCGTTAATCATGATAACCGGCACGGCCATCTGTCCTGATTTTTGGATCATTTCTTTGGCTTTTTCCCTATCCTGACCGACATTATACTCCGTATAAGAAAATCCCTTGCTCGAAAGATACTCTTTCGCTCTATAACACCATGGTCAGGTACTGGTAGAGTATATAACTATATTCTTTGGTTCCGGCATCTTCGTCCTCCGATATTGAATATAATTCCCCTTTCAATATATCCTTTTAGTAATCACTATAGGTCAGCATACCGCTACAATGATGTGATTAATATCACCTTGAGGATAAACACAACCTAGTTCAAATTAATGGTTGACCCTTCGGACGTTTTCAATACATCGATGCGTGCAGGGAAAGCATCCCGCAGCTCTTCGACGTGGGTAATCACTAGAATTTTCTCGAAATCATCCTGAATGGAATTAATCGCTTCTTTCAGTTTTTCAATTCCGGAGGCGTCTTGCGTGCCAAACCCCTCGTCGATGATCAGTGTCGGCAACGGCGCTCCGGCTCTTCTGGCCAATAAACGTGACAACGCAATACGAATCGCGAAGTTAATGCGGAAAGCTTCGCCGCCGCTGTACATTTCGTAATTCCGGGTGCCCAGTTCATCGGATATTTTTATTTCCAGCGTCTCGGCCACATCGCCTTTCTGTGTCTCTTTCTGTGTTTCAATCTTAACGTGCATCCGGTTATCAGTCATCCGCGCCAATAAGTTATTGGCTTCGTTTTCAATCTCCGGCAAAGCTGTCTCAATCAGTAAAGCCTGGATGCCTTTTTTCCCGAATGCTTCCGCCAGTTCATGATAGATTGCGGCCTCTTTTATGGTCAAATTCAGCTGTTTCTCCTTCCCGGACTTTTCGGTTTCCCGCCGCGTATAATACTCCAGTCTCCCCTTAATGCCGCCGATTTCTTCCTGCGCCTGCTTTTGTTCGTTGACCAGTTGTTTGACTTCACTTTCCGCCTGCGCTAGGTCGTTAGATACTTCCGAAAGTGCCGCTATTTCCGAACTCAATTCCTGTTTCTTCCGATTATCAATTGTCAACCCCTCTTGTAATTCGATAACAGCTTTTTCTGAATGGTTTATATCTTCTCTTTCCTGAATAATAAGCCTATCGGCTTCCTCCAACCTCCGTTTGGGTATTTCGTATTTTTGCAGGTCTTCCAGCTCTGAACGCACCTGCTCGTGTTTTTGCGGGTCATAATTGATACCGATTAACTCTATTAAAAGCTGTTTCAAGGCTTCCTGCTGAGCCAACGCGAAATCCTTGTGCGCCAACCGCTCCTCGATCTGGTTCAATTCCACTTTTTCGCCTATCAATAGACGTCCGGACTCCTCGGCACGAATAATCTCCCTCTCTACAGCCCCGAAATGACTCTGTACCTGAGCCTTCTCGTTGGTAAGGGATTTCTCAATCTGAGATATTTCCAATTCGATTACCTTTGACTCGGCTTTCTTGCGGGCAATCGTCGCTGTAATCTCTTTCAGAGAATCCAACTTACTTTGTTTTTCGGAGTTATAGTGCTGAGAAAGATGTTGCATGCCATCGCCACCCAGCTCCGTCTGGCAGACAGGGCATTTTGCGGTACCAGGCTGAGTCAGCAACAAGCTCAATTTTTCTTCTATTGCCTCAATCTCTTTCTGGAATCGGCTTTTCTCCGATTCCATACTTCGGATCTGCGCCACCAGTTCCTGGCTTGCCTCACGTTTATTCCTTAAGGTCTCCTCTTCTGCAGCAAGATGCTGTAATCGATTCTGTGACTGTTGGGATTCTTCTTTAAGCCGGGGTAACTCCCGGAAAGACTTCTCCAATTCGGTAACCTTGCTTTGTATTAATGCATGTTCTTTTGTCAACGCCTGGGTTTCCCGTTCAATCAACATTTCTAAGTCGTGACGACGCTGATTGAATTTATTGACCAACGCCAGGTTTTTATTGAATAAATCGTTCGAGGCTTTGTTTTCGAGGAATCGCCTATAACCGTCCTCAATCTCAATCCGTTTGATGAGCACTGTTTCATGTTCCTCAATTCTGGTCCGTAGTTGATTGATTTGCTCCTGCCACTGTGTCAATGTCCTGAGTCTGTCCGTAATATTTTTTTCAAGTTGTGCAGCCTGCGCCCGTTTGCTCTCCAACAACTCTTTTTGCTGGCGCAACGTTTTCAGATTTGCCTCTTTTCCTTTCAGGGAATCATCGATGCATACCAATTCTTTTTGCGCTTTTTCCAATTCTACCAGGCTGTTAGTTTTTTGCTGCAAGTCCCGATCAATCTCAACCATAGACAAATTCAGTTGGTCTTTGAGCATTTCACGTTGCCGGACAATATCCTTGGCCTGTTTTTCGAACCCATCGTAGTAGGCTAGCCCCAGAATGTTTACCAGTACCTGTTTACGTTCTACCGGAGTGGCAGTGGTAAACTCATCGGCGTGCCCCTGCCGTAGATAGGCGCTATTGGTAAAAGTATAATAATCCATATGTAAGACATCGATTATCTTCTGCTGGGTTTGCGTCATCGTATCGCCATCGATAGACCGGAAACCATTGCCGGTCGCAATCTGAAAATTGAGTGCGGATTGACCGGAAGCGCCCCGTTTTTTAGGACGTGCATGTTTACGGATGACGCGGTAATTCTGTACGTTAACCGTAAACTCGAACTCAACCGCAGCCTCATATTGCCCCTGGTGAATGAGTTCGTCATCGCGTTTGGCGCGGGTTTTGCCCCACAATGCCCAGGTCATTGCATCGATAATGGCGGACTTGCCGTTTCCGTTATCGCCGCAAATGCTGACCGTATGAATGCCCGTAAAATCAAGTACAGGCACATTCTCACGGTAGGGCATGAAATTACTGATTGAAAGTCTGACAGGAATCATCTCGGCTTATTTTAACATAGACAGGAGATTGACAAACAGTACGACTAAACTCTAATATCTAAATCCTAAGCTCTAAATAAATCCAAATGTATTAAAATATAATTTTTATATCGTTTGGTATTTGGAATTTCTTATTGTAGGGTCGAGTTTCGAACTCGACCGCCAAATGGATGGCGTCCAAATATTATGACGGAATTTGAAACATTAATCCCCATGTTTCTGTATAATGCGAAGAAATGAAAGATATTATGATAAAAAACATTTTCCCTAACCGAAAACATATGAGATTACAAGGTTTCAATTATTCCCTGCCAAGCGCTTATTTTGTCACCATATGTACCAAAAATAAACAATGCCTTTTCGGCGAGATTGAGAATGGGATAATGAAGCTTAATCCAAATGGAGAAGTTATTCAGAAATGCTGGAATGACCTTCAAAACCATTATGCAGGAATAAATAATGACGTCTTTACAGTAATGCCTAATCATGTTCACGGTATTATAACAATACTCGATGAGAACAGGCGGTCAAGTTCGAAACCTGACCCTACGAAAAAACATCCTTTATCTGAAATAGTCCGCGCATTCAAGACCTATTCATCCAGAAATATAAACGAGCTTAGATATTCTAAAGGCAAGGTGGTTTGGCAACATGATTATTATGAACATATTATCAGGGATGAAAAAGAGTATAGGGAAAATGGGGAATATATCATATATAACCCGGCCAAATGGGAAAGTGATAAAGAAAATCCAAATATAAGATAATATTATAATTTGGAATATCCGTAAGGAGGTCTTTATGCAAACAGCCGAAGGTCAACTGGGACGCATTTTTGTTATCCGACTTGAAGATAGCGATTTGATTCCCACCTGCATCGAGCGTTTTGCCGAAGAGAAACATATCAAGAACGGTTTTGTACTTTTAATCGGAGGCATCGGCGGCGGACAGGTGGTGGTCGGCCCACGTTATTCCGGACAGATGCCGCCGGACCCCATGCTCCTGCCCCTGGACGGCGCCCACGAAGTGGCCGGCGTGGGTATCATTGCGCCCGGGGAAGACGGCAAACCCGGCCTGCATATTCACGCGGCGCTGGGACGAGCAGGAAAAACCACTACCGGCTGTTTACGTCCGGGGGTTAATACATGGCTCATGGCTGAAGCTATTCTATATGAAATTACGGACATTGACGCCAAGCGCATTTTCGATAAGAAGAGCGGTTTTAATCTGTTGCAGGTAAGCGAGAAAAAGAAAGGGAGTAAATAAAATGGAAAAAGTACAATTGCATCCGCAAACACTGACTTGCGTTGCCCCTACCGTGTTAGTCGGTACGATGGTTAATGACAAACCCAATTTCATGACTGTCGCTTGGTGTGGTGTCGTGAATAGCGAACCGCCGATGGTCTCCGTGTCCATCCGACCCTCCCGTTACACATTAAAAGGAATTCAAACCCAAGAATTTTCGGTTAACATTCCCTCTGCCGACCTTGCTAAAGAAGCCAATTACTGCGGCATTGTTTCCGGCGCTAAAGTCGATAAAGCAAGTGTATGTAAATTCAATATTTTTTACGGTACATTAAAGAATGCCCCGCTCATCGGGCAGTGTCCGGTTAATCTGGCATGCAAAGTTGAGCAAATCCTGGAATTGGGGACACACCATCTCATTATCGGCCGGGTAATGGAAACCCACATCACGGAAAACTGTCTTACCGATGGTAAACCGGACATCCGGAAAATAAACCCGATTATCTTCACGATGGCCTCACCCACTGAGTACTTTGCTTTTGGGAAATCGCTGGGGAAGGGATACATCATCGGCAAGGAACTAGTGTAATGTACCAGTAATAACTAGACAATGGCGTATTCATTACATTATAATAAGAGCATGTGGAAAAAAGCGGATGCCTTAGTTATAACGCAAGAACAACAAATAATCATGGATGCA